>Ga0315284_10000363_pt1 | contig 61824 bp, 47 predicted proteins | sample YL17G09_16_MG_FD_203696 | JGI IMG/M metagenome (GOLD analysis project Ga0315284, IMG submission 203696) | Sediment microbial communities from Yellowstone Lake, YNP, Wyoming, USA - YL17G09_16 | ecosystem: Environmental > Aquatic > Freshwater > Lake > Sediment | place: USA: Wyoming | collected...
TAGGCCGCGGAGGAGGGGCAGGAGGCTGCGGCCCTGGATGTCGGGGGGAACGGGGAGGCCGGCCGCTTCCATGAAGGTGGGCGCGAAATCGACGTTGAGGGCGATGGCGGGCTGGGTGCTGCCGGGGGGTATTACGCCAAGCCAGCGCACAAGGAACGGCATCTTGATGGATTCCTCGTACATGAAGCGTTTATCGTACCAGCCGTGGTCGCCGAGGAAGAAGCCCTGGTCGCTGGTGTAGATAACGATGGTGTTGTCGGCGAGGCCTTCGCTATCGAGGTAATCGAGGAGCCTGCCGACATTGTCATCGACGGAGGCGACGCAGCGGAGGTAGTCCTTGATGTAGCGTTGATACTTCCATTTCAGGAGGGCGTCGCCGGTGAGCGTTTTCTTCTGGCCATCGACGTCGATGGTGACCTCGGCGGGCTCGGCGGCGTACCACCTCTGGAGGTCCGGGCCTGCGAGGTCTTGCGGGGGTGTGAGCTTCAGATCGCGGCGTGTGAGGTCGTTGGCGACGGTCATGGTGGCTTCGCGGGCGGCATCGGTGCGGGTGGCGTAGTCATCGCGGAGCGTCGGCGGCTCGGGGATCTCAAGATCGTCGTACATGTTCGCGTGCCTGGCGTCGGGTTCCCAACTGCGGTGGGGCGCCTTGTGGTGGCACATGAGGAAGAACGGCTTGTCCTTGGGCCGGTTTTTCAGGAAATCAAGCGAGAGATCGGTGACGATGTCGCTGACATAGCCGCTCTTGTTGGCCCTTCCATCGGGCGTCAGGAAGGCGGGGTTGTGGTACACGCCTTGGCCGGGGAGGATGCACCAGTCATCGAAGCCAGTGGGGTCGCTGCCGAGGTGCCATTTTCCGATCATGCCGGTGTGATAGCCGGCGGCCTGGAGGTACTTGGCGACGGTGGGCTGGGCGCCATCGAAGCGGTTGAAGACGGGGACGCCATTGATGTGGCTGTACTTGCCGGTGAGGATGCAGGCGCGGCTGGGCGTGCAGATGGAGTTGACGGCGAAACATCGGTCGAGTCGCATGCCCTGGCGTGCGAGGCGGTCGATGTTCGGGGTGCGGTTGATGCGGCTGCCGTAGGCGCTGATGGCGTGGGCGGCGTGATCATCGGACATGATGTAGAGGATGTTGGGGCGTTTTGAGGTGGGCGCATCGCCGGCGCGGAGCCAGGCGGCAGCGGCGGTCGCCAGCGCGGCCGAACTGGTGATGTGGAGGAAACGCCGCCGATTGATCAGGGTGTGGGGGTTCTGCATGTCGGTGTTCTCCTGAGTGGTAAGGGTATCGGATTCAGGGATGTGTGGCGAGCGATCGGGCAGGGTTTTTGCGCTGCGCGAGGCGGGAATTGGTTTTTTTGGGGGGTGGCGGCGGCGGAAGTGGTGGGCGGGCCGGGAGTTCGTGTTTTTGCGGTCTGTAAAAACCGACCCCAAACCGACCCCAAACCGACCCCAAAACGACCCCAAAACGACCCCGAAACGACCCCGAAACGACCCCAAAACGACCCTGAAATGACCCTGAAACGACGATTGCCGAGTGCCGAATGCTGATTGCCGAATGGAGGAGGAAGGAGGGAGGGGAATCGGCGAAGGGGCGAAGTGGCGAATGACGCGCGGCGGGGGAAGGGGCGGGGGCGGAGGCGGGGCGGAAGGGGGAGGTCGAAGGCATGGCCGCTCCTGCGGTTAGGCCGACGGTAGTTGGGGGGTGGAAGCCACGCTGGATTCCTGGAAGGCCCCCCGTTTGTCGCCTGGGCGGTGCGTGTTTGTGGGCACCGGATCAGGCGGGGAAAGGGTAACATAAAGAGGGTGAAATGTCAATTATAAAGTGGCCAGAATTGGGCATTTTCTGGTTGGGGGGATGGGGGAGAACTTACGGAACAAGTTCCGTGGGCGTTAGAGGGCAGGGTGAGAGACGAGGTGTGACGGATTACTGGGTTTTCAGGTCGAGGGAGGCGAGTTTCCGGGCGATCTGGTCGGGGGGGAGATGCATGTCCTCAAGCAGGGCGCGGTAGTTGTCGATCGCGTCTTGCATGTGGGGATGCTGGTGGCCGGTGGATTGGGTGAAGGTGCGGAAGATGATGAGGACGCGGAGCATTAACCGGGATCGCCAGGCACAACCCTGTCAGTCGGGCATACCTTTGGGTGTTTCGGGCATTGCCACATCTCGCCTCTCCCACGACGGACGCGGCGATACCGCGTTAGGCTATCGACCTGGCAGACAGGCCACTGGGCAAACGGCGCCCTCTGGTCAATCGGGACGAGGTATCCTTCGGCACATTCTTTGTTTGTGCATCCAATCTTGAGAGGCTGTAGATCCCATTCGGGCTGTTGTCGCAGATTCACGATCCATGTCGGCTGCCGGCAATGAGGACAGGTGCGCGGCGTTCCGTCGCTCATGACGGAAGCTCTCCGAAGATGCTTCGCCTGAAGGAATTCCAGGCACCGTTTGGCATAGGCTGGCGCGTTGATGCGGTGGATGACTTCTATGCGGCCGCGATGGCTGGCCCAGTTCATGCTTCCGGTGTAGACGATGCGCTCGTCAATGATAACATCCTTGCCGTGAAGCCCTGAAGCCGTCGCAACGACGGCACCACACCGCCGCAGATTGTTCAAGACCTGTCTGATATACCCCGGGCTCGATGCCTCTTCGGCTGGCGGCGTCACGATTGTCACGTCAATCCCGCGGTTCAAAGCGGCCTTGAGGAGGGGCTCGACCCGAGGCCAGCGATACTCTCCGAAGTACGCAGCCAGTGCGAAGATGCTCTTGGATGCCTGGGAAACATCTTGGGCGAATCTCGTGTAGAACGTGGTGTCGTCGAGTAATTCGAGCGCGGGCTTGCCATCAAGGGACCCAGGGGGCCAGACCAAGCCTCCATCGGGAAACAAAGTCATCGGATTTATCTTGTCTGAGGCGAGAAGCTCGGAGGCTTGAACGAGGCGTGCGTGGCGCTTGAGGTGCGCCCATAACTTGCCGAGGGCGCTGGGCTCCTTGGCGTGCTGGTTGAGCCATTCAGATGAACCGACGAACACGAACGACTCGCATGCGCGTGTAACGGCGACGTTCAAATCGCGCAGGACCTTTTCGCTGCGATGGGGAGTACAGAGCCTTGCCGACCAATACGGCTCGTCAAGAACAGAGTCAAAGATGATCAACTCGGCCTGTTGTCCTTGAAAGGTGTGGACCGTTCCCGCCGCAACCCACGGGCGCAGGCCCATTGCATCGACTAGCCGCGTGAGGAGTCTCCGCTGCGCCGCGAAGGGGGTAATGATGCCGATCGGAGGTGGTTTGCCATCCTCTGGTCTTTTGCATCCCCTCGCTGCAAGCGCGGCAAGATCAGCGGCGATGGCAGACGAATAGAAGTTAAATCGGCTGAGGGTCCCGGGTTCTTTCCCGCTCCAGCAATGCAGGTCCGCTGTGTCAACTATAAGGAGGGGGTCTTCGGAGAGAGCATTCAGCCACCGTGGACGCTCGCGTCCGATTACCTCCGGGTCGTCGCGCAGGCCACCAGCGCCCACGTATACCAAGTGGCGAGCAACATCGGCAATCTTTGGAACCATTCTGTGTTGCCCGTCTAACTTCGCTAATACGGGGCATCGTGGGTTGGGCTTGCCATCGATCACGATGCCAGCCAGCTCAAATACGTCACGTGCCAGCCGGCGATTGCTGATCTCGGAGTCGCTCCGCACAATTGGGGGCAGCTGCAGAAAATCGCCCACCAGAACCACGCGACGCGTGGCACGATTCGCGGCAACGAAGACCAGCGGCGGTAATGCCATCGATATCTCATCGATGATGACCGCGTCGAATGCTTGTCCTTCCAATGCCTCGGCGGTGTAATTCTTCGTGAGGGTACAGAAGACCGCACGCGCTTCTGAGATAATCGTCTTTTCCATCTGTGCCAGGAAATCATGGAGTTGACGGATCTCCTCTTCGATCTGTGTCAACTTGGCTCGCACATCCTCAAGCTGCTGTTGAAGAGTGAGCCTTTGAGGTAGTTTTATACAAACGGACTGACAACTTGCGACACTCGTTCTGGCTTCTTTCAGTACATGGACGGCGCTTTGACCGGATTGCCGGATGACCTGTAGTTTATCCTCTGTTTGACCCAAGTCGTGCTCCGCTTGATGCAGTGATCTTTGATCACGCTCGGTCCTTGCTGCTCGAAAGAACCATGCTTGCTGCGCGGCCTGCAACTCAATACGCCTCGTTTGAATGATGCCCTTGATATTGGTCGCATGCGCCAACGCCTGCTCATACAGCTTTTCCTGATCCTTCACCGCCTGCTCCGCAGCACGCAACCGCTCGAATGCGGATGCGAGCTTGTCCCATTCATGTATCGCGGCTTCGGCCTGAACACCTTGATGGCGAAGGTGGTCTGCCTCGAATTCCAACTGCTCGATCTGTTGTGTAGCCGACTCGGTCCGGCTCTCGACAATCTTGTCGAGGCGCACTGTGTCTGGAATTCTGCGGTCAGGCTTGCCGCCGATCCGGACCACTTGCCCCGCGGCGACTGCGGGATGGGCGGCGAGTGGGCCGTTCTCGCGGGCGTCGCGCTTGATCGCCTCATAGAGAGCTTGATCTACGGCGGCGTTGGTGTGGCTTGCGATTAGCACTCGCTCACCAGATTCAAGTAGCGCGGCGATCAGTCGAGCTATCACAAAGGTCTTGCCGGTGCCGGGTGGGCCCCAGACGTAGGTCACCGAAGATCCACAGGCCTGCTCAAGCACTTGTTGCTGGCAGGGTTCGATCCGCCCGCGTACAACGGATCGAGGAAGAGCGACGGTGGCAACAGTAGCCTGATGCGGATGAAAAGTGACGACTGAAAGCGGTCCGGCGGGGTTCACTCCTCCGGCAATCCGATCAAGAACCTCAGCGAGCATACGCAGGAGCGCCGTATCGTCGATGAGTAACACCGCTCTGGGGATGTGTCGTTGTTCCGGCGATACCCCTCTCAGGCGGAGATGGATCGTGTCGGCTTCTTGGGAAGTCACTGATGCTTCGTATTCTGTTGTTTCAGTTTTCAGTCGCCCGTTGGCCTCTTCTGGCAATCGGTTCCCATCGGCCAACGTGAAGCGGAATATCGCTTGGTTCGGACCCTCCGTACTGAGCATGATGCCGGAGAGGACTTCAAATCTCTGGGAGCTGCCGCTTTTCTCTAATGCGGCCACTTCGTCGCGCACACCTTCCGCGAACCAGGCGGCAAGCGCGCGTGCCTCCGTTGGCGCTGGCTCGATCGGTGCGTCCCGGCGAGTATCCCTCGGTCGCCTCTTCGCTCGCGGCAAATCACCTACTCCGGTTGGGGTGTTTCCCCGATTATCGCCTCACGGGGCTAAGTTTCAATCGCACACGGGCTGGTCTGAACGTGAATGAGGGCGAGTCTGGGCGAGGCGGTTGGTGGCGAAGTTGTTGACGATGTCGATGTCGTGCTCGACCTTGGTGACGCCGAGGCGGCGGTAAGCGTCGGCGATGCGGCGTTCGAGGGGCTTGCCGGTGTTGGGTTTCTTGGCCATGAGAGACCTACTGAAGGCATGACCGGGGTTGCGGTGCTGAAATCAGTTTTTATGCGATCGTCACTTCCTTGCCGGCGTTGGCGGAGCGATACACGCCATCGAGGATTTTCTGGACGGCCAGGCCGTCTTCGCCGGGGGCGCCCAGCTCAGTGCCCTTGAGGATGGCATCGACCCAGTTCTGGAGCTTGATGGAGAAGAGCGTATCGAAGTCGGTTTTTTCCGAGAGCCAGCCGGGAGAGGAGTTGACCATGGTGCCGGCACGGTCGGTGAAGATCATGGGGGGGTCCCACTGGCAGCCGCCCTTTTCGCCCATGAGCTGGAAGCTCCAGACGTCCTTTTCGATGTGGGCGACGAAGGAGGCCTCGATCTGGAGGATGGCGCCATTGTCGAAGCGGATCTGGCCGATGGCCATGTCTTCGACGGTGTAGGTCTTGTGGTCCCAGCCGGGCCACATGGAGGTGACGGTGGAGGGTTTGTTGCCCATGAAGGTCCAGGTATTTCCGGAGGCGGCGACGGGCCTGGGTCGGCCCATGGTGTAGTGGGCCATTTCGATGACATGGACGCCGATGTCGATCATGGGGCCGCCGCCCTGGAGCTGCTTCTGCCCGAAGACGCCCCAGTTGGGGATACCGCGGCGGCGGAGGGCGCGGCACTTGACGAACATGACCTTGCCGAATTCGCCTTCATCGCGGGCGCGGGTGAGGAACTGGGTGTTGGGGTGATAGCGGTACTGAAAGCCGACGGCGAGCTTTTTCCCGTGTTTCGCGGCGGCGGCGATCATCCTTTGGCATTCCTGGGGGTTCATGGCCATGGGTTTTTCGGTGATGGCATGGCAGCCGGCGTTGCAGGAGTCGATGATGGCGGGGGCGTGGACGCCGTTGGGGGTGCAGACGGAGACGGCGTCGGGCTTGACCTCCTTGAGCATCTTCTTCCAGTCGGCGTAGAGGTTGGTGAAGCCGTATTTCTCCTTCATGACCTTGAGGCGTTCGGGTTTGATGTCGACGCCGCCCACAAGCTCGACCTCGGGCATTTGCTGGAAGGCCTTGATGTGGACTTCGCTGATGCCGCCGCAGCCGATGATGGCGACGCGGAGCTTCTGGCCCTTGTATTCCTTTTTCGTTTCGGCGGCAAATGAATCGGTTGAGACGCTCTTCTCGGCCATATCGTTCTCCTGCGGGAATAGGGTCTGCGTTTCTCCCGCGTGGCAAACCTTGTTCAGGCTGGGCAGATTGAGACAGGCATGCCCATGTGCCCGGCGGAACGACCCGCCTCAGGAGTTCATATGGTACGCGCGGCGAGAGCTTCTGCAACCTCGCGGCGGAGGGGGTGACGGGGTGACCGCTTCCTCTGGCAGGCTCTGGCCCCCCCGCCACTTACGGCAACTGCCACCTGCGCCGCATCATCCACTCGCCGGCGAGAAGGAGGAGGACCAGGAGGCCCTGAGTGGGCAGATCATACTTCTCCGGCCAATCCGGATGGCGCCCCGCGAGGGCCAGCAGCGCCCGGACGGTGTTGGACAGCGGGACGCTCATGGCCTGTTCGGTCGCCCGGGGCTTGTCTGCCTGGATCAGTTGCTCGATGAGCTTGGGCAACTGGGCAAGCTCGTAATGAAACCCCCGGGTCTGCTCGGCCAGGGCCGCCAGGAGCTGGGGATTGGCGGCGAGCTTCAGCATTTCCTCGGCCGGGGGGATGACCGTGAATTTCATCTGTTGCGTGCCGAGGGTTTTGCCATCTTTGGTGGCGGTCAGATCGGCCAGCCAATCACCCTTGTCGGGGTTGGGGATGGTCACGTCGTAGAGGCCTGTGCGCGACTCGACGGGGTTGAGGGGCACCTGGGTGATCCCCCCCCCACCGCCGGCCTTGCTCAGCTTCAGGCTGACCTGCGCATAGCGGGTGGCATCTCCTCGCTCGTCGCGGACCATGGCGCGGACGCGCACACTCTCGCCGAGCTGGAACATGCTCTTGTTGAGGAGGCCATCGACGCCAGGCCCGTGCTGGCGGTTGCGGACGTCCTCGCCAGCCAGCCAGCGGATGAGTTGTCCCCAGAAGCGGTTGTAGGGGCTGTCCTGCCCCATGCCGCGGAGGGGGAGATACCAGAGATAGGTGGTATCGGCGGTGAAGGCGGCGGAGCGCCCCTCCCCGTACCGTTCCACCGCGAGCACGATCTGCTCGTTCCCGTCCGGTCCCGGCCGGCCGGGATGCACCAGCAGGATTTCGGCACCTGCCTTTGCCCGCGGCACGACCACGTTGCCCCGCAGCGGCGGAAGCTGCTTTTTCCCATCCCCGCCCTTTCCGAACCACTCGGCCAATCCCTCCATCGCGGGGTGCGTCTGCCCTTCCGGCGTCAACTGGGGCACGAACGCCGTCCGCTCCTGCGGACTGCTCATCTCCCCGGCAAAAACCGGCAGCGCCTTCTCGATGGCCGAGTCCTTGTATCCCCCCGGCCCGAAATTGTCCTGCCCGCCGATCATGAGCAGCCCGCCGCCGCGATAGGCGAACTGCTCGATCCCCACCTGCTGCAGCTTATTCAGAAAGCTGCTGTCCATGTCGCCGATGACCACCACGTCGAACTTTCTCCACTCCTCCGGCGTGCCGGGCATCTTGGCGACGGGCTGCTCATCGGCGGACCCCGACGCCGTGAACCGTTCCTGCTGGATCCGCAGGAGCGTGGCCAACTCGATATTCGGATCGCGCGAGAGGGCGCGGTTGAGCTGCGTATACTCCGGCCTGACTCGACCCTCGACATACAGCACCTTGATCCTTGGATCGAGCGCCAGCCCCTGAAACTCCTGGCGATTATCCACGGTGCTCCGCTCGCCGGCGATCGGGTCCACCCACACCGCCAGCCGCGTCACGCCAAGGGTCTTCGGCTTGAAGGGCAGTTCGACGACCTGCCCCTGCCCCACGGGCCGGAGCACCAGCGTCTTGCTGATCACCTGCCCCACCGCCTTCCCGGCGGTATCCGTCTCGGTCATCTTCACTTCGATCACGCGATCGGCCAGGGCCGACGACTTGATCGTCACCTTCACTTTGCTTTCGTGGTTCACGACGAAATCGTCGGTCGTCTCGACGTTGTCGACCGCCACGTTGGGCAACGCCGACGGCTCCGCCTGCTCGGACCCGACCCGGACGGTGTGAATGGGGCGGGGGGACGATCGAAGCACATCCGCCACGTTGGCCGAGGCGTTGTCGATGCCGTCGCTGACCAGGACGATCGCGGCGTCCTTGCGCAGGCTCTCCTTGAGCACCTTCTGCACGGACTTGACGATGTCGGTGGCCTTGCCGTCCGCGGCGCGTTTGCCCAGCTCATCCGGCTTCTTGAGCTCCTCGGCATCCGTTGAGAAAACGAAATACCGCGGCACGAAGCGGTCCTTCACCTTGTCCAACTGGGGGCGGAGTGTCTGCCAGACGGCCTGAAGGCGTGTGGGCCCGTTCGGCACATCCGGAAACGACATGCTCCCCGATGCGTCGACCAGAAAGATCAACGGTCGCTCGGGCTTGGGCTTGGCAACAAACCGTACGACCGGCTCGAAGAGCATGGGCACGAGCATGGCCAGCGCCAGCACCCGGATGGTCAGGAGCACCGCCACCCGTTTCATGCCCAACTGCGGCATCAGCTTGAGGTAGAAGGCGGCAGACAGGATGGCCAGGAGGATGAAGGTCCAGACGAGGCCGACCAACGGGGAGTGGAGACTCGGCATGGCGAGAATCGCGCCGGTTCCACCGACGCCGGCAATGATCAGCAGCAGCGTGCCCCAGCCGGTCGCGCGAGCCCACAGGCGCCCCAGAAAGGCGTAGCTCAGCAGGACGAGCGACGCGATCACGCAGATCAACAGCCACAGGTCCCAGCCGCTCTGGCGCAGGATGTCGAACGACCAGTTGGTCACCGCCGGTCTCTCCTGGCCAGCAAGCATGTCAGGAACGCTCCGGCAGTTCAAGGGCCAGGCGGTCCGGGCGAGGCATCGCCGCGGCGGAATCGCGCCTCAACCTTGGCTATCGCTTGTGCCGATAATCCGCTTATCGGACCATGCGATATTGGTGCGCGATCATCTTCTGCGTCATCCTGGGCGGCCCGGTTCGGGCCGAGACGCCCGCGGCCAGCCGCATTCTGCGTACGTTCGACTTCGAGGAGCGGCGGCTCGGCAACCCCGAGGACCTGCCCATGCACTGGACGAAGGTCGAGGGGCCTGGGATGCCGCATTACGTGAACGGGCGCCTGGCGACCGACCGGCGTCGGACCGGAGAGCACAGTTTTCGTTTCGACCTGAACGGCGGGTCGCTGGTGTACCGGCACGACGCCGGCCGGATCAAGGTCCTGCCCGGGGCCCACTATCGTGTGGAAGGGTATGTCCAGACGACGCCGCTGGCGCAAGCCCGCGCGCGGCTCAGCGCGTACTTCGTCGACGCTGACGGGCGACCTCTGCCGGCCACCATCGCGCACTCCGAGCTGTACGCCGCCAAGGCAGCCGATGAGCCATGGAAGCATCTGCAAGTCGAGATCTCCGCGCCGGCCGCCGCGCATTCGCTCGTGGTTGAGCTGGGTCTGCTGCAGCCAGCGATCTATTCGGTCGGCTCGCTGGGCAACCAGAGTCTGTTCGCCCAGGACATTCGCGGCAGCGCGTGGTTTGACGACCTGATGGTGTCGCAGGTGCCGAGAGTGTGGATGAGCACGGAGCGTCCGGGGAACATTTTCCGCAGGGGCGACCCGCTGAGCGTGCAGGTCGTGGTGAGCGATCGGTCGACGGAGGATCTGGCGGCGCAGTTGCTGATCCACGACGCGTCGGGCAAGACGGTCTACCAGCAAAGCGGCGCGCTGGACATGGCGTCGGCGGACAGCCCCGCGCCCGGTCAGAAAAAGATGCGCCTCGTGCTGCCACAGCTTCCACCCGGCTGGTACGAGGTGGGGCTGGTCATGACGAGCCAGGGGCAGTACGTGGGCCGACAGATCCTGGATATGGTTCTGTTAGCGGACAGCGCGCCGCGGTCGAAGCCGGACGACCGATTCGGGGTCATAGCCACGGACCTGCCGTTTGACGGTTGGCGTGAGCTGCCGGATATTCTGCCGTTCCTGGCGGTGGGGCACGTCAAGCTGGCGGTGTGGAGCAAAGCCGGCGATGTGCAGCAAGCCGCTCCGGAGGCGTTTGACGAGCTGCTGGTGCGGCTCAAGGAGCTGGGCATCACGCCCACGGCGTGCCTGCTCGATCTGCCGCCGCAGGTGACGAAGAACGCGCAGGACACGTCGTGGTTCTACCTGCTGAAGGTACGTCCGGAGGAGTGGCAGCCGCAGCTGGCATACCTGGTGTCTCGGCACGCGAACAACCTGGACCGGTGGCAGCTTGGCGCGGACGGCTCGGATGCATTCGTCACACAGAAGGAGATGCGCCAGGTTTACCGCAAGGTATACGATGAGTTTGCGAAGCTGGTGCAGAACCCGGACCTGGCCATGCCGTGGCCGGCGTGGTACGAGATGGACGGGCAACTCCCTGCGACGGTTGCGCTATCGGTGCACGCCTCGGTTCTACCACACCAACTGCCGCTGTACATGCAGGACATCCACAAACACAAGGGGCACAACCTCTCATTGACGCTGCAACTGCTGGATCGCGAGCGATATGGCCGGGAACTGCAGATCCGGGATCTGGCGCAGCGTGTGATTTACGCGCTGGCGGCGGGCGCCGACCGCATCGACCTGCCGCTCCCGCTGACCGTCATGCGGGATCAGGGGAACCTGGTGAGACAGCCGCAGGAATTGTTCATGATCCTCCGGACGCTGACGACGACGCTGGGGTCGGCGACGTTCATGGGCAAGGTCCCGATCGCGGACACGGTGGAGGCATTCCTCTTTGAGAAGGACTCACGGAGCATTCTGGCGATCTGGGATCGCGGCAGCCGCAGCGGCGTGAAGCAACTGGCGCTGACGCTCGGACAGCGGCCCGCGGCGGTGGACCTGTGGGGGAACGTGACGCCGCTGCTGCGGCCGGCCGATTCAGCGAGCACCGCCAACCAGGTCCAGTTGACGATCGGGCCGATGCCGATCTTCCTGGTCGACATCGACGGCGCGTTGGCGCAACTGCGGGCGAGCGTGGGGTTCGATCGGCCGCTGATCGAATCGAGCTTCATGCCGCACACGCGGCGGATCCGGTTCGTCAACCCCTACCGGCAGGCGATCTCGGGGACGCTCAAGCTTCAGGCGCCAGCGGGCTGGCTCCTCAACCCGCCGACTTTCTCCTTCTCCCTCAACCCGGGTGAGACTTTCCAGAGAGAGTTGACGATCGAGTTCCCCTACAACAGCTATGCCGGCCCGAAGACCCTCGACGCGCAGTTCGCCATACAGGCCGACCGCCTCGTCACGCTGAACGTCCCGCTCACGCTGATGCTGGGGCTTTCGGACGTGGGCATGCAGACGATGGCCATTCGCGACGGGAAGGACATCCTGGTCCAGCAGATCATCACCAATTACGGGGACAAGAAGATTGATTATTCCGCCTTCGCGATCATTTCGGGGCAGGCGAGGCAGGAACGGCTGGTGACGAACCTGGAGCCGGGCCGGACGACCATCAAGGTCTACCGTTTCGGCAACGTGCGGTTTTCACCCACGATGAAGGTGCGGTCGGGCGTGAAGGAACTGGCGGGGACGCGCATTCTCAACGAGGAAGTGGACATTCAATAGGCGGGCGATCCCTGACACGATCGCCGTACGTCCCTACAATGGTGCGCGTGTGCCACAGCGTGCCTCGCATCCGTCTGGACAGCACCGATCCGTCCTCCGCATGGAACTACAAGCCCGGCGGGCCGTCTCGCATTCTTTATTGCGACCGGCAGAGGCGCCAGAGCATCTGCGTATCGGGCCGGGGCGTTGAACGCACGTGGGAGAACCCTCTGGAGGCGCTGGAATGGATGAGCCGGGAGCGTCATTCCGGCGATCGGAGCGCCCGGTGGGTGGGCTACCTGAGCTACGACCTCGGGCGGCTCTTTGAGGAGATTCCCGCTCGCATTCCTGAGCGCGAGAGTGACTGGCCGCTGTTCATTTTCACGTTCCATGGGGACGATGAGGATCGGCTGCCGGCCGTGTTCCCTTTGGGCCAAGAGGCCGCCGCGTTTTCCGGGCAGCCGCTCCGCAGCAACTTCACTCGCGGGCGTTATGAACGCGATGTTGTGCGGGCGTTGGAGTACATCGCGGCCGGGGACATCTTCCAGGTGAACTTGTCGCAGCGTTTCACGGCCGGCCTGCAAGAGGAGCCCGCGGCGATTTACGAGCGACTGCGTGCGCAGTCGCCGGCGCTTTACGGCGCCTGTCTTGAGTACGGCAGCAAGGCGCTGCTGTGCAATTCGCCGGAGCTGTTCCTTCGCGTGGCACCCGATCCGGCTTCGGGGCAGCGGCGGGTGATCACCCGCCCCATCAAGGGCACGCGCCCGCGCAGGCCGGGCATGGAGGAGGAACTGCGGGCGAGCGTGAAGGACCAGGCCGAGCTGAACATGATCGTGGACCTTGAGCGTAATGATCTTGGGAGGGTGTGCCGGATCGGCTCGGTGAAGGTGACGGAGTCGCGTGCGATCGAGGCTCATCCGACGGTCTATCACGGCGTCGCGACGGTGGAGGGGATGTTGCGTGAGGATGTGACCTTCGTGGACCTCTTGCGGGCGACATTTCCGGGCGGCAGCATCACCGGCGCGCCGAAAATCCGGGCCATGCAGATCATCGAGGAGTTGGAGCCTGATCGCCGGGGGCCGTATTGCGGCGCCATCGGATACCTCTCCGCGGACGGGCGGGTCGAGTTCAACATGGCCATTCGCACCATGATCGTGGAGGGCGGCCGCGTTCATATTCCGGTCGGCGGCGGGATCGTGGCGGATTCGACACCTGGGGGTGAATACGAGGAGACGCTGGTGAAAGCGGAGGCTGTTTTCGGGGCGCTGGGAATCTGTGCGGCGACTCTGCAGTGAAGTCGCCTCCTGCGATCCAGACTCCTTGCCTGATCGGTGGGGAGACTGTACATCGATGCCGGTCGAGCAGGCCGAAGTCGGGAATCGGCGGCTCTGAGACCGGAGATGCACATGATACAGGCGGATCTGCAGAAGCGAGTAGCCGTTGTCACAGGCGCGGGCCGGGGCATCGGCAAGGCGATCGCTCTTGCGCTGGGTCAATGCGGGGCGCATGTCGTCCTCGTCGCGCGAACAGCGGCGCAGTTGGAGGAGGTGGCTGCCACGATCCGCCGGGCCGGGGGCTCCGCCACTCCGATCGCCGCGGACATCTCCCACGAGCAGGGGGTTGTCGATGCGTTCGAGCGTGTGAACGAGTCCCTGGGCCGCCTGGATGTTCTGGTCAACAACGCGGGCATCGGGCTGTTCGGGCCTCTGGCCGAGTTCACGGCGTCGGACTTCGACCGGGTGATGGGCGTGAACGTCCGCGGAGTGTTCATGTGTTGCCGGCAAGCTATGCGACTGATGATTCCCCGGAAATCCGGGTACATCATCAACATCTCGAGCGTGGTCGGTTTCAAGGGGTATCCGAACCAGGCGGCGTACACGGCGAGCAAACACGCCGTGATGGGCCTGACGAAGTCGCTGGCGGCTGAGGCGCAAGGCCACGGGATTCGCGTGTCGGCGATCCTGCCGGGCGGGGTGGACACCGGGCTGGTAGGGAACGCTCGGCCGGACCTGAAGCCCGGCGAGCTGATGCAACCGGAGGATGTGGCACAGGCCGTGCTGTATCTGCTGTCGCTCTCGGATCGCGTGGCGGTCGACCAGATCTACCTGCGGCGTCGCAACAGCTCGCCCTTCTGATGGCGCCGGCGCAGGACCCTCCGAGCGGCGGGCCCAAGGGGGAGGGGCGAGGATAGCCTGACGGCGATCAGGATGCGTTGGCGCCGCAGCACTTCTTATACTTCTTGCCGCTTCCGCACGGGCACGGATCGTTCCGCCCGATCTTCGGCGTATCGCGGACGATCGGCTTGACGACCGTGGCGCCCTGTGATTCGCCGGCGGCCTTGGAGGCATCGGAACGGCCGATCATCTTGTCGGCAGCGCGCACGTTTTCTCCGACGCCGTAGCCTTCGATCTGTTCGTGGCTGGCGCCGGTCACCTGGTAGGCGTTGCGGGCCTGCGTCTGGCCGACGATGCGCGCGCGGAAGATCAGGTCGGTGACTTTGTCGCGGATGCCTTCCATCATCTGCTGGAAGTAGTGATAGCCTTCCTTCTTGTACGCGATGCGCGGATCGCGTTCGGCGAAGGCCTGCAGGCCGATCCCGGTCCGCAGCATGTCCATCGCGTAGAGATGGTCCTTCCAGCTCTGATCGAAGATCTGGATGAGCACAAACTGTTCGAGATCGGTCAGTTCGCGGCGAAGGAACTGCAGGCCGATCTGGATCAGGCGTTCGCGCGCGGGAAGGGGCTTGGCCATAGTTTCGGGATCGCCGTCCGACGGCTCTGGCGGCGCAGCGGGCTGTTGGGCCAGTTCGTCGGCGGTGAGCGCGGTTCCGAAGCGCTCGTTGGCGGCCTTCGCAAGCATCACGGGGTCGGAATGCGCCTGGAGCATCGCATCGATCTCCTGCGCGAGGTTGCTATCCTTGACAAACTGTTCCATCAATCCGATCAACCGGTCGCGGAGGCGGCGCAGCGACATGTTCCGGATTTCCTCCAGGGTCAGTTCCTCGCGGAACTTGTTCCTGGCCCAGGCCCGGACGTAGTCGAGGGCATAGGGGTTGTCCGTCCCGCCGTCCACACCTCCGAAGATGAAACCAAGGATGTGATCGACGGGGTATTCGATCTGTCGGCGGGCGTAAGCCTCGCGGGCCCGAGCCAGGATCAGGTCGATAATCTCCTGGGGCTGCTTGCGGATGCGGCGTTCCGCGTCGGCGATGAACTCCTGCGGGTCAACGCTGACGCCGAACTTCTCCAACGCCCAGTTCGCCAGGTTCTTCTCGGCATAGAGGGGATCGAGGTACTTGACCAGATCGCCACAGTCGCGATTGTCGATCTGTTCGACGGCAGCTTCCTTGAGGGTTTCGCCGACCTCCTCGTGGGACATCTTGCGGATCTGGTTCTGGGAGAGATTCACCTGGAATCGGCTCATGGCCCATGACGACAGGCCGCGCGTGTCCCATTCCTTCTGGTCAGGGTCCTCGCCCATGAACTCGCCGAGGGTGGACTCGACGGTATGCTCGACCTCGTTGCGGGCCTGGCCCTTGATGAAGCTCTCCAGGTCGTTGAGCTTTCGCAGCCCGCGGAAATCGGCGGATTCAATGGTGATGTCGAAGTGAGTCCTGGTCCACTCGGCAAGGCAGACGGCGACGTAGTCCTCCTCGATATACTTTCGGACGGCGTCTTCGACGGACTGGCCGATCATGCCCCAGATGATCTTGTCGACCTCGCGGCCAGCGAGGACTTTCTGGCGCATCCCGTAGAACTGGGTTCTTTGGAAGTCCATCACCTCGTCGTAATCGAGGAGGTTCTTGCGTGCGAGGAAGTTTCGCTCCTCGACCTTCTTCTGGGCGCGGATGATGCCCTTGGTGATGCGGCGGTCCTCGATGGCCATGCCTTCTTCCATGCCGAGCCAGCCGAGGACCTTGATGGTCCACTCGCCGGCGAACATCTGCATGAGTTCGTCTTCGAGGCTGACGTAGAAGCGGCTGGAGCCGGGGTCGCCCTGTCGGCCGCCGCGGCCGCGGAGTTGGTTGTCGATTCGGCGGGCGGTGTGCCGCTCGGTGCCGATGACGTGGAGGCCGCCAGTGACTTTCAGGCCCGCCGAGGCGCAGAAGGCGGAGTCGGTGGTGTTTTCGAAGGGAGCGCGTTTGCCGGTTCCGCGCTGCACGGCCATCATGCGTGAGCCGTCGGGGGAAGCCGGATCGGGCTCGACGTCGAAGAGGGTTTCGGGCGCGAGCTTGATGTCGGTGCCGCGGCCGGCCATGTTGGTGGCGACGGTGACGTTGCCGACCATTTCGCCGTGGGCGCTTTTGTGCTGCTGGCCGGCCTTGGCGACGATCATGGCCTCTCGTTCGTGGTGCTTGGCGTTGAGGACTTCGTGTTCGACGCCATAGCGGCGTTTGAGCATCTCCGAGAGCATTTCGCTTTTTTCGACGCTCGTGGTGCCGACCAGGACTGGGCGGCCGGCGTCGGAGAAGGCTTTGATCTCGTCGATGACGGCATCCCACTTCTCGCGGGCCTTGCGGTAAACGCGGTCGTCGTTGTCCTGCCGAATGCAGGGGCGGTTGGTGGGGATCGTGACCACCTCGAGCTTGTAGATCTTGGTGAATTCCTCGGCCTCGGTCTGGGCGGTGCCGGTCATGCCCGCCAGCGCTTTGTAGAGTTTGAAGAAGTTCTGGAGCGTGATGGTGGCGAGCGTCTGGGTTTCCTGCTTGATGGGGACGCGTTCCTTGGCTTCGACGGCCTGGTGGAGGCCTTCGGACCACTGGCGGCCGACCATTTTCCGGCCGGTGTACTCGTCGACGATGACGACTTCCATCTCGCCTCGCGCCCCACGATCGACGACGTAGTCTTTGTCGCGTTCGTAGGCGACGTGCGCTCGGAGCGACTGCTCCAGGAGATGAGGCCACTCCATGTTGTTGCCGACGTAGAACGACCCGACGCCCGCCTCCTCCTGAGCGGCGGCGATGCCTTCGTGGGTGGGGTGGACGCTTTTCCGATCGAGCTCGGCCTCATAGTACTGGACGATGGGCTTTTCGGCGCGGCTGGCCCCCTGATCCGCCTCATCGAACGCGGCGGCGCGCAGCTGCTCGGAGATCGAGAGATTCTTGCAGATCTCCTGGGCGCGATCGGCGGTGGCCCCGATGAGGAGCTTGCTGAGCGAGGCGACGAGCTTCTGTTCGGCTTCCTCGCCACGTTTCCGGGCGGCCTCGATGGCCTGCTTGTCCCCGCCGGCCTTGTCGACATCGCCTTCGGCGGCCTTGATGGCGCGTTTGGCGGCGCCGACCTCCTTCTCGACGGCGGCCCAGGACTTGTTGAGCTCCATGACCTTGCGGGCGACGCGATCGGCGTCGCGGTATTTCTGCGCATCGTCGTGGGCGGCGCCGCTGATGATCAGGGGAGTGCGGGCCTCGTCGATCAGGATGGAATCGACCTCGTCTACGATGGCGTAGTCGAGGGGCCCCTGGACCTGGAGGTCGATGCGCTCCTTCATGTTGTCGCGGAGGAAGTCGAAGCCAAACTCGCTGTTCGTGCCGTAGGTGACGGCGCACTCGTACATCTTGCGGCGGACTTCGGAGCCGGGCTCCATCTCCGCCTGGATGTATCCGACGGTGATGCCAACATTCTCGAAGGCGGGGCGCACCCAACTGGCGTCACGCCGCACAAGGTAATCGTTCACGGTGACGACCTGGCAGCGAAGGCCTTCGAGGACGCGCATGAAGCAGGCGAGGGGCGCGACGAAGGTTTTGCCTTCGCCGGTGGCCATCTCGGCGATCTTGCCCTCGTAGAGTACCTGCCCGCCGATCATCTGGACGTCAAAGCAGCGCGCGCGGAACGGGGGGCGTGAATCGGGGTAGAGCTTGCGAACCGCATCGTAGAGCTTGTGCGGGATGGCCACCTTGGTCCACGGCTCGCCGGTCTGGATCATCCGCCGCTGCACGGAGTCGTAGAGTTCGAGACGCTCATCGTCGAGCTGGTCGGGATTGAAGTTCTCGTCGGGGTTGAAGATCGAGCGGATGCCGATGTGGCGATCCATCGACTCGCGCATGATCGCAAAGGCTTCGTGGAGGCAGTCGGCGGAGCGCAGCTTGCCGCTCTTGATGCCCTGCCGCAGTTCCTGGGTGCGTGCGGCGAGCTGCTCGTCGGGCATTGCAGCGATCTGCGGCTCGAGAGCGTTGATCTGATCGACGACAGCGCGGTATCGCTTGAGGAGCCGTTCGTTGCGGCTGCCGAAGAAGAACGTGAGGATTCTCTGAACAGAAAGTGCCATGGCTGTTTGCCGGTCGTTAGAAATTTGCTGTCAGCAGCGAGGCGGCAGTATGCCCCGTGGGGGCACGCCCGCCGGCCCGGATCACGTTGACGGGACGCCGGATCGACGGCACGGTCGTGTGGTTCAGGCCAATGGAGGCGGGAGGCGGAACTGGAAGGAATGGAACTGGCAGGGATGGATCTGGAGATCGGCCAGGTCCGCGACGGGCGGCACGTCATCCGCGGGGCGCTCATCCCGGCGGAAGGGCTGGAATCGCACCATCGCCACGACACGGCGGAAACTGCCTGCCAGACGCCCTGCCAATTGGCGGGCGCCCATGGCGATGTTGCCGGTGCGCAAAACGGGCGCGGCGGCAACGAGGCGGTCGGCCGCCAGCGCCGTCGCCACGAACGCCACCACCAATATGGTCCGCGCCTTGCGCATATCGGGAAAACAGTATGACCAGCGACAGGCTGCCGTCAAGCGTCACAGGGCATCGGAACAACTCGGAATGACCGGCGTCCATCGGAGGGTAGATGCTGTCCATGATGGGACCTCAGGCCGCGCGACGCCGCGTGCGAGGCGCGCGGGCGCCGACATATGCACCATGCCACTGCTGGCGGCGTTTGGGCGCCGCGCTTTGCCGGTCTGCCGCGCCGTGTTAGGATCGCCACAAATGCCCAGAGCCCACCTGCGAGCGTCCATTCTGCATCCGCTGGCGGCGATCGTGTCGCTGGTGTGGCTGTGCGGCACGGCGTCCGCCACGGTCTCCATGACCATGCAGATCGGTTGGGACGGCGCATACCGCGTCGGCCGCTGGACGCCCGTGTTCGTGACCCTCGCTGACGACACTGCCAGGCCGGCACGAAACGTCCGCATGGAGCTCCTCACGCCGCATGACGACACGTTTGCGATGCGGGTGGTGCAGCAGTTGGCCATTCGCCCGGAACCCACCACGTTCATCGTCTATCTGCCGCTGACGTATCAGGCGCGCGAGACCCTTGGCGTGGTGCGAGACGCCGGCAGCAATAAAAAGCTGGCCGAGTTTGCGTTCGAGGGGGCAGGCATCATGCAGGCCAACCCCATGCCGCAGTGGGCGGGGACCGCCGGCGACCAGAACCTGGTGATCGGCGCGAGCGGGCGGCGGCATGCCCTGGGCGCGATGGTGGGAACTTACCGCTGGACCGATGGGGCGCTCGCGCCATCCGGCTCGTCTGCGAACAATCAGAGCATCCGCGTGGGGTTTGTGAAGGCGGACCATCTGCCGGACTTGCCGGCGGGCTATGACTGCCTGGATGTGCTGGCGCTGGACGGGCCGGATCTGGCGGGGATGCGGCTGGGACAGCAACAGGCGATCGCGGCGTGGGTGCGCGCGGGCGGTCGGCTGCTCATGTGGGCGGGCGAGACGCCGCTGCCCGAAGACAGCCCGATCGTCAAGCTGCTCCCCTGCTCCATCGGCCAGAGCACGACGACGGCCCTGACCCTTGAGGACACCAACGCGCTGGGTCTGGCGTCGCGAGTGGACAAGGTGACAGGCCGCGAGCTTCGGGCCAAGGTCGGCGCCAGGACTCTGCCCATCCTTCGCGACAAGGCGGTGGTCTGCTGCGGCCGAGCCGGTTTCGGGACCGTGGCCGTGGTGTCGGTCGATGGCTCGCAACTGGTCTTCCCCGACCGCACCCATGCCGTGAATTTCTGGAGGCCGGTCCTCAAAGAGCTGGCGGACCCATCGGACACGCCGGATGATGACGGCAATCTTGCAGGCGACACGGAATCGCGCCGTCTGGTCGCGATGCAAGTGGTGCTGGATCGCCTGGCGGACGTTCCGGGCGTGGGGACCTTCGATTTCTCGTACATTGCGATCGTGCTGATCGCGATGATGCTGATTGTCGGGCCGATCGACTGGTTCGTGCTGAGGAAGCTGGGCAAGCAGCCCTGGACGTGGGTCACGACCACGGGATGGATCGCGCTGATCACGTTCGGCGCTCTTTACATCGGGCGACTTTACCGGAGCGGCGACCTGTACTACCGCACGGTGCGGCTGGTGGACCAGGCCGACGGGCAGGTTGCGGGCGTGGTGGATGTGGCGGGGCTGTACTCGCCGAAGACGCGGCCCTATGGTCTGGAGACGCCGAGAGACGCGTGGTGCGAACCGGCGAACAGCAATGAGATGAACGCCTGGCGGCAGAGCCCGCGCATGGCCAAGGAGTTTGTCAGCGTTCAGGCGATGAGCGGCAACCGGCCGCTGCCGACGGTGGTGAACATCTGGAACCTGCACTTTGTGCAGAGCCAACTGGCCGAGGCGGGCGCCGTGCCGCCGGTGATCCAAGCGTCGCTGCGTAAGGTGAAGGCGACGGGGCCGGGGCTGGGGCGGATGGCGGGGACGATCACGAACCTCGGCGCGACGCCGCTCTTGAGCGTCGTGATCCACACGCGCGACGGCACGGCGACGCTGGCCAGTCCGGTGAAGCCGCGGGAGACCGCGACCATCGACCTGCCGATCGAGGCGGCGCGGCCGGCGGCCAAGCAACCGGGCCAGCCCCCCATGGTCTACCGCGGCCGGTATGCGGTACGCGACCGTTACGCGGGCCTCTCGGCGCAATCGGCGCTGATGCTTTCGGCGGGGGACCTGGCGGCCAACCGGGCCCGGCAGATCGAGCGGTTTCTGGCCGGCGGCGCGGAATTCGCCTGCATCTACGCCTACAGCGAGGATGTCGAACCCGCGCTCAAGCTGCAACGGACGGCGGGCTCGCCGGCCATTGAGAAGCACTACCTTGTTACCCGAGCCCTGGTGGGATTGGCTCAGGTGGAAAACCCATGAACCACGAGACGCGCGTCGCCTCTGAACCGACGACCTCCGCGGGCGCGATTGCCTCGCCGGAGCTATTCGCTGCCCCGCCGGCGCCGGCGAAAGCGCCGGCCATCCAGACGTGCGATCTGACCAAGTGCTACGGCACACTCAGGGCGCTGGACCATCTCAGCCTGCAGCTCGAAACCGGGGATGTTTTCGGGTTCATCGGCCCGAACGGGGCCGGCAAGAGCACGACCATGAAGATCCTGGCGGGTCTGCTGAATCCCACGTCGGGCTCGGCCATGGTGCTGGGGAAGAACGTTGCCCAGAACGGCGATTTCGTCCGGCGGAACGTAGGCTACATGCCCGACACGTTCGGCGTGTACGAAGACCTTCGCGTCAGCGAGTACCTGGAGTTCTTCGCGGCCGCGTACAGCATCCCCCGCCGCCAGCGGAAGAAGATCGTGCAGGACGTGCTGGAACTGACGGACCTGAAGTACAAGCAGGACGCGTTTGTGGATGCGCTGTCTCGGGGCATGCAGCAGCGCCTGGGGCTGGCGCGCGTGCTCGTGCACGACCCGCCGGTGCTGTTGCTCGACGAGCCGGCCAGCGGGCTCGATCCCCGCGCTCGCATCGAAATCCGCGAGTTGCTCAAGGAACTGCAGCGACTGGGGAAGACCATCCTTGTTTCCAGCCATATCCTTTCGGAGCTGGAGGAATTCTGCAACAAGCTGGGCATCATCGAGCGCGGCAAGCTCATCATCAGCGGGACGCAGGCCGACCTCATCGAGCGAGCGCAGATTCACCCTGTCATCTGCGTGCAGGTCGTCGATGAGCTGGAGCGGGCCGCGGCCGTGCTCAAGACCGACGCCCGGGTGCGCCGCGTGGACGTCAACGGCGAGGAGATGTCCGTCACGCTCCACGACGTGCAACTGCACCATCATTTTCTGGTGGAGCGGCTCGTGGCGGCGAACATCCGCGTACACAGCGTCGCGCCGAGGCATCTCAAGCTCGAAGACGTGTTCCTGCGGCTCACGAAGGGCATCGTGCAGTGACGGGCGGGGTTGGCCGGCTACTGTTTCCTGCCCAGCGGCGGCGCGGCCAATGCACCCAGGTCCATCTGCGGAGCCGCCGCATCCGCTTCCTTGCGGGCGGGCACCGTGTCGGTCGCGGACAATCGCGCCAGATCGGCGGCCGCCGGATGCTGGACAGCCAAGTTCGGGCCTGACTCGGCCTTGAACTGCGAGGCCAGCAAGCCCGCGTCGATCAGATGGCTCTTCACTGCGTCGGCGCGAGCGGGGGCTTGTGGGTCATCGGCCGGAAGGTCCAGGTAGACGACCAGGGGGAACTGGACGGTGTTGTCTTTGAGCATCAGGTCGAGCTTCGCCCGGCCGAGCGAGTTCAGGGATGAGCCGGTGAAATGGGCGGGGTAGAGCGCCGCATCGGACCGTGCGCCACGGGCCGCCTGGGTGTCGTAGATGCGACAGCAGGCCGGGCGCTCGTCATCCCCGAAGAAATCGCCTGCCGCCGGAGGCTGCCCTTGGCGGCAGCCGGCTGCAACGGACACGGCCACAATCACTGCGACCGATGCCAGAGAAGCCCTGTGTGTCATATCCGTCATCCTTCTGCTGCGTCAGTTGGCGAACAGCGCGCTCTTGAACAACCCGATGGCCGCCGGCCCGGCAAGCACGATCAGGACAGCCGGAAAGATGAAGAGCACGACGGGGAACGTCAGCTTCACGGAAGCCTTGGCGGCCTGTTCCTCCGCCGCGTGCTGGCGCTGGGTCCGCAGAGTATCGGCGTGGGTGCGGAGCGCGGCGGCAACGCTGGTGCCGAACCGTTCGGCCTGGATGAGCATGGTGGCCAGGGACTGGATCGGGCGCGAACCGGTTCGCTGGCCGAGGTTGCGCAGGGCTTCGGAGCGTGCGAGGCCCACGCGCGTCTCCATGTGCGTGATCTCCAGCTCGTGTGAAAGCCTGGCGTGCGCAATGTTGAGTTCCTGCCCCACGCGTTGCATCGTGGCGTCGACCGTCAGGCCCGCTTCAACACAGACGACCATCAGATCGAGGGCGTCGGGCAGGCCGCACCGCAAAGCCTTCTGGTGCTCTCTGACCTTGAGTTTCATCCACACGCCCGGCAGCAGGTAGGCCAGCAGCCCCGCCACCGACACGCACAGAAACACCCTCCCGACGAGCAGCCCGCCGGCGTATCCCGCGACCAGCCCCGCGGCCAGGAACAGCACCTTGCAGCCGATCATCAGCCGGATCGCGGAGGGCGAATAAATCCCCGCGTACCCAAGCTGTTTCCGCAGCGATGACTGGCCTTGGCGCGTCTTGGGCATGAAGGGGCTGGCAGCGGCCTGGCCAACCCGGTTGAGGATCGACCCGACGCCGGCGCGGGCGCCCGTGGCGGCGCCTCCACCGAACTCCTCGCTCCGCAGACGCTGCCGCAGGCGCCCGCCGTGGTCGCGCATCACCACCCTGGCGATCCACCACACCACGATCGCGATGATCCCGAAGGTGGAGGCGGAGAAAATGTACTGATCCATCATGGCCGCACCTTCATACTTTCACCGCGACGATCTTGCGGATGGCAAAAAGCCCGATCATCTGCATCGCCGCCGCTGAGATGAGGAGGATCTTGCCCACGTCGGTCGTGAGCAGGACGCTCGCATACGCGGGATTGAGCGCATACGACACGATGAAGAGGACGGCGGGAAACGCGACGAGGATGTAGCCCGTCAACCGCCCTTCCGCGGTCACGGCCTTCACGTGCTCCTGGAGACGGAAGCGGGCACGAACCATGGTGGAGATGTTGTTGAGGACCTCGGAAAGGTCCCCGCCCGTCTGACGCTGGATGAGGACGGCCGTGACGAAGAACGCGAAGTCGCTGGAGTCGATTCTGCCGGCCATTTCGCGCAGCGCGTCCTCGAGCCTCACGCCGAGGCTGTGCTGATCGTAGCAGCGGCGGAACTCGAGGCCGATGGGCTGCGGCAGCTCATCGCCCATCATCTGGATCCCGGTGCTCAGGCTGTGCCCCGCGCGCAAGACTCGCGTGAGGAAATCCAGGGCGTCGGGAATCTGCTCGGCGATGGCGCGCTGCCTGCGGGAGCGTTTGCCGTTGACGGCCATGAGCGGCATGTATCCCCCGCCGACTCCGACGAGCAGGCCGATGACGAGCGAGTCCATGGCGAGGGTGATCAGGACGAAAAGGACCATGCTGATGAACAGGGTGATCGCCAGGAAGCGGACCAGCTTGGCCTCGGGGTATGCATACAGGAGCTTACGGTTGATTTTCTGGATGAAAGGGTATCTGGCCAGGAAAGTCGGCACGTTCCTCAGCTCCGGTCGGACCATGAGGGAGCGGTTGAGCAGGGCATCGACGTCGCTGCGCCATTCGCTGGCGAGGCGCTGGTGCAGTTTCTGCTTGTCGCCGTGGATGAGGGAGATGACGAACTGTGCCGCGCCCCAGGCCGCGAGGGCGACGGCCAATGCGATCAAGAGGATGAGTTCGTGCGGGCCCATGAGCAGGGTTTCCGATCTCACATCTCAATGATTCTGCGTGCGAACAGTTCCGCGGCGAGCTTGATGCCGCGGTGTTCGATGCGTTCCGCGCAACGGGGGCGTATTCCGGTGGCGATGAACTGCCCCAGCGCGTGGCCGTCGTCGCCGACGCCGGTCTGCTCGTAGAGGAACAGGTCGTGCATCTGGATCTGCTCGCCCTCCATGCCGGTGATCTCGCTGACGCTGACGACTTTTCGGCGGCCGCCGGGGAGCCGACGCGCCTGGATCACGAGCTGGATAGCCGAGGCGGCCTGCGTGCGGAGGGCCCTCATGGGTATTTCGAAGCCGGCCATGGCGATCATGACTTCGAGGCGGCCCAGGGCGTCGCGAGCGGTGTTGGCGTGAATGGTCGTCATGGAGCCGTCGTGGCCGGTGTTCATGGCCTGGAGCATGTCCAGCGCCTCGCCGGCGCGCACCTCGCCGATGATGATCCGATCCGGGCGCATGCGGAGGCAGTTGCGCACGAGGTCGCGCTGGGTCACTTCGCCCTTGCCCTCGATGTTGGGGGGGCGGGTTTCCAGCCGCACGACGTGCGGCTGTTGAAGCTGCAGCTCGGCCGCGTCCTCGATGGTGATGACCCGCTGGTCGGTCGGGATATACCGCGACAGGCAGTTCAGCAGCGTCGTTTTGCCGGAGCCCGTGCCGCCGCTGATGAGGATATTGCATCGCGCCTCGACGGCGGCGGCGAGGAACTCGATCACGGGCGTAGGGAACGCGCCGTGGCGAACCAGGTCCTCCACCTGCAGTGGCCTGGCGCCGAAACGCCGGATGGACATGGCCGGGCCGTCCAGCGCCAGCGGGGGGATGATGGCGTTCACGCGGCTGCCGTCGGAAAGGCGAGCATCGACCATCGGGCAGATCTCGTCGACGCGGCGCCCGACCTGGGCGACGATGCGGTCGATGATCTGGCGGAGGTGCTGGTTGTCGCGAAACTGTACATCGACGAGCTCGATGCGGCCGCTGCGCTCGACGTAGATCCGGTCGAAACGGTTGACCATGATGTCGGTCACGGTCGGATCTTTGAGGAGGGTTTCGAGCGGGCCGAGGCCAAAGGTCTCGTCCATCACCTCGTCCATGATCTTTTCCTGCTCGGCGGAGCTGAGAAGCCCCTTCTCGCTCTGGCAGAGTTCCCGGATGAGGTTGCGGACCTCGTGGCGCACCACGTCCTGAGGGAGGGTGCGGAGGTTCTGCACGTCCAGTCGTTCCACCAGTTGCTGGTGGATGCGGACCTTCATCTTCTGGAAAGCGATCTGGCGCTCGGTGGGCAACGCCGGAATAACCGCCCGCAGAGGAGGCGGCGGCGCGGTCGCCACCGGCGCCGAGGCAATGACGGAGGAAGGCAGACTCCCGCCGCCCGCCTTGACAGGGGCCGCCGGGAGCGTCGCCAACGAACCGGAACCGCGAGAAAAAAGCCCCATCGTGTTCTCCTTATGCCGCCTTGCCCGTGATCATCTCCGCCAGCCCAAAAAGGCTCGTGCTCATGTCGGCTTTCGGCGCGCGGATCACCACCGGCTCCCCGAAGTTGATGGCCGCGATCGCGTTCTTGAAGTCGTTGGGGATCAACCAGGAAATCTTGATCCCCAGCGTCCGCTCCACCTCGTCGGGAGCGATGTCCCACCCCTTCTTCACGAAGCGGTTCACGACGATTCTGATCTTCGCCGGATCGAGGCCGATCCGGCGGAGCGCCCCGATGAATCGCTCGGTATTCTTGGCGCTGGGAACATTGAGCTGCATGACGAAGATGTTCAGATCCGCCGCCTGGATGATGCTGGAGTAAAGCGGGGAAATGCTCATCAGCGAATCGATCACGACGTAGTCGTACACTCGGCTGAGCACGTTGAGCAGCCCTGCAAAGCCAGGCTGATTCACCCGCAGCGTGTCCTCCGGAAGCTCCGGCCGCGCCAGGATCGCCAGCCCGCTGGTCGCATGAACCGACAGCGCGTTGTCCAGCAGTTGCTGGTCGAGCTTCTCCCCGGAATCCATCACGTCGGCGATGGTGTAGCGAGGCCGGATGTCGAACGAGCTGGCGACCGTCCCGCGAGCGAGGTCCATGTCGATCAGTACGGTCTTGGCGGACCTTGCCAGCGACGCGGCGGTGTTGCACGCCACCGTCGTCGACCCGCACCCGCCGATCGTGGGAATCACATGAATGATTTTTGCGCGCCTGCCCATGCCGTGAAGTGTGGCCACGCGCTCGATCCCCGCGGCGAGCTTCTCCTCATTGACCGGCAGCGGCACGAACTCCTTCACGCCCAGGTGCATCGCGTCCATGACAAGCTGCGCGTCGACCGTCTGCGACATCACGAAGAAGCTCACGTTGGCAAACTGCCGCACCAGTTGCCCCACCTTCTTGAGCGATTCCTGCGGGGTCGGATCAAGGTTCACCACGACCATCTGCAGGTTCTCGGTGCGACTCAGAATCGCCGGCAACTGGTCCACCGCAGGAATCTGGTCCGTCACATTGACGCCGTGATTGGCCAGGAAATTCCCCATTTCGACGCGGTTGGCGGCGTCTGCATCGACCACTACGCAGTTGAGCTGAACGAGCATGGCGATTCCTCTCTTGGGCTATGGCGCTCTCTCCGTCGCGGAAGCCGCGGGATGAAAACCATACTGGCCATGGAACCGTGGCGGTTCGCGGCCTGCGTCGGCGGGCATCGTGGTCGGCTTCGGCATACCGCTCAGGGGCCCACCGAGATCGCCGTTGAAGAATAGATCGTTTTCGAGCGGATGCCGCCACTTCGCGCCGGGACCCGCGGGAACCTGGCCGGCTTCCACCGCCTCCACCAGGCGAGGCGTCACCAGGACGACCAGCTCCGTTTCCTTCCGCTGGTATCGAACCGACCGGAACAGCGCGCCCAGAACGGGCAGATCGCCCAGCAGCGGCGTGACGTCCTTGCTGGCAACCACGTTGCTGTTGAGCAGCCCCGCGATCGCAAACGTCTGGCCATCCAGAAGCTCGACGGTCGTCTGCACCTTCCGCGTGGTCAGCCCAGGGATGACAAACCCCTGGAATCGCACCGCCGTCGTGAAATCCAGGTCGCTCACCTCCGGCGCCACCTTCATCCGAATGCGCCCGTTGCCCAGCACCACCGGCAGAAAAGCAAGCTGCACCCCGAATTTCCGGTATTCGATCGTGATCGAGTTGCCGGACCCGCCGGTGCCCGACTGCGTCACCGGTATGGCGAACTCGCCTCCGGCCAGAAAACTGGCCTCCTGGCCGCTCGTGGCGATCAGGTTCGGCTCGGCAAGGATGCGCAGAAGGTTGTTCTGCCGCAGCGCGTTGACGAAATAGAGCAGCGCGGACTCCCCGGCCATCGCCCGCCCGAAGAGCGTTACCGCCGGATTCGGCGACTGGACGCCCAGATCAAAGACGCCGTCCTGCAGGTCCTTGATCCCCAGCGGGTTGACCTGCCCGATGTTGCTCCCCGCAAACGATCGGCCGTCCGCAAACCCGAAATTCACGCCCAGGGCGCTGGTCGCGGATCGTGAGACCTCCGCGAAACGCACCTGCAGCATGACCTGCTGGCCTCCCGACACTTCCAGGAAGTTGAGCACCTTCGACGCGTATGGCGAGGCCACCTGCACCGCCTGCTCCGCCGCCGTCAGGCTGGGCACATGTCCCCGAAGCACGATCGCGCCGTTTGCGGAGCCGACCTCGATCTTCGACCCGGGGAACATCGTCTTCATCTGCTGCAGAAGCCCCTGGAGGTCCGATTCGACCGTGACGTCGACCATCTGGCAACGGTCCCTGTCGTCCCACACGACCATCTGTGTGGTGCCGGCCTTCTTGCCCGTCAGAAGAATGCTCTTCTCCCCCACGGGATTGACGTCGGCGATCTCCGACTGGGCCGTGCTCACTCGCTTGTACGGGCGATTCGTCTGGAGGACCACGCTCTTGTTGGCCATCACCTTGATCGCGGAGCCCTGCACCTCGCGGCCGATGAGCAAGGTCTCACCCGCCGGCATCGTAGCGGTCGTCTCGCCCGCGTCGCCGCGAGCCCATGCGACAAGCGACAACATGGCCACAATCACCGCCGCCAGTGCCCGCGATGGCGGACCATGACCTCGTTTGTGTGTCCAGCGGACCTTTGTGCATACCTGGCTCATGGCTGACGCTCCTCGCCGCCCTGCTCACACGCGATACGGATGCCGATCACGGCGATCGATCGGGAATGACGGGCGCCGCGCCGCCGCTGTCTCCGGTCAACGCGCCGTTCGGCGGCGCCGTCGTCGGAATCTGCACCAGGGTCGGCACGCCGTTGCGAATCACCTCAACCGTCCGATACGGCGCCGGCTTGACATGGACCGGCACGTCCACGGGCGCCGGCCGCGTCGTCGGCGGCGCAACGTACGCAACGGGCTCAGCCTGCTTGCGCTGACCGCCGAGCAGTTCCGCCACGGTCATCCCCCTGGTTTGCACTTTCGCGTCGTCCAGCGAGCCGCGCAGGACCAGACGCATTTTCCCGGTGCTGCCCGCCAGTTCGATCGCCTCCACCTCCCGCGGCGCTGCGGCCAGAGTGACGCTCTTGGCGCGGCCGGCCTCTTCTTCATCTTTTCTGCTGGGCGGCGTTACCCGCTGCCCGACGGCGATGACCTTTGCGTTTTCGACAATGGTCCGCGCGATCTGCTGGTTGAGTTTCTCATCCTGCAGCGTGCAGACCACGTCCACATGGCTGCCGGGCACGAGCAGGCCCGCCACGCCGCTTGATTCGCTGACGTCAATGCTGATGGCGCGCATCCCGGGAGGGATCAGCGCCGCGAGGCCCGCGCTGGACCCCGCTGGCGCCAGGGTGGATTCCAGGATCGCCTGGCCCTGCACCACCGGCATGATCACGACCCGCCCCGCGACATCCGACACGTTCCGAAGTGCGTTCCGCGGCACCCTGTCCGATGGGAGGGGCACCAGCACCACGTCCGCCTCGCTCAGCGCCACGCCGGGGCCGAGGTCGTTCTTGGCCGCGACGATCGCGACGCGCTTCCCCTCGGCCAGCCCAGCTCGCTGGGCCCGCACGATGATGCTACGCCCGGCCCTGGCGGCGATCAGCCCCAGCACCGCCGCAAGGATGAGTGGTACCCATGTCTTCAGGTTCATAGAAGCCTCAAGGCCGCGACCCCATTACGTCTCTCAATTCAAGTCGGCGGAAGAGCTTGTACGGTTTAGATGGTTTGGGGGATTCGCCCGGTTCGAGAGGGCAGGAGCCATGCGCCAGCGATGAACGGTCCTCTGGGAAGCCGTCACCCCAGAGCGCGCGGTCACCCTTCCTTCCGCATGACTGCAACCGCCTTGACGAGCTTATTGGCACCGATGAGGGCCAGGGGACGCATGCCCACCTCGCCCCAGGTGCATTGCACCGTTACCGAGACGTTGTCGCCCTCGCCGGCGGTGCTGATGTTGCCTGGACTGGTCGTGACCGAGTAGCCGCTGTTCCCCAGGCCATACAGGGCCATGGCATCCGCAACGGCCCGGGTCACGTCCGCGCTCGTCGCCGACCCGATGATGGCGGCGCGTACGCCTTCTCTGGCCGCGCCCTGCAGGTTGTGCTTGACGTAGAAGAAGTGCCCGAACTCCACGGTGCCGAACGCCAGCAGCAGCAGGATCGGCAACACCAGTGCAGCTTCCAGAACCGCGTTCCCGCGGCGTGTGCGATGCCCTTTGTTCCACCTCATGCACTCCCCCTTCCGAACAGCAGCACTGCCGCCGTCGCGATGAGGACGGGAACCGCATACGGCAAGGGCCTGTCGATGCTGCGGCAGGATTGCCCCGTGGCGCGTGTGTGCTCGACGCCCAACTGCTTGACGTGCAGCAGATTGACCACGAGCAGCAGGCTGTTACGCAGCAGGACGCGCACCCGTCTCTGGCAGATGGACTGGCTCAGGACGATGACCATCCCGATCACGGCCGTAGCGAGGAAAACATATAGGACCAGCGCCGCGCCGGTCCACGCGCCAGCGGCGGCCAGGAGTTTCACGTCCCCGCCACCCAATGCGCCCAGGGCAAACAGGGCAATCGTCAGACCGAGGCCCGCGGCCAACCCGCAGACGGATTGCCAGGGGCGGACCGTGGGGTACGCCGTGAAGCTCTGCATCAGCCCGGTCAGGGCGATGGTCAGCGTCAGCCAGTTGGGGATTCGACGCCGCCTCAGATCCTCATACGCAGCCCACATGAGCATCGCTATGAGGGGTGCGAACGTCACCACGGCGTGCCAGGTCATCGCAAACCCTTCCTCTGCATGTCATGGCGAGCTTCCGGCCGGCGTCCAACGCCCGAAAACCCGCGTGCCGATCGCGCTAATAACGGCGATGGCGGCGACGACGATCAGGCCCACGATCAGGGCATACTCCATCGTTTCGCTGCCGGTCTCGTCGTTCGCCAGCCAGACCATTGCTCTCGCGACTGATTTCATGGCACCTCTCCCGTCGGCTCCCAAACCCATAGGCAGGCGGACCGCGGCGCGGTCGTGCCGCGCCCCGCAGGTCCGCCGCTCAGGCCCTCCGCCTTTGGTGTTTCGGCCTTACAGGCCGTCACTCACCGACTGCCAGCGAGCCAGAACCTTCTGCCCCACGGTGGTGATCACGGCAATCGCCGCCACCACGATCAGGCCCGCGATCAATGCGTATTCTAGAACCTCACCGCCCTGCTCGTCGTTCATCAAGCCCGCAAACAGTTCCTTCATCGCTTTCATGTTCTCTCCTGTGAGAAGTGTGTCTCTTGACTCATGCAGACGGCGATCGAATGTCCTTGCCCCGCTGGTCGGATTGGCCCGAACGCCGCGGTCTTCTCCGCGTGATTCAGCCAAACGGACCGCACTCCCTTTACAGCCCGCTGTTCAGCGAGTTCCATCGCGCCAGTACCTTCTGCCCCACGGTGGTGATCACGGCAATCGCCGCCACCACGATCAGGCCTGCGATCAATGCGTACTCAAGAACCTCGCCACCCTGCTCGTCCGCGAGCAGTCTGCTTGTCAGCTTTCTGAACATGTCGCTCTCCCGAAGAACGGCCCGTGGCAAACGTGATCTTGGCTCTCGCGGGGGTCGGGCGCTGACCTGGCCGGGCTCAGTTCCGATCCTCGCAAGCCCGGGCGCACCGCGCGCCCATGACTCACTGGCGAGCGGGACTGCTCTGGCTGCCTGGGGCCAGCCACGCACCCGAACGCACGGTGCGAAGAGCATACCGACCGCGTACCTGTCATCGGATTCACCGACCGGTCACTTAATCATCGAATTGCCGTTGCCCCCGTGAACGTCCCATAGTCCCCCGATGGGCACATCGCCTGCGCCCCCAGTTCATCGTGCTTTCAGTACGCCCGCATGAGCCGCGCCTGGGGATAGGCCAGCGTCACAATGTCCTCATGCCGCATGCCCGCCTGGGCGCGCGACTCGGCGCACCACTGGCACATCCCCACGCCATGCCCCCACCCGTGGCCGCCCAGGAATCGCACGCGGTCGGAGTCGTTGATGATGCTCTCGACGAAACTGCTGTTCAGCACCGTCTCCGGCCAGGCGTCCGTGTTGACGGCCCAGCGCATCTCCTCCGCGCCGAGGCTGTACCTCATCCCGCGAGCGTCCGTAACCGCGAAACGCACCGGCCTGCCGTAACGGTTCCGCATCTCGATGTCCACGCTACGGACGGTCGCGATATCCCTGGTCACGCCCTGGCGCCCCTCCCCCCACTTCTTCAGCCGCCTCGTCAATTCCTCCTTCATCACGACCACGGGCCCCCAGGCAAACTTCGGCGACGCGCTGCACAGCGACCCCACATACTGCTCCGACAGAGCCTCCTCATACCCGTCGTTGAAGGCGTGCATCGACGACTGCGTGATCCCGCCGCAGCATGAATGGAAATACGCTTTGAAGATTCTCTCCTGGCCGCTGGGACCGGCCACGAGCACGATGCCCGCCGTAGTATCGACGGCCTGCCGGCTCTTGGCGCTCTCGGCGTCCATGCCGCCATACACCTGGCTGCGCGTGTCGGCGTAGACGTCCCAGTGCCGAGGCCTCTGCCTTGGAACAAGCTTCTCATACAGAGCGTAGGTCCGGGCAACGATGGCCTGAGCCTTGTACGTCTCCTCGTGCCAGCCGGCGAGCACTTCCTTGGCCAACACCCCTTTCAGGTACGCATCGATGTCCAGCTCATTGACAACATCGAATCTTCCGCCATCGAGAGGAACAAGGCTGAAACGGCCTCGATAGGGCCTGCCATTGACACGCACCGAGCCGTCTACGATCGGCCGGATCATCAGGTTTCCGGGACCGAGGCTGGTGCGGCCGATCATCCAGCCGCTCGATCCGTATGCGATCGGGACGTTCACGCCTCCGGGAAGATCCAGTTGCCGCTGCGTGCTGTCGACGCTCGTGTAGTAAATGGGCGGCTGGATGGCACTGATGCTCACTTGCTCGACGGCAGGGTGAATTCTCACCCGGATGGTCTGCCCCTCAAGCTGCCCCCCCGCCGTGCCGCTCTTGGGCGTGCAGCCGGACGGGGAGCACAGCAGCCCACCCCATATGATCGTCAGGCACGCACAGGCAACCACCACCCGCCAGTGCACCACGCGGCCGATGCCCCGCCCACATGCTCTAAGCGATGACCCCGCCTGCCGCACCGCCCGCATCATCCGCTTCCCAGTGTCTCCCATGGCGTCCATGCCTCCAGGAAGTCTTCTACCACGAACCCTGAACAGCCCTATCGCACCCGCAGCCGTTCACCATTCAGCATCCTGCTCTCAGCGTCCCTTTCATTCCTCGATCTTCCGCAACGACAGCCCAAACACCAAAAGCTGCTGCTTGATCTCGTTCAGGCTCGTCTGCCCGAAGTTCTTGCACCCCAGCAGTTCGGCCTCCGTCCTTCCCGCCAGCTCGCCAATCGCCGTGATGTTCAGCCGCTGCAACGCCTTGCGGCTGCGCACAGACAACTCCAGGTCCGCCACAGGCTTGTTGATGATCTCCGGCGCGACATTGCCCACAGCCGCAGCCGCCGGACGCCTCGTCGGCGCCTTGCTCTCCTCGACGGCCTGCCCGAGCCGCAGACCCCTCGACGCCAGCAGCGCCTTGATCTCGCTCAGGCTCGTCTCACCGAAATTCTTGTAGCCCAACAGCTCGGCCTCCGTCACCTTGAGCAGATCCCCGATCGACCGGACGTTGATCTTCTTCAGGCAGTTGCGGCTGCGAACGGACAGCTCAAAATCGGTAACCGGTATGTCCAGGATGGCGTTGCGCCGATCCTCGCGCATCTCGTCGTCCTCGTAGTACATGGAGCGAGCGGAGTCCACGTCCTTCAAATACAGCTTGGCCCGCTCATGGTTAGGATTGCTCTTCAGCACCGCCCGCAGACAGCGGTGAGCCTCCTCGTAATGGTTGTTGTCCTCGTACAGAATCGCCAGGTTCAGCAGCGCGTTGATCCGCACGGGCGCGCACGTGCACAGCCGCTCATACAGCTCGATCGCCTTGGCGTCGTCCGCCTGACGGTCGTACAGCAACGCCAACCGGAAGCAGCCCAGCTCGTGGTCCGGGTTCTCATGAAGCGATCGCTCGTAGAACTCCACCGCTCTCTCGTGCTGGCCCTGGCTCTCGGACTCCTGGCCCTTGCGGTAGTACTCCTCAGCGGCGCGCTCATTAATCGACAAAGCTGCAAATTCGCTCATAGCCTCTACTTCGTAGGGGAAATGCTCTCTTCCATCGTGGATTTCAAGCCCCTATTGATAGTTGGCCGGCGCTCCCCTGTCAACTGCGAAGCGCTCAGGGCGCCTGACTGCGGCCTACCCACCCATTCCTGCGGCGAAGGACGAGGCTTCTGCCCAGCCGTTCACTCGCCGGCACCTTCGACCTCCCGACCCCGTTCCCAAACACGGGACGCCGCCCTCCAATCGGCCTGGCAGTCACCGTAACTGCTATCCACGCAAACGGTTGGCATGGGCAGTCCGGCGATATCGCCCCTGCGCATATGCGATTCTTCCTCTCGAGTGCGCATCCCCGATGGTTCCGCCTCCCGCTTCGGAGCACGGGCTAAACCTGCTTGCCCTTCCGCTCCGTCGGGTAGAAGTCGTCTGCCCCCGCGCCGAACGCCTTGTGCTCTTTCTCTGGCGCGACCCCCTGCACCTCGGTCTCTGTGGCGGTCAACGGCTTGACCGGCTCCTGCTTGGCCGGCTCTGACGCGATCGGCGAAGCCGGCCCGACGGCGCCGCTCGCCAGTTGCGACTCGAGCCGGGCCGCCATCGCCTCCACCTTCTCCATGTCGCCGTGCGGCGACCGAGCCACCGCTGGCGGCGGCGCAGCGGCAGCCACAAACGCCTCGCGAAGCGAAGGCCCCTTCTCCTCAGCCGGCCGGAAGAAGCTCCCGAAAGCCAGCAGGTTGATGATGGTCGGCCAGATCAGGCCCAGGACCAGGAAACTGCCGCCACAAGCGACGGCCGTCCTCCACCGCGGCGCCCGCCACCACGCATAGCGGTACGACAGGCCACGCTGCCGATGCAACCTCTCAAGGTGGTCGAGCACCGTCAGTCCGCGATTGACCGGCTTGCCCCAGTCTTCGACGGGTTGATATGGCACGTCGGCCACAAACGCCCGGGGATGCCACACGGCCCGCTCCGAGCCCTTGGGATTGCGCCGGGCGTCGTAGTAGTAACCCACCACAACGTGGACGAGCTTCTTAGGCCCGCGGCCCACGTCGATCTCCTCCGGGTAGACCACGATATCCCGGAAATGCGGAATGCCCTCGTATAATGTGACCAGCCCCGTCTCAAACTGCCGCTGGTCGCTCATACCCTGCGGGTAGCCGGTCAGCCCGACGTTGCCCCCCAACTGCTGCACCGTGGCCAGGCCGTATCCGACCACCAGCGAGATCACCATCCACTGCCAGCGTCTGACCTTGGCTATCCCCATGCCGCGCTCCCGCCTGCCTGTTATACGCCTCAGTCGCTCACGCCCATCCTGACACCCACCAGTGACAGTGCTTCCCGGGTCATTGGCACGCCCTCCACGTGCCCGTCTACAAAGATGATCTGAATGCGATACCGATGCCGCAGGAAATCCAGACACTCGCTGCCCAGATCGGGGTCGCGCAGCGCTCGCTCATAGAATTCCCACACCGTGCACTTGCCGCAGGGACAGTCAGGCACAAGCAGCCGGTCATGGCTCACGGGGTCTCGCGGGCGGCCGTCCATCGCGAACATCACGACCGCCGGCCGCTTGATCTTCGTCAGCTTTCCGATCGGCGGATCGGGATTCGTCTCCGCCTCCCGATGGCCGAGGATCGCTTCGTTGAATACGTAGCTCGACCACTCCTTGGGCGCTTCCCAACTCTTGTCAGCCTGTGTCGACCCTTTCAGGTCGACCGCCTGGCTCGGGCATTTGAAGTGCCTGCGAAGCTCGGACTTCTGCATGTCCGCTTCGAGGTTCGGCCGACTGTCCAGACGCATCTTCACGCCCAGGCAGATCCCCAAAGCCACCGTCACGGGCACGGGACGCACCTTGCCCGCATCCAGGTAGTAGGTGTACCTCGTTCCCCTCTGATCCCCCAGCGCCTTGGGGTCGACCACTTCCCCGGGCAGATCGTGCTGCACTCCCGCCACCGGCAGATACCCGTTGTGGTCGTTGACATGCAGCATCGCCGCCTGTCCGATCGTCCGGAGCTTCGCCTGGCACTGGACTTCCTGGCTTCGTGCTTGGATGCTGGCCAGCGCCGGCATCAACAGCGAAATCAGGATGCCGATGATCCCGATGACCACCAGCAGTTCCACCAATGAAAACCCTGTCAGGCTGATCGCTCTTCCGCGATATCCACGCTGATTCCCCATAGCAGCCACCTTCCTATGTGCCAACACTCGCGCTACCTGGACCCCCTCAGAACTGAACCCGAGCACATTATGCCCGCATGAACCGGGAATAGCAAGCCCGCTTCCTGGAAAATCAACCCGATCCCGCCTATAAATCCCGTTAGCGGATCCACCATGCTCGCAGATTTCGGAGACCCTGCATGATCGACATCAGCCTCCTGTACGGGGGGCTTGAGACGCCCAGCACTCCACACCGCTACGGGCGCGCGATCACACAGATCGACCCGCCGCCGCATCAGCGGATGGCTGTGGCCAAGGACGCCAAGGCCCGCCGTCCCATCGTCGTCTGGAACCTCACGAGATCCTGCAACCTCAAGTGCATCCACTGCTACACCGATTCGGCCGCCGCCAGATACCCCGATGAACTCTCCTCCGCGCAGTGCAAGACCGTGCTGGACGACCTGGCGGAGTTCGGCGTGCCGGCGGTGCTGTTCTCCGGCGGCGAGCCCCTCGTCCGCAAGGATGTCTTCGAGTTGGCGGAATATGCCCGCGGACTCGGCCTCCATGTCGTCTTCTCCACCAACGGCACGCTCATCGATCAACAGACGGCCAGGCGATTCGTGGAGCTGAAACTCGCCTACATCGGCATCAGCCTCGACAGCGCCGTCCCCGAAATTCACGACAAGTTCCGCGGAGTCCACGGCGCATTTGAACGCACGATGACCGGCTTCCGCTGTTGCGTGGAAGCCGGCCAGAAGGTCGGACTGCGACTGACTCTCACGACCCACACCGCCAGCAACCTCGACAAGCTCTTCGAGTTCATCGAGCACGAGGGCATCGACCGGGCCTGCTTCTACCACCTGTGCCCCGCGGGCCGCGCCAAAGACCTCGCGGCCCTGTCGACGCAGCGGTCACGCCAGGCCGTCGATCACATCATCACCCTCACCCAACGCCTGCTCGACCGCGGCAGACGCGTCGAGATACTCACCGTCGACAACCCTTGCGACGGCCCTTGTCTCTACCTGCGCATGCTCCGCGAGGGGCATCCCAGGGCCGCTCAGGTCCTCAACATGCTGCGATGGAACGGCGGCGGACGATACTCCTCCGGGGTCGGCATCGCCGACATCGACTTCCTCGGCAACGTCCATGCCGACCAGTTCTCCATGTTCCGGTCGTTCGGCAACGTCACGCAACGCCGGTTCTCCGAGATCTGGCAGGACACGTCCAATCCCATCATGGCCGGCTTGAAGGATCGGTTGCCGCTGCTCAAGGGACGATGCGGCTCGTGCCGGTTCAAGGCGGTCTGCGCCGGATCGCTCCGCGCCAGGGCGGAGATCGCGACCGGCGATCCCTGGGCGGCCGACCCCGCCTGCTACCTCAGCGACGAGGAGATCACCGGCCAGCCCATCGCCCCCATTGAGACCGACGCCACGCCGGTTGTCTCCTGTGCCCAGAGAATGTAACCTGCAAGCGGGTTTTCGATGGCCAAGACCATCCTCATCGTCGAAGACGAACAAGTGCTCCGGGAATCCCTTGCGGAGTTGTTGGCCGGCGAGGGGTTCGACGTGCTTCAGGCCGCCGACGGCAAGGCCGCCTATGACATGGCCATGCGCCAGCCGGTTGACGTCGTCCTCTCGGACGTTCGCATGCCCCAGATGGACGGGATCACGCTGCTGGGGCATTTTCAGAAGCTCGCTCCTGAAACGCCGGTGATCATGATCACGGCGTACGGAACGGTGGAGAGCGCGGTGGCGGCCATGCGCGCGGGGGCCAGCGACTACCTGCTCAAGCCCGTGCAGTTCGACGACGTCCTGGCGAGGATCCGGCGATCACTGGAATTCCGGGAGCTTTCGCGTACCCAGCGCATCATGACCGAGCAGCTCGCGCAAGAGAGCACCTTCCACAACCTCGTCGGTAACGCCCTGTGCATGGAGAGGCTTTTCGAGACCGTGCGTAAGCTTTCGACCGTGAAGAGCAACGTGCTGCTCGTCGGCGAATCCGGGACCGGCAAGGAGCTGTTCGCCCGCGCTATCCATTACAACGGTATCACACGCAATAAGCCCTTCGTGGCCGTCAACTGCGGCGCCATCCCCGACAGCCTGATCGAATCCGAGCTGTTCGGGTACCGTCGCGGCGCCTTCACGGGCGCCCTGCGCGACAAGATGGGGTACTTCGAGGCGGCCAGCGGCGGCACGCTCTTTCTCGATGAGCTGTCCACGCTGCCCGTGAACGTCCAGAGCTCGCTGCTGCGTGTGCTGGAGGAGAAGGTCGTTGTGCCGGTGGGGGATACACACCCGCGGCCGGTCGATGTGCGAATCGTGGGCGCGTCCAACCAGGACCTGGAGAAAATGGTCCAGCAAGGCCAGTTCCGCGAGGACCTGCTCTACCGGCTCAACGTGGTCAAGCTGCAGTTGCCCACGCTTCGACAGCGCAGGCAGGACATCCCGCTGCTGGTCCATCATTTCCTGGAGAAATACACCCGCGAGATGAACAAGCACGTTCTGGGCATCACCAACGGCGCCATGCGCGCTTTGTTGAACCATGAATGGCGAGGGAACGTCCGCGAGCTGGAAAACGTCATCGAGCGCGCCGTCATTTTCGCCGAAGGCCGCCAGATTACCGTCGAGGACATGCCTTTCGCCACCGGAGGCATCGTAGATGATGTCGGCGAGGAGTTGAAGGAAGCTCTTCGCCAGTTCGAGCGCCAGCACATTCTCTCGAGCCTCCAACGGCACGCATACGACAAGGTCCAGACCGCCAAGCATCTGGGCATCGGGGTGTCGAGCCTGTACCGCAAACTCGATGAGCTGGGCATCCCCAAAAACCTCGGCGAAACCGATGCGCCGCAGGACGCCGAGGGCAAGTAGAGGCGGCGCCCCCTTCGGCACCATCGACTTCGACGATCGGTACAACGACAAGCCCGACGGCCGCCTCAGGCCACTTTGGACATGTTGGGCACGTCCGCGCCCGGCTGGGGTTGCTGCTGGGCAGCGACTGATTCGAGAAACCCGGCCAGACTGATGAGCGAGATGGGCCAGACGGTCGGCTGTCGCTGGGGGGGGGCATCCGCACCCGCGGGATCGGCGTGGCCAACCAGCCACAATACCCGCGGGGAGCTGTCCTTTCGCAGGTCCAAGACCCGATCGATGTCCTCCCCAGTCATGCCGGGCGTCGAGGTCGCGGGGGCAGCCACGACCAGGGCATGATAACCCTCCAGGTCGCTCTTGGTCGCGGGCAGTTCATTGACCACGGTAACCTTCCCCAGAGACTCCAAGGCAGCCTCGATGGGATCGTAGGACGAGAGAGCAGCCGCTCGCACCAGCAGAACGCGCGTGTTGGCGCGCGGATCCAGCCCCACCAGAGACTTACTCGCATCGCGCGCGGACACGCGAGCCAGAAGTCCGGCAAGGCTGAAAACCTCCGAACGGATGGATGAGCTGGCGGGACGAGCGGGATGGTCCTCGCCGGTCGCGTTGCGACACTGCGTGCGGGAGATGGGTCTGATGCGGGCATGAACGCTGGACGCCAGCAGCATGCCGTTGGCAGCCAGATCCGCCAAAGCCAACACGCGAGCCAGGCGGTCGCCCGGATCGTCCCGATTCTCCGAGACACTCGTGTGGAAAGCTACAATGGGACCGCGGATCGAATCGGGCAGCCCTATGCATTCCAGGGTCAGCATCGCCAACTCCCCTTGGCTCATGCCCAACATGAGCCGTTCGAGTTGCTCGCGCGGCTGGGCCGTTCGCGATTCCAGATCGAGCACCTGGCGGTACTCATCCCCAAAATGCGTGTGGAACAGGATCTCGCCCAGATCATGGCACAGGCCGACGAGATAGAGGATTCCGCTGTTAAGCTCGCCGCCGCACCCGGCCAGCCGCTCGCAGAGCATGGCGGTGGCAAGCGAGTGCTTCCAACAGCGAACTGCGCTGAAACCGTCCTGGCCAGATTCGGACAGGGCGTCGAAGATGCCCAGAGTGGAGGCAATCTTGCGGACGGTGGCGCATCCGATGTGGCGCACGGCTTCCGCAATGGACGTCACCATGCCGCGGCTGGAGACATAGGCGGCGCTGTTTGCCGCTTGGAGCACGCGGGCCGACAGCGTCGGGTCCTTGGCGATGACCTGGGCAATCTGCGCCATATCGCTTCGCGGCGATGCCGCCTCGATAATGACCTCCGCAACGACGCCGGAAAGCGCTCTGGCCCCCAGCACCGCGCGGGCACGACGCTCGCATTGCTCTCGGGTCAACAGCCGCGGTATCTCCCCTGGCGGCCCGTCGATCCGCGACACCTCCGGGAGCTTGCTCGCCGGCCACTCGCTGGGCGGCGGAATCCGCAGCTTGCACGGATCGCTCATCCCGATAGTGGCCGGCATTGCGGCAGACGCATCCGCCGCCTCGACCGGCGACGATGCCCCTGCCGGCGGGATCGGGCCCTGCTCCGACGCCTTGCCGATGTACTTGCAGATCCGCTCCTGCAGTTCCTTGAGCGAAAAACGCGACTTCAGCAGGTAATCCTGGACGCCCAGCTTGGCAGCCTGAACCACATGGCTCTTGTCGGACACCGCCGTAAGCAGAATGACCGGCGTGCCCCGGATGTCCGGATCGCTGCGCAAAGCCTTGAGAAAAGTCGGCCCATCCATGATGGGCATCGCCAGGTCGAGCAGGACCAGGTTGGGGCGCTCAGCCAGGACCTTGGCCAGAGCCTCCTTGCCGTCGGCGGCGGTGATCACGCGATACCCCGCGAGGCGCAGGCTGGCGGCGATGGGATCACGGAAAATCGCCATGTCATCGACAACGAGGATGGTATTCATCTTCCGCCTCCCTCATGCTCGGCTGAATTCGCGAATCGGCTTCTGGCCTCTGCCGACACCGCCTGGGACAGATCCGCCCGCAGCGTGGCGCTTACCGTCGTTCCCTGGCCCGCTGTGGATTGCACATCCAGGCGCCCGCCGTGGGCGGCGGCAATGCCCTTGCAGATCGCCAGCCCCAGCCCGGTACCGCTCACATGGTTGGCCCCCACGACGCCGGAGTTGAGCGCGAACGCCTTCCCCAGTCTGGCCACAATCTCGCGGGGGATTCCCTCGCCGGTGTCGCACACCTGGATTTCCACCCAATCCTGCCCCCGCGACTGGAAGGTCCGCACCGCCACGTGGATGCTTCCCTGCGCCGTGTGCTTCCTGGAGTTGCTGACCAGATTGACCATCAGCCGATGCACGGCATCCGCATCCCCGTTCATCAGCGCGTCCTCGGGCACGACGCAAAAGGTCAGCTCGACCCGCGCGGCATCGACCAGGGGGCGCGCACTCTCCAAAACCTGCCGGCACGTCCCCGCCAGCGTAAAGCGAGACCAGTTCCACTGCGCCCGCCCGCTATTGAGACGAGCGACCTCCAGCAGGCAATTGACCGTGTCGGACATGCGGACCACCTCCTCGTTCATGCTCTTGAGAAAAGCCTGGCTGTCGTCCAGACCGACCTCCCCGCTGAGCAACAGCTCGGAAATGGCGAGCAGGCCCGCCAGCGGCGTCCGCAGCTCGTGGGCGACGACTCCCAGGACCCCTTCCATCGCGCGGACAGCCTCGCGGTGCGTCAGACGCTCCTGTTCCTCCCGGTCATCGCGGACTCGCTTCTGTTGGACCAGCCGCCACATGCCATGCATCAGCGCCTGTATTGGCCGCACATCCGAATCGTCGTATTCGTCGGCTTTGTTGCCGACAGCGGCCACAGCCACAATCCGCCCCGCGTCAAGTACCGGGATACTCATGTACCGCTTGATCCGCACGTGTCCTGAAGGGTACCCCCGCTTAGCCGCATTCGGCGCCTCGTAGTCGTTGGTGATGATTGGACGGCGATGGCGAACGGCCTCCCCCAAGAGGCCGAGCTTCTCGATCGGAAAGACGATCGGCTTGTCGTCCATGGCGCACTGTGCCATCACGGACTTGGACCAGGCGCTTATCGTCAGAACTTGTTCATCTTCGCTCATGAACCCCAGGTAGCCGATCGTGCTGCCTGTGAGCCGCACCGCTTCCTCGAGGACATAGTCGATGATCTCATGGAGCGAAGCATCGGACATCTCCGCCAGCTTGAGCAGGGCCTCCAGGCGGCTCTCACTCAGTCGCAAGGCCCGGTTGATGTTGTCGGACAAGGCTTTCTCGCAAAGCAAGGCCAGCGACCAACGCCGGATTGCCGCCAGAACCACAAGCCAGACGACGATTGTGATCGAAACGAGGGACGCCGCAGTCGCGACACCCAGATAGACTTCATGCCGCTTCTTCGCGAGGTTCACTTCGATAGAACTCACGAGGCTTTCGCCGAGCGCGGCCAGTCCTTGCGTATAGATCCCTTTCTGCCCTTCGTATTCCGCGCTGAAAAGAACCTCCCTGGCTTGGTCTTTGCGCCCCTGCCGCACCAGGTCGAAGGCCCTTTGTTCCATGGCCACCAAATTGGCGTTGGCCTGGTCAGTCACCAAGGCCGCTCCATCGCCGTTCCATCGCGGAGCCAGTCTGGCGGCATCCTTGATCGCAGCGTCCAAGGCCGGTTCGAAGCGGCGGTACCGATCTTCCCACATCCGATCGCCCGTGACAGCCGCCATGCGGGCCGACATCGTCAGCACCTCGTCGAGGTGAGCAATGGTGCTTCGCAGTTCGTGAGCTTTCAGGTTGACGCGCTCGCTTGCCTCAGACTCCCGGCATTCGCCGTATTGGTGCAGACTGAACGCTATGGCCACCGCTACATTCAAGGCCAACCCCACATTCAGCACGGCCCTTGGCCAAAGCCGCTCCGGCGGCACCTCCGCAGCCTTGATCTTCTTCGCAAATAAGCGATGCAGCATCATAGGCCTCCTTATAGGCCTTGGCGGGGCGCCATCGCCGTCAACAGTGCGGTGGGCACACTGTGCGTATGGCCTCACTGCCCGTTCTGCGCAAACCGAGATCGCTGGCCACCCATGTGGCGCCTTCTATCGCGGTTCCCGACCAACCAACAGAACCCCTGGCCTACTTAGCCCGGCGAGCCTCGGACGCAGTCCCCTCCGGAGCATCCGAAGATGTCCATCAACTACATCGGCAATCATTGAACAACGCATAAGAGAAATTGGAGCAGCGTAGTCCGCCCCGCGACGTGCCTGAATTGGCGTACGCCCGTCCGCCCGCGGCCACTTAAGCCGGAGACCTTCGCTGCACCCGCATCGGCACGAAGCCGCAATTCGGCTCCTCGGCAAGGTAATCCCCCGTGAAGGCAAACGCGCGGGCGCGGCAGCCCATGCACACCTTCTTGTACTCGCACAGGCCGCACTTGCCCTCGAGCTTCGAATCGTCACGCAGATCCCGGAAAATCGGGCTTTCGTTCCAGATGGTCGGCAACGCCGTGGTTTTCACATTCCCCGAGGAGACCGGCAAGTAGCCGCAGGGAAAGACGTCGCCGGTGTGAGACACGAAGCAGACCGCCTGGCCGGCCAGGCATCCCTTGGTCATCGCGGACATGTCGCCCGCGCCGCCTCCGACCGGACTGCCTCCTGCCTGCCCTTGCGGCCCCATGCTCCGGTGGGGGTGGGCGCTGGCGGGCATCGCCTGGCCGCCGCTCTTCGTTCGCTGACGCATGACGCGGAAGTAATGCGGCGCGCATGTGGCTTTCAGGTGCAGCTTGCCTTCCATGCTCCGGTCGTAGATCCAGTTCAGCGCCTTTTCGTATTCCTCGGAACTCAGCATGATCGCTTCGCTCAGCGACATGCCGCAGCCAACGGGAACGAGCATGAAGATGTGCAGGGCGTCGGCGCCCAGCTTCAGGGCCAGCTCGTACATCCGATCGAGCTTGTCATAGTTGTGCTTCGCGACAGTGGTGTTGATCTGCATGGACAAGCCGTACTCGCGCAGCAGCGTGAAGCCGCGCACCGACGACGCAAACGCCCCCTCGATGCCGCGGAAGGCGTCGTGCGTCGGGGCATTCGGGCCGTCGAAGCTGATGGAGACCCGCCGGAAACCCACCTCTTTCACACGCCGGGCAACATGCTCGTCCATGATGGTGCCGTTCGTCGCCAGCGCGATCGGCAGGCCCAGGCCCGTGGCTTCGGAGGCCAGATCAAACAGGTCCGCCCGCATGAGCGGCTCGCCGCCCGAGAACACGAGGATCGGCCGACCCGTCGAAGGCAACGAGCGGATGAGGTCGAGCGCCTGTTGGCTCGTCAGGTCGTCGCGGCCCATGGCATGGGCAATGTCCAGTCGTCGGCAGTGGACGCAGGCAAGATTGCACGCGGCCGTCGTCTCCCAGAACAGCAGTCGAAGGGGAGGAGCAAAGGTGTCGGCGGGCATCATGTCCATGATCCTCTATGTGGCTGTCCGATCAAGCGGCGTACCGGGATGATGATAGGCCAGGAGAGACGCGGGGGCTTCGCCAGGGATCACAGCGGACCCACGGCGGCGCTACTCTTACACACAGCTTGGGTTTACCGTTAGCGGGCGGCGGCACACCTGCTGTATTCCCGGCGATGGGAATATCACACCGAAACGATGCTCAAGAGAGCAGGTGAAACAGGTAGTGAAGCCGGCCGGTCAGAAGCAGCCGCCGGCCCGAATACTTCATCACCTGGCGGATCTGGGTCCGATAGCTCGGATGATAACAATGGCTCGGGCATCGCTTGCAGGCCGGCTTCGGATCCATCGGGCAATGCGATCGTTTGACGAACGCATGCGACAGAAGCTTGGCACACGCCCTGCAAAGAACGACCGGACGGCCCGTAATGGCAGATACGTCATGCGTCCTGATCTGCACCGGCGACTTCTCCGCATCGCGATGCTGATGCCGACAGAAAACGCCGATGAACAACGCCAGTGTCTTCAGATCGCGATCGAGCTTCGAGCGGGCGGCGGCCATTGCCCTGCAGGTCCTCCGCATGCATTATATGCCTCTGACGGCGCGGAGTTTGTAGATATGCACGATGGAAGGATCATGCCAGTGAGGTTAACTGCGATCATCCTGTTGCTACTGGCGGTCGGCGCTGCGGTGGCGATCTACGCGGCCTGGGAGCGGGGCCACGAAACCACGCCCATTCACCCGGGACCCGCAACAGGCCCATCATCGCTGGAAGCACGTTCGGCGATACGCATCGGCCTGGTCCCGGAGCGGGACGTTTTCGCGATGCACCGGTCGTACCAGGGGCTGCTGAAGTACCTCAGCCAGCGCCTCGGCCACCCGGTCGGGGTTGCGACGCTCAACAGCTACGAGGCTGTGCTGGCGGATTTCCGCGAAATGCAGATCGAGGGTGCGTTTCTGGGGTCGCTGGTGGCTCTGCTGGCGATGGATCGTGACGGCGCACAGGTCCTGGTCAAGCCGGAGCAACCCGACGGCTGCAGCACCTATCGCGGCGTCATCTTTGTTCGCGAGGACTCTCCGGCGCAGTCGGTGGATGATGTGCGCGGGCGATCCATAGCGATGCTCAAAGCAACCTACGCGGGGAGCCTGTTCCCGATCTCCGAGATGGCCAAGCGGGGGATGCTGCAGGGCGCGCCGGAGGGGCGGATCGTCTGGATGGGCACCCATGACGAGGTGATCGCCACCGTAATGAGCGGCCGGGCGGAGGTGGGTGCGGTGAAGGATCTCAGGCTGGCCGCGTTCGAAAAGGCCAACCCTGACAAGAGAGTTCGGCGGCTGGCGACAAGCAAGCCGGTACCGAACAACGCGCTGGTGCTGAGGAAGGACGTGGCGGAGCGATGGGGCAAGCAGATCGCCGAGGCGCTGCTGAACATGGACAGCGACCCCGCCGGGCGGGAGGCGTTGGCTGCGATCGGAGCCAAGCGTTTCGTCGCGTGCCAGCCGGAGGAATACGAACCGATCTATGAGATAGCGGAATCGCTGGGTGCTGCGTGGGAGCAGGTTGGCGTGGGCGAGGCCAGGCCCTCGCGCTCGAACAACAAAGCGAGCCGGTGATGATGCTGCGTAGAAAGCTGATCTGGGTGCTGGGCTCACTGGTGGGGCTGCTGCTGGCCACCGCCATCGGCGCCATCTGGATGCTTCAGGGGGTCCTGCGCGAGTTGCACCACCTCGATACGCAGGCCTGGGTCATCATCGAGGAGGCCAACAACCTCGGGACAACCATCTCGATGGTCGAGATCGAGCTCTATGAGCTGGAGTTCGGCCAACAGAGGCATCTGGATCGGCTGATCGAGCTGGTGGAATCGATGCAGGGGGAGGTGGAGAAGGTGTCGGCCTCGTACGTGTCGCACTTGCCAGAGAACGAGCCGATGCTGCAAAGGATCAGGACGGCGGTACCCGTGTTCGCAGAGCATGTGGGCGCGTTGGGGACCGCGCAAGACCCGCAGTGGGCTGCGCAGCACCGCCGCGATGCCCGCGACGCCGCGGTCGGCCTGCGACGGGACATTCTCACGCTCAGCCGAAACGTAGGCAGGCACGGCGAGGCCGAGCAGCGCGCGCTGACCGACCGCTTTCGCTGGCTGGTCCTGGGCCTGACCGTTGTCTTCCTCATCGTCATCAACATCTCCATCGTCGCCCTGCTGCGTATGGCCGGAATGGTTCTGCGGCCCGTCGAGAAGCTCGTCGAAGCCACCCGGCAGCTTGGCAAAGAGCATTTCGACTACCGCGTCGAACTCGACCAGAAAGACGAGTTCGACGAGCTCGCCAACGCCTACAACAGCCTCGCTGCGCAGCTCCAGGCCAATGAGCAGCGCAAGCTCGAGATGCTCGGACAGGTGGCGCTCACGCTCAATCACGAGCTGAACAACGCGGCCGCGATCATCGAGCTCCAACTCCAACTGGCGGGTCGGCAGTCAGGCCACAACCCCGCTTTGGACAAATGCGTCACGCAGATCCGGGACAGCCTTGCCCGGATGACTCGCACCGTTGATCTGCTCAAGCAGGTGCGGCGGATTGTGCTGGCTGACTACGTGTCCGGCGCCAAGATGCTCGACCTGGAAAAATCGGCCTCGCCTGACGAGGTCAAGGACCAGCCCACCGAACTCACGATGACCACGGACGCGGGAACGCCAGGTCGGAAAGGCCTCTGAGAACCGCCGCCGCATTCGGCTCCGGACCGCTTTTTGTGCGATCTCGATTCGTTGCGGCATACGTATCATCTCCCCTGCGGAGAGGGTCCAGGTAGTGGCAATGCGCCCGGCAACACGCGAATGGCAGCGGCCTCTGCTCGTGCAGCTCGGATGGTTCATCCGGCTCCGTTGGATTGCCGGCCTGGCCGTCGTTCTGGGCGTGCCGGCGGAATGGGAGTTCCTGCGCTGGTACGACCGCCCCCTGGCCATGACGATGGTCGGCGCGGCGATCCTGGGATACAACTTCGTCCTGTGGGGACTGATGCGGCGTCTGCCCGCCGAGCGGCGACCGCTGCTCCTCATGGCCTGGGCACAACTGCTGCCCGACCTTGCGTGCCTCACCCTCCTCACCCTCCTCACCGGTGGCATCAACAGTCCGCTCCGCGGTTTCTTCGTGTTCCACATGGTGTTCGCCAGCCTCCTCTTGCCGCGGACTATGGCCTATGCCGTCGCCGCAGTGGCCATGATTATCCTCCCAACGGGGCTCTGGGCCACAGGACAGTGGCCGACGGTCCAGCGCGACCCGCCGGCTATGTTCGGATGGATCGCCATGCTGCTCGGAACGGTGTGGCTGACCAACCGGATCACACGCAGCCTGCGGATGCAGAGGCGGCGCCTCTTGCGGCAGAACCGACGTGTCTCCCGAATGTCCCGAAGGCTCCGCCGCCAGCAGCAAGGCATGATCCAGCATGAAAAGATGGCCGCAGCGGGCCAGATGGCCGCGGGCGTGGCCCATGAGATCGCCAACCCCCTCGCCAGCATCGACAGCCTTCTGCAATTGGCCCAGCGTAACCCGGAGAAGCTGCGCCCGGAAATGCTGGCTACCCTCCGCCAGCAGGTCGGCCGCATCAACCAGATTGTCCGACAGATGACCGCCTTCGCCCATCCCGGCGCCGGAGACTGGCAGACCCTCAGCCTCAACCTCATCGCGCAAAGGGCGATGGAGGTGCTCCGCTTCGATCCCCGCCTCAGACGCGTACCCATCGAACACCAGCTCGCCCCAGAAATGCCCGACGTGCGCATCATGGCCCAGGCCATGCAGCAGGTCGTGATCAACCTCCTGATCAATGCGCTCGACGCGATGGACAACGTGGAGAAGCCGCAACTCGTGATCCGCACCGAACGCGCCGACGCTTGGTGCTTCCTGTCCATCATCGACAACGGCCATGGCATTGCCCCCGAGCATCGCCCGCACCTCTTCGAACCCTTCTTCACGACCAAGCCCGTGGGCAAGGGAACCGGCCTGGGGCTTTCGATCAGCTACAGCCTCGTGCGCGAGCATGGCGGCAGGATCCTCGTGGACAGCAACCCGGGCCAGGGTGCGAGGTTCACCGTCAAACTCCCCGCGGCCGCCGAGCCGCCCCAACCGACCGCGGCCCGGACCGACGCCAACGACCACGCCGCCTGAGCAGCCGCCGCCTTCCGTGCATCTCTTGCCGCGATGACGCTCCCGGCGATACTACAGACCGTCTATGCTGACCTCGGGCTCGTCCTGCGGAGCGAATCATGGAAATGACACCTCGCCAGCGGTGGCTGGCCATCCTGCAGCGTAAGCAGCCGGATCGCGTCCCGACCGACTTCTGGTCCACGCCGGAGGTCCTCAGCCGCCTCAAACACGAGCTTAACTGCGCCGATGACGAGAGCCTGTGGCAGCGGCTGCACATCGACAAGCCGCGCACAGTCGGGCCGACCTGCAACCTGAAACACCACCCGCACGACCCCCAGGCCGACCTCTGGGGCGTCCGCTACAGCCATGTCAACTACGGCGCCGGCGCCTACGACGAGGCCGTGCATCACCCCCTGGCCAATATGCAGACCGTGTCCGAAATCGACGCATTCCGCTGGCCCAGCGCCGATGACTACGACTACGCCCCGATCACCGAATCGCTGGCGAAGGACGACGGACGCCGGGCGATCCAGGCGGCGTCCTTTGAGCCGTTCCTGATCTACTGCTCTCTCCGCGGCATGGAGCAGTCCTACGAAGACCTCCTGCTCAACCCCCACATCGCCGACGCCATTCTCGGACACATCTTTGAGTTCTACTACGAGCACAATCGCCGCATCTTCCACGCCGGCCCAGGCAAGATCGACATCACTTACGTCGCGGAGGACCTCGGCAGCCAGACCGGGCCGCTCATGAGCATGCAGACCTTCCGGCGATTCCTCCTGCCGAACCAGAAGAAGATGGCCGATCTCGCCCGCTCCTTTGGGATTCACGTTTTCTATCACACCGACGGCGCGTCGCGCGCCTTCATCCCCGACCTCATCGACGTCGTCGGCATCGAGGTCCTCAACCCGATCCAATGGCGCTGCTCCGGCATGGAACTCCAAGGCCTGGTGCGCGATTTCGGCGACAGGATCGCCTTCCACGGCGCCATCGACAACCAGCGCACGCTGCCCTTCGGAACCGTCAACGATGTGAGGCAACTCGTGGAAGAGTGCGCCCGGATCTTCAAAGGCTATCGCTGGATCTGCGCCCCCTGCCACAACATCCAACCCATCACCCCCACCGCGAACATCCTGGCCATGTACGAGACCATCCACCAGATCGGGAGCATCTGAGCAATGCTGCCGATTGCCTGCGCTCGGAGCGCGACCATAGCCAACAGAAGAGTTCGCGGTGTTGGTCGTACGCGGCAGTAACAATGGTAGGGCGTTCCGAGTTCAGAGCGAGGTCCGCTTCGGCCATAAGGCGCACCTCGTGGTCGCCTTCCTGTGCCCCATGCCTGACGAGGAGAAAGGCCCCGACGCTGTCGCCAAGGGAATGCGAGGACACCATAGGGTTTATCGAGGAGTTTCGCGAGAGCGAGCTCTGACGTATCTGTTTGATACCAGCATCCTCATCGACTACCTCCGTCAACGCGACACGAGCGAAAGCTGGGTATCTCTAGGGTTCTCGCAGGCGAGAAAGCCATGTCCGCCCACTCCCAGTTATCCATTCATCAGCGGCTCATGGGCCTCTGGAAGCTGACGCTCGAACCCGCCGAATCGCCTGTCACATGAGCCCGTCGGGACCGGGATCGGCCATCTCCTCGGCTGCCCTGTTGCAGCGCAAGCTGAGCAAATGATGAGCAGCCGCCATGCGCCTTCGACTCGCCTCCCAGATCGGCCCCCAAAACACGCAGAGGGAATAAAACCACACTCCGTGGACTCCACAACTGCCCAGCAGCAACTGCTCGGCAGGGTCCGTGGTGACATTCGCTGCGACCTCGTTGGACAAGAACTGCATCCACGGAATGAGGATCGCCAAGTACGCAATGCCGACGGACATCCCCACTGTTGTCCAAAAAGATATAGACTCCCGCACGCGCTCGAGCCGAGCCTCGAAAGGAATCCTTAAGTTGCTGATGGCCCGCATATCGTCGGCGCTCCAGCGTATCCAGCAGGTCAACAGACCCAAAAGCGAGTACAACGTCAGCGACCCCACGATCGCGGGATGCGGAAACTCCGGCCTGAAGTTCCAGACGACCACAAGCCCCGCCCCCACAAGGGGAATGACGGGGGCACCGTAGCGCCACCACGTCGATTTCGCTGCGCGTATGATCCACCAAGTGGCCAAGAGAACAACAGGCACGCCAAGCAGAACCCAATAACCCCAGGGATACACCCGGGATCGGTACTGCGCCACAACATGGTTGTGCAGACGTGCGTCAACATACGTGGGCATGACCACGGTGTATGCGTATCCCAGAGCGCTAAACAGCGCGACCTTGGCGGCGAAGCGCCTGTCCTCATCCCATAACCTGGTCATAGAACCTCCCTTCAACCTGTGGCCTGCCTCCTGACGCGAAGGACAGACCGGAACCCCGTTCGGCGATCCCCTGGCTCCGAGATTCACTCGGCCGGCTGAGAGTGCGCCAGGTGCTCACGAAAGTTCGCTTCGTATGCTTCCATAAGCTTGGGCTTCTCCGTGATCACCAGGATGTTGTCGGCGGTGACATCGTCGTTGTCGGAGAAGTTGTAGCTCCCCGTGACGATCGTCCGCCCGTCGATGAGCAGCACTTTGTTGTGCGCCTTGTCGTGCCGCGAATCGATGTAAGTCTCGACCCCGTGTCGTACCAGGTACGCAGCCTCGGATTTCTTGTCTGCCTTGTCCGCGTCGACGATCACAGTGACCTTGACGCCACTCCTCTGCGCCTCGGCCAGGGCTTTGGCTATACGCTCCGAAGTGAAGGAATATGCCTGCACGAGGATCCGCTCCTTCGCGGCGCGGATCTGCTGGATGATGAGTTTCCGGCAATCCGTCTGCGGGGAGAAATAGACGTCGATGCCGCCCGCCGGTTGCGGAGGTCGGGGGGCTGCTCTGCGCTCGCGGTGGCAGCCGCCCAGAAAACCGGCAATCATCACGCACAGGAGTAGTATCTTGGGTGCCATCGCTTATCTATTCTACACCAGTCCGGCCCGCCAGTCGCTTGGCCAATGCAACCTCCGGCAACGTCCCCATCCTGCCGTACGGACGCCGAATTTACCCTTTCGGCCGAACATGGGATAATCGCGGCCGCCGACCTATGCCCCACACGCTCAACTACTACAGGCAGGCCGATGGCGCGAAGAGCCCGCTTCCTCCCTGCGCGCGGGCGGCCGTCGTCCTGGCAACATTATCGGCCGTCTGCCTTGTCCTGCCCTTCGGCTTGTTCCACCTCTCGGGACAGCTCAACCCCGCACGGCCCGAACAAGGGGCGTTTGCCGTCTTGATCCCGACCCTGATGCTCTGGCTGGCGGCCGGCATCCTCTCAACCTGCGGAACGGTCACTGGTGTCTTAGCCCTTCGTCAGAACCGCCCCTCCTTTCTCACGATCGCCGCCACCGCGGTCTCCGGCGTGATCCTCCTCATCTCGCTGGCCGCCGTGGTCAGAGGTCTGCTCCAGCACTTCCGCTACGGGTGGAACGCTTAAGCAGTCCTCGGCGTCCCACAGCACCCCCCGCCACCACCGCTTCCAGCCACGAGTATCGCACGCAGCGCCGACTCTCCGCCGTGGTATTACACTCAAGATACAGTGCCTTAGACACGGAGATACGCCAATGTCAGCAGCAAAGTGGAGCGCGATTGTTCTCGTAGCGGCCTTTTCCTTCGCGGCCCGGGCAGCCGAGCCGGCCAAACCAGCCATACTCGACCCCAAGGATGCCGGCCCCGACTTCAACGTGCAGGGTGAATACACCGGCCAGATCACCGCTGCCGACGGCGCCAAGTCCCCCCTCGCGGCCCAGGTCGTCGCTCTGGGCAACGGTGCATTCCTTGCCGTTCTCCTCCCCGGCGGACTGCCCGGCGACGGGTGGAATGGCCAGGACCGCATCGAACTCTCTGGCAAAACTGAAGCGGACGCCACCACCTTCGCCGGCAACGGATACACCGCCTCCATCGCCGCCGAAGCAATCACAGGCCAGACCGACAAAAAAGCCAAGCTCGAGTTGAAAAAAGTCTTCCGCCGCAGCCCGACGCTCGGCGCCAAGCCACCCGCCGGCGCCATCGTCCTCTTCGATGCCCAGACAACCGACGAGTTGGATAAGCCGCGCGTCGACGAACGCAAGCTCCTGTTCGCCGGGACCAGCACCAAACGCAACTTTGCCAACTTCACCCTACACGTCGAGTTCATCCTCCCTTACATGCCCGATTCCGCCCAGCAAGGCCGAGCCAACAGCGGCCTCTACCTCCAGAAACGCTACGAGGTGCAGATCCTCGACTCCTTCGCCGCCAAGCTTGACAGTGGCCAGTGCGCCTCCATCTACAAGCAGCGACAGCCCAGCCTGAACATGTGCTATCCGCCGCTCTCCTGGCAAACCTATGACATGGACTTCCGTCAGCCCGAGTGGAATGCCGCCGGCCTCAAGACCAGCAACGCCCGCATCACCCTCAAACACAACGGCGTCGTCGTCCACGACAACGTCCAGATCACCAACAAGACCGGCGCCGGCAGCCCCGAAGGCCCGCTGCCGGGGCCGATCAACTTCCAATATCACGGCAACCCTGTCTTCTTCAGGAACATCTGGATCGTCCAACCGAAGTAGCCCGCGCCCTGACGCCTCTACCTCGTTCTCCGCTTCGTTGAAAACCTCTCCGGGGCAGATTACCATCCCCGCCCGTGCTGGCCGCGCGCCATCCGCTGCTCGGGTATTAAACGATCCCGGCATCCCGGCTGTACACCATGCCTGGATTTTGTGTTGGAGAGATCATGAGCGGTGTATCTGTTGATCCGTCCGGCGAGAGTTTCGCCCTGCCCAAACCCGAGGATTACCCATCCGAATACACCCGCGTCGAGGCCCTGGCCGCCGCCGCCCGTAAGCAGGGCAAGGAAATCGTCGTGGTCATGGGCGTCGGCTTTGTCGGCGCCGTCATGGCCGCCATCGTCGCCGACACCCTCGATAAGAAAACCGGCCAGCCCAGCAAGTTCGTCATCGGCTGCCAACGACCCAGCACGCGCAGCTACTGGAAAATCCCCCTCCTCAACCGCGGCCAGTCGCCCGTCAAGGCCGAAGACCCCGAAGTCGATCCCATGATCGCCCGCTGCGTCCGTGAAAAGAAAACCCTCGTCGCCACCTATAACAGCGACTGCCTGAACCTGGCCGACTGCGTCGTCGTCGACGTCCAGTGCGACTACCTCAAAAACCGCCTCGGCGACATGCGCGACGGACAAGCCGAAATGGGCGCGCTCGAAGCCACCATGCGCACCATCGGCCAGAAAGTCCGCCCTGACTGCCTCGTCCTCATCGAAACCACCGTCGCCCCGGGCACCACCGAATTCGTCGCCTACCCCATCATGAAAAAAGCCTTCGTCGCCCGCGGCATCGACTCGCCGCCGCTCCTCGCACACAGCTTTGAGCGCGTCATGCCCGGCCGAAACTACGTCTCCAGCATCCGCGACTTCTGGCGAGTCTGCTCCGGCTGCAACGACGAGGCCCGCAAACGAGTCGTCAAGTTCCTCACCGAGGTCCTCAACACCGAAAAATTCCCCCTCACCGTCATGGACCGGCCCATCGAGTCCGAAACCACCAAGATCGTTGAAAACTCCTATCGCGCCACCATCCTCGCCTTCCTCAACGAATGGTCCCTCTTCGCCGAACGCAACGGCGTCGACCTCATCAAAGTCATCAACGCCATCAAGGTCCGCCCCACTCACTCCAACATCATCTTCCCGGGCCCCGGCATCGGCGGCTATTGCCTGCCCAAAGACGGCGGCCTCGGATACTGGGCCTACAAACACATCCTCGGCTTTGAAGACCAGGACGAGGTCTTCAAGCTCACCCCCGCCGCTATCGACACCAACGACACCCGCGGCCTCCACGTCGCCGAACTCGTCCGCGACGCCCTCCGCAACATGGGCAAGTACATCGCCGGCTCCAAGGTCCTCCTCTGCGGCGCCAGCTATCGCGAAGACGTCGGCGACACCCGCTACAGCGGCTCCGAACTCGTCGTCCGAAAGCTGAGCGAGATGTCCGCCGAAGTCACGGTCCACGACTCCTACGTCGATCACTGGTACGAGTTGGAGAATCAGGACTCCTACCCCGCCCCCGGCCATTCCTGGGCCCGCTTCTTCCACAACCAGGACGACCTGGTCAACACCCGCATCCAAAAGGACCTCCCCGCCGCCATCAAAGGCGCCGACGCCATCGTCCTGGCCGTCCGCCACGCGCCATACCTCCAACTGAACCCCGACGACGTCGTCCAATGGGCCGGCTCACCGCTCGCGGTGATCGATTGCTTCGGCATCCTGACCGACGACAAAATCCGCCGCTATTTCGAGCTAGGCTGCGAAGTCAAAGCCCTCGGCCGGGGACATATCCAGAGGATCAAGGAAGAAGTGCGGTCCAAACGACGGACATAGTCCACAGCAAATGGTATAATCGAGTTGCCCAACAGAGAGGCCGTGCATGATCGAATCGGTCGAGTTCAAAAACTTCAAGGTTCTGCGAGACACAACCCTGCCTTTGAGCCAAGTGACACTCATCGTCGGCCCCAATGGCAGCGGAAAAACGACCGCAATCGACGGTCTCCGCGCGGCGGCTGGAAAATGGACACCTGGTCTTGACGAAGTCCGAACTGCCGGACAGCACGACGACTCAGCTCTGCCCTCGATCCATTTACGCTGGTCCGACGAATTCGGTAACGCAATCACCACTGTACAATGGAATCGTGTCCAGAGAATACTGTCCCACCATGGCCAGGGCGCGCAGAGGAACCTGGGAGTCGAGCTACAGTCCCGGATCAGTTTACACTTGTCCGGTCTGCGCAGGTATTGCCTGGATGCAGCGCAGATTGCGCAGCCGACCGTGCTTCAATCCCACCTCGAGTTCACGGAGCAGGGCGGAAATCTCGCGGGCGGCCTTGATGAACTCCGCGATCAGGATCCGGAGCGATTCGAATCGCTCAATCAGGAATTGTCCAGATGGATTCCGGAGTTTGACCACGTAGTCTTCGACATGCCGCAGCCTGGACAGAAGACGTTGCTCCTGCGCACCCGTACCGGTGGACACCGAATTCCCGCATCGCAGCTCTCTCAAGGAACGCTGCTGGCTCTGGCGATGTTGACGCTGGCCTACCTGCCAAACCCACCTACCATCGTCTGTCTGGAAGAGCCGGATCGCGGCATCCATCCTCGGCTCCTCCGCGATGTGCAGGAAGCGCTCTACCGCCTCGCCCATCCCGAGAGCTTCGGGGAGAAGCGGCCGCCGGTGCAGGTCATCGCCACCACACATTCCCCGTACATGCTCGATCTGTTCAGGGATCATCCCGAGGAGATCGTGATCGCGAGCAAGCACGGCATGGAAGCCCGGTTCGAGAGGCTATCGGATCGAACCGATCTGGACGAGATCCTTCAGGACGCGCACCTGGGTGAAGCCTGGTACAGCGGCGTCTTGGGTGGGGTACCCGAAAAGTCATGAAGGTCGCGATCCTCAGCGAGTCTCCCGCAGACGAGGCAGCCCTTCGCATACTGGCTGCGGTTATCGTCGCCAAAGCCGTTGAGTTTCCGGACCTGCCACTTCGCCTGCGCCCCGGCGGCTGGCCCTCCGTGCACAATCTGCTTCCCACGGTCATCAAGCATCTGTACTACCACACGGACACGAATGCCCTGATTGTCGTGGTGGATTCCGACAATTCCCCCGCGCACGACGCTGCTGTTGATCGTGAGAAATGCTCCGGAGCAGGCTGCCGATTATGTCGCCTTCATCAGACGGTCGAACGTGTCGATGCCATACTCAAACCGACCACGCGTCCGCCGCTTACAGTCGCGATCGGGCTTGCCGTCCCCGCCATCGAGGCGTGGTATCTCTGCGGCATCGACCAGCATGCCACCGAAGCAGCGATGTTGCGCCGCCTGAAATCTGAGCGCCATGTGCATCTGAAAAACGCGTTGAAGAGGCAAGTCTACGGAACCGATCGGCCAGGTCTTGTGCTGGAGACGAGCAAAGCCGTTGAGGCGGCAAGCCGACTTGCTGGGTCCCTGGACGCCCTCAGCCGGCATTTCCCCTGTGGTTTTGGCTCTCTGCTGAGCGAATGCAAGGCTTGGTAGCCCTCTGCACCGGACGCCCTGCTCATCCGCAACTCCTACGTCCGCACCCCTCACCCTCCAATCTCATACGCCATGATTCTCCGCCCCACACCCGCAACGGCACCCCTCGCCGAACGGTACATACGACAGACGCAGGCACGCCGCCGCAGAATGAACGGCACGGGCTACTGCGCAAACCATTGCCCTCGCTGATGTCGTCCTTGCACCTCGGCATAGGAGTGTTATCTTTCGTTGCCGATGGCGGTGTTCGGACGCCATCCTGCACACAGGAGAACTGAATGACGTACCATCAGCTCACTCGTCGCGATCTCATCAAACGCGCCGCCGCCGCCAGTGCGGCCATCGCCCTGCCCACCATCATCCCCGCCTCCGCACTGGGCTTGCAGGGCAATACCGCCCCCTCCAACCGCATCATCATCGGCGCCATAGGCGTCGGCGGCCAGGGCAACGGCAACCTCGGCGGATTCCTTGGCGATTCCTCCTGCCTTGTCGTCGCCGTCAATGACGTTGACAAAAACAACCTCCGAAACACCCAGAACCGCGTCAACGAACACTACAAGAACAATGACTGCAAGGCCTACCCCGACTTCCGCGAGCTCTGCGCCCGCACCGACATCGACGCCGTCTCCATGGCCACACCCGATCACTGGCACGCCATCACCGCCGTCACCGCCCTGAAGAGCGGCAAGGATATGTACGGCGAAAAACCCTTCTCCCACGACCTCATCGAAGGCCGCGCCATGTGCAATGCCGTCAAGCAGTACGGCCGCATCTGGCAGACCGGCTCATGGCAACGCTCCGGCGGCGAATTCCGCTTCGCCTGCGAACTCGTCCAGAATGGCTACATCGGCAAGGTCCATACCGTCGAAGTCGGCCTCCCCACCGGCGGACCCGGCGGCTTCGCTAAGTTCTGCGACCCCCCCGCCGACATGGACTACGACTTCTGGTGCGGCCCAGCACCCTACGCCCCTTATTCCCCCGACCGCACCCACTGGAACTGGCGATGGCAGCTCGACTACGGCGGCGGCCAAATGATGGACTGGATCGGCCACCACGGCGATATCGCCCAGTGGGGCCTCGGCACACAGTTCACAGGCCCCGTCGAGGTCGAGCCCGTCTACTCCGATTGGCCCAAAGAGGGCATCTGGAACGCGCCCACCCGCTACCGATTCATCTGCACCTTCAAGAACGGCGTCAAAATGATCGTCTCCAACGCCGAAGCCCAACTCCGCATGGGCGCCAAGTGGATCGGCGACAAAGGCTGGGTCTGGGTCGATCGCGGCGGCTTCGACACCAACCCAAAAGAGCTCATGAAGATCAAGCTCAGCCCCTCCGAAATCCACCTCTACAACTCCCAAAACCACATCGGCAACTTCCTCGAATGCGTCAGGACCCGCAAACCCACCATCACCCCCGCTGAGGTCGCCCACCGCTCGGCCAGCATCGGCCACCTCGGTCTCATCGCCATGATGGTCGGCCGAAAATTCCGCTTTAACCCCGACACTGAGGAAATCATCGGCGACCCCACCGCATCACGCCTCCTCGGTCGGGCCAAACGCGAACCCTGGCAACTTGTCTGACCACGATCCGTAGGGTCCGCACCGCGGACCGTTGCTCAACGATTCGTCTGACTGCAAGATTCCGGAGCGATCAACATGAACACTCGCCACAACATAGCACTGCTTCTTGTCGCTTGTCTGCTGATTCCGTCCTTCGTCCGCGCCCAAGACGCCGGCGATCCCTACAAGGCCATCGTCTCCTACACCGTCGATAAGAGCCGCAAAGAGACCGCCCAGATCGAAGCTGAAATCCGCAAGGCAACCGTCGCCCAATACCGCGCCACCGAGGCCAGGCTCCTCAATGTCCTCAAAGACCCCGACGCCACCCCCGACTGCAAAAACTTCGTCTGCCGCATGCTCTCGATCGTCGGCTCGGCCCAGTGCGTGCCCGCCGTCGCCGCGCTTCTGACCGATGAGAAAACTTCCCACATGGCGAGGTTCGCCCTCGAACCCAACGCCGACCCCGCCGCCGCCCTGGCCCTGCGCCAAGCACTGACCAACGTCAAGGGTAAGCTGCTGTTGGGTGTGATCTCCTCCATCGGCGCTCGCCGCGACCCCCAGGCGACCGACGCCCTCAACGCCCTCGTCGGCGACCCCGACCAGGCCGTCGCCCGGTCCGCCATCTACGCCCTCGGCGAGATCGGCACCGCCGAATCGCTCAAGGCCCTCGACGCCGCCAAGACGAAGGTCGCCCCCGCCCTCCGCCAACCCCTCGCCAACGCCCAGATCGTCGCCGCTCGACATCTGGCCGACGCCGGAAAAACCGCCGACGCCGTCGCCGTCTTCCGCTCCCTCGCCAACGCCCAGCAACCCAAGGCCGTCCGCACCGCCGCCACCCGCGGCCTCATCGCAACCCTCGATAAGCCCCAAGCCGCCAACCTCGTCGTCGCCACCATGCAAGGCGATGACGCCGCCCTCCGTTCGGCGGCCCTCGCCGCCATACAGGACCCCGGTGAGAAGGACCTCCGCAATACTCTCGCTTCACAACTCACCACCTTCAAGCCCGACGCCCAGGCCGCTCTGCTCGCTGTGCTGGCCGACCAGCAGGATGTGACGCTCCGCGACACCCTCCTCAAGATCCTCGATCAGAGCCAGGACGCGCAGGTCCGCGCCGCGGCCATCGCGGCCTTCGCTACCCACGGCCAGCCCGGCGACGTCGCCACTCTCGTGAAGCTGGCTGCGGGTACCAACGCCGACAACGCCCCGGCCCGCAGGACCCTCGAACGCATCAGCGCCGCGGGCGTCGATAACGCCCTCATCCAGCAGGCCGACTCCGCCGACTCCGCCGGCAAGATCGTCGTCATCGGCGCCATCGCCGCTCGTCGCGAACTCAAAGCCATGGACACCCTCGTCAAGCTCATGGCCAGCCCAGACGCCGCCGTTGCCGCGGAGGCCGTCAAGGCCCTCTCCACCCTTGGCGCCCCTGATCAGTTGCCCAAGCTCGTCGCCATCATCTCCGAGACGGATCAGCCGGCTCTGCGATCCTCCGCCGAAAACACCGCCAAGGCCATCTGCTCCCGCGCCACCGACAAGCCCGCCGCCGCCAGAATCATCCTCGGCGCTCTGCAGACCGCCAAGACCGCCCCGTCGCGTATCGCCCTGCTGAAGATCCTCTCGCGCGTTCCCACCGATCAAACCCTGGCCGCCATCCGGCAGGCCATGAACGACACCGATGCTTCCGTGTCCGATGCCGCCACACGCGAGCTGTGCGATTGGCCCGACGTCGCCGCCGCCCAGTATCTCCTGGATCTCGCCAAATCCACGCAGAACCAGACCTACGCGGTGCTTTCCCTTCGCGGCACGCTTCGCCTCGCCGCCGCCGCCAAGGACACGCCCAGCGCCCAGCGCCTGGGCCTCTACCGCAGCGTCCTGGCAACCGCCAAACGTCCCGATGAAAAGAAGCAGGCATTGGCCGGCCTCGGAGATTTGCCTTCCGTCGCGGCGATGGACCTCGTTCAAAGCTACCTCAAGGACCCCGCCCTCGGCGCCGACGCCGCCAACGCCGGCATCCGCCTCGCACGCCGACTCGGCACCGTCGACAACGAAAAAGCCATGGCCGCTCTCAAGGAAATCAAGGCCATCGTCACCTCCGACGACCTGAAGAAACAGGCCGACGACGCCATCGCCGCCGTCGAAAAGGGCAGCATGGTGGACGGCTACATCGTCGCCTGGGCCATCGCCGGACCGTACATGCAGGAAGACAAAGACGCCGACGCCCTGTTCAACATCGCCTTCGCGCCCGAAAAGCCCGGCTCCAACGTTGACTGGCGCCCCATCGCCGCGGGAATCGAAGGCAACCCCGGCATGGTCGGCCTCGACAAAGCCATCGGCGGCGAGCAGCGCGTCGCATACCTCCGCACCCAGATCACCTCCGCCAAAGCCCAGGAAGCCACCCTCGAACTCGGCAGCGACGACGGCGCTAAAGTCTGGATCAACCGCAAGCTCCTCCACGCCGTCAATACCACCCGCGGGTTCCAGGCCGACCAGGATAAGATCAAGATCAACCTCAATCAGGGCGTCAACATCCTCCTGCTCAAAATCACCCAAGGCGGCGGCGAGTGGTCCGCCGGTGTCCGCCTCCGCGCCAGCAACGGCGGCGACCTTCAAGGCATCACCGTGTCGGCCCCCGTTGACAAATAACCCCAGCCCCCCAGCGCGCGCTGCGACATTGAGCACCCCTACAAAGCCCATGGACACCCGTCCGTGGGCTTTCTCGTTTGCACGCCGCCTTTCGCCGCCGCCGCTGTTGTCATGGGACAGCGGGATTTGTAGGGATATGGGGGGATTTGGCGGGATGAGATCAGGCCGGCGGGCGTGAGAGAATCGGCGATTTGGAGCTACTGCTCCGTCACGCAAGCACTGATGTGTAAGAGTGGGTCTTTTTGCCGATAGGTGCCAATGACACAAGGCAAGGAGGCCTGCGATGAAGAAGTATGTGGTGACTCTGACGGACGAGGAACGCGAAGAACTGGGCCGTATGCTCGCCTCGGGCAAGGGAGCGGCGCGAAAGCTGACGCACGCGAGGATTCTGCTGAAGGCCGACCGCAGCGCCGCAGGCCCCGGCTGGGATGATGCGGAGATTGCCGAGGCCCTGGATGTGGGGACGGCGACGATTGAGCAAGTCCGCAAACAGTTTGTGGAAGAAGGGCTGGAAGCGGCCCTGAGCAGGCGTCGGCCGCGGCGG
>Ga0315284_10000364_pt1 | contig 61597 bp, 46 predicted proteins | sample YL17G09_16_MG_FD_203696 | JGI IMG/M metagenome (GOLD analysis project Ga0315284, IMG submission 203696) | Sediment microbial communities from Yellowstone Lake, YNP, Wyoming, USA - YL17G09_16 | ecosystem: Environmental > Aquatic > Freshwater > Lake > Sediment | place: USA: Wyoming | collected...
TCTCTATTCCCAGCATCGCGTACGAGGTGAAGCCGCCGTGGTTGTCGGTATTGAAGAGCAGGAGATAGCTGTCACCTCGGATAGTTAGATGGGCATTCGTCCCGGGACTATATCGCCCGCCGGGCGACGCTGTCAATCGCTGCGAAAATCGATGCCCGAAGATCATATCGGGGCCAGAAATCCCGCCGCCCCGGCTAAACGGCGATAAACTCCCGCTCCCCGTGACCACGAATTATCGATAATAGTCCACGCTCTTCTCGGCGGCCAACAGGGCGACCGATGAAGGCGATGAGATTATCGGGAGCTAACCATCCTGAGCTTTTCCAGGATGTCGGCCAATCCCGAAGGCAGCTCGGACGTGAATTCGACTCTCTCCCCCGTCCCCGGGTGAAAGAACGACAAGCGGTGGGCGTGGAGGAAGAGACGGGGAAACTTCGGCTGCTCTCTCCTCCGGCCGTAACGCGAGTCCCCGGCCAGGGGATGTCCGGCCTCCGCCAGGTGGACCCGGATCTGATGGGTCCGACCCGTCACCGGCCGGATCTCGAGGAGGCTCATTCCCTTGAACTCCTCCCGGACCTTGTAGAACGTTTCAGCCGGCCGCGGCTTCCGCGTGCGGACCGACATCCTTTGGCCGTGTTTGATGTGACGGCCGATGGGCCGGTCGATGCGGCCCTCGGCAGGCATCTTGCCCCAGGCAAGTCCCAAATAGACCTTCCTGACGTCCCTGTCCTTGAACTGCTTCTGAAGAGAGGCATAGGCTTCCGGGCTCCTGGCGACGACCATGACCCCGGAGGTCTCCTTGTCGAGGCGGTGGACGATACCCGGCCGCTCCGCCGGGCCGAGGCCGGAGATCTCGGGAAAACGATAGAGGAGGGCGCCCGCCAGCGTCCCCTCGCGGTTCCCGGCGCCTGGGTGGACGACAAGCCCGCAAGGTTTGTCGATGACCACGATCCGGTCGTCGGAATACAGAACGGTCAATGGGGCCTCTTGAGGGCGAAGCTCCGGAGAGGGCTCTTCTCGGACCTCCGCTTCGACCAGGTCATTCTCCCTCAGTTTGTGGCCGGCCTTCTTCGAAGCCCCGTTGACCATCACCTTTCCCTCATCGATGAGCTTCCGGATGCGGGAGCGCGTCAGCCCCTCGAGGCGTTCGGCGAGGTAAACATCCAGGCGCTGGCCCGGTCCGGACCCGGCGGAAACGACGAATTCCCTTTTAGGCACGTTGGCGTTTTTTCATCACGATCGAAAAAAAAGCCCCGGCGGCGATCCCCAGGACGCAGTAAACCTGGGGATAGGACAGGCTGAGGAAGGGCGACGAGCTCTGGATGAGAAAGGCCTTGTCCGGGTGGTCTCCCCTGAAGTACTCGGTGATGAAACGGATGATGGAGTAGTTGATGATATACAACGAAAAGACCTGACCGTGGTAACTTTTTCTTTTCAAGACAAGATAGAGGACGACGAAGTTGAGGAAGTTGAGGGCCGCCTCGTAGAGCTGGACCGGATGGAGGGCCACGTTGAGGGGAATGCCGGTCAGGTCATGAGCATAGGAGTTCCTGAAGATCGCCCCCCAGGGAAGCTCGCAGGCGCTCCCGTAACAGCAGCCCGCGGCGAAGCATCCGATGCGTCCGAATCCATGGCCCAGGGCCAGGGCCGGGACGATGATATCGGCCACCTGCCAGGTGGGGAGCTTCTTCTTGTGGAAGTACCAAAGGGCGAAGACAACGCCGAACGTCAGGCCTCCCTGGAAGACCCCGCCCGAGCGGGCCAGGCTGAACAGCTCCTTCGGATAGGTCGTGTAATAGGAAAAACTGCCGATGAACAGGATGAGCTTGGCCCCGATCAGGGAGACGATGATGGTATAGAAGGTCGCGTCAAGAAGCTTGGGCGCATCCAGCCCCTGCTGGCGGGCCTGGGCATAGAGGAACCACATGCCGAGGCCGACGCCCACGGCCATGAGGAGGCCATAGGTATGGAGGGTCAGGGGTCCGAGTTTTAGGAGGACGGGGAGCATGCGGGTTTTCTCCTGAAGAAGACGGCGATGAGAAGGAGGGCGCCTATGGTGATGCAGGAATCGGCGACGTTGAAGAACGGCCAGTGCCACCGCTTGACGTAGATGTCCAGGAAGTCGATCACGTATCCCCGGAGGAGGCGGTCGGCCAGGTTGCCCAGCGCTCCCGCCAGGATCATGGACAAGGCGATCTTGGTGAATCTTTCCCCGGGGGGCGTTTTGACGAAATAATAGACGACGAAGCCCAGGGCGCAGAACGATGCCCCGGTGAGGAGGATGAAGACCGGAAGCTTGTCGGACTTCGAAAAGAACCCGAAGATCGCACCCTTGTTGTGGATGCGCGTGAAATTGAAGAAGCCGGGGACGACGGGGATCGTCTCATACAGGCCTATCTTCGCGGTGACCAGGGCCTTGGTGAGCTGGTCGAGGACGGCCAAACCGAGAATCATCAGAAAATAGGGCGTGTGCCTCTTCATCTCCCCATGCCCTCGACAACGTCTGAGCACCTGGCGCAGAACGCGGGATGGCCGGCGCGCTTTCCAACGGAATCGGACCAGTTCCAGCAGCGCTCGCACTTGGCCCCGCCCGCCTTCTCCACCTTGATCCCGATGTCCTCTCCCGTTGCTTTTGCGAGCGTCACCTTGGAGACGATGAACAGCTCGGCCAAAACCGCTTTGTGTTTCTTCAAGAGCCCCATCTGCCCGTCCGGAACGCTCAGGACCACGACCGCTTCCAGGGAATTTCCGATGAGCTTGGATTCCCTGGCTTTCTCAAGCTCCTTCAGGACTTTCTCCCGGACGAGGATCAGCCCGTCCATCTCCTTGACGGCTGCCGGATTGAGCCGGCTCTCGTCCGCTCCCGGGAATAAGCCGAGGTGCACCGATTCCTCTTTGCCCTCGAAGGCGGGCATGGCTTCCCAAGCCTCGTCGGCGGTGAAAGGGAGAATGGGGGCCATCAGGGCCAGGGTGTCCTTCAGGACGCGGGAGAGGGCCGTTTGGGCCGACCGCCGAAGGGCTGATTTCTTGCTGGAACAATAGGCCCTGTCCTTGATGACGTCGAGATAGAAGGAGCTCAGCTCGACAGTAAAGAAATCGTAGATGGCATGGAAGACGACGTGGAACTCGTAATCCTCATAGGCTTTGAGGACCCGTCGCCGCATGTCCCCCGATTTTTCCAGGATCCAGCGGTCGAGGAGCTGCATTTCGTCCGCCGGCACGGAATCGACGGCCGGCGAGAAGTCATAGAGGTTGCCCAGGAGGAAGCGCCAGGTGTTCCGGATTTTCCGGTAGGCTTCGATAAGCCGCTGGAGGGTCTCTTTGCCGAATTTGGCGTCCTCCTTGTAGTTGAGCATGGCCACCCAGAGCCTCAGGATCTCGGCCCCGTTCTTGGAGATGATCTCCGAGGGCTCGACGGCGTTCCCCGCGGACTTCGACATGGCCTTCCCCTGCTCGTCCAGGACGAAGCCGTGAGTGATGCAGATCTTGTAGGGCGAATGGCCCTTGGTTCCGATGCCGATCAGGAGCGAGCTGTTGAACCAGCCCCTGTGCTGGTCGTGGCCCTCGATGTAGATGTCGGCCGGCCAAGGCAGGTCGTCCCGCTTGCCGAGGATGTTGTGGCTGGCGCCGGATTCGAACCAGACGTCGAGGATGTTGTTCTCCTTGAGGAACTTCGTCCCGCCGCAGGAGGGACATTTCGTCCCTGGCGGCAGGAGTTCTTCGGCGCTCTTCATGAACCAGGCGTTCGAACCTTCCCGGGAGAAGATATCCGCCGCGTGACGAGCGATCTCGGCGCCGGACAGCAGGTTCCCGCAACCCTCGCAGCTGAAGGCCGGGATGGGAACACCCCAGGAACGCTGCCTGGAGATGCACCAGTCGGGCCGTCCTTCGACCATGCCGGCCATCCTCTCTTCCCCCCAATATGGGACCCAGGTGACTTTCTTGATCTCCTCAAGCGCTTTGTTCCTCAGGCCGGCGGCGTCCATGGAAATGAACCACTGCTCCGTGGCCCTGAAGATGACCGGGTGCTTGCACCGCCAACAGTGCGGGTAGGAGTGGGTGATCTCGCTCTCCTTGAGGAGCGAGCCGTCCGTCTTCATATCATCCATAATGGGCCGGTTGGCCTTAAAGACGGTCATGCCGGCGTATCTTTCGACCCCCCGAACGAACTTCCCTTCCTCGTCCACGGGCGTGTAGATCTCTATCCCGTAAGCCATGCCGGTCATGTAATCGTCGTAGCCGTGCCCGGGCGCCGTGTGGACGCAGCCGGTGCCGTCCTCAAGGGTCACGTAATCCGCCAGGACGAAGACCGACTCGCGGTCGATCCAGGGGTGCCCGGCCTTGAGACCATCGAGCTCGCGGCCAGGAAATTCGGCCAGGACCTTGAACTCCTTGAAGCCCAGCTCTTCGGCGACGACGGGCAGGAGCCGCTTGGCCAGGATGTAGACCTTGCCGCCCATCTCGGCCGCCGCGTATTCGGACTCGGGGTGGAAGGCGATGGCCATGTTGGCCGGCAGGGTCCAGGGTGTCGTTGTCCAGATGATGACGTAGGCCTTTTTCCCCGCCAGGGCGGGGTATTTCTTCGACAGATCGGAAACCATCGGAAATCGGACATAGACCGACGGAGATCTACGGTCCTTGTACTCGATCTCCGCCTCGGCCAGGGCCGTCATGCAGTGGAGGCACCAGTGGACGGGCCTCTTCCCCTTGTAGACGTTCCCCGAAGCGAAGAACGCCGCCAGGAAGCGGAGGACCTCCCCTTCGTAGGCGGGATTCATGGTGAGATAGGGTTCGTCCCACTCGCCGAGGACGCCCAGCCGGATGAACTCCCCCCTCTGGACATCGATGAATTTCAGAGCGTACTTCCGACACTCCTCCCGGACCTCGATGAGGGACATATCTTTTTTTTTGTCGCCCAAAAGCTTGTCGACGTGGATCTCGATGGGCAAGCCGTGGCAGTCCCATCCGGGGACGTAAGGCGCCAGGAACCCCTGCATGCTCTTGGTCTTGACGATGAAGTCCTTGAGAATCTTGTTGAGGGCCGTGCCCAGGTGGATGCCCCCGTTGGCGTATGGGGGGCCGTCGTGGAGGACAAAAGGCGGACGCCCTTCCCTCTTCTTGAGGATCTTGTTGTAGAGACCGATCGTCTGCCACTTCAGGATCATCTCGGGCTCTTTTTGGGCGAGCGCCGCCTTCATCGAGAAGGACGTCTGGGGCAGGTTGAGCGTGTTCTTCACGTCCTGTTTGTCGGCCATCTTTATCTCCAGTCGGTCGAGTTTATTTCGTTATTATAGAACAATTTCTTTTGCCCGGCTATGAATAGCGGAAAGACCGCTCAATCTTTGATGAAATGCGCCCCGCGGCTGACCGGGTTGGCCAGGGCGGCATGGGTGATCATCAGCGCCACCTGGATTCCGTGCTTCAGTTCGACGACTTTGGCGTCCATCCGGGCCTGCTTGTAGAACTGCTCGATCCTGTGGCGGAGGTACTCGAGGTCGGCCTGGGCCCGCTCGAGCCTCTTCCGGGTCCGGATGATCCCGGCGTAGTTCCACATGGTGGAGCGGATAGTGAGCCAATCCTGGTTGATCAGGGCAGGGTCGATCTCTTCGACCTTTTCCGGGTAATACCAGCGGTGGATGTCCGAAGGCTTGACCGGAAGGGCAGGGTCGAAGACCGAGACGATGTGCCGTGAGGCACGCGTCCCCCAGACCAGGCCTTCGAGGAGCGAGGTCGAGGCCAGGCGGTTGGCGCCGTGGAGGCCCGTGCAGGAGACCTCTCCCACGGCGAAAAGTCCCTGGAGCGAAGTCCGGCCCAGGCCGTCGACAAGGGCGCCGCCGCAGGAATAGTGGGCGGCCGGGACGACCGGGATGGGCTCCCGGGTGATGTCGATCCCGACGTCGAGACAGGTCCTGTAGATATAAGGGAATCTCTTCTTGATGTCCACTTTCGCATAGGAGGCCAGATCGAGGAGGACGTAGTTCGAATTCGTGTTGACCATTTCCTCATAGATGGCCCGGGTGACCTCGTCTCGTGGGGCAAGTTCCCATTTGGGCCTGTACTTCTCCATGAAGGTCCGGCCGTCCCGGGTCTTCAACCGGGCGCCCTCCCCTCTGACCGTCTCGGAGATCAGGAACCCGCCGGCGTCGCGGTTGTAGAGCGAGGTCGGGTGAAACTGGATGTATTCCATGTTGACGATGCGGGCGCCCGCCCGCAGGGCCATGGCGTACCCCGCGCCGATGGAATCCTTGGGGTTCGACGTGTAGAGGAAAACGGCCCCGCAGCCGCCGGTTGCCAAGATCGTGTAAGGCGCGATGAGGGTCTTCACCCGGCCGGCCTTGTTGTCCAGGACATAAGCCCCAACACAGCCCGGCTCATGGTAGTAAGCGATGGGGTCCTTCTGGTGGTGCGGAACGGTAAGGAGGTCGACCGCCGTGTGGTCCGTGAAGAACGTGATCGTCCGGTGCTTCTTCAGAGCCCGGATGAACTTTTCCTCGATGGTCCGGCCTGTCGAGTCCTGGACATGGAGGATGCGGCGACGGGAGTGGCCGGCCTCCTGGGCATAATCCAGCTCGTCGGGCGCGGAGCGCGAGAACGGGATCCTGAGCTCCTCGATGAGGATGCCCTCCACCAACCCTTTGGCCTCCCCGGTCAGGATGTTCACGGCTTCGGGGTTGCTGATGCCGTCACCGGCCTCGATGATGTCCTCTTTAAGGGATTCGGGGTGGTCGTGTTTTCCCAAGGAGACGATGCCGCCCTGGGCGTAAAAGGTATTCGACTCCTCGGGGTTCGCCGCCTTGGTGACGACGGCGACCCGAAGGCCGCCCTTGGCCGCCGCCAGGGCCGCGCTCGCCCCCGCGATGCCGCAGCCCAGGATGAGGACGTCGAATGTCCGCGCCTCGTCCTTCATCTTCCACTCCGGCCTTCGAATTCGAGGCTGATGTCGATGGACCTGAAGGAATGGGTGAGCGCGCCGACCGAGATAACGTCCACGCCGAGAGCGGCGATCTTCCGCGCGCTCTCAACGGTGATCTTGCCCGAAACTTCGACCGGAGCGCGGCCGCCGATCCAGTCGACGACCTCTTTTATTTTATCTAGGGGCATGTTGTCGAGCATGATCATGTCCGCGCCGCTCTCCAGGGCTTCTCTCGCGCCCTCGAAACCGATCACCTCGACCTCGACCCTGATGCCCTGCGCGATCCCTGCCCTGGCGCGTTTCACGGCTTCGGAAACGCTGCCAATGATCTCAAGGTGGTTGTCTTTGATGAGGACCATGTCCGAGAGGCTGAACCGATGGTTGACACCGCCTCCCATCCTGACGGCGTACTTCTCCAAGGAACGGAGGCCCGGCGTCGTCTTCCGGGTGTCCAGGATCCTGGTTTTCGTGCCCTCCAGGGCCCGGACGAACTCGTGGGTCTTAGTCGCGATCCCTGACATCCGTTGCAGGAAGTTGAGGGCCGTCCGCTCGCCTTTGAGCAAAGAGATGGAACTCCCCTTGAGGCGTGCCAAGACGTCGCCCGGCCCGAAGGATCGTCCGTCCTCGAGCGCTTTGATGAAAGAAACGCCCGGATCGATCTTCTCGAAGACCCGGCGGGCCACATCGATCCCGGCGAGGACGCCCTTTTCCTTGGCCAGAAATGAAGCCCTGGAAACGGAATCGGGGGGAATGATGCTCTCGGAGGTGATATCCCCCCGCGGCATGTCCTCCTTCAGGGCCACGTCGATAAGCCCATCGAAAAGTTCGATATCCATGAAGAGATTATAGAGCTTTGGCCCGGGGCCGTCAACGAACCGAACCGATCGGGAGAGTTTGACACGATCCGGGAGGCTGCCTTATGATGCCCGCGTGGCCAAGCGGACCTCCTTCTATGTCATCGTCTCCATCGCGCTGTCTTTTCTCCTCATATGGTTCCTCGTCTCACGGATCGACGCGAAGGAACTCGCCGAGACCCTGACGCGCATCTTCCTGCCGGCCCTCCTCGCCTACATGGCGATCGCCCTCTTGGGGACCGTCCTCAGGGCTTGGCGGTATAAGATTTTCCTCAGCCCGCGGCCCATCCGCCGGCGGGACCTCCTGATGGTGACGTTCATCCGGAACAGCTTCGTCGACCTCCTCCCCGCCCGGATCGGGTCCCTCTCGTTCATCTATGTCCTCAACAAGAGGCTGGACTTCGCTTTCGAGGCCGCTACGTCGGCGTTCGTCGCCTCGTTTGTTTACGATTTCCTTACGCTCAGCCCGTTCGTCGTCGCGGCGGTCTTCGCAGTGGGATTGGGGGCCGTGTCCATCTCCACTCCCGCGCTCCTCATCGTAGCAGGGATCTTCTTTGCCCTGTGGATCCTGATCCTCTGGAAACTCATCCTATTCTTCACGTTTGCCCTCGCGGTCTACGGAAGGATATTGGGGATCCTCAAGTGGGCGGATAAGAAGTGGGCCGTCGTGTCCGTCGAGAAAATTCGGGCGACCATTGAAAGCCTTGCCCTCATTCAGGACAAAAGATTGGCCGTCCCCATCTTCGTCCTTTCTCTGGGGATACGCGCGGCGAAGTACGGCAGCCTTTATTTCCTGCTCTTCGCCCTCCTCCGGAGCCTGGGATTCGGCATGGCGGACCTGAGTTTCTGGAAGCTCATCCTTGGGATCACCGGGGCCGAGATAACCTCTGCCCTGCCCGTCAAGGGATTGGCCGGGTTCGGGACGTGGGAATCCGCCTGGGCCCTCACCATGGGAATGATGGGCTTCAAACCGCGGATCGCCATCCTCTCCGGGCTCGGCGTCCACCTTGTGACGAACCTCTTCGAATACGCGCTCGGCATCGGAAGCCTGCTCATTTTAGCCTTGCCATTACTGAGAAATAGAAGCCATAAATGAAGTCAAAAAAGATGCATAGGACCGACTCAAAGACTCATCCCCCCGCGATAGGGTATAATGGCTCGCATGAGAAACGTTCCTGAACCGTTGCCCTTCGTAGACCATTTCGGCCTGTCCAAGGAGGACCTCAGGACGACTCTGGTCTTTGCCCTCTCCCGCGGCGGCGACTTTGCCGAGGTCTTCCTGGAATACCGCGCCTATGATTTCATCCATATGGAAGACGACATCATCAAGGAGACGGCCGAGACGATCGGCGTCGGCATGGGAATACGGGTTCTATCCGGCGACAAGACCGGCTTCGGATACACCAACGACCTCTCCCTTGAGAAAGTCCAGAAGGCCGCCCTGACGGCCGCGTCCATCGCCTCGGGGAAATTCAAGTCCACTCCCCTCCGATTCCGGCATCCTTCGCGCCGCCCGAGCTGTTGCCCCGTTCTCCGGCCGGCCCATATGGCGGGTATGGAGAAAAGGATCGCCCTTGTCCGGGAGGCCTACGGCGCCGCCAAGTCGTTCGACTTGAAGATCCAGAAGGTCAAGGCCTCGCTTCAGAACAGCGTCCAATATGTCATCGTGGCCAATTCCGAGGGTCTTCTTGTCCGGGACGTCCGGCCCATGGTCAGGCTTACCTGCGTCGCCATCGCAGGGAAGGACGGCCGCCGGGAGTTCGGCTATTGGGGAGGTGGAGGCCGCGCCGGGTTGGAGGTTTTCAAGGACGTTTTTACGCCCCACCGGATCGGCGAGGAGGCCGCCCGCGAAGCCGTCCTCCTCCTCGACGCCGTCGACGCCCCGGCCGGGGAGATGCCCATCGTCCTCTCCCCGGGGCACAGCGGAGTTCTTATCCACGAAGCCGTCGGCCATCTTCTCGAGGCCGACTTCAACCGCAAGAAAACGTCCATCTTTTGGAACAAGATGGGGAGGAAGGTCGGAACGGAGCAGGTCACGATCTACGACGATCCGACCATCCCTCATTCCCGCGGTTCCTACGACATCGACGACGAAGGGACCGTCCCGCGCAAGACGCTCCTCATCGAAAAGGGCATCGTCCGTGGACTCCTCCAGGACCGGCTCTCGGCGGGGCTCATGAAGCGTCCCCTCACCGGCCACGGCCGTCGGCAGGACTTCAGCCATTGGCCCATCCCCCGGATGGCCAACACCTACATCGACCGCGGCGAGTACGCCCGCGACGAGATCCTCGCCTCGGTCCGCAAGGGCTTCTATGTCGAAAGCCTCCAAGGCGGACAGGTGGAGGATTCGGGAAAGTTCACGTTCTCGGTCAGCCTGGGACGCCTCATCGAAGACGGAAGGCTCACGTCCCCGGTCAAGCAGGCGACGCTCATCGGGACGAACATCGACGTCCTCAAGAATCTCATCATGGTCGGCTCCGACCTGGCCTTCGGGCTCCAGACGGGGACCTGCAGCAAGGAAGGGCAGGACGTCCCGGTGAACGACGGCTGTCCGACGATGAAGATCTCCCGGATGACGGTAGGAGGCCAGAGATGAGGGATTTGGCCGAAAAGCTCATCGCCTGGGGGAAGGCCGAAGGCGCTGGAGAGATCGAAGTCTCCGTCGTGGAGGGCCGCGAGTTCAGCGTCGACATCCGCCGCGGCAAGATCGAAAATCTCGTAGAGGCGGGGTCCAGGGTCCTGGGACTGAGGGTCATCAAGGACAAGAAAACGGCCTTTGCCGGCTCATCGGACCTTTCCTTGGGGACGCTCAGACGCCTCGTTCGGAACGCCGTCCGGAGGGCGGAGCTGGCCGAGCCCGATGAATATTCGGGACTCGCGCCCTTGACTCCGTCGACCGTCGACGCCGCGTCTCTTCGCCTTTACGATCCCGAGGTCCCCGCCATCGACGCCAAGACAAAGATCGGCCTGGCCCTCGAGACGGAACGGATCGCCCTCAAGGACAAGCGCATCACGAACTCCTACGGCGCGAGTTTCATGAGCGACGAGGCGAGGATCGTGCTGGTGAATTCCAACGGGTTCGTCGGAGAATACGGCCAGACCTATTGCGGCCTGAGCGTCGGCCTCCAGGCGGGCGGCACGAACGACCGGGTCGAAGACTCCTGGTCTTCTTCCAAGAGGTTCTTCAAGGACCTGGCCCCGCCCGAGGAGGTCGCGAAGAAGGCCGTGGCCAGGACCGTCCGGCAGCTCCATCCGAGGAAGATCAAAACGAAGAACGTCCCGGTCATCTTCGAGCCGACCATGACCTCCTGGCTGATGGGGTTCCTCTTTTCCTGCATTTCGGGGATAGCCATCTACCAAAAAGCGTCGTTCCTCACGGACAAGCTCGGCCAAAGGATCGGCAACCGCCTGATCAACGTCGTCGACGACGGGTTGATACCCAAGGAATTGGGATCGCGTCCGTTCGACTCGGACGGCGTCCCCAGCCGGCGGACGGTCGTCGTCGACAAAGGCGTTCTTAAGAACTACATCTGCAATACCTACGCGGCGAGGAAACTGAATCTCGCGACGACCGGGAACGCGGACGGCGGCGGGGTCAGTCCCAACAACTTCTTCCTTGAACCGGGGAAACACGCACCGGAGGAGATCATCAAATCCACGAAAGAAGGACTCTGCCTCATCCGGACCCTGGGTCACGGGCTGAACTCCGTCACGGGCGACATCTCGCGGGGGGCCTTCGGCCTCTGGATCGAGGACGGCGAGATCGCTTATCCGGTCTCGGAGATCACCATTTCCGGAAACCTGGGGACGCTCCTCAAAAGCGTCGAGATGGTCGGCAGGGACCTCGAGTTCCTGAGCCCTGTCACCGGCCCGACGCTCAAGGTCGCCGAGATGACCGTCGCCGGGGAGTAAGAAATTCGGTTCTCTTCCATTTACTAAGGGCTGAGTTAATAGCTTGGAGGGAACGGCCCTCGCTCCCTTTCAGATTTTTAACGCCGCGACAACGAAGATCTCCGCGCTATTGACAAAGGCCTCCCCTGAACAACGGGCAGAAGATGCCGAGGGAAGCCCTAGAACTTCCCATAATGAATGAGGTCCTTAAGCTTCCGTTTCGGGACATGGAAGGTGCCGTCGGCTTCTTTCCAGTATCTGCATGAATCTTTGAGTTCCTCGACCTTCGGCTCTTCGGCGGGATAGCCCAGGGCAAGCACCGAGTCGATCTTATGGGTCATGGGCACCGTGAAGATCTCCCGGAGCCGGTCCCTGTCCACGGACAGGAGCCAGCAGCTTGCCACCCCCTCCGTCAAACCGGCCAGGATCATGTTCTCCATAGCAGCCCCGACGTCATATTCGAAGCCCTTTTCCCTGACCCGCGTATTAGCCAGGACAATCACGTACGCGGTCGGCTCGCGCCCCGGAGCGGGGTTGCCGGCCGGCGCGATGTAGGCCGCCCATTTGAGGCAGGGGAAAACCTCGCGGCAGACGGCGTCCCCGTCCGCCAGGATAAACTCAAGGGGCTGCAGGTTGGCCGCTGAAGGGGCCAGCCTTCCGGCCTCGACAATGCGCTCCAGCACCAGGCGCGGGACGGATTCCGGCCGGAACTGGCGGACCGTCCTTCTCGAGACGATCATGTCATACATTTTGTTCATGCGTTCCTCCTTTTTTATGTCCGCGGGGCTCGGGCGGCACGATCGGCTTCGGTCTTAGGCGCCCTGGCCATGAAGATCATTGTCGACACGAGCAGAAAAAGGCCCGCCGTCATATACATCTTCCGGTATCCTAGCCTGTCGGAAATCCAGCCGAAGAACGGCGAACCCAGTCCCATCCCGACGTCAAAGAGGGACAGATAAAGGCTGATGGCCAGCCCCTTGTTCTGGCGACCCATAAAGTCGACGATATACGTGCTCAATGCGGGGAAGATCAGCCCCTGGCCCAGCCCGCCGATGAACCCCGTCACGACCAGCTGGCCGAACGTCCGGACCTGGGAGATCGCAAACAGGTTGACGCTGATGATCACGGCCGAGAGGAAGATGATCCGTTTCCGGCCGCGGCGGTCTGAGAGGTCCCCCAGGCCGAAACGGGTGAGGATGGCGGCCAGGGAAAAGACAACGAAGAACGGACCGACCCGGCCGATATCGATGGACTTTCCGAAGAGGGCGATGAAGTAGATCATCGTCCCCCGGACGGCCCCATGAAAGACGGGCATGGCCGAGATGATCAGGAGGGCCCAGACGGGAACGGTCCTCAGAAATCGCGGTTCTGAGGGCCTGCCGGCCTCCGCCCTCGGCATCTCCCGGGTAAGAAGGATGCAGGCCAGCGAGGCGGCAAGAAACAGCAAGGCCGCGTTGAACAGGGCGCCGTAACCGAACCCATGGATGATCTCTTCGGCCGCGAGCGGGCCGAGGGCGTTGGCGACCAGCCCCGCGACGCCGATGATGCCCATGGACTTGGCCAGGCTCTCGGCGGGCGACAGGTCCGAGCAGACGGAGATCGTGGCCGTCATGCTGATCCCCCAGCCCACGCCGGACAGGGCCCTTAAGAACAGAGGGAACGCGCCGGCATCCCGGACCAGATGGAACAACGGGGTCGCGGCGATGAGGATCCCCATCCCCCAAAGGGAGATCCTCTTCCCTCCCCGGACGTCGATCATACGGCCGAAGAACGGCCGGACCAGGATGGCCATGACGCTGTGGATCCCCATGATCAGCCCGATCTTGCTCTTGGACGTGTTGAATTGTCCGAGGAAAAGGGGCAGGAGGAAGAAGAGCGAGATGGACATGTAGAGGAAGAAATATCCGAGGAGGGCGACGACGAAGTCGCGGTTCCAGAAAGTCCCGGCACGGGCGTCCTCTTGGGGCATGGGAGCATGATTGTAAGATGAGGAAAAAGGAGATGTCAAATAGGGCCTTCGAAGGAAACCCATCCTCCGACCTCTGCCGGAGACACTAACCGGCAGTCCCCCTTGATTGTCCAAGGGGGAAGGGGGATTAATATTTTGGATCATACGGGAAGTGTCTCCGTCCATCGGAGGCCTGCGGCTGCCCTCGTCGGACGCTCATCTCAGGCTGATCTCCGCATGGTCGCTGCAGCCCTTCCCCATGCCTTCCCATCACGGCTGTCGAAGGCCGGCTTGGGCGGCCGGGGAGGGTAAGTGCTGGCTGTTGGGTTTTGGGGAAATTTGAAATAAAAGGGGATATTGAAGGAGGGTATCTTCAATACTTCACACAGCCAGCCAAGTGAAGTCTTGAATGTATTATAGCACGGGTATTGAAAAAATCAACACGTCCAGTAGAAAAAAACCGGATCGCGTTCAGTCCCCGAGCGAATCGACGAGCTCGCGGGCTTTCCGGGCCAAGGCATCCCAATCTTCCCGCTCGATCGTCCTCGGGTCCAGGAGGGCCGTCCCGATGGCGACACAGCAGGCGCCGGCTTCGATGAAGTCTTTGGCGTTTTCGGCGCTCACGCCTCCCGTCGGCATGAGCCTGACATGGGGCAGAGGCCCGCGAATGTCCTTGAAGAACTTGGGCCCAAGCGATGTGGCGGGAAAAACCTTGACCACGTCGGCCCCGTTCTCCCATGCGGTCAGGATCTCCGTCGGTGAAAAAGCGCCCGGGGCGACGAACCTGTCATTGGCCCGGCACGCCCGGACCATTTCGAGGTTAAGAACCGGCGAGACCACGAAGTCCGCTCCGGCCTTGATGACCGCGTCCGCGCTCCGGGCGTCGAGAACGGTCCCGGCGCCGAGAAGGGCACCCTCAGGCTTTTCCACAGCCAGGGCCCGGATGAGGCCGATGGCCCCGGGCGTCGTCATGGTGATCTCGACCGCCCGGATCCCCCCGCGCCTGACCGCCTCGATGACCTTGAAAAGCTTTCGGCTCTCGGCCATCCGGATGACGGCGATAACCTTGGAATCCAGGATGGTCTTGAGCGCATCGTCGCGGGTCATCGTCCCCCCTAGCGCTGCACCCTTCCCGAACGGTCCCCCGCCATGAGCGCCAGGACCTCTTTTTCGGCGACCAGGTTGAAATCCCCGGGGATGGAGTGCTTCAGGCAGGACGCGGCGACGGCAAACTCGAGGGCCTTCACGTCTTCCCCGAACAAGTCCAGGCCGTGAATGAAACCGGCGGCGAAAGCGTCCCCGCTCCCGATCCTGTCGACGATGTCCCGAATCTCGTGTTTCGGCCCGCGAAGAAAACCCTCCCGGTTCCTGAGGACTCCGGACCAGCCGTTGTTGTCGGCGCTCCGGCTTTCGCGGAGGCTGACGGCGATCTTGGACAAGTTGGGGAAGGCGTCCATGACCCGGCGCGTCAGGTCTTCGATCGCGATAGGATCGGGAGCGCCGCCCGAGGTCCAGCCGCCGGCCTCGATCCCCAGGGCCTTCTGACAGTCCTCCTCGTTGGCGAAGACGATATCGGCATTTTTCACGATCTCCCTCATGACCTCCGGGGCGGTCCGGCCGTATTTCCAAAGCTTCGCCCTGTAGTTGAGGTCCACGGAAACCGTGATCCCCATGGTTTTCGCCAGGCTGACAGCCTCGATCGTCAGGTCCGCGGGGCCCGGGCCTGTCGCCGGCGTGATGCCGCTCACATGGAACCAGCCGGCCCCCTCCAGTGAACCGGCCCAGCCGATCGCACCTGGGGTTGCGTCGGCAATCCCTGAGTGCTCCCGGTCATAGAACACCCTGGAAGGCCTCTGGTCCGCACCGGTCTCCGCGAAATAGAGCCCCAGGCGCGTCCCCTGACGGACGACGTGATCGGTCCCCACGCCGAACCGCCTGAGTTCGGCCAGGGCCGCGTCGCCGAACTCGCCGGCCGGGACAACGGAGATGTATCGGACCTGGTGTCCGAACAAGGTCAGGGAAACGGCGACATTGGCCTCCGCGCCCCCGAAGCGGGCTTCCAGACGGGAGGACTGGAAAAGGCGTTCCTTCCCGGGAGGGGAAAGCCGCAACAGGATCTCGCCGAATACGGCAACGGTTCTCATAACGGGACCTCCTCCGGTCCGCGGCCCATGCCCGACCCCATGAGGAATATCACACCTCGAGCGGAAAATCCAGGTTCCCATCCGGGCCCAATTCATTGACCTCAACGGGTAGCTGTGATAATAAGATAAGCCGGACAACGAACATGGCCACCTCCTTCCGATACGTCAAGAAAAAAACCGCCCCCTTCCTCCAGATCATCTTCGGCTGCGCAATCATGGGCCTTTCCTATTCCCTGTTCCTCATCCCCCACCACTTCGTCCCGGGAGGGGTCTCGGGTGTCTCCATCATCCTCAACTATTTCTTCGAGCTGCCCGTCGGCGCGATGATCATCGTCCTGAACATTCCCATCTTCGTCTTCGGCCTTCGGACCATGGGCAAGAAGTACGTTCTGAAGAGCCTCGCGGGAATGCTGCTCTCGTCCGTGATGATCGACGTCTTCAACCAGGTCCTCAGGATCCCCTCCGCGACCGACAACAAGATCCTGGCCTCCATCTACGGAGGCATCCTCCTCGGGCTCGGACTGGGGATCGTCTTCCGGGGACACGCCTCGACGGGAGGCTCGGACATCGTCGGCATGGTCGTGAGCAAGTACACGGGGATCTCCATCGGCTTCGGGATCATGATCACGGACTTCGTCATCATCTCGGCCTCCGGTTTCGCCTTCCGCCAACTGGAGGCGCCGCTTTACGGCTACATCGTCCTCTTCATCTCGACCAAGGTCATCGACATGATCCTGGAGGGCTGGAACTACTCCAAGCTCGTCATCATCACCTCCAACCGGACGGTGGAGATCGAAAAGTTCATCCTGAACACGCTCGAAAGAAGCGGCACCGCCCTCAAGTCGCGGTCCCTCTATCTCAACCGGGAGGGCGAGATCATCCTGACGGTCATCCACCGCAAGCAGCTGGCCGAGCTCCGGGACTTCATCAAGGAGATCGATCCGCAAGCCTTCGTCATCATCAACGATACCTATGACGTCCTCGGAAAGGGATTCAAATCCACCCTGTTCACGTGAGGGGCCGCCCCCCAAAATTGCCGATAGGATTCTTTCACGTAAGCGGCCCCCTCGGGAATGTTGATTTCGTTCCCGTCTTGTGATAATTAATCCTTAGACTTCAGGGAGGTATCGATGCTTCGATTCGAAGAGACATTCATGGACTTCCTGCTGGAACACCAGGAACGCCACAACAGGACCTATCATTTCCTGATCCTGATGAACTCCATCCTCAATGCCGCCAAGCGCATCCAGCACTACTACCTGACCGGGGCGCTGCGTGGCAGCCTGGGACTGGCCGGCTCGACCAACGTCCAGGGCGAGGAGGTCCTCCAGATGGACCAGATCGCCAACGATGTCGTGAAGCACTACGTCGGAAGTTCCGGGCGGGTCATTCATGCCGTAAGCGAAGAGGAAAAAGAGATCATCCCGATGAACCTCGAGGGCGGTCGGTACTTCATCTACTACGATCCGATGGATGGTTCCTCAAACGTCCCCCACAACCTGCCCGTCGGCTTCCTCTTCGGCATCGCCAAGAGGAACCTCGATGGCCCCGAAGACCTGCACCTCAGGGCGGGCCACGAGTACATCGCCGCAGGCATGTTCGTCATCCCCACCGGGACGTTCACCATCGCTTTGAAGAACGCCGGTTGCTGGCGGTTCCATATCGACGAGGTCATGAACTATGTCAAGCCCACGCGGATGGTTCTGCCCGAGAACCCGAAAACATGGGAGCTGTCTTTCAATTCGGCGAACCGGGGGGCGTTCGCTGAACCGATACGGGAATGGATCCAGGAAAAAGAGAAGAGATACGGCTTCCGATATCTCGGCGCTCTGGCCGGGGACTTTCACCGGATCCTAACCAACGGCGGGCTGTTCCTCTACCCGGCGATCGTCAACCATCCGGACCCGGCCAAGAACAGGCCGAAGGGAAAATTGCGCCTCATGTACGAGGCGGCCGTGGTCTCCTTCATGTGCTGTGAAGCGGGCGGGAGCGCCGTGGACGAAGACGGGATGCCGATCCTGAGTATCGTCCCTGAGAAACCGCACCAGCGCACGGCCCTCTATCTCGGATCGAAGCCCCTCGTCGAGGAGATCTCGTCCATCCTCAAGAAAGCTCGATCCTGAACCGGCGGCTCTTGCCGCCGTGCCGCCGCGCTTGAGCGATTCGACATCACACGAACCTTTACAGCGGCAGCCAAGTCCCGATCCCCAAGTCCAGGGCCTTTCTATAGACGAGTGGGGCCGTCGCCATATCATCAAGGGCAAGGCCCAGGTTGCAGGCTATCGTCCGCTCCGCATCCGACTCCCGGCCCGCCTTCAGGCCGCTGACGAGATCTCCGAGCTCGGCGTAGACCGGGGGGATGCTCTTGAAATAACCCGTGCTTTTCGCGTATTCGAGCTGACGGATATCGTCCGTGCAGAACTTGTCCGCCTCGGCCAGGGCCCTGGGATCCCAGTACGAATCGTAATCGACGAGCGACGCGAAGGCCCCGGGGCCGAGCCAGCCCGGCTGGATCGTGGCATGCGGGACCTTCGTGATGGGCCCGGCGGTAACGACGATGTCACAGCCCTTCACGGCTTCGAAGGGCGTCCTCGCGGCGATGACCTCGATCCCGGCGTCCTTCCGTGTTTCCGCCAGGAACCTTTCCACCGCCCCCGGGTCCTTGTCATAAGCGATGATCCTTTCCAGCGAAAGGACCGTCCGAAGCGCCTCGATGTTGCTCTTCCCTTGGACCCCGCAGCCAAGGACGCCCGCGGTCCGTGACCCGGGCCTGGCAAGGGATTTGGCCGCGATGGCCGTGGCCGCGCCCGTCCGTTTGGCCGTGATCCAAGTCGCGTCCATGACTGCCAGGGGCAGGCCGGTCTCCGGATCGTTGAGGACGATGAGCCCGGTGATGTTGGGCAGCCCTCGGAGCCGGTTCCCGGGATAACTGCTCACCCATTTCATGCCCGCCGCGTTCAACGCGGGGATATAGGCCGGCATGGCGTGGATGAAGGTGTCCGGCCTGGTGTGGATGCCAGGCTTGGGCGGCATCTCGGTCCGGCCTGCCGCTTTCTCCCGAAACATCATTCCCAGCGAGGCGATGATCTCCTCCATGGGCGGACCCGCGGCTTCCACGTCCGCCCTCGACAGATACAGCATCTTTTCAGACATCGCGGCCTCCTTCTTAATCCTTTACCATAAGCGTCCGGCGTTTGAAAGAGGAAAGGGGAGTGCGCTATAATGAACCGTCCCCGGGACCTGAAAATCTTGGCGAACGCGAGGAGACCATGGATAACAGAACGAACGCCGACTCCGTCAGACGCCTACCGGAGACCTTGAATGTCGAGCCCCGGATCAAGCCCGCATTCGACCCCGGTTTCAGGCCCATGAGCCTGGCCTGCCTGAACTACCTGAAGGCCGTCAAGGATTCGGGAAAGGGCGTCCCCCTGAGGATCGGGGTCGAGAGGGAAAACGGCCTCATCTCCAAATATGAAACGGAAGTCCTGCCTTCGGACCCTTCCGCCGCTGAAGCGACAATGATATTCGCCGAGAGGATCGTCAAGTTCCTGCTTTGGTCCCGCGGGGGCTGGAAGGTTTATTTCCATGGCCCGCAGGACGTCGGGGAGATCGTCCGGAAGGCCTACTCGCCCCGCGGCCGCCGCGCTTTCGATGTCGACCTCATGGCCCGGGTCTATGAGAAAGAATTCCAGGTCGAGATCGTCGGACCCCGGGATTTCCCAGAATCCCGGGAAAGCGAATCCGCCCTGGGCGGCCACATGGACGGCTGCCGAATCGGTTTCGACCTCGGCGCCAGCGACTTCAAGGTTGCGGCCGTCAAGGACGGCGAACCCGTCTACAGCGAAGAGCTCCCGTGGACGCCGGGTGAGCGGTCCGACCCGACCTACCATTACGAGAACATCAGGAACGGCTTGAAGAAGGCCGCTTCCCGCCTCCCCCGGGTGGACGCGATCGGCGGCAGCTCGGCCGGCATCTACATCAACAACCAGGTCCGGATCGCCTCCCTTTTCCGGTCGGTCCCGCTGGATGTCTTCAACGTCAAGGTCAAGGACATGTTCAACAAAATGAAAGCCGAATGGGCGGTCCCTTTCGAGGTCATCAACGACGGCGAGGTCACGGCCCTGGCCGGGACGATGTCCCTCGGCGAAAAGGCCATGCTCGGCGTGGCCATGGGATCGAGCCAGGCCGGTGGCTTCCTCAACGACGAAGGCCACATCCCCGGCTGGCTGGACGAGCTCGCTTTCGCCCCCGTGGACATTAATCCAGAGGCCGTCGCTGACGAATGGTCGGGCGACCGTGGCGTCGGGGCGAACTACTTTTCGCAGCAGGCCGTGAACACGCTGGCCATCCGGGCCGGGATCGAGTTCCCGGAGGACATGCGCCTGCCCGAGCGGCTCAAGAAGGTCCAGAGTCTCGCTGAAAAGGGCGACGGGAGGGCCTGGAGGGTCTTCGAGGACATCGGAATCTACCTTGGTTACGCCGTCCCCTACTACGAGATGTTCTATGACTACAGGAATCTCCTCGTCCTCGGCCGGGTGATGTCCGGGACGTGCGGGAACATCATCATGGAGAAGGCCGCCAAGGTCCTGCATGAAGAGTTTCCCGGGACGGAGTCGCGCGTCAGGCTCCACCTTCTCGATGAAAAGAGCCGGAGGGTCGGTCAAGCCGTCGCCGCCGCCAGCTTGCCGAAGATCGAATAGACACCGCGGGCCGGGCTCGATCTTGCAAATGTACCCCCAGGCCATTATAATCGCCGACAGGGATGCCGCTTCGGATCTCATGAGGGCCGAATGAAGAGAAGAAATTTCCTTTCAAGTGTCGTCGTCGGGAGCGGAGGGCTCCTCCTGTTCAACCGCTTCCTGATCAGGCAGGTCCATGCCCAAACCCGGGAAGAAAAGACCGTTTTCTCGATGATCGTCGTCGACTTCAACAAGTGCACGGGCTGCCGGACCTGCGAGACCGCATGCTCTTCGTTCAACCGCCTGGAGACCGTGAACGGAAGGGAACTGCCCGGCTTGGGCAACCCCTATCATTCCAACATCAGGGTTTATGCCTACAACCCTGACGTCGACATCCCCATCACCTGCCTCATGTGCGACGACGCGCCTTGCATCGAAGCGTGTCCCGTGGACCCTAGCCCCAAGACGGGATGGAAGGCCCTCTACCGGGACGGAAAGCTCCCGGTGGTCCGGAACGATACGGCACGCTGCATCGGATGCGGTTCGTGTGCCGAGGCCTGCAGGACCAAGCGGGTGGGCGCCATCATCCCCAACCCCGAGACCAACAAGCCCGAACGGATGTGCACGTTGTGCGGCGGCGACCCTCAGTGCGTCAAGCGCTGCCCTTACGGCGCCCTGAGCCATGTCGTCGAAGGGACGAACGGGAAACACTACGGTTTATCCCCCGACCTGGCCGCGAAGGCCCTGGCCAAGCTCTGGTATGGGCAGGATTGAGGGGGGGAAGAAGATGGCGAACGACAGACTCTGCGGATACCATGGTGTTCTTCTCGAAGTGGACCTCGTAAGCGGAAAATCGGCCAAGGTCCCGCTCTCCCCGGAGGATGCCCGGCATTTCATCGGAGGCCGGGGCTTGGGTATGAAGATCCTGGCGGAAAAACTGAAAAAGCCCGGGGTCGACGCCCTCTCCCCCGAGAATCCCCTCCTTTTCATGCCGGGCCCATTCTCAGGGTTTCCCATCCCATCGGCGTCCAGGACGTGCGTCGTGACCAAATCGCCGCGCACGTCTCCCTTGAAGTCCACGCACCCAAAAGCCTCCACAGTAAGCTACTCCAACATGGGCGGCTTCTTCGGTCCCGAGGTCCGCTTCGCCGGCTACGACGGCATCGTGGTCATGGGTCGGGCCCCGAATCCGGTTTACCTCTTTATCGATGACGACAAGGTCGAGGTCCGCGACGCTTCGAAGTTCTGGGGGATGGGGACCGACGAGTTCGACCGGCGTTTCATCGAAGAGCTGGGCGATCGGCGTTTTCGGACCTGCTATATCGGACCGGCCGGAGAGAACCTGGTCTCCTACGCGGCCATTCTCAATACGGCCGCCCGGGCGGCGGGGCGCGGCGGGGTCGGCTGCGTCATGGGTTCAAAGAAATTGAAAGGGATCGCCGTTCGCGGCAGCCGGCAGCCCGCCGTCGCCGACCACGAGGGTTTCCTAGCCGTGCTCGACGACATCCGGAAGACGTTCAAGGAAGGTTTCAGCGGCGGGTTGAACTATGAGGGCTGGCGGCGCTATGGGACCTCGTGGGCCCTCATCGACGCCAGCGAGAACGGCGTCATGGCCGTGAAAAACTATTCCCAGGGCTCCTTCGAGGACGTGGACAAGATCTCCGGCATCGCCGCAGAACAGAAGGCCTGGGTCCGGGACTTCGCCTGCTTCTGCTGCCCGCTGAGCTGCAAAAAGGCCGGGGCACTCAGGAACGGCAAGTACGCCGGGCTCGTCCACGACGGACCCGAGTACGAGACGGGGGGCATGATGGGCTCCAACCTGATGATCTCCGACCTGGGCGCCCTCATGAAGGCCATCACCGACGTCGACGATTACGGCCTCGACCAGATCTCGACCGGGAACGTCATCGGTTTCCTTATGGAAGCCTACGAGAAGAAGCTCATCGACAGGACCTTCCTTGACGGGATGGACCTCACCTGGGGCAACGCGGACGCCGTCCTCGAACTGGTCCGCAAGATCGCCCTTCGCGAGGGGGTCGGCGACCTGGCCTCCCAGGGGGTCAAAGCGCTGGCCGGCCGGATCGGAGGGAATTCGTCCGGGTTCGCCGTCCACAGCAAAGGCCATGAGCTGGCCGCCTGGGACCCGCACCGGACGATCGACCTGGCCATGACTTACGTTACCGCGACAAGGGGCGCTTGCCATCTTAATTCTTCCACGGCACGCGGCCAGAACGACTATGCCGCGATGGACTCTCTCGGTGTTTGCATGTTCGCCACGGATGGGTTCGGCAAGGACGGTCTGCGCCGCCTGCTCACCAAGATCACGGGGACCGATTGGACGGAAGAGGAATATCTCAAGGCCGGCGAGCGGATCTTCAACCTGGAGCGGGCCTTCAACGCCCGAGAGGGGTTCACGCGCGCGGACGACACCCTTCCCGCCAGGTTCTTCGACGATCCCTTGACCACGGGGCCGGGCAAGGGCGCTGTCCTCAAGCGCGACGAACTCGAGATGAAGCTGACCGAATACTACAGGGACCGCGGCTGGGACGAGAAGACCGGCCGGCCGACGCCGGCCAAGCTCAAGAGCCTCGGGCTCGACTCATGGCTGTAAAAAAATCCGCCCTATCCGTCATCGGCATCGATTCCGGAACACAGGGAACTAAGGCCCTCATCGTCGATATCGAGACCGGGGAGGTCCGCGGAAGGGGCTATTCGGCCCATGCGATGATCGAAGGCCTCGGGCCCGGCGCGAGCGAGCAGGACCCATGGACGTGGGTCCTGGCGTTTGAATCGGCCCTCGCCGCGGCCCTGAAGGAAAGCGCGATCGACCCGAAGAACGTGGCCGCGATAGGGGTTTCAGGCCAGCAGCACGGCTTCGTCCCTCTCGACAGGGACGGCCTGCCCATCCGGCCTGCCAAGCTCTGGAACGACACATCCACCGTGGAAGAGAACGATCTCCTCGTCGATCGGCTCGGGGGGAAGACGAAGGCCATCGAGAAGCTCGGCATCGCTCCGGCCGTGGGTTTCACGGCATCCAAGGTCCTCTGGCTCAAGATGCACGAGCCGGAGAACTTCGCCGGGCTCGCCGCCGTGCTCCTCCCCCACAACTTCCTGAATTTCCACCTCACGGGGAGACTCCATATGGAATACGGCGACGCTTCCGGGACGGGCCTGATGGATATCCGGAAGCAGGAGTGGAGCGCGGAAGCGCTGGCGGCCGTCGATCCGGACCTGGCCGGGAAGCTCCCCCCTCTCACCCATCCGAAGGAGCCCGTCGGTCTCATGCGGGAGGACGTCGCCTCGAGATTCGGCTTGGGCCGCGTGCTCGTAGCCGGCGGCGGAGGGGACAATATGATGGGCGCCATCGGGACGGGCAACGTCCTCCCGGGCGTCTGCACCCTGAGCCTCGGGACGTCGGGAACGGTTTATTCTTTTGTCCCCCGGCCGTTCATCGACCCCGAGGGCGAGATCGCGGCCTTCTGCGACAGCACAGGCGGCTGGCTCCCCCTCCTTTGCACCATGAACGTGACGAACACGACGGAGATGTTCAAGGCCCTGCACGGATTGTCCAACGAAGGCCTGGAAATCCTGGCCTCGGGAGCGGCGCCGGGCGCCGGCGGTCTGGTCTTCCTGCCCTTTATCGACGGCGAGAGGGTGCCGGTCCTCCCGTTCGGGAGCGGCGTCCTCTTCGGGCTCGACCGGAGGACCTTCAACAAGGCGCATATGGCCCGGGCCGTCATCGAAGGGACCGTTCTCAACCTCGGATTCGGGTTCGCGCGGATGCGGGCGCTGGGAATGACGCCCTCCGAGGTCCGTGCGACGGGTGGCGGCTCTAAGAGCCGGCTCTGGCTCCAGATCGTCGCCGACGTCTTCAGGACACCGGTCGTCACGCTCAAAGAGCGGGAGGCGGCGGCTTACGGCGCGGCCCTGCAGGCCGCCTGGGCCTTTCTCCTCGACAAGGGCGAACGCGTCGGCATCGCGGACATCACAAAGGAGCGCGTCAAGCTGAACCGCCTCGCCGCCGATCCCAACACAAAAAACTTCGAGACCTACGACATCCTTCAGACAAGGTTCAATTCCCTTTGGAACTCCTTGAACGACGAATTCGAGAACCACAGGAAAATTTCAAAAACCTGAGGCAAAAACTCGGTATCCACAAAAGCGCTTGACAAGACCCCTGGGCCGCGGCCGAGGGATTCAGCCGATCCGGCGCCGTCGAGGGATTCCTCAAGACTTGGCGTCCATTCCTCGGACGATCCGCCCCTTGAGCGATCGGCGCCTATAGCTGCGTGAGGCCGAACAGCAATCCATTAGAGTCCAACACCGATCCGGAAACCACCCCAGCGGTGCAAATGCCCGGTCCTGAACTCCTTGGTAAGAACAGATTGGCAATACGCTAAATAGATTTTCCTGAAACTAATAACAACTCCATAATCACCCTGCAGGGTTACCCTGGTCATGTTTTCCGAAGAAATTGTGTACGGACTTTTATGATTGAATAAGCCGCCCTCTAAGCTGGCTTCATAACCGGTAAAACCCGCCAGGATCTGGCCATATAGATAATAGACTATTTTTTTTCGTCCTTGTTTTGAAGGGACGGCAGGTTGATAAGGGTCGTTATAATTTCCGGCCATAAAATTAAGGCCTCCTGTGAGTTTATCCGTATGTGTTCCCAGCCTAAGTTCTGCAGCACTGTTGACCAACAATCCATTATGGTATCCCCATAATTTCTTTTCATAACTCACCCGGTAATCGATGATCATGTCATTCTGAATTTGATATTCCCAACCTGAAGGCTGCACCTTTTTCATAAGCCGGTGCACGCCTGTCTGCATTTCTTTCCCCCAGGCTCCCTGACCCATGATGCCCATAATAAAAGCCGTTGAAATGCGTCGCTGTCTGCCTGAATCGGTTGCCACTAAAAATGTCGTTAAGGTCAGGTTGCCGCAAAAAGGCCTGTCCCCATACAATATTTCATGACTGCGAATATTGGTTGGAGTATATCCAAAATGGTCCATGCGTATCCCGTACCTGATCTCACTTTGTTTAGGTTTGATTAAAAGCCTTGAAAAGAGGAACCGTTCAAGAGCCGGATGAACAACCTCCAGGGTTATTCCCTGTGTATAATACTCATCCGTTCTTGTAAAGAAATCATTATCGTAATGCAGGCGAAAATATTTTTGACCGCCGCTGTTTGTAAAAGAAGAAGTATTGTCAACGACCTGTGCTATGCCGTATTCGCCGAGCATCAGTGTCAATAAAAAGGCGGCGGCCTTATAGGTATAGAAGGATTTTCCTTTTTTCGCGGTGCGGCGAATTCCCGCTCTTGCCGCTGGATCTCCCCTCCTAATCATGCCGGTAATATATCGCCGGCCTCTTGGCGATGTCAATCGACACGATGACGGCGGTGTCAATCACGGTAAAAATCGACGCCCGAAGAACATGTCACGATAAGAAACTCCGTCGCACCGGCCAAAAGACGGCAGGCTCCCCTTCCCGCTGATGAGGAGATAAGTCAACAATTTTGGACTTGCTTTCGCAGGCTTACGGCGGCACGACTAGGCCCGCCCTTCCTCATATCCGGTTTCATACATCGCGACGACGTTCTCGGGAGGCGTATTGGCTTGGATATTGTGGCAGGGGGCGAGGATGTAACCTCCCCCTTCGCCCAGGATACGCAGATTGTCCAGGACTTCGCGCCGGACCTCTTCGACCGTCCCGAAGGGCAGGGTGTACTGGTTGTCCACGCCGCCGTGAAGGACGATCCTGCCGCCAAAGTCCTTCTTGAGCCCCTCGCGTTCCATGCCGGGGCACCGCCACTGGATGGGGTTGAGGAGGTCGATCCCGAGTTCGATCATGTCCGGTATGATGCGCCGGCAGTTGCCGTCATTATGATGAAAGACATAAATGCCCTGCCGGTGGGCCAGGTCGATCATCCGCTTCATTCCCGGCAGGAGGAATTCGCGGATGTGAGCGACCGAAAGCATGAGGTCGGTTTGCCCGCCCATGTCCTCGGCCACATAGTTCAGCATCACCAGGCCTGGTATCTGCTCGGCGATGCGGACGGAGTCTTCATAAGCCAGGTCAAAGAGCTTGTCCAGGCAATAATGGACGATCTCGGGGTTTTCGATGAGGTCCACGAGAGCCTGCTCCTGGCCCCGAAGCTCCTTGTAGATGAGGAAGGGCTCCGAGCCGCCGCCCCGGATGGGATACATCTCTTTGCCCCTGACCTGTTCCGGGATGTCCGAGTAGTCCCACCAATCCGAGCTGGGCCAGGTGTAGTTCCTCTTGATCTCGGCAACCGAAGCGTATCCGGCCAGGGGGTAATGGACGCATTCCCGGTAGACGCCGGTCCCGTAATCCACGTTCCTGAACCGTCGGCCGAACGCATCGGTGAGCCGGGGCAGATTGGGGCCCGCGTAGCGGGGTTTGACCCTGACCTCGACGTCGATGTGAAGCCGCCGGAACATCTCCCATTTTGTCCGGCAGCCGAGGTGCTTCATGATCCGGGCCGTGGCCTCGTCCGTGGCCCAGTAATCCATGGGGACGCGGTCCGGTTTCTGCCGCTGGAACACGGCCTCCCATCTCTCTCGCGGCGTCATGGTTTCTGCGCCGGCTCAATGCCGATGAAGGTCCTTGTGCATGATCTTGCGGATCTCATGGAGGCGATCGTCGGCGGGCAAGTCGGCGAGCGTCCGGTTCATGAACTCGTCGTCCTCTTTTTCCAGGAGCCGGGCGACATAGTCGATGACGCTCGGCGGGAAGACACCGTCCCGTTCATAAAGATCGCGCTTCTTGAGGAGAATCCGGCTCGATTCGACACAGCTCGTGGGAAGCACGGGGAACTTATCGCGTAAGGACTTGTCCTTGAAGATGTTCCCCTTGACATAGAACCTCTCCGCAAGGTCCAGGGGTCCGCCTTCCCTGAACAAGGAAACGTTCTCTTTCATGGACCAGTCCGCGGCCATGACGATGCCCGCCAGGATGAGGTGGATGATGGCGCTGCCGTCCGGGCTCCGGAGTTCGATGGTCTGGCGGCCCGGGGCCTCCGCGAAGTCCGCCTTTTCCCGGGGATTGAGGCGTTTGGCGAGGTGATGGACATTGGACCAGCTGAGCGGGACCCGGACCATGGCGCTCCGGTTGAGATCGCTCCAGCAGATATTTGTCGGCGCCTCCTGGTTGGGGACGAGCCTCAAATAGGCCGAAGAAACGGTGTTGCCGAAGGCCGTCAGGGAGTCCGCGTACTCGCACAAACCTCCAGCCAGCCGGCGGGCCGGCTCGGAGAGCTTCCCGTCGGGTCCGGCCATGGCGTTCCTTCCGTCCTTTAGGAGCTCCATATGGAAGTGGAGCCCGTTTCCGGCGACGCCCTCCTCGATCTTGGGCGTGAACGTGGCGACGCAACCGCGCCTGTAGGCGATGTTCCGGATAAGCCAGCGGCCGATGACCAGGTCATCGGCCATCTCCTCGACCGGCCGGGGAAGATATTCCACCTCGATCTGTTCGGCCCGTTTCCCCTTGATCTCTTCGAGGTCGCTGTGCACGTTCTCCACGAAACCGACCTCGCCGTGGGCATACTTCACGGCGCCGGTGGTCCGGGTGATATGGCGGACGATCTCGTCGAGGACCGGGCCGCTCTTGAAATAAGGCGCCGAAGAGTGATAGCCGCGCTGCTGCTGGGCAGAGAAGATCTTCGGTCCGGGTTCGCTCAAGAGATAGAACTCCAGCTCACCGAGGGCGTTCATCTCGAGCCCGGTGTTCTTACGGAAAAGCTCATAGGCCTTGGCAAGTATGTTGTCCGGAGCGAAGGGAGCGAGGTTTCCGTCCTTGGTCAGGTAGCGGCAGATAAAATCCAGGCTTCCCTCATCGAACGGGTTGAAGAAGGCCGTCCGGTAGACGGGGACGACGTAAAGATCGGACATCCCCATGTCCACCATGCCCTTAAAAAGGGACGAGCCATCCACCCTCTCCCCTTCGGCCAGGATCGTCTCGGCATGGCCCGGGTCGGCGACGGGCACCTTGAGTTCCTTGAGCTTGCCGTCAAGGGCGGCGTAATGGAAGGTGATACGTTCGATCCGCCTCTCGTCGATGACCTTTAAGAGATCGGCCCGCTGGAAGTCCCGCGCGGGCTTGTTCAGGATCACGGACAAGGGATTCGCCAGGGCATAGGTGAAAGATGCTGTTCCCATGGGAAGTCTCTCCTTTTACTCATAGAGCAGATAAGGCTCGCGGAGGGCCTTGAACTCCTCGAGCCCGGTCTTGAACCCGGCCACGATCTCCCGGACGCTCGTCCCCTTCTCCAGGGCCTCGCGGACCTTCGAAGTGCCCATGACCTTGTCGAAATACTCCTTGTGGAACTCGAACGTGTCCGGGCACGAGTCGCGGATGGTCTTGATGATGTGGAGCGCGGTCTCGACCGACCTGTAGGCCGCACGGTCCGTGACGTGGACCTGGGCCCCGCCGCAAAGCTGTCCCTGGAACTTGGAGAACGTCGGCGTGAACCATACTTCCCGGAAGGCCACACCCGGGAGTCCGAGGGCGTTGAGCGCCTGTGCCAGGACGTCGCCGTCGATCCAAGGCGCCCCGAAAAGCTCGAACGGCCGCGTCGTCCCCCGGCCCTCGGAGACATTGGTGCCCTCAAGATAGACCTGGCCTGGATAGACCGTGGCCGTCTCGAGCGTGGGCATGTTCGGGGAGGGACAAACCCACGGCAAGGCCGTTTGGTCATACCAAAGGCCGCGCGCCCAGCCTTCCATCGGGATAACGGTCATCTTGGCCTTCCTGGGCAGGAACTTGTCGTTAAAAAGCCCGGCCAGTTCGCCGAGCGTCATGCCATGCCGCGCCGGTATGGGATAGAGTCCGACGAAGGAACTGAACCGCGGGTATTCGAGGATGGTCCCCTCGATGTCGATCCCGTTGACCGGGTTCGGCCGGTCGAGCAGGACGAATTCGATCCCGTTCTCGGCGCAGGCCCGGAGGGCGTAGGCCATCGTGGCGATGTAGGTATAGACCCGGGCCCCGACATCCTGGATGTCGTAGACGAGGACATCGACGTCCCGGACCATCGTTCCTTCGGGGACCTTGCCCGCGGCCACCGTGTCGAAGGAGCGCATGTATTCATCGATGTTTCTGAGCATCCCCGGCTCGGGCTTGCTGGATTGGCCATACAGACTGAAGACCGGGACCTTGAACTTCCTGTCGAAGGTGAACGGGACGTATTCTCCGGCCTGGGCGTCGCCCCGGACCCCGTGCTCGGGTCCGTAAAGGGCCACGAGTTGTATCGCCGGTTCCCTAAAGAACCGGTCGGCCGTACTCTCCAGCCGCCCGTTAATGCCCGATGGGTTGGTGATGAGCCCCACCTTCTTCCCCCTGACCAGGTCGAGGTGCTTCTCGAAGAAGACATCGACACCGAGCTTCACTTTTAGAGCGACGGCCGGGGTCTGCGGCTTTGTCCCCCGGGGCCTGCCGCAGGCGGTGAACGAGCTTAACAGAGCCAGGACGACAGGGATGGCCCATAATGGCGAGGGAACGCGCTTCATGTTTTTCGCCTTATGAAAGAATCGGACATGAGCCCTCATTTTACCAAAGACCCGGAATAATTCAATGAATGACAGACCCCCCCCTCTTCGGACGATCGCGATCGTCCGGTCCCCACTCCGATAGACGGCGCTTTCCCGGCCGCGGCCCTTAACCCTACTGGCGGCCGCGGATGATCAGGTCGGGATCGAGGGTAGAGATCTTGTCCGTGCCCTTATCATAGATCGCCACGAAATACGCAAAATAACCTTCCGGGGCGACATCCGGGATGGAGGCATTGATCTTCTCCCCTGTCCTGGCATGAAACGCCATCTCCTGGAACGGGGATTCCCAATTGAAGTCAACCGTAAAAGGCTGCTTCGTCTCGCATTCCCATTCGATGGACTGCCCCTTTGCGGCGATCAGCTTATGTGGGGTGCAGATGACGTTCCCGTCCTTTTCCAGCCTCAATTTAACCAAGTGCCTTTTAGCGAGCATGCTTCCCTCCTTTATCCTTACCCCCTTCGGGGGACAAGAATCCATGCTGACCCGGGGGCCCTCAAGTCATTTTTTTCCCCTCCGGAACACCCGCGACCGTTTTCTCATACCGCGGGTCCTTTCTCAGCTCCGAAAGGTCCGGGTCCTTCTCGATCTCCTCCAGAGACCCTTCCTTCATCAGATACTCCTTCAGGACCTCGAGGGCCTCGGCCCTCCTGCCGAGCTTCTCCATGACTTGGACAGATTTCTTGAGGATGAGCACCGACCCGGGCAGGGTCTTCCGGGCTTCCCGAAGGGCCACGCGGGCCCTTTCGGGCTCCCCCGACATCGCGTAGTAATAGGCCATCCTGGCCAGAAGCAGTGCCTCTTGAGGGTTGACCCGAAGCTCTTTTTCGGCCAACGCGAGGGCCTTTTGATAGGCCTCCTTCGCTTTTGCCCCGTAACCCGGGGTGTAACGGTAACAATCGGCCAGGTTCCCCCAGATCTCATACGTGTCCCGGCCGAGTCCGATCGCTTCCTCGAAAGACCTCACGGCTTCGCCGTATCGGCCTTGAAAGAACAGGATGGTCCCGAAGTTGGAATAAGCGTCCGCGTTGGGTTTGATGAAGATGGACCTTTCGAACATCTCCCGGACCAGGCCGTCCTTCCCCATCAGATAATAGATCCCCATGAGGTTGTTGTAGCCACGATAATTGTCGGGCGCCAGCCTGACAACCTGTTGGAACATCCTTTCGGCTTCCGCCCAGCGTCCGCTGCCATAATAGAAAGCTCCGAGTTGGCTGTAGCCGGCCCACCGGCTCGGGTCCAGTCGGATCGCCCTTCTATAGACCTCCTCGGCCTCGGCAGGCTTCCCTGCGGCCTCGAAGGCCCGGGCGTATCCCAGGGTCGCTTCGAAGCTCTCGGGGTCCTTGCGCAGGGCTTTCTCGAATTCCCGCAAGGCCTCTTCGGTCCGGCCCGTCCCGGCGGCGATGATCCCAAGGGTGATGAGGACCGGCACGAGATCGGGATTGATCCCGGCCGCCCTCCGGCAAGACTCGCGGGCGGCCTCCGCCCAAGCCTGGTCCCTGGTCAGGTCATATTTCTTCCAGTAGGCCTCGCCTAATCCCGCGTGGACCAGGGCATTCGTGGCGTCCAGGTTTATGGCCCGCTTGAAAAGCTCGATGGCGGCGTCGAGGTCCTTCTCGTTCTCATAGTGCTCGAGGTACCCGAGACCTTGGACGTAGAATTGGTTCGCCCCGGGCGTAATGGTCCCGCCCATGGTCAGCTCGCGGCGGGCGGCGGCCGGGAGATCGATCCCGAGCATCTCCGCCGACCTCAGGACGATCCCATCCTGGAAGGCCAGGGTGTTCTCCGGCCGGGTCATGAAGACCTCGGAGCGGACCTGGCGCAGTGTCGCCGCGTCGATAAGGTTCAACGTCAGGACGATGTCCCCCTCCTGGCGCTGGGAACTGCCGGCGAAGGCGAGTGTCGCCCCGAAAGCGCTGCGCGCCTTGGCGGCGCTCACGATCCCGAACTCCAAGACCTCGCTCGTCGGAACGATCCAGAGGCCGGCCTGATATCTTTCGAGCTGGGTCAGGCGGCTGACGAGGATTTCGACCAGGCCGTCACAAAACCGCTGGTCTGCGGGGTCGGGGCCCAGGTTCCTGAAAGGAAGCACGGCTACGTGTTTCTGTGCCGGAAGCCTGCGGAGGTCCGCCCATCGTGCCAAGCTCCTGCGGGCTGTCGGGTTAAGAAGGGAGACGAGCAGGGCGACGATGATCAATCCTCCAGCCGCGACCGCGATCGCCCGGCCCCGCTTCCTTTCCGGGCTCTTCCATGCCGAGACCGGAGCGGCCGGCATCGCGGCCGTCCCTTCATATCTCCGCTTGAGGGCCTGGAGGTCCTCCCGGAGCTCACGGACCGATGGATACCTGCGGGCGGGGTCCTTCTCCAGGCACCGGCGGACGACGCCCTCCAGTTCGGGGGGACATTCCGGACAAGTCTCTCCGAACGGCTTCGGCGGCTCGTAGAGGAGGGAATGGATCACGGCCGCGTCTGTTTCCCCTTTGAACGGCGTCTTTTGCGTCAGCATCTCGTAGAGCACGACGCCCAGAGACCAGATGTCCGTCCGGGCATCCACAGGCTCACCCCTGGCCTGCTCCGGCGACATGTAGGCGACCGTTCCGACCACGGTCCCGGACCAGGTGGACTGTGCTTTTTCGGCCAGTTTGGCGATCCCAAAGTCCATGATCTTGACCTGTCCCCGGGCGGAGACGATGATGTTCGCGCTTTTGATGTCCCTGTGGATGATGCCCTTGGCGTGGGCCTCCTCCAGTCCTTCGGCCGCCTGGACCGCGATGCCCAGGGCTTCCGGAACGGACAGGGGACCTTCCTTGATCTGTTCCTTGAGGCTTCGGCCGGCGCAATAGGCCATGGCGATGAAGGCCTGTCCGTCCCTCTCATCGATCTCGTAGACGGTGCAGATGTTGGGGTGTTCGAGACCGGCCGCCACTTGGGCCTCCTGGATGAACCTCGCCCTGTCCGACTCCGTCCCGAGGATCTCGGACTTCAGGAACTTGAGGGCGACCGTCCTTTTCAGCTTGGTGTCCTCGGCCTTGTAAACGACGCCCATGCCGCCTTCCCCAAGCGCCTCGAGGATGGAATAGTGGGAAACCGTCCGCCCGATCAAAGACACCGCGCGCTTCTCCCCTCTCTTGATTCCACAGTTTGCCATGAGAATAACAACTCTCCATGAAATAGTCAAACGGGGGGCCCCCGGGCGCCCGACCGATTTTCCTTGATTCCATCTGGCTCATCGGATATATTTCCATGGGGAATTCGGGAGGGAAGATTGAAGACGCGACCTGCAAAAAACATCAAATGCCAGGTTCTCTTCATCTTGGCTTCGTTCTCCATCCTCCTGTCCGCCCGTGCCGCCGAGATCCCTTGCGTCTGGTCGGGCGTCGAAAAAATCGTGGCCGTGGGGGATCTTCATGGGGATTACGAAAATTTCGTCAAGATCCTGCTGGGAACCGGCCTCGTTGACGAAAAGCTGAGATGGGCCGGCGGGGGCGCTCATTTCGTCCAAACCGGCGACATCATGGACAGGGGGCCTGGAGCGAAGATGATCTTCGACGTCCTGCGGCGCTTGGAGAAAGAGGCCGGCCGGGCCGGTGGAAAAGTCCACGTCCTCCTCGGCAACCACGAAGAGCTCAACATTACGGGGATCGCCTTCGACTACCCCGACTATATCACGGTCGAACAGTTCGTTTCCTTCCTGCCCCGCGACTACCGGAGGCAAAAGGAGCGGGAATTCCTCAAAAGGATCGGGGGCACGTTCACTCACTGGAACGAGGAAACTCCGGATGCCGGCACACGGGACAAGCTCCATGAGTTCTGGCGGGGACTCATGCGGACGGATGACGCGCGGCAGGTCTACATCGATTCTTTCAACGATACTTATGGCAAGTGGCTGCTCGAAAAGAACGCGGTCATCCGGATCAATGACACGGTCTTTGTCCATGGCGGGATCAGCGAGAAATACTCGACCTGGAAGCTCGAGTCGATCAATTCCCTGCTCAGGAACGAGCTGTCCTTCTTCAAGGGCCGCCGGAAGGTCTTCCTCCGTTACGCGAAGCCTTTCGAAGCGAAGATCGTTTATGACGCCGACGGCCCCCTTTGGTTCAGGGACCTGGCTGTCAAGGACGAGAGCTCCATCAAGGGCGAGTTCGAGCGCGTCCTAGAAAACCTCGGGGCCGGCCACATGGTCATCGCCCACACGTTCTATCGCGGCAACGGGGTGACCCCCGTCGTCGCCCCGCGATTCATGAGCCGTTTCAACGGAAAACTGTGGATCATCGACACCGGCATTTCCAGTTATTATGGGGGGATCAACAGCGCCCTGCTCATCGAGAAAGAGAACTTCATGCTCTGGGGAGATACGGAAGCGGACGAGGCCGTCCTCGGGATCACCTCTCCAGAGGCGGCGGAAGACGGCGGCGGTTCGGCCGGCGATCTTGAAGATTATCTGAGGAAGGCCGGCGTCGGGACGATCATCAGGGGCGCCCAAAGGGGACGCACGGAGCCCTGGACGATTATCTTGGATGACGGGCAGGTCGTCAGGCGGTCCATTTTCAAGTACGTCGACCGCCGCAGGCCCTCCATGCTCCCGGACAGCTACTTCTATGAGATCGCCGCCTACGAGCTCAGCAAGCTCCTTGGTCTCGATATCGTCCCCCCCGTCGTCGAGAGGCAGATCGAGGGGACGAAAGGTTCCCTCCAGGCCTTCGTCGAGAGCGCGGTCCCGGAGGCGGCCCGGCGGCGAAACGGTCCCGAGCCTCCGGAGCCGTTGAAGTTCGGAGAGGCGCTCGAGTCCGTCAGAGTCTTCGCCCTGTTAGTCAACGACACCTGCGAGAACCTCGAGGACACGCTCGTCGAGACCGGGACCTGGCGTGTTTTCCGAGTGGACTTTTCCGAGGCTTTTGGGCCCTCGCCCGAGCTCAGACCCGATTGCGGCCTGACGTCCTGCCCCGATGGGCTCTGCCTGAAGCTCCGGGACCTCGACGACCGGGTCATCGGACAAAGGCTCGCCCCCTATCTCAACAAGGACGAGATCGGGGCGCTCATCCGGAGAAAGGGCCGGCTCATCCGGCTGCTGGAAGACCTGAAGAATTAGGAGGTGCCCATGGGCCGAAAGGCCGGGAACGCGTCCGTCGCGATGGAGAAGAAAGGGTCCCGGCTGACCGTCGAACGGCTCCTGAAGCCGTTCACCGACATCCGGCCGGGAGAGGCCCCCAAGGCCCTCCTTCTCGCCCTCAACATCTTCCTCCTGCTCCTGGCCTACTACATCATCAAACCGGTCAGGAACGCCCTGCTCCTCACGGGAAACGAAGCGGAGATGCAGAGCTACCTTGCAGGGGCCCAGGCCATCCTGTTCGTCCTCGTTATCAAGGGTTTCAGCACTCTCAGTTCCAGGGTGGCGCGGCATGTCCTGATCACATGGGTGACGCTCTTCTTTATATCGAACCTGGTCATTTTCTATTTCCTTCATGTCTTCGGCATGGCCGTCGGCCCGCTGGGGATCATCTTCTTCATCTGGATCGGGATCTTTAACGTCCTCGTCGTGGCCCAGTTCTGGGGATTCGCCAACGACCTCTACACGGAAGAAGAAGGCAAGCGCCTCTTCCCTCTCATCGCCTTCGGGGCGACACTCGGAGGCGTTTCCGGAAGCCGGATCGCCGAGGGGATCATCGGGCCCCTGGGGGTCTACAAGATGATGCTGGTGTCGGCGGCCGTCCTTGTCATCTGCATCCTGCTGGCCGTCCATATTCACAGGAGGGAGATCCGGGCCTGCGATGAAAACGGCGCCGCGTGCACCGAAGAACGGAAATTCCGTTTGAAAACACAGCAGGAACCCCTCAAAAAAGGGGGCGGGTTCAAGCTGGTTTTCAAGAGCCGCTATCTTCTTTACATCGCCCTGCTCATCGCCATCTACAATTTCATCAACGCCACCGGAGAGTACATCATCAACGACGTCAGCCAGCGGGCGGCCCGGCAGGCCCTGCAGGCCGGAACGGCCGGCGGGCTCGGGATGGAGCAGATCATCGGCAAGTTCTTCGCGGACTACCAGTTCCTGACCAACCTCCTGGCCCTGGTCATCCAGCTCTTTCTGGTCTCCCGGATCTTCAAGTGGGTCGGGGTCGGCGGCGCGCTTCTCTTTCTGCCCGCCATCGCCCTCGGGGGGTACGGAACCATCGCGTTCGGGGCTTCCCTCATGCTCGTGAAATGGGTCAAGTCCCTCGAGAACGGAACGGATTACTCGTTGATGAACACCACGAAGGCCGCGCTCTTCCTCATCACTCCCCGGGAGGAGAAGTACAAGGCCAAGGCCGCCATCGACACCTTTTTCGTCCGGGGAGGCGACGCCCTCGCCGCTCTGTCGGTGTTCGTGGGAACGACCTATTTCTCGTTCGCGATCGAACGGTACGCCGTCATCAACGTGGTCATGGTGGCGGTCTGGATCGCCCTCTGCGTCCTGATCATGAAAGAATACAAGAAGCTCAAATCCCGGAGGTCAGCGTCTTAGATCTTTCAACTTGATGATCCCGCCGGAATCCTGGACGATGTAAAGATAGCCCTCATCGTCCCACGCAAACCCTTCCTGCTCGTTCCCCGGGAAGGCATACTCGCGAACAAGCTTCCCTTCCAGCGTGATCTCAGCGAAGATGTTGTCTGCGTCGCCGATCACGTCAAGATGTCTCCTGCGGGCGTCGTAGGCCAGGCCGGAGGGGTCATCCATTTTGAAGGGAAGGACCCTCAGGATCCGTGCCTCAAGGGCATCTCCCCTGCCCGTTCTCAGGGGGACGAAGAGCTCCATGATGCAGGGGGGGTCCTCCTGGTTCCCGGCGTAGAATGTCCCTCCCTCCGGATGCCCGTCGTCTGGGACGAAGACCAGCGACTCGATACCGTTGTCGTATCGGTCCGTCTGTTTCTGAAGGAAGTTCGGGTTCCCCTCGAACTCCCTGTTGACGGGGAACCTTCGGGTGACCGCCCGCTTGTCGGGATCGAATTCCAGGATGATGTCTTCGCCCTCGACGACGACGTAGAGGAGGCCGGTGCGGGGGTCGACCGTCACGTCCTCCAGGTCACCCGGCACCTTTTGGCTGAACACCGCGGTCCCGTCGGTCCTCATCTCGAAGACCTTGCCTTCGTCGCTGACGACGAAGAGCGTCTTCCGTGCGGGATGAAAGCAGATCCCGGAGGGTTGGACGATGCCCACTTTATCGATGTTGCCGGTAAAGCCGGGGCTCCCCGGCCACTCGCAGGGATACCGAATGTCAGGAGTGGACCGGGGACGGGCGCAGGAACCCAGGACCGCTACCAGGAGCCCGAAAATAACGAACGTTCTCATAGACTTCTTTGCCATCGAGCGCCTAATTTATTACAGAAGTCGACAGGCTGTCAATCCGCCCACCGTTCCCCATGATTGCCGATAGGATTCTTTCTCCTCAAGCCATGACGCCGGCCTCCGGCGATACCCGGAATTCCGGCTCACGTCCTATCAACAATTTTGGACCATTCGGATTTGATTTTCCTAACGTTCAGAATTATGATAGGGGTGGAGAATTGGGGAGATCGAAAGAGCGAAAAGGGAGGCGATGAAGCATAAAGCCGTTGCGATCCTCTACCTGAGCTTGGCTCTCCTTTACGAGCCATCGGCCTTCGGGCAGTTTCTGCCCCAGGAGGTCGCCGCACGGGACGAAATCGAGCGCTTCCTGATTACGGCCGAGATCCTTCGCACCGAGCCCATCGGCGAGGGCGTGACCAAACCGACCAAGGTCACCCTCCGGAAGGATGGCGTCGAAGGAAAGGCCGTCTGGAAGAACCCAAGCGGGCTGCAATTCGGGTTCTGGGAGGGCTGGCAGTACGAGATCGCCGCTTACCGGATGGACAAGCTCATCGGCCTCAACATGATCCCGCCCACCGTGGAAAGAGCGCTTAACGGGAAAAAGGGTTCACTTCAATATTGGGTAGAGACCGAGTGCAGTCTGCTCGACCTCCAGGAAAAGGGGACTCCCATCCCTGAATCAGCCCGGGAAAAAACGGACAGGATGAAATACCTCACCCGGGCCTTCGACAGCCTCATCTCCAATGAGGACCGCACCCAGCAGAACATCCGTTACACCGAGGATTGGCGGACGATCCTTATCGATCACTCGCGATCGTTCCGTTCCGGCCGGGAGTTCACTGAGAAGCTCCTGTTTGGTCCCCGCGGGGTCCGGAAAAACGCCGACGGAGGGCCCTTCCTCTACCGACGGCTCCCCCGCGCCTTCGTGGACAGCCTTAAGGCGATGACCTTCAAGAGCGTCAAATGGGCCGTCGGGACCTATCTCACCGACCTGGAGATCCGCTCCCTCCTCGCCCGCCGCGACCTCCTTCTCGAGGACGTCGCGGAGATGATCAAAGCCCAGGGAGAGGGCCAGGTCCTTTATTAAAAAAAGGAGGGAAAAAATGAAAAATGGGGTTGTCATCGTCATGGCCCTGGCCGTGACCGTTCTCGGAACGGCGCGGGCCTTCGCCCAGTTCACACCTGAAGAACTGGCCGAGCGTCCGAAGTGGGAGGAATTCCTCAGAACGGCCGAGATCGTCAAGCAGGATCAGCTCCGGGGAGACCTGGCGGTCACGAGCCCCTGGCAGCTGACCTTAAAATCGGGCGACGTGGTCCGCGACGCCCTATGGAAGAACCCCATCGGCAAGATGGGCGGCTACCTTGAGGGCTGGCCGTACGAGATCGCCGCCTACCTGCTGGATAAGGACCTGGAACTCAACATGGTCCCGCCTACGATCGAGAGGAGGTTCCACGAAGACAGGGGCTCCATCCAGCTCTGGATCCCGGACTGCATCACGCTCAAGCAGAAAACGGACCAGAAGATCAAGACGCCCCCCGTCAAGGTCTTCAAGTGGAACCGGAGCACGTACCTCCAACGGGCCTGGGACAATCTCATAGCCAACGAGGACCGTCACATGAACCAGATCCTCATCACCAAGGACTGGCGGATGATCCTGATCGACCACTCCCGGTCCTTCCGGTCCTCGAAGAAGTTCGCCAAGGAACTCATCTATACCGAAAAGCACCGGGAAGGGCCCAAGCTCATGAGCGAACTGCCGCGCGCGTTCGTGGAAAAAATCAAGGTCCTGACGTTCGAGGGGATCAAGTCGGTCGTCGGCGAATACCTCAAGGATGAAGAGATCAACGCCGTCCTGGCCCGCAGGGACCTCATCCTGGAGGAAATCGACAGGCTCATCCAAAAAAACGGGGAGGACCAGGTCCTATACTGAAACCCCCGCGGATGGAAGCGTCTTGAAAACGATCAGGACGTTCTGGCCGGGTTCCCGCTTGTATTCGAAGCCGTCCATGAGGGCCCTGAAAAGGTAGATCCCGAATCCTCCCCTCTTGCCCGTCCTGAGCTTTTCCAGGATGTCGGGAGGGGCGGCCTGACGGGGGTCAAAGGAAATCCCCGTGTCCCGGAACTCGAAATAGACTTTCCGTCCCTCGAACCAGGTCCGGAGGACCAGGTCCCTTTTCTCTTCGGGATAGGCGTAGAGGACGATGTTGACAACGATCTCGTGGAGCGAGAGCTCGATCTTGAAATAGTCCTCCTCGGTCAAGTCGATGCCCCGAAGGGAATCCCGCAGGAAGGCGCGGACCCGGTCCATCGCCTGAAGGTCCGCTTTCACCCTCAATTCGACCACGGATGCTCCCTCACCCGACCCTCTTCACGAGGACGAGCGTCATGTCGTCGGAAGGGTCGGCGCAGCTTGTATGGCTCCGGACCTCGGCGAAGATCTTTTCCATGATCCCCGGAACGGCGAGGCCCATGTTCTCCTTGAGGAGCGCCTGGAGCCTGTCCTCCCCGTATTCTTCATTCCCGACGCTCCGGCCCTCCGTGATCCCATCGGTGTACAGGCAGAGCAGGGCGCCGGGGCCGAGGCGGACGCTGCCCGCGCCGTAGGCGACACCGGGGAACATCCCCAGGCAGAAGCCCGTGCTCTCCAGCCTTTGCAGGCCGCCTTTCCCGTCCAGCACGATCGGGGGGTTGTGTCCGGCGTTGACGAAGGTCATTTCTCCCGTCTCCGTGTCCAGTTCTCCGAAAAAGAACGTGATGTACGTGTGGCTCTCGGAGCTTTGGTGGACGAAGTCGTTGAGGCGGGCCGCCATTCCCGTCAAGTCATGGCGGGGACCGACCTCCGCGCGAAGGGACGCCCTCAGGGAGGCCATGAGCAGGGCCGGCCCCACACCGCAACCCGAAACGTCGGCGATCGCGATGCCCAAACGTCCGGATTCGAGAGGGATGAAATCGTAGTAGTCGCCGCCGATCTGGAAGCAGCCTTTATTGGCGCCGCAGACGTCGAACTTCTCCAGCCGCGGGGCCTCCCTGGGGAGGAGGTTCCTCTGGATCTGGGCGGCCACGGCCATCTCACGCTCCATGCGGCACTTCTCCAGGGCCTGCTCGATGAGCCTGGCGTTCTCGATCTTGACCGCGGCCACGTTGGCCAGGAGCGTCAGGAGTTTCAGGTCGTCCTCCGTGAACGGATTGACCGGAGAGGCCCGGTCGGCGTAGACGATGCCGATGATCTCCTGGTTGTTCCACAGCGGGACGCACATGGCGGTCCGGACATTCGAGCGGACGACACTCGCCTGTTCTTTGAACTGCGAATCCGACTGGACGTCGGAGAGCAGGATGGACGAATTCCTGGCCATCGCCGTATTGAGGATCGTCCGGCTGACCTGGATGTTCTGGTTCTTCAATCCGGGGCTGACGATCCGGACGACCTTGGGGATGAGTTGGGCCGGATCGCCTTCCCTCAGCATCAGGACGCCCCTGTCCATGGGGATGTTCTGGGAGATGAGGTCCATGATGTGGTCCAGGAGTTGGTCCAGGGGGAGATGATAGATGAGGGCCTGGCTGACCTCGTTGAGCACGGAGAGGAACTTCTGCTCGCGGCGCAGTCTCTCCAGATCCACCGCCTGAGGCTGGGTCCGGGTCGCCGTTTCCACGGCCGGCTTTTTCAGGATGTCCCGGACCCCGATGATGGTGTTGTACTCGCCGAGGCCGGGAGGTCCCTCCACCATCTCGATGCGGGTCGCAGCCTCCTGGTCGAAGATGATTCTCGTCGAGCCGAGGAGGACCTCGTCCCCCTTCTTAAGCTCCGTCTCGAGCTGGATCTTCTTCCCATTGACGAAAACACCGTTCTTGCTCCCCAGATCCCGGATGACATACCCCTCGTCCGTCGCCGCGATCAGGGCATGTCGGCTCGAACAGAACTGGTCCGGAAGGGACAGGTCGTTCTCCAGCGTCCTCCCGACGGACGTCCGGTCACGCTCCAGAACGCAGGTGAACGGCTCTCCCGTTTTCGGATAAACGTACAGGCTGACCATGATGATGCCCGGTACCGATTCTAGCGGAAGGCAGGCCCTCCTTTCAAGTCCGGATCTCGCCCCTTTTTCTCGAGGGCCTTGTACAGCTTCCGGCAGCGCCGGATCCTCTCTTCCGGCGGAAGGTCTTCGATCAAGGGTAAAAGGAACTCCTTGATGTCCTTGCGGACGACATTGTCCAGGAGCTCCAGGGAATAATCGATGGACTTCCGCGTCCCCCGGCAGATGTTCTGATAAGCCTTGACGATGTCCTCGGAGGGATAGATGAGGCTGAGAAGGTCGAAGACGCGCTTGATTCTGAAGGCCAACCGGCTTCCGGGAGCCTCCCCTGGCCGGCTTTCGAGGAGGGCCGTGAAGCCCATCCGGACCTGGGTCAGGATGGCAGGGACGATCCTTTTCTCCTTGAAGACGACGCCCGGCGTCCCGGACCTGATCCGATAGAGGGCTTCGATGATCTCAGGATCGATCTCCTCATGCCCGTTCACAAGTTCGGCGACAAGCGCGTCGGCCGCCCTTTGAGTGCCCATCCTGGCCAGGACCTCAGGGAGGGCCCGGCGGACGGAGATGTCCTGCTTGGGGTCTTCCAGGTTCCGCGCCAGGACGCCCAGGATCCTGCCGCCATAGGCGGCCAGCGCGTCCCTGGCGACTTGACATGTCAGGGGATTCCCCAGCTGCTGGACGATGAGAGGGATGAGCTCCTTTAGCTTGAGCCTGGCGGCGCTCTCCAGGGCGTAGTTCAGGACGTCCGGCGACGGGTCCCTCAGGAGCCGGTCCAACTGACGTATGACCCGGGGTTCCGGCGTCATCATCCCGAGGAGCTTGGCCGCTTCCATCCTCTCCACCTCCGACTCCCGCCCTTCTCCCGCTGCCTTCTCCAAGTGTTCACCCATGACGTTCCGGTATGCCTCGAGCTCCAAAACCTCCTTGATCTGGGTTCCGAACTCCTCATCGGCCAAAACGTCCTCCATTCCCGCAAAGAAAGACTCCCCGCCGACGTCGAGAAGGGAATCCATGGACCTTGCCCGCAACTCGCCGTTCTTGCCCGCAAGGACCTCCCTGAGCTCGGGCGTCAGCTTGTCCTTCCGGACGAGGTCGAAGAGGTTCATGGCGTAGAGGACGGAACTCCGCTCCCGGCTCTGAAGGGTGTCGAAGACGAGCCGCGCCGAGTCGACGTCCATGCGCTCGGCCACGACCTTTTCCCCGTCCTCCCACCTCCTCTCCAGGTCCTTCTTGACGACGCCGAGGTATTCGCCGAAGATCAGCCGAACCAGCAGGAGCCAGAGGACCAGGAAAACGATGGTAATGATACTGATGGACGCCAAGCCGACGTGGAGAACCGCGTAGAAGAGAAAGAACAAGAGCGCTCCTAAGGCCGTTGAGAATTTGTTAAGGAACATGTCGAGGAACATCTTGGCCTTGTATTTGATGTCCGCAGGCACGGGGAGATAGAGCAGCTCGCGGGCGGACTGGCTGAGGCTGTTCTCCAGGCCCTTATCGGTGCCCTTGACCAGGACGGCCCAGACGATCAAAGACGCCGTTGTGAAGAGAAAAATCGAGGCCGCTCCGGCCAGAAGGAGCACGGGCGCGACGAGCAGGCCGGCCCGCACACCGAACCGCCGGAGGATCCGGCCTGTTCCGAAAAGTTGGACGAGGTAGGAGATGAGGAGCAGAGCGGCAAAAAAGGACCCGAGGAAGGCCGTCCGGGGATCCGGGCTGGGGAATTGCCACCTCAGGATGGTGTTGAACTGGAGCTCGATGAGGTTGCCGACCACGGCCCCGGCCCCCAACATTCCGGCCATGAGGAGCAGGTACCGGTTCTTCCGGACGATGTGAAATCCTTCGAAGGAACCGGCCAGGCCTCTGCCGCTATTGGCGGCTGCTCCTCGATCATCCTCCGCGGAGCGGTCCGCGTAGACCAGGTTGACGACGATCAGGGTAAGGACAAGCACGGCCGGGCAGAACAGGAGAAGGTTTTCCGTGCCGATGGCCCGAGCCAGGTTCCAAGCCAGGAGGGCCCCTCCGAGACCGCCCAGGAGGCCCCCGCTGACGAAGAACCCGACCAGTCTCTTGGCCTGGTGGGGGTGGAGGACGTCATTGACCGCGATCCAGAACTGGGTGACCGAAGTCGCAATGAAGGCGTCCGACCAGAACCAGTAGATGAGGGAAAGTCCGTTCCAATTAACCTTGAGAACCACCCAAAGAAGCCAGAAGAGGAGGAAGCCGGCAATGAAAAACGCGATGCTCAGGGAAATGAAGCGGCGGCGCGGCAGCGTCCTCAACAGCTTGAGATTCAAGCCCACGACGAAGCCGATGAGCAGGGCCGTGAGAAGATAGGGCAGCGGCAGGAACCGGTCGGAGAACGAAACGAAGAAGAGCGAAACCTTGACGGGTTTGACGATGTAGGCGGGGAACGTGATCAGGAAGAAATACAGGAAGAGAAGGAGGGCGGTCCTTGACTCGCCGGGCCGGACGTCCGCTATGCGTGAGAGCGTTCGAGAAATGCGGTCTTCCGTCACCTTGGGGTTAAAAAGCTCTGCAGGGCGGACTCTTCGTTATCGAAGATCTCCAGGACCTTCGTCAGCATGGTCACCTGGAAGACGAGATAGAGCTTCTTCGAGATCCTGGCGAGCTTGAATTTGCCTCCCAGGTTATGGGTGGAGATGTAGCTGGCCAGGATCTCTCCCACGCCGAAGCTGTCGATGAACTCCACCTTTTCGAAGTTGAAAAGGATGTTCCTCGTCCCCGACTCGAGCCGGTCCTTAACCAGCTCGTGGAGCGTCGTTTCCGACAAGTCGGAACGCCGGATCTCCCCCTCTATGTCAAAAATAACCACCTCACCCTTATCGCGCGTCTTGATGATCATGGTCCCTGCTTTCTCTTTAACTTTTATCAAAAGCGCGATAGATTGTCAATTTGGCCCGGAAAATCTCCTTCTTCTTCCTTTTAAGATGGTTCACAGTATGATAGATTGAGGCAAGTTTTTCATTTAAAAGGAGGCGCCATGGAGACCGAACTCAAGGTCCAAAAGCCGGGCCGCCTCGCCTGCCTGGACGCGTTCCGGGGACTCGACATCCTGATCATGATCTTCGTCAACTACATCGCAGGGATGAAGGCTTCCCCCGCGTGGCTTCAGCATGTCAAGGACGGCATCGACGCCTATACCATCAACGACCTCGTCTTTCCGGGCTTTCTGTTCATCGTCGGCGTGGCCATCCCCCTGGCCTTATACAAGCGGATGACGAACGGCGTCAGCCGTTGGAAGCTCATCGGGCACATCCTCTCGCGGACGGCGGCCCTGCTCTTCCTGGGCATCCTGACCGTCAACGAACACGGCTACTCCGCGGCCGACACGGGCCTGCCGAAATCATGGTGGTATCTCCTGGCCTACGCGGCCGTGATCGTTTTCTGGAATATCTACCCGAAGACCGACAGGGCCTCGAAACGCCGTCTTTATCTCGGATTACGGTTAGCGGCGGCCGCCCTCCTCATTGTCCTGGTCCTCATCTTCCGGGGAAGGGCGCAGGACGGGACCGTGACCATGATCCAGACGTCCTGGTGGGGCATCCTCGGGCTCATCGGATGGTCGTATATGACATGCAGTTTCACCTACCTCCTGACCCGCGGCAACAGGACCGCCCTCATGGGCGCCATGGGTTTCATGATCGCCCTGTATATCGGCGTCCGGCACGGGGCCCTGGACTTTCTTGGACCGGCCGTTCACAATTTCATCCACATCGAGTCAAACTTCGGCTCCCACGCCGCGATCGTCACGGCCGGGATGCTGGCCGGATCGCTCTTCATCCCCGGGGGTGACATCCGCGAGCACAAGCCGCGGATGAAGTTCATGTTCTTCCTTGGAGCGGGCACTCTGCTGGCCGGATATATTCTCAGGCCCCTTCACGGGATCAGCAAGAACCAGGCCACCGATTCTTACGCCCTGGTGTCCTCCGGCATCTGCTGCTTGGCCTTGCTGGGATGCTATTACTTGATGGACGTCAAAGGCATCAAGGCGTGGGCCAATTTTCTCCTCCCCATCGGCGTCAATCCCCTTCTGGCCTACATCCTTCCCGACATCGTCGGCTCGGTCCAGGACCTCCTCACGTCGATCACCCGTTTTGACTTCTGGAAGCTCCTCTGGCCGTTCCGGGAAGCGGGGGGCTGGCCCGGGCACCTGAACGCGGTCGTCATGACCCTCGTCATCCTCCTCATCGTCCGCGGGATGACCAAGGCGAAGGTGGTCCTCAAGCTCTAGCGGCGGCCCGAATCTTTATTCGAAGATGGAGCCGGACCTTCAGGCGCGTCAGGACCGCGTCATCATTCCACGGCCCCGTTCTTCTTGAGCAGATCGGCTATTCCCTTATAGCCGTTTTCTGCGGCCATGTGCAGCGGCGTCCGGCCATATTTGTTTTTAGCGTTCCCGTCTGCCCCTTTCGTAACAAGAAGCTCGACCACGTCATTATGACCAAAATAAGCGGCCCAATGCAGCGGCGTCCAGCCCTCCGCGTCCCTGGCATTCATGTCCGCGCCCTTGGCGATCAACAATTCGGCCACGTCCTTTCGGCCTTCCTCTGCGGCCAAGTGCAGCGGCGTCCAGCCCTCTGCGCCCCTGGCGTTCACGTCCGTGTCCCGGTTCAAGAGCCTAACGATGATATTTCGGATATTCATTTCTACCCCCCTTCTTGTACTTTTCCAGCCACTCGATGATCGCCCAATGTATTCGCTTGGAACCTATTTGTCAAGCCATCGTTCGTTTGAGAAAAAGAGGCCGTCCCAGTTTCATGGCCATGTATGTGTCCCTCCTTTTCACCGGTGTGGCAAGTCACCGCTCCGGCGGCGGCAGGGCGTTCCAATTGAGGACCGCGTTCCAGAGGAACCGGTAGTCCGAACGGTTCAGGTCCCTGTGGATCGGGTTGAAGTTGTAGGCGAGGACGCGGCCCCGGCCGGCCGGGAGGTCGAGGATCGCGGGCCGTCCCTCGAGCTCGTCTTCCCCCTTGACGGCGCCGCTGACGAGCATTTTGACCTCGTCCTTTTTTGCCTGTTCCTTGGCATCTTTCGGCTTTCCTGCTTCGGGTCCAGGCTCGTCACGGTCCTCCGTCCTGGCCTTGGTTCCCCATTGGAGAACGACGCCGCGCCGGCCTGACACCGCGATATCATAGACGGGCATCCACGTGCGGAAGACAGACGTGACCTCCGCGTAGCCGTAAGCGAGCGGATGGTCGGGCCTCACGAATTTAACCTTGAGCTCCGAACCCGGCGTGAAGAAGGCGCCCGATTTCCGGTAGACGTCCCGGACGAGCCCCCCGTCGAGGGCCAGCGCCGACCCGGTGCCGAGCGTGATGAGCAGGCCTCCGGCGTCGAGATACTTCTCGATGTTCGCCATGCCGGCCCAGCCGATCCCTCCCGTGATGTCCTCGGAAGCGTCGGGGACCCCGTGGCTGGGATAGTCCTTGGTCTTCGTGTAGGCCATCGGCCCATATTTCCTGTCAATTCCCTGGATCTGATCCTTAAGATCGAGATAGTTGTGGCCGAAAAGAATGATGTCGAATCGCTCGCGCAGTCGTCCCGTGCGGATATCATCATCCCGGATGTAAGAATACGGGATCTTCTCCCGGTCGAGCACATAGCGGACCCAACCGACCGACTCGGTGTCGGCCCAGGTATGCCAGACGGCCAAGCGCGGCAGCTTGGACTCGTGACGGGGAACGTCCGGGACAAAAGATGCGCTTTCGAAATCCACGGCCAGCTCTGCGGCCGCCCGCTTCAGCGCATCCGCAAGGCCTTTTTGTTCCGCTATTATCCAGGAGCCGGGCGGATAATCCACCGATCCTGACTTGAACGGCTTCTCGGCGATCTCGACCCGGAAGGCCGCCAGACGATTCCGGAGCGCGAGAAGGGCTTCCTGGCCCGTGTCTTTGACCAGGAAGACAGGCCCCGATCCGCTCATCCGGCCCAGGGGCTCGAATCCCGCCTGGACCGGTGTCACCGCCACGTCTTTGACCTTGGCGTCGTCGATTCGTTTGGCCTCCACGCCGTAATGGACGGGGAGGGACCAGGAAACGTCATCATAAGGCTCATAAGGAGTGTCGGCCGGAAACTCCTGAGGCATAAGCAGGTCCACGGAGTAGTTCCGGTATGGCTGATCGAGCCGCACGACGTAGGTCCCGGCGGCGAACTCCCCTTCCTCGACCTTAAAGGGCGCAGCCGCCCGCGAAACCTCGATCCCGTGCGCGAGGAGAAGGTTGACCATCTGGGCCACGCGCCGGCGGTCGCCCTGGTCCTCAGGGATAGCGAACGCGAAGGGGCTTCCCTTCACGCCTTTCTGCCAGGAGTTGTAGCCCTTGCGATAAAAATCGCGGAGCATCTCTTTCGCGTTCTTGGACGCGTAGTCGAGAATCGCCAGACAGCCGCTCTCCATGTAATTCGTGTTGTCGCGGAGAGACCAGCGGAACTTCCGGTCCGGGGGCATCGGCCGGTACCATTCCCGGCTCGTGACCGGACGCCCCACGTAGCGCTCTTCGTTCGGCCTGAGGACCCGCTCGACGGTCTCGGCCGTGGCGTTCCCGAACGTCTCGTATCCGCGGCCCATGCTGTTGTGGTTGACGGCAAACGAGTCGAGGTAGTGGTGTCCCCAGCCCTCGCCGAATCCCCACGTCCAGACGCCGGGCATGCCCATGGACGTCAGGGCGCCGATCTCGGCGAAGGCCATCTCGAAGAACTCGTTGATGAGGATCGGGTCGAGGTTGTTGTTGAAGGGCCCCGTGCCGTTCCAGGTTTGGAGGAGCGGGATCGATTCGTGGAGGTCGTGGATGACAGTCGGATGGAAATCGAAAAACATCCGGCTCACGGCCCGCGTCAACTCCAACGCCTGCTGGTGCGTGTCTCGGTTGTTGTCGTGGAAGACGTAGTGCCCCCAGTAGGGGGGCGAGACCGGCGGCAGGCGCTCGAAATCCGTCTTGCCTTTGAGGTAGCGATAGAACCAGTCGACGGCCTTATCGCGCCCGTCCGGTTCCGAAACCGGGTTGATGAGGACGATGACCTCGCTCCGGATTTTCTGGATCATCGGCTGGTCCGATACGGCGAGGCGGTAGGCCAGCTCCATGACCATTTCCGGGCTGCCGGTTTCGGTGGAATGGAGGCCGGCGTTGAAATAGTAGATCGGACGCCCTTCGGCGATGAGACTCTCGGCCGCGTCCGGCGTCGTCTTGCGGGGATCGGCGAGGGCCGCGGTCGCCGCCTTGAGCCTCGCGAGGTCGCGGATCCCTTCCTCGTCGGCGACGGCGGCGAGGAGGATGTCCCTCCCCTCCTCACTCCGTCCGATGACCTCGACACAGACACGCTCCGAAGCCCGGTCAAGCTCACGGAAGTAACCGTAGATCTTGGCCGTGTTCGACAGCTCCCCTTCGGCCCCGACGATGTGGCCGAGATACCGGGTCGGCGACGGCACCGTGCCCGACGCGGGGACATAGGCGACCCACGGGCTGCCGAAGCGCGCCTCGGTCGTGAGTTTGGCGATCGCCTCCACCGACCCCGCTTCGGGGGTGTCCGGGGCGTAAAGGTTCCCCACCTGTCCGGACGCGGCGGCGATCAAGACGGCAAAGAGAAGCGGCCGGGAAATCCATGCGCGTTTTGCGGATTGTCTCATGGTTACATGTCCTCTCCTGTAGAAAAGTCTTTCGATGCTCATCCTTCCTCTCGACAAGGCCTGAAATATATAACCGGCCGCTTGGCGATGTCAATCGATGTCCCCGGCATCTCCTCCAGGCCCCGGCAGGATCGCTATTCGGTTACTGTGACCTTAGAAGCCAATTCGAAACGTCCCGGCTCACGATCTGCATGAACCGCCAGAGCCAGAGTGATCATCTGTGGCGCCAGGATTTCCAAAATGGGAAGCAGGCCAGGCGACACGGCCGGAAGCCGGAATGGTTTCATTTTGGCATCCTCCCCCACCCATTCGGCCTGGCCCCGTCCCTTGGTGACATCTTCCCGCATCCGGCGATTCAGTTCCCTGGTCTTGGCGCTCCCGGCGAAAACCAGCACAAACATCTCCGGCCCGATCATCTCAAAGGGTCCGTGCCGAAAGGCCGCACAGCTCATTCCCTCGGCATGAAAGTGGTTGGATTCCTTGATGATCAATGCCCCGGTGCCCACCGCCGCCAACGATTTCCCGCGTCCCACCAGGAACATATGGCGGATGTCCTGGAGCCTTTTCACCAGGGTCCCCACATGGTCTTTCCAGCCGGCCAGGAAACCGGAAACCGCCGGCGCGGCCGGCGTCAACTCCTGTTGCGCAGGGCGGGGGTCCCGCCCGGTCAGGATGCTTCCCAGCCATTCCAGGGCCAGCAGCGCGGACACATAGGTCTTGCAAGAAACCGAAAACTCACTGCCTGCGCAGGTCAATACCGTGGCATCGGCGCTTTGTGCCAGCGGGCTGTCTGCCACATTGACGACGGCGATCACCGCCGCCTGTTTGCGGTTGACTTGCAGCAGCCGGACGATTTCCGCACTTCGGCCCGATTGAGAAACGGCGATGATGAGGGTCCGGGAGCCAATAAGGCTTCTCATGTCATGAACCAACTCGGATGTTTCCACCAGGAGGGAGGTCAGGCCATTTTCCAGCAGTTTCAAATTCAGCGGGTGCAATCCATGGAAAGATGATCCCATGCCGGTCAAAACGATTTTCTGGAATCGCCCCTGGTGGAGACGGCGCACCAGGCCATTCAAAGCCGGAGAAACCCTCAGGTTTGACAAGGTGTCAGAAAGAGCTTGCGGCTGGGCTAGAATATCGTGCAGATATCGGCCTTCGAGGACTGGATATTCGGGGCGCAAATCAATTTCCTCCTTGCAGGAAGCGATGATGCCAGGCCCGTGCCGCCCCAACGAGCGGGGTGTCCGGTCCGAGTGAAGCCAGCGATAATTCGGTTTTTTCAAAGGGGACAAGCCCGCAGTTTTGCCGGATGATCCTACGGATCCCATCCAGGAACATCGGCCACTCCGACTGCAATCTTGGTTCCGCCGATATCAACGGCTCCGATCATGTTCTTTCCGGCCTTTCTCGGCGATAACGATTGGAAGCGCATTCTCTCTCCTCTCAGGCGCCAAAATAATAGAGTTTCCTCTATTGGAGCGTTGTGAAGGACCGCGCCGGAACTATATCGCCGGCCGCGAGGCGAAGTCAATCACCACCCCCCAGTTGTCAAGGCCACATGAATATTTCCGGTTCCGGGCAACGTGAATCTTTCCGCTTTTCGGTATCCGACCCAGAGCGGAAGCGAGATCTGCGAGAGCCGCTGACGACCGAAGAACGCTTCGTGCCTTGCGATGGAATGGTCGTCCCGCTGGAATGCTATTCCCCGCTCTTATGACGTGGTTCGGCTGTGCCGGGTGACGCGGCCTGTTCCACGCGCGGTCTGCATACCCGGATCGTCGTCAACCGTTCGATTTCCTGCAGCGGCGGCAGCTTGAAGTACGTGATCCCCCAGACGCGCCGTCTGCTCCCTTGTTCGTGAAGGACCATATTCACATGAAATATGGCGGGCCAGACTTTCCAGAAATCGCCGCAGATTGTGCGTCGTCAGGCGGTTTCGGATTCGCGTGCTGATTTCTTAAGCTACGGATTCCGTCTCTCATGATAATTTAGCTGACGCCGTTTGGCAAGGGTTCAAGCATCGCCATCCGGTTCAACTCCCTCCTCATCTTCATGGTCTCATTGCGGACCTTTTCCCTCTTTTTCAGGATCACGCGGTCCCTTCCGTAATACTTGTCTGCGGGGGTCACGTTGTCGATGGCCTCGTGATACCGCTGGTGATTGTAATATTCCACCCACTCCCGGATCCTTTCGGTCAACTCGGCGGGTGCATAGTAATTGTCCAATAGGACCACCTGGACATGCTCGACCCCGGTTTCTGCGATGGCCCTATCCAGCGTGTTTTTCACGTCCTCGGTCTTCATGGTCCGGCCTCAGGTCTATGGCCTGGCACGAAGCTCGCTGTGTTTCATCCAATTGGCCAGGAACAGCGCGGCGATGACAAAGGCCGGCCCTGATATCATGAGAATCCAATTCAGTTTTAATGCCGGGCGAATTGGGCGCCCCAAGCCCCAGATGACGTACAGGATCCCTGCGGCGGCATAGAGCGCCGCACCGATCCACTCCCACCGCCATGCCAGAACCAGGACGGCGATGAGAACGAAAGTGGGGATGAGATGCAAAGTGAGCGCGAGGAGGGTCTTCCAGAAGCCATAACCCGCGCCGAAAACATCTAGAGCAAACAAACTTAGAAAAGCGATGAACACGATCGACAGCGCGCGCGGCGCCCAGAACAAAGCCCGCCTGGAAAATTTAGTCATATTGCCTCCTTGTCCGGGATTATGATGGAAGGAAGGATTTTCCCTTTTCCCCAACGCCATGAATTTTCGCTCTGGGCAATAAATTTCCCCCTTTCACCACACTCATATCATACTTCCGGCTGCAGGTCGATGTCCTGTATGGGGTCAGGACATTAGTGACACCTGGGACTTTTGGATTTTCTTTCACTGGCGATAATATTCGTTAGGCGTCAGATAGTCCAGCGTTTGGTGGGGCCGGACGTAGTTATAGTATACTCCCACTCTTCGAGCTGCCGGTTCAGCTCCTCCATGACAAGGGCCAGGTCTTCCACCTCGTAGAACTCCTCCCGGCTCGTCCGGTTCGACCGCTCCACGCCTCCGTTCATCTCCGGACATCCTGGAGGGTTTGCGAACAGGGTGATCTCGAGCCTCCGGCAGGCCTCTTCGAACTGGTCCATGAACTCCGAGCCTCCATCGATCTGGATGGCCTTGATCCGGAACGGAAACTTCGTCTTCAAGTGATGGAGGAAGTCGGCGGCGGCGGTGCTGGTCTGTCGTCTGTAGGCCCGGAACGCGCCGTACTTGGCCGCCATGTCCCAGGCACTGAACTGGAATCGCACTTCGTTGGCGACGAGCCGCACCTGGAGCGTGTCCACCTGGACCAGGTCCCCGGGAGCCTCGACACCTTGTAGCTCTTGGACTTCCTGACGGCGTAGCGGGGCTTCCGGCGCCTCCGGCGGGCCAACTTGGCCTGTCTCACGTTCTCCGGTTCCACCAGCAGCCCCCGGACCCTCAGCCGGGCCATGACCCACCCCACCGGCAGAAGGTCGGGGCGCTTATCCCGAAGTACCGGCAGGTCAGCCGGGCGTTGCCATGCTCCGCATAATGGTCCATCCACCGGAGCCGCCTGGCGGCTTCCTTGGAGATGGTCCCCTGGCGAACCAGTGACCGGATGTACTCGGACCCCGGGATCAGGGTCTCATACCCTTGGGTTGAACGTAGATACATAGTGCCTCATATCTTATCCCAAGGTGTAACTAATGTATCTGACCCTACACATAACCACGAAAAGCCACAAAGATCGGCGCCTGAATAGCCGGTGGGGCAAAAAACCCTCTCGCACCGGCTAAAGGACGATAGGCTTTCCCTTCCGGTAAAAATGAGATGATCAAAAATAGTCCCTGCTCTCCTCGGCTGCCGTGCGCGCAACCTGCTCTAAGACATGGGAGGGCGGAGGCTTATACGCCCCGGACCGAAACCTCAGATGCTCGATAATCCGGTCCACGACGGCATACTCCGTGAGGAAGGAGACGACCTTCATCGTCCCCCGGCACTTGGGGCAGACCATCGGGTCAACCTCGTAGACTTTAGCTCCTTTAGTGCGTGCCCAAACGGGCGCCGAGCGTCTCCCTGCCCGCGAAAGAGATTGAGAAAGCGACCTGCCGGATAGCCCCCCTACTCCAAAATGACGGCGCAGGCGCCTTCAACATTGGGATTCTTGCGGTCTCTGACCCGGATAACGAGCTGGTCGCCTTTCTTGAAGCCCGGATTCTTGAAATACAGTATTGTCCTGAACCCGGTCATGCCCGAAAGAGACCCTTCGTCCGTCAGGGCCGGGCCGCGCCCCAAAATCGGGAAAAAGTCGCTGTCCGCGGGAAAGGAGAAATCGCGCAATCTGGAAAGCGCCAGCGTCTCTTTCCCCAGCCGCGAAAACAGCATCATATCGCCTTGGCCGCTGTTATAATCCTTCCGCCATTCCTGGTAAGTGGGCATCTTGTATTCCTGCTCATTATAGATCATGACCACATCTTGTCTGTTCACCACGTAGCTCTCCCCCGAAGTGGATACCATATAGGCGGCAAACATGATATATGGGCTCGTGATTTTTTCCACGGCCAGGGCGGCGTCTATCACCAGCGTTATCGGCCCCTCTTGGTTGATAAACACCTTCTGTCCGGGATTTATGGTTTGAGCTGACACGGCGGCCGTAAACACGAACAAAGCGAAAAGCGTCAATCTCAGAATCTTCATCGTGGCCTCCTTATTGGATACATAATCGAGGTTTTCGAATGCCGAACCTCTGATATCTATTTTATACCTGGAATTGGAGGGTGTCTATAAGCCTCAGCGACGGACAGGCACTCCCAGAAGATTGTTTTTGGCCGGACGGCGAAGTCAATCGCCGCCACCTGGCCCTTGTCGGGAATGTGCGAGGTCACCCTGGCGATGAACTCCAGATAATTCATCACCTCCGGCCCTGCGCCCATCCCCAAGTATCAATCTTTCTTCCATGGCGTCATTTCTTTTACGCCTAGGTTGCCACATACCCCACTTTTCCCAAAAACCCCCTTCCCTAGCTACCTTTTCGCCGATATCCCAAATACCCGCTACCCTCCTACCGACCCCCCTCACGTTTCTTGCAAACCCCGTTCCCTGCAATGCTCGAGAGCCAAGAATGGCCTACCTACGGCTCATCCGAGACCTTAATCCCTCACTTTATCTTCCTGTCGCTTAGGTCATCCGACGCCAGCCCGCCCCCACAAGTCCGAGAACCCCGTTTTTCATGTCACCTTCCCCCCATATGATTTATGTCGGAAAATGGCGTTTCCATATCAACCTACGGGCAACCCCACCAATGTCACCTTTTCCCCTGTTGGAATAATTTGCCCATTAAGCCGCTACAAGGCCCTTATACTCCGCGACAAACCGCTCGAAATGATGGAACAACACCCGGTAGAGAACCGTGCGTTCCGGATGCCGAGGACGATAGACTCCCGCCATGGCGGGAGAATGGCCTCAAGAAACGGGCCAAAGTCACGAATACGACCGCGTCTCCCTGGAAAGACGTTATGAGGCCCGGCTCGAACGAGAAAATCGATCAGGAATTTTAAATACTAGCGCAAGGGATGGATGAGGTAAAATCTGTTAGCGATGCCGAATTCCAGCGACGCGGTCATTTTTTCGGTTTGTTCCCGGTCCGGCTTCGCTTCCCCCGGCACCAGCTGCACGGCCATGTTCCGGCCGTTTTTCTTCGCGTAATACAGGGCTAAATCAGCCAAAAGCACGACTTCTTCAAAGCTCAGATGCATGGGCACGTCGTTATAAAAAGGAAACTGGGAATATCCGATGGAGCATGTTCTTTTCATCTGCGGGTTTTTCATTTCCTTGTCGATCTGACCCAGACCCTCTTTCAGTTTTACGGCAATTGCCGGCAGGAAAGCCGGATCCACGTTTCTGAGGATGATCAGAAATTCCTCCCCCCCGTAGCGGATGACTTCATCATCACTTCGGAGATGCGCCTTCATGATCTTGGAAAACTGGACAAGCCATTTGTCGCCGATATCATGCCCGAATTCGTCGTTCAAGGTTTTGAAATAATCGATATCCACCATCATGACGCCGTAGACATAAAAATCCTCGTTCCGCCGGCGGTTGGCGTTTTTTTTCAAGAGATAACATTTCTTCTTGAGAAAGTTTTCGATGTCTTCCGCCAGGACCTCCCGGAGAAAACGGCGGTTCCTCAAGCCGGTCAACGGATCTTTCAGGGAAATTTCCTTCAGCTCTTGAGTGCGCGACGCCACGAGATTTTCCAGCTCCCGCTGTCTCCTGGTCAATCGACTGATGCGCCGGCGATAAAAAGTAACGGCCGTCAATACTGCCAGAACGCCGCACAGAAGGATGAACCAGGTTGTTTTCCAGAACGGCGGCATGACGGTGATCCTGAGAGATACGCCGCTCTCATTCCAGACTCCGTCGTTGTTGGATCCCTTGACTTTAAACGTGTATTTTCCCGGAGGGATGCCGGCATAGGCCACGAAGCGGCGATTGCCCACGAAGTTCCATGTCTTATCCAGCCCGACCATCATGTAGGCATACTGGTTTTTTTCCGGGGCGATATAATCAAGAGCCGAGTATTCAAAGGAAAAAACGTTTTGTCCCGAGGACAGCGTGATATTTTCGGTGTCGGTGATCGCTTTGTCCATGATCACGCGCCGGCCGACCTTCCTGCCGATGGGGACGTCTCGATTATAGAGCTGAAAACGGGTGAGGACGACGGGAGGGATATGCGGGTTATCTTTGATTTCGTCGGGATAAAAAGAATTGAACCCGTTGATCCCGCCAAAAAACAATTCGCCGTCGTATCCCTTGCAATAGCTGTATGTGGAGAATTCATAGCTCTGGAGGCCGTCGTGGATGTCGAAATTCTTGAATTTCTCCTTGACGGGGTTGAAGCGGGACAACCCCCTGTTGGTGGTCACCCAGAAATTGCCATTACCGTCTTCCACAATGGCATAAATGACCCGGTCGGGAAGTCCGTCCTTCTCGGTATAAAAATGGAACGCCTCTTTCTGACGGTCGAATCTGGCCAAACCGGCGGATGTCCCCAGCCAAAGATTCCCGCGGCTATCCTCGTTGATGCATAAGATATAATCGTCCTTGATCCCTTTGAGGTTTTTCGAATCATACTTGTATGCTTTAAACGTTTCCGTGGCAGGGTCGAAGCGGTTGAGGCCGCCGCCATAGGTCCCGATCCAAAGGATGTCGTCTTTATCATAATAAAGGGAAAAAATCCGGTAAAAGCTCAAGCTGTTGGGATTGTCCGGGTCCGGAAAGTACCTCTTGCAAAACCCGCTCTTTTTATCAAAGCGGTTGAGGCCGCCGCCGTCCGTCCCCAGCCAGAGATATCCTTTGCTGTCTTCGACGAGGGTCCGCACGAAATTATTGCTCAGGCTGTTTGGGTTGCGGGGATCGTTCCTATAACGGACGAATTTGCCTGTCACGGGGTCAAAACGATTCAATCCTCCTGTAGCGGTGGTGATCCAGTATGTGCCCGAGCGATCCTTGAAAATCGAAAAAACCCGGTTGCTGCTGATGCTCTGCGGATCGGCTGGGTTTTCCGTGAAATGGGTAACCTTGCCGGCGGCTCGGTCGATCCGGTTCAAGCCGCCGCCGTCCGTCGCCACCCAAAGGATGTCCTGGCTTTCCTTGTAGATCTCCCGCACGATGTTGCTGCTCAGGCTGTTGGGGTTGCCTTGTTCCGCCTGGTATAGCTTAAAATTGACCATGTGGAACTTGCTTATCCCTCCTGCGTAGGTGCCGAACCAGATATTGTCCGAATAATCCTCCAGGATGGTGAGAATGCGATCGCTGCTTAGGCTTGCTTCATCGTCCGGATTATAACGAAAATTAATGAAGCCGTTTTTCCCCGGCAGGTATTGGTTGACGCCGCCTTGATTCGTGCCGATCCACAACACTCCCGACCGGTCTTCGTAAATACAATTAATCCAGTCGTCACTCAGGCTGAATTTATCATTCAAACTATGCCGATAGTGCGCCCACTTTCGCCGGTTGGAGTCGAAACGATTCAGCCCGGCCTTGGTCCCCACCCAGAGATCTCCCTGACGGTCCTCATAAAGGGCCAGCACGCTATCGTTGCTGATGCTGTCGGGATCGCTATCGGAATGGCGGAAATGCTCAAACTTGCCGGTCTTCAGGTTCAGGCGATTCAGGCCTCCGCCGTCCGTTCCCACCCAAATGAATCCTTCATGGTCCTGCAAAATGGCCCGGACATAATTATGGCTCAAGGCTCCGACATTATCGGTTCCGGCCATAAAGTGGGTGAAACGATTCGTCGCCCGGTCCAGGCGATTGAGCCCCCCGTCCGTGCCTACCCAGAGAGAACCGGATGCATCCTCATAGAAGGCAAAGATCCTGTTGTTGCTCAGGCTGGTGCTTGAGCTTGGTTCGTGCAGATAGGGAATGAAGTGATCCTTTTCCTCGATATAGAGGTTCAGTCCGTTATCCGTCCCCACCCACAGGCTGCCCTTGCTGTCGACAAATAGAGACCAGACATTATTGTTGCTCAGGCTATTGGGTTCGCTGCGCTCCTGCATGTAGATTTTAAACTGATAGCCGTCATAGCGGTTGAGCCCGGATTCCGTACCGATCCAGATAAACCCCTTCTGATCCTGGGCGATGGTGAAAATGGAACTCTGGGAGAGGCCCGCTTCCAACGAAATTCGTTTGCATCGCAGATGATCCTGAGCAGGGAGTGAAACGGCCAAGCCCAAGATCACGAGAATATTAAAAAGAAGCCGCTTATCCTTCATCGCCAGGAATATCCCTTTCGGACCCGGATTCCATGTTACCTCTTGCCCGGAAAATATATCCTTGTTGAGCCCTGGATGTCAAGGAAACAAAGGGAACAAAGGACGAATTCCCCTTCTCCGAGCCCTCAAATCTTCCGCTGGCGGCGGAGGACGGCGAGGCCATAAACGAAATAGTGAGTCCCCGAAACGAGAGTCACGAAGAGCGTTGTGTCGTAAACCCAAAACAAAAACCCGGGCGCGGCCTGACGGTAGTTCAGCCAGAGAACGAGAAAAACCGTTCCGACTTGGCAAAGGGTGCTGACTTTTCTTAATTAGGAGAAATTTTTATGTTTTACTCTTCTCTGAACGTAAAGCCCTTCTTGACAAAAAGCCTCAGGCAAACTTCTACAACCTTCGGATCATAAAGAGCACCACTATTTTTTGTAATTTCCTCCAGGGCTTGATCCAGGCTGCGTGCCGGGCGGTAAGGTCGGTGAGAAATCATGGCTTCAACAACATCAGCAACAGCTAAGATTTTTGCTTCTATGAGAATCTCTTCATTCTTCAAGCCAGAGGGGTAGCCGGACCCATCAATCCTTTCATGATGCTGAAGAACGGTTTGGGCGACTGGCCCTGGAAATTCTACTGGTTTCAATATCTCACAACCATATTGGGGATGAATCTTGATCATACTGAATTCTAATTCCGTTAATCGGCCTGGCTTGCTGAGGATCTCAGCCGGAACAGATACCTTGCCTATATCATGAATTAATCCGGCCATGCGGATTCCATCAACTTGCTCTTGTGAGAGCCCCATTTCTTTGGCTATAGCACGAGCAAGATCGGCTACCCGTCTTTGATGTCCCGCTGTATAAGGATCCCTCGTCTCGACCAGCGTGCTTATGGCTTGTATAGTTGCTCCCAAATTTTTTCGGAGCATCTCAACAGTATAACTAAGTTCTTCTTCCGCCTTCTTGCGCTCCGTAAAGTCCATCATGGCTCCTTCATAATATAAAACACGACCCTTGTTATTCTTAACAACCCTGGCGCTATCCTTTACCCAAATGACCTTTCCATCCTGCCGGAGGATTTTGTTCTCAAAATCCTCTATCACGCCATTTTTCTCCAGGGCTGTCTTCCACCTCTCACGATCCTCAGGATTTGCATAATCAGTAGCCGTATTGCCTTTAAGCATTGACTCTCGATCCGGGTAGCCCAGCATTTGCAATAAGGCCGGGTTGGCATCCAGGGTTTTTCCGCCCGCAGTGGTGCGGTATAGTCCAACGGGCACATGATCAAACAACTCTCGGTAGCGCTTTTCACTCTCACGAAGGTCCGCCTCCGCCTGCTTGCGCCTGGTGATGTCCTTAATCATTCCTGACAAGATATCCCCATCAAGGGTTGCGCTCAAAAGTACTGTTTTGACTTTTCCTGTCTTTGTAAGCAATTCGATTTCGAAAGCTGTTGCTTTACCTTGCTTCATAAGATTCTCAATCAAAATCTCTCTGTCCTTTAAGTTTTTATATATTTCAAGGACGCTCCTTTGCATCATCTCTTGCGTCGATTCAAACTCTAACATCTTCGCCAAAGCTTCATTTACATAAAGAACATTGCCTTTGATATCGGTTTGATATATCCCTACAAGGGCGCTCTCCACCAGGTTTCGGTATTTCTTTTCGGAAAATTCCAATGCCTCTTCCGCCCGCTTACGCTCCAGGACGTTGGCGATGCCATCGCCAAAAATCCACAGCCATTGGACGTCTTGCCAGGACCAGTGAATCTGGTGAGCATAGGATCGGAAGCCAATCCAGCCGTTGACAAAACCTCCACGGCCCCTGAGGGGCACTTCCACCAGCGATTTCAAGCCCTCCATTTCATATTTCTGACGGTCGGCGGTCGCCTCTGGGGGCAAATCGTCCAGCGTGGATATCTGGATCATCTCGCCGCCTAGCAATCGTTTCTCTGTCCACGCAAGCGTTCCCATGGGAACATCCTGGTACTTTTGTAACCAATCAGGGCTGCCAGGGACATGCCAATCATAGACCGTACTCCAGATGGCTGAGTCCGACGAGGTCAGGATGACGAATACATCGTCAGCCCCCATGAACTGGCCGATCTCTTGCAGGCCGGTCCTGATATGATCATCAATAGCTGAGCCGGTGGAGTTTGCGAATCGAGCCAGAAGCTTGTTGATGAGGTTATCAAACACCACCTGCCGCCGGATCACGTCTTCCGCCTGCTTACGCTCAATAGATTTAGCAATTTGTGAAGAGACATATTCGAGCATACGTAATTCGCGCTGACCATAGGCATTTGGGTCGGAATAGTGTTGAACAACCATTACGCCGATCGCCTTATTGTCAACAGTGAGGGGCACACCCAGCCAGATGGATGAAGGTGACCCGACAAGCTCGACTTCACCCCGTTGCCGTAATTCCTGATCAGCCGCGTCATCACAGAGCAGCGATCTACCAGTCCGGAGGACATACTCCGTTAACCCTTTCCTGGGTTTACTGGGTGGCGGGGGAACATCGAACTCATCGACAAAATATGGGAAGCTAATCAGATCGTTCTTATTGTCATACAAGGAAATGTAAAAATTCTTAGTCGGCATGACGGTGCTTATGATTTCATGAACAGACTTGAAAAGATTATTTAGACTGGCAGATTTGTCCGCTGCTCGCGAAATATGATATACGGCATTCTGGAGGAGTTCAGCCTGCTTGCGCTCGGTGATATCCCACATGTATGTACGCGTCCCTATAAGCTGTTCCCCTTCCTTCAAAACAGCGACATCCAGTTCAAGATAAATGACAGACCCGTCTTTTTTGAGCGCTTTCAATTCATATCTTGATGGAACATCTTTGCCTTCATGACGTCCCCTATGATATGCCTTGAGTTTCTCGGCATCATCCTGATGAACGGTTGACCAAATCGTCTGTTTCTTCATCTCCTCCACGGAATATCCAAAAATCTCGGCGTATCTTGCATTAAAATATTTTAAGTTCCCTTCTCGATCATCGATTAAAATCGCAATGCCGGATTTTTCAACCAAATCTTTAAAATATTCTTCAGATCGTTTTAGAGCCTCTTCTGCTTCTCTTAATTTTGTGATATCGACCATAGTTGATCGGATGCCGATGATTTTTCCATCGTTATCTCGTTCCAATGTATCATCAATTACGACATAAATCTTTGATCCATCTTTCTTAACATAGGCGCGGTTCTCTGCTCTCGGAATATGCTGACCGGAAATCTTTTTTTGAAATCTGTTTTGCGCATCTAGCCGCTGCTCAGGCGGAATGAATTCAAAAACAGATTTGCCCACAAGCTCTTCTTTTCGATATCCGAGCATATTGGCTTCGGTTTGATTGACGTTCGTGATAGTCCCTTTCGTATCCACTGTATGATAGGCAGCAGGCGCGTTCTCCCATAAATCTCTGAAGCGCTTTTCACTCTCGTGTAATTCGATCCTTGCCTTTCTTTGTTCCGTGATGTCGCTGGCGCTGATCGTGATCCCTATAATTTTTCCGTTTGCATGAATAGGCGCTGATCCCTCAACCACGTTTAAATATCTGATTCCGCCGGATTTCGTTTTTGCCTGAATTTCCAGCTCTGGTTGAGGACGGCCGAGAAATTCCTGGGCGAGCGCATAGAAAGCTTTTTTAACACTATTTTTAGTTAAGAAATGAGTGATGGATATTCCAGTGATTTCTTCTTTAGAGTAGCCGAAGATCGTCAAAGCGCTTTTATTAGCAAAGATGATTTTCCCTCTTTTGTTAAGGACGAGAATAATCTCCTTGGAATGGTTGACAAGGAACTCATATCCC
>Ga0315284_10000366_pt1 | contig 61590 bp, 99 predicted proteins | sample YL17G09_16_MG_FD_203696 | JGI IMG/M metagenome (GOLD analysis project Ga0315284, IMG submission 203696) | Sediment microbial communities from Yellowstone Lake, YNP, Wyoming, USA - YL17G09_16 | ecosystem: Environmental > Aquatic > Freshwater > Lake > Sediment | place: USA: Wyoming | collected...
GGTTGGCCCCGGTGGTGAGCCGGGGTCTGAGTGCGTGGGGAGCGGTTGGGCTAGGGAGTCACCCCCGCCTTCCGGCATAGGCGCCGATACTCGTCTTTTACTGTCTGGGGTAGGCCACCTTGCCTCTGCATCTGGTCCGCCATCTCGGCCCCGCTCTCTCTGTAGCCAGTGTTGGCAATTGCCTGCTCTCGGCATTGCCAGCGGGTCTGCTCATCGGGGTTCTCGCCAGTGCCATGGCATTCGGGGCATTTTCCCCACGTGTACCAGTCACCACTTCCCTGACATAGGCGACACAATTGCTCCTTGACTTTTGGCGGGTCGTACGTGGTGCTCATTGTAGCCCCCCTCTCGGCTAATGCCCGCGCGTCGAGTTCGCGCAGGGCTAGGCGGATTGTGTCAGTTGTGGTGCGTAGGCCGAGGCCCTCGCGCAGTCTGGCGATGACTGCCCTGTCCTCGGCCGTGAGGCGGATCGACGTTTTTGGATATTTGGTCATGCTATGACTCCCGATTGCGGCGCGTTTCCAGCAGCGCCAGCAGCCTAACAGCGACCGGCGCGTCCTTGGCTACCCGGTAGCCGATGCCGATCACGGCATTGCTCCGGCTCCAATCGTCACCATCCGCGCCGTTGGCCTGGATGAACCAAACGTCATCGGCGCCGATGATGAACGTGCTGCCGCCGCCATAGACGTCGAATGTATCTAGGAGCCGTTGGCCCTCTGGGGCCAACACGCAATGCGGCATCTCGCCAGCCGAACGGAACTCCGCGATAATGCTCTCTAGCTCTTGGGCGCGAGCCCTGGCGGCCTGCCGTTCCTCTAGCGCCGCCATAGCAGGCGCGGCTTCCTCCGGTGTGGCCTGCCGACAGTCGGCCCAGTACACCCGGCCCGATTCATCGCCAACCCCAAAACTCATGCCCTCCTCGCGGTAGTACTGGGAGCCGGCGCTGAGCACGTACAACCACTCTGGATAGCCGCGTGCCAGAAGGCGCTCGTTTGAGTGGACGATCTGTGCCTGTGTCCATCCGGTGTAGCCGTAGCCCTCCCCACCACTCAGGCGCCAGGTGAGCTCACTGCTCACCGGCTTTGGCTTGGCTATAGGGCACTGGACGTGCGAGGCATCCCGGCCTCGCTCCCAGTTGATTGAGGCTCCCGGTGTGATCTTGCCGCCGCATTTGCCGCATTTACCTGCGTATCGCGCCGTGATGACCATTGCTGACTCCCTCCTCCTCTGTGAGTTTCTTCGTGGCTACCCATCTCCGACCCCACTTGTCGGCCCTCGCGGCTGCGCGTCGCGCCAGGGACAGCCGGCCCTGGTCGAGGTATCGCTGCATGAGGTCTACATTGCGGCCATACTGCTCATGGGCCTGTGCCAGGTTGTTGTCCACGTTCGTCTCCTCTATCTGTCTAGGTACATTATAGGCCGCCGCGCCCTACCTGTCAAGAGACAAACGGGGGCCAAATGGGCGTATGGGCCGAAACACACCCACCAATTGTGAAACGCGCGGATCACTGGAGATGAACTGCAATGGGAAAGGGGCCGGTGACAAGCCGGCCCCCGCGAAGAGGAGGAAGGGATGATGACAGCGCTGTACGGAGCCTGATGCGCCAATCAGGGGGGATGCCCTTCTCACTCGCCCTGGCGTCGCACTACGTCTGTGCGGGACTGGCATTACTACACGCCGCTCCGTATCAGGACGTGACCATTATAACCTAGATCATACGCCGTTCCAACTCGTAAGCTGGCCCGACGATGTGATCCAGCAGCCGGCGCCTCGTATCCTCCAGTTCGATGCGCATCCGCTCTATCTCGCGCACGCTCTCCTCGGCATTCCAGCGCAGAGCCGTCGCGTCAAGCGTGACAGGGACAGGCACCGGATTTGGGGTCGGTTGTGGGGTCGGCGTGGGGCCAACGCTCTCTCCTTTCAGTAGCGGCATCGGGTCAGTCCACCCATTCATCCCGGCCGGGAAGATGCCCAATCGCCGGACGCCGAAGTGCAGGTGCGGCCCGGTCGAGTTACCGCTGTTGCCGGAGCGCATGATCACATCGCCGGCCCGCACCGTCTGCCCGTTCCGCGCCAGCGTCTCCAAGGCGTGGCCGTAGAGCGACCAGCCCCAGATGTGCGACAGCCATACCGCGTTGCCATAGCCGCTGCCGGACTGCTGCACCTTCACCACCTTGCCGGCATCGCAGGCGCGGATGGGCGTGCCCGTCACGACCGAGAAGTCCAGGCCGTTGTGCCCCTCGACGCCGAACTGGCGGTAGTAGCCGGGGTTCTCGCCGAACTTCTGTGTCATGCGATAGGGCTCCGGCACCGGGCACGTTAGTTTCGGCACCACCACCAGCGACGCCACCGGCGCGCTCAGGCGGTCGAGGAGATCAGGCCGCTTGAGCAACTCCACCAGGTCGAAACTTTCCCACTGGTTGTTTTCATAGTCCAGGACAAAGAGGCAATACCCCCGTACCTTCGGCGAAAGGAGCGCCGTCGCCATGCGCAGCATCTCGACGTATTGCTCGAGCGTGACCGCGCCGCGCCAGCCGCGGTTGCCCTGGCCGTCCTCCACGTGGCGATCCATGCCGAACTCGCCCATGATCACCTTGCAGTCATACGGGATCTGCCAATGCCGGCCCACCAAGTAGGGGTGCGAATCCTTGCCGGCCAGCGGCCCGTAGGGGCCAAAGTACTCGTGCGCTGACCAGTAGTCGTTTGGCCCCAGCAGCGGGAAGATGGGCGCCATGTAGTCGAACCAGTTCACGTCGTCCGTGCCAATCGAGCGCGGCCAGCCGGTGTTCGTGTTGCCCACCATTTGGCCGTAGACGCCCCGCTGTTTGCCGAGGCGCAGACCCTCACAGGTGTAGTCCACCCAGCGCTTAATGAAGTCGGTGCCGATCCAGAGGTGCGGCTCGTTCTTCCGCATGAAGACGCACTGGCACCAACCGGCATCCTGCCAGCGCAGGAACGCCTCGATCTCCTCCCGCGCTAGCGCCTTTGGGTCTTGCGTCTCGAGCGCGGCATGGTTGTCCACCAGTGCCCCGTCCACGGCGACGATGATGGTGCCCGGCGAGGAAGCGTGCCAGGCGGCGATCTGTGTTGCTGATGAGCAGCCGACCCTGACCTTCATCACCGGCGGCTTGTGCGTCGCCACGTACTCGTCTATCAGCGCCGGGAAGTGGCGCGGTAAGGTGTACCAACCGGGAACCATCATTCCTCCTCTTGCCGCTCGCTAGCGGCTACCGGCACCCGCATTGCCAGCACCTGCTGCTTCGTCGCCTCTAGCGCGGCCAGGACCTCGCCCACGCTTGTCCCTGGCTCGGAGTCAGACTCGACGTGCCAGCGGGCGATCTGCTCGGCGGGCCTGGCCGGGTTGGGTTCCACGGTTATGACTACACGCCATGTCCTCATCCCGTCTCCAGTAGTTGCTCTTCAAGGAGCGCCAGCCGAGCACCTTGTTGCCTTACCGCGCCCACTAGCAGCATGGAGAGGCGCGTGAAATTTACCATGGCTCGCGGTCCATCATCGTAGAAGTTCACCACGCGCTCACTCTGTAGCGCTCGCGCATGTTCACCCATCCACTCCCCGAACCCATCGCGTATAGGGTCGCGGCGCCGCGCGAACTCGGTTTCTAGTGCTCCCAGGAGGGCAACATCGTCGTGCTCGTCGAAAGGTACCCACTCCACATCCGCGTGTGCTGAGCCCTCGACGTCGAACAGGAACCTCATGAGGCCGTTCGCACCCTCGCCGATAGCGACCAGGTTGGCGTTGGCGCCAGGCGTGGTTATTGATGTGCCCGATTTCTTGGCCGAGTATAGCTCTATGTAGGCACGCGCGGAGGTGGTTTTTGCAGAGTCGTCAATGACGCCGGCGCCAAACAAAACAAGCGCCTCTGTCGCTTCGCTAAACCCGGACACTTGTAATCCGCCCGTGGTGGCGGCGGCTTTCCTAAAAGTGGCGAAGCTGTCCACTTCGGTGAACGTCGTCATGCCGTGGTCAACGTCGCTGGATTTGAGGGTCAGTATCTCATCGTCAGCCGTGCCCTGGTCGAGCGTCAGTCCGTCCGTCATCTTGGTATTGTGGGTGGCCGTGCCGATGCGCATCTTAGCGCCGGTGAGTGAGAGTTGATTGTCGGTATCGTCGAACGTGAGCAATGGCCCCGCTGCCTGGCCTATCGTGCCTCCGTCTACCATTGTGATGCGGTTCGCGGCCCCAGCAGCAACGCCGATGCCTAGCCCTGCCAGTTGCAGGTAGCCGCTGGCATCCGTCTTCAGTATCGCCGCTGCCGCGCCAGGGTTGCTGCTCGGCGTCAGCTTGGCGATGGTATTGGCCGCGCTCAGCCCGAACACATCCAGAGCAGCGCCGCCCGTGTAGGCATGCTTAGTCAGAATGTTATGGGCGGCAAGGTCAGCTTCTACGTCCGCCCGGAACGTCGGATCGGCAGCGGCGCCCGAGACAGGGCCGCGTAAGGCGGTGTTGGCGGCCTGGCTGTCGAGCGTCAGCGCCTGGGTGGAGAGGTCGAGCACCGCCTGGATCGCGGCATCGCCGAGAGTGAGGGCATCGTGGAGTTCTGTTGAAAACACCAACCGCTTCCAAGTGGCTGCCATTAGGCACCGCCTAGATATCGGGCTTTGGCTTGTGCTATCGTCTCGCTCACCAGTATCTCTAGGACAAGCAACACTTGGGGCAATGGCAAACGAGAGACCGAGATGAACGTAACGAACTGATTGTGCAGTTGTCCCATCTGTTCATCCAGTGACTCTTTGTACGCTTCGCCTAAGTGCTGTAGCAACTCAGTCTGTCGCTGCACTGCCAACGCTGCATCTCGCTCGGTAGCTTCTGTCATGCAACCGCCGTGCAAAGATAGGCCGCGAGCTCAGCGGTTGACCAGAGAATCTTGCCGAGCACTGGCGTGGCGTAGGCATTGACCGCGGCAACATTCGCCACTGTCTGAATGACCTGATCTGTAAACCAATAACCGCCAAGAGCGGGATTAGCCACGGCAACTGAATGCCCGCTCAAAGCGTGGGCAGTAGCAGGATAGGTTGCCGGGGTTCCGTGCGCATGGTCTCGGCGGGCGGCAACTACAGCAGTGCCGGCTGCGGCCGCATCGCTCGGTGCAATGGTGCCGGGGACGGTGGCGTCAAACAAAGCCTTCCAAGAGGGCGTGGTTTCGCCGTTGGCTACTGCAAGATGGTTTATCAACCCTGCTGCCGGAACAGTGATTGCCAGCGATGCCCACTTGGGAGTATCGTTGCCAAAGACAACATCGCCAGCGGTTACACTGTCAGCGAGAGTGTCATTATGGATCGTGCCCAGTAGGGCATGTGCAGCAGCGGCGGCAGGGGCAGCACTCGTCCAATCTGTTGCATCCGATACCAGAACATTCCCCGCGGTGCCAGGGACGACGCTCGGCACGTTATGTGAGGCTAGAAGAGCCGCGGCAGTCGCGAACTTGGTATCGTTCGTGCCGGTATCCAGTTCCGCCCCACTCGCTTTGACAGGAATCTCGTCGAAGTACGCCAGTTTCTTCCAGACGGCAGCCATTTCATCGTCCTCCTAGATATCCGTGCAGACCATCACAACTTTGCTTGCTGAGTTGTAGTAGATCGCCCCCTCCGCATCAATCAACGACGCCAGTGCCGGCGTCAACACAAGCCCACGCAAAAGTATTGGCTCAGCAGTTGCTTCCCATCTAGCGCTAACCGCATTGTAGCGAATGAAGTCACCAGTAGTTGTACCGGTATAGAGGATGCCTCCATGGGAACTGTCGCTGTGATTATGCACCGTCACGGCGGCACCGCTGCCCGATGGCTTTGCCGCCTGCACGGCGACGAGAGGGGCCACTTCCTCTTGGTAGTCCTGCGAATGCGTCAGATCGCGTTTCGGCATTGTCTATGCCTCGAAGTCCTCATACGCGGTCAGCAACGTGTCGGCCCCATCATCTGCCACGCTGTAGGCGTCGCCATGGGCCAGCCAGTTGAGCGCTTTCAGCTCGAAGACCTGCGGCCCGCCCGCCGGGTCGGTATCGGCCAGGGTGCAGGAGTAGAGCGGCGCCCCATCGTCTCCGAGCGCGAGCGAGGCGATCCGTCCCGCCCCCCGCCAGCGCAGATAGGGGTAGATATGTGTGATCACCCAGCGGCGACCGAGCAGCTCGGCCAATCCGACCCCATCCCGAGCGCCTTGATCGTGCCCGTGATACGTTGCGAACTCGTGCTCGTACCAGCATGGGGATGCCTTGAGTACCGCCGGCTTCATCGCCTCCAGGTCGTCAGCGATCTCATCTATCGAGCCGTCTCCCGTGGCCGGCGTCTGATCGCCATACACGAACTCGCCTAGCGCGGTTGTGCGCGTCACACCCGCCAGATCGTTGAGATAGATGCGTGCCACGTCGGCAACCGGTTTCGTGCTCGGTCCATTCAAGCGCCCGATCTCGATGCAGTAACGCGTGCCGACCGTGTAGGCAGAGAGATCGGCGTCTAGCACCTGGGCTGCGTTGGTGACATACCTGGCCAATTCTGCCAGGCGCGCCCCGGGCGCCTTGTGTGGGTATTGCTCGTCATCAAGGTAGACAATAATGTTGCTGTCGGCGTCGCAGAGAGAGGTCGTCATCTCCAGGTGTAGGTTCTGTGCCCCTCCTAGCCGGAACGTCCAGCGGAAAAGGCATTGCTCGTCATCATTACCCGGTTGGCCATGGCTTCCGATTCCGCTCTCACTGCCCAGCCACGGCCGCTCGTTGCACTCCTTGAGATACATTGCCGCCGTGCGGAGCATATTGAACTCGGCAGCCGTATGCGGCGTTGCCGTCGTCCAGGCGGGCCACGTCGGCCAAGTGAGGAACCCCGTCGTCCCCGTGAGCAGGGCGCGATAGATAAAGGCGCTGGTCACACCGCTGACGCCGTCACCATTGGTGATCAGTCGCGCCCGCACGACGTCGCCAGTGGCGTAGTTGTAGGGTCCGCCGCTGATCGAGAAACTGATTACGCCTGCTGTGTCTTCGACATCGTCAAACCAGTGTGCGCCGGCACTGGTGTCCGTCTTGTTGCCGCCAACGTCATTCCAAGCACCCGCGTAGTAGAGTTGGAGTTTCGCATAGGCAGCGAGAGCAGGATTGGGCAAGTCCACCCAGGCACTAAACTCGAAGGTCGGGTGCGCCGTCTGGTAGACCGTCTCCCCTTCCCAGCAGGTCTTCACCCCCTGGCCTGGAGGCGCGTACCACGACTGCGACTGCAGGCCGAGTAGCCCATGAGACATTCCGTAGGCTCCATCCGCATCGCGGGCGATGGCGTTCAACCACGAGCGCCCGCCGAGCATCATCCCCGTGGCTAACTCGACTACGGGCTGCCAACTTTCGTGCATCAGAAACCTAGTCTCCCGTAACTGAGTCTGCTCGTCCCCACCTTGAATGCCCCCGCCGTTGTGCCCGTGCTCACCGTGGCATACTGGTACAACTCGTCTTGCGGTATCGCCAGCCACGTCTCCTCATAGCGTAAGGCGTAACTGCCCTGGCGGTGCAGCAGGATCACCAGTTTGTTGATCTGCGAGATGCCGGCCGCGATGTTGACCGTGATCGCACTGCCCACATTCAGCTCCGGATTGCCGGGCAGGGGCCCCACTGTCAGCAGGACGGGTGGGTCTTGCAGGCGGTAGGCTTTCAGTTCCGCGACCAGCGCCGCCTGCGCCTCGTGCTGCAGGCAGGCGCGCGCCTTCACCTCGTTGGGCTTAACGTCGGTGCGCCGGTGCACGACCAGATAGTTTTTGTCCGCCTTATACTCGCGGTTGGGCAGTCCCTCGATAGGCCGCCCCAGCACGTCAAATTTGCGGATCACCATGCCATGATTCGCGCTGGCATTGGCGAACTTCACCCGGCTGCTCACCGCACCTTCCGGCACCCAGGGCGTGCTGTCGTCGGCATTGCTGACCGTCAACTCCACACCCTCAGTGAAGCCGACGCCGCCGCTCGTGGTGGCCACCACCTCATAACTGTCGTACTCGGCTATCGGGTAGTGGAAGCGGATCGTCAGCGTCTTGGTGCAGAGCGGTGCTATGAGAATCGGAGTACCCAGTTGGTGCAGGTTCATCAGCCGCCCGGTGCGCCGTGGCTGGTAGGTGACGTTCACGACATCAAACGCCTGCCGGTAATCATGCCGCGGTCTGACGTTCTCTAGGAGAGTGCGGGTGTATGTGGCCTCACTCGCTGCCCCGATCCACTTGGCCCAGGCCCAGAACTCCAGGTTGCCCGTCTTAGGATTGACCCAGACGATACCCGCCTCGCTCTCGGCGATCTCGCGCATCTCCGCCAGCCCATCGTCGGCGTCAGCATAGTGATAGGGTACCACCGTGTAGCCGCGATCGAGCGATGTCCCCGTGAAAGCAATGTCCGTCGCCACATCCGCGATCAACTCGTCCGTGCGATGGTCGGTCTGTGTCAGCGTCTCCGGGCGCTGCTGCTGAATGTCGAAGTCGTACCCCTGGCAACTCAGCGTCGCCGTGGCGCTGGCCTCGTCCTCCTGCACGTCCTGCACTCGTCCAAGAAACACGACCGCCCGCTGTGGCGTGCCGCCGGAATCGTAATAGCCGGGCGAGAAGCGGATCGGCGTCTGGAAGATTCCGTTCACTTGCGCTTGGCTGCCCGTGCGGTCCACCGAGAATCGCCCGTCGCTGTTGTCCATGCGCAGACTCATCTGCGCCACCGGCCCCTCGCCTAACTGGCTGAGACTGCCGCCCGGCGAGATGATGCCGTAGGAGTAGTTGACGCCCAGAAAAGCATTGCTCGTTTCTTCCGTCCAGGTGCCGTTGCGCGGCCAGTCCATCTCGATGATGGCTGTCTGCAGTGCGAATGGCTCCTGACTTAGTTGACTGAGTGTCCGTGAATCCGAATACGCAAAGATGTTGTCGATGTCAAAGAACACGACATTGGTTTCATTGATCGTATAGTCGCTGGGGCTCGACCAGGTAATGCTCAACTGGCCCCAGTCAAGCCAGTACCACTGCCACGACATGTACTCGTAATAGACGGGGTCGCTGTGATAGTAGTCGGAGATGAAGTCGTGCGGTCTTGCTATCGTGTGTGAGCCGATGGTCGCCCCGTCCAAGTAGTACTCGAGAGTGTCGTTTACTATGTCCGCAACCACCTTGAACGTTCGCCATGCGCCGGTGCGCGCGAATGAAATAGCCGCGCCAGTGCTCAAGCAAGGCAACCCCTCGTCCACGTAGAATGAATCAGAGGTACCATCATAGGCCAGACGGAATAGGTATGTGGCTGGACTGTAGGAGTTGCCGTTGCCGTCTATCTCGGCGTCTATGTAGTAAGAAGGGCAACCCTCCAAGTAGCATTTTGCGATGGCCTGATCGTCACCTGGATCACCTGCTGACTCAACACGGAAATCGAACGAAAAGGTTTCTATGGCACCCGTCTGCAATGACTTATCAACATACGCTGGAATCGGCCCCTCAAAGTAAATGTTATGTCCGTTGATGTCCGTGAAGTTCATGTAGTGATTGTCGCCTTCTGTGAGCAGAGGCGAAGGCCAACAACCGTCCCACAAATTGTCGCCTACACACCAACAGAACTTACGAGGATACCTCCAGGAAGAAGTGGAATCCTCCAAGTCCTCCTGGAACGCCCACCCCTTTTCATAGGTGAACTCCAAATCGTCTATGTCATAGACGATTGACATCTCCCACAGCATCACCTCCCACTCGTAGTACGGCGTCAGAGGGAAGTAAAAGCTGAAGTGCCCCAGATAAACCTGCTCACCGCCAACCCAAACCTCTCTCATGCCAGTCCGAGCATCGAACTTGAACTCAAACTTAGTCCAATCGTCCGGACGTGGTACATAAATAGTGACCCAATCGTCCTCATGCTCAGGGTCAGCCGAATCACGCTCGTCGAACTCGAACTCAACCATGTCAGGGTAGTCAGGATCATCCGCGCCAGTGAGGTAGACAGCCTCACTTACGACGTACTCATCCCACATGAAGCTGTCCCACCCAGTAGCAAGTGGCTCTGGAATGCGCAGGTAGAAGGACAAAGACCACACCATCGGGTAGAACGGTATCATTAACTCCATGTCGGCATTGCCGGTGATCGGGAACTGGACATACCAGTCCCCACTATGCGCCGTGGGGTCATTCACGAATTGAATGTCGTGCTCGAAGTATTGCTGAACCCAACCATCTTCCCAGGCCGTGCCTTGACTCCACTGCGCGTGAATCGCATCTATCCCGCCCTCGAAGTCCGTGCTGAGGTTGATATCCTCGAGTACACCCGGCGTGAAGTACTCCGAGCCGTCCGGCACAAGCCACACGCAGACGCCGCAGTTGTCATCGGATGCAGACATTGTCAACGTCAATGGTGTCTGCGCACCGGTCGTTCCTTGGGCAGATTCATAAGCGGCCGTAATGCAGACATCATTCGCGCCCGTGTTGGTGCCGCGGTCGTACATGTGAAACCGATAACCTGGTGGCAGGAATGTATTGTTGCCATTACCTGCACCAAACAGAACATACGAAGTGTGTCTGATGGTGCGTGTTCCGGCTGGGGCTGTAACATAGACCGAATGGCCACCACCACTCTGAGCTGTATGGATGTGGATCGGAGTTGCCTGATCAGCACCCTGCATGACAACGATTGCACCAGCGACCGGCCTTGCCGTGCTCAGTGTCCACGTATAAGTCACGCTGCCGGAAATGTCTGCACTCGTGGCAATCCGATACGAAACGTTCATGCCGACATTCAACACGGCTGGCACTTCGTCGTGAACCAGAGTCCAGCCACTTGGCAATGTGACTGTGTCGCCGGTCTGACGCTGAGCTGATATCGACGCCAGCAGCAAGTCGCCCGCACGACAGACAGGCACTGTCAATGCATGGGTTGCGGACGACGCTCCTACGTAGCTAAGCCAGTTTCTGGCGCCCGCGGCCACCGCCACCTCTACCCGTATTGGGCCTGAGTTTCACTATTGCCAACTCGGCAATCCTCGGCGAGTTAGTTAGGCCACGCTCCTTCGGAAGGTTGTCTAGTGCAAGGAGTTCCTTCAGCGCTTCATCGTCTCGCAATATCTGTCCTGCTAGGCGTTTGGGGTGCTCCACGCCGCGCTCGACTAGTAGAGTGAACAGGGCTGCTAGCGTAGTAGGATTTGGGCGTCTGCCCTCGGCCAATGCCTTCAGCGCCCGCCGTTTGTGGTCGCCACTCAATTCCCTGGGTACCTTGCTCCTTACGATAATTGCCATGCTATGCCGTCGTCTCCTCGAGCGTGGCGGTCACCCGGAATGTCGCATCGTCTATGAGGACGCCCTTGCTCCAGGCCGTTACCATCATCGTCTCCGTGTTGCCGAGGTGGTCGATCACGGTCTTGGCCACATAGTAAGCAGCCCGCAGCGCCAGTATCAGATTGGTATGGTTAGCACCGGAGCAGTCCCAGGCGTAGTCACCGCCCAGCCCCTCTCCCAGCCGGTGGGCGCCCTTCGAGCCGTCGAGGAACTGCCACTTCTCGCCAACCACCAGGCCCTTGATGCTGTAGCCACCCTCTACTGGGTCGGGAAGGCCCGAATAGGCACCTATCGTCATGCTCATGGCGATGCTCCCGGCATCGGGATGCCGAAGTACCCGTGCACTACACTAATGATCACATCCCGCACCGTGTTGTTGAATGTCGTGCCGGGGGTCTTTAGCGCTGTGCCGAACCCGGTAACGAGTACCGCGCCGGCGTCTTTGCCGGCCTTGCCCCAGTCCTGGTCTAGTAACGTCTCCCGGAATGTGCCCGCGAAGTCGATGGCGCCCATAGTGCCTGCCCCCGCGAAGTCGAAGGCGGCCATGACCTCCGGGTTCTCCGGCCCCAGGCCCGCTGCCGCCAACTGCTCAGCACCTATGCCCATGATGCCCTGCCAGTTGAGTTTGCTGGTCATCTGCTCGTCAAAGGCGGTGACAAAGGCATCCCAATCTATCGCCTCGGGTCGCATACCCATCCCGAACTCGCGCATGAAGTTCAAGCCGAAACCTTGCGCCTGCTCGACACTTAGTCCCGGCGGCATCCCCGTTTCTGCCATGAACTCAGGGAACCACGGCTGGCGCATCGTGTTGGCCGTGTCGCGCGCCAGTGCCTCGGCCCGATCATAGTTCTCCTTCCACGTGTCCCGGTGCATCCCCATCTGGTCTTCGAGCGCGGTCAGGTCGGCACCGGGTGGCTGGAGGATGCCAGAGATGGCCGACTGGTAGTCGGACATGTAGCCTTCCATGTCCTTCAGGGCGTCTTTGTAGGCGCTAGCGCCACCACTCGCGGCCCGCTGCGCCTCACTGATCTGCCAGTCGGCCAGCCGTTTGCTGTAGTCATACAGAGTCTCATTGACGCGCCTCACCGGTTCCGATGAGCCGGCCACGATCTCGGCTATCTGGTAGGCCGTGTCCCTCTGAAGATCAACTATCTTGCGTTGCTCCAACAGTTCGTATTGATACTGGGTGTACACGCCAGGTGCGGGCATCTGGAGCTTGGCCAATGCACTTGCAGCCGGCCCGTGGTAGCCTGGCGCGGCGGGGCCACCCAGCATCTCTATCTGCTGTTGGATGTGCAGGCGCAGGTAGACGTCCTTATCGCTGAGGCCGGCGAGTCGGACTTGCAGCGCGGCTATCTCCGCGGCTGCCCTCTCTGCCGCGGAGCCTACTCCCTGCTCCATACCCATGAGCCGCTGGCTGGTAGTAATCATGGCCTGCTGTTCTTGTACTGTATCTTGTGTCTCCATCCACAGTTTCCGCAGGGCAAGGGCCGCTGGCAGTGACACTTGTTCCAACCGTCTTGCCGCCTGGTTCATCTGATCCATACTCATAGTCGCTAGCGGCAAGTAACGGCCCAAGTCCTCAATGTCTGCTGTCCATATCTCGAAGCCAGGGCCACCTGGCACTATCATCTGCCGCAATGATTCGGCCAAGAGACCAAACCCGGCGGATAACTTGGTGTACGGAGCGCCAGTCGCCATGTCTTCCATCATCCGGCCAATACCGAATAAGCGGTCTTCGTACTGTCTCATGCCTGGGATGTTCATAACGATCATATTGGCCAGTGAATTGGCTACCTTGTCTAGGGTTGGCGCCGCCGCTATCTGTAGATATTCTGTCAGGTCTTCCATGACCACCCGTAGCCGCATGATGCCGCCACCGGCCATGTCCGTCCCCGATTCCCAGTCGCCGAATCTCTTGGTAGCTTGATCTTGCACTGCTATCCAGATGGCCATCGAACGCTCACCTTGAGTCAACTCATTGGCCACCTTGCCGATACTAACAGCGTACGACTCCATCGCCGCCGTCTGGTCTATGACGATCCCGACCTGCATAAGCGAGCGGGCGTAGCCACGGGCTACACCTGTGCTGATCGCCGTCGTCAGGCTTTCAATGTCCCCCATGCCCCTGGCGGAGGCAGCTACGGCGATCTGGATCATCTTCGGATACTCGGCGGCTAACTCCGCACCGGCCATCACCAGCGTCTTGTTGAACTGCCGCGTCATGTTGTCCAGGTCGGCCATGCCCTGGGTCGCCTCAGCCATCTGCTGCTTTATCGTATCGCCTGACAGGCCAGCTTGCTGAGTCAGTAGTTGGAAGCCGTTCTCGATGCGGATGAGCTCGGCGCCGGCCGCGCCAAAGTCGAACACCTTGTCTATGGCAACGCCGATGCCGGCTATCGCCCCAACGACACCGGCGACGCCAAACAAGCTCGTAACGTTGCTGGTGAAGCCACGAATCTGCCCTTCAGCGTCCTTGAGGCCGGACTGTAGGCCGCGCACATCGGCGCCGACGGTGCACAGGAGTTGGGCTACCTCACCCGCGGCCACGCCTGCCTCCTGATTTGACTTGACTCATTGCCTTCCTCTTAGCACCTTCCTGCCTTTGCCTGCCTTCCCGATAGCGCAGGAAGCCGTGCCAGCTCACGAACTCCGGCATGGGCATCTCCGCTTCCAGGCGGGCGACTGTCGTATGCAGGTTCTCCGCTAGCTGGTACAAGTTATACAGCGCGGGGTCACTTGCGAAACCGCTTCTCCGCGTCGTCTACTGCCACCTGTGTTATCTGCCCGAACCGGTTCATCCCGGACAACATCCAGATGCGGTTCAGGAGCACTTGCACCGCCCCCCAGGTCTTCTGGCGAAGCTGCTCAGCTTGGTCAAGAGTGATAATCGGCTCTGCCAGGCCATATACCAGGGCAAGCCGTTCCATCGCCTCGTCGTCGATGTCACCTCCTGGATCGAGTGTGCCATCGGCCTTTTTGTCAGGCGGCCTGGTGGCCTCCCTGAGCATCCTGGAGTGCGTCGCCTTGCTAAAAGCTTTGATCCGCACCTGCCCGATGCCAGGGAGGTCCAACAACTCCGTGATCTGGTCCGCGTCCGGCACAGCCAGCAGTTCTTCTATGCTGAGTATGCGCTTCTCCATACGATTACACCCTCGACAGAGTGCCGGCACCGCTCAAGGCGACGGTGAACGTCACCTTGTCGCCGGAGGTAGCCGCAATTGAGTAACTCTCAATCCAGCAGTTCACCGTGAATGCCGTCGTGGCTTGTGGCTTGAAGATTACGGCCGTTGGTGCCGAACTGGTCAGGGCTGCCCACAGTAGACCGTCGGCGGTCTGGTCGTAGTCGCCATCGCTGGTGAACTTGCAGTCCTGTAGGCCCGCGACACGCGCGATAGCCGTTGACGTCAGCACCTTGATCTCGGCGAGCTCGCGCGACAGATCCATGCTCGCCGATTCGATGTAGCCACCAAATGCGGAGCCGATTGACAGCGTTGCCGCAATTCCATGTCCGAATGTTGCCATTACAGCCTCCTATGCGTTAGTTGCGCATCCAGCCGACGAAGAAGGTCGCCGCCTTGCCCGGCGTAATCGTCCAGGTGACTCTGATATACTGACCAACGTCGCCAGTCGCCGACTTTTTCTCGCTGGTTGGACCTGTAACATGCGTGACATTCGTAAATGCTACTAACTGCACCCAGGTTGCGTTATCATCGCAATGCTCGATCTTACAAGTCAGCGTCGCTGCAGCAGCGGATATAGCGGTGCACTCAAGATAGGCTTGGTAGCCAGAGTGGCTGTCCGCACTATTGTTAACAGAAGCTGTGCTGCTGTCGGTCGTGCGCTCCGTCAGCGGGTGGAGAACGATGCCCCTGTCCGTGTCCGTGCTGGACATGGCCTGCACCGGCATCTTTACAGCGTCGTCGCCGGCATCGGCGCCCTCACTCGCCAGCATCACTTTGCCCAGGTAGGCGGTATTGCCGGCAGTATCACCGTCCGGCAAGAAGGCGAAACAGCCGTCGATGATAGCCGCTGGGCTGATCATGTTCCAGACTTTACCCTCTGCATCCGTGTCGTACACACCTGCCAGGGTCAGGCTCACGTCGCGCAGTCCGGCCACGCGCTGCACAGCGGTGGCTTCCAGCACCCTGATCTCCGCCAACGCCCGACTCGCCTCGAACGTCGCCTCCTCCACATACGGGCTCATGTTCTGATTGTGGACGTACACCCTTGCACTAATGCCGTGCCGGAAAGCCATCATGCCACCTCAATCTTGAAGTCACTGCTCACGTGCTGATAGAAGACACCGGCGTTCTCCTCAACAAAGGCCATTCCGCTAACCCGCTCGCACACCCAAAAGGTGTAACCGGTCACGGCCAACGTCACTCTGTTCAGAAGAGTGTCTATGCGGCTCATGGCTGATATTGCCACCGTGTTGTCGAGCCCCTTGCCAACACACTTAATCTGGTAGCGGTACCTGGTCCTGATACGTTGGGTGAGTGTGTATACATCGTCGCTATCAACCAGATTGAGCACGACGAATGGATATGTCGCGGCGTATGGAGCAACCGTGTTGTACACGCCACTGACTATCGTCATCAGTTTGCCGGCGGCGGTGTCTGCCGTGAGCGTGGAGTACAGGATCGCCTCAATCGCGTTCTGCGCTGAACTCACAGCTTGACGATCTCCTCCAGGTCGGCTATCAACTTGTCGCGGTTCTTATCAACGGCAGGGCGCACAAATGGACGCGGCAGGAGGGTTGTCGTGCCAAACTCCAGCCAGAACCCGTACAGGATGCCCCAAATCTCCCTGGTGAGTTTCGCCACTCGCTTGACAACGAGGCTGTTGGCCAGCGTTCCAATGTCTGTGGCGGGAGCCTCACCTGGCGCTGATGCCTGGTGCTCGACATTACCGCGCCTGTAAAGGCGTCCTGTCTTTGGCCCACTCTCGATGGCATCCTTCATGTCCGTGACCATTGTCTGAGCGCCTTGCTCGATGATCTTGGCCGCACGAGGCTCGACTTGCTTTTCTAGCAAGGTAAACTTGCTCCACACCACCCTGATCTCCCCCTGCACCATTACTTCACCTCCGTGCAGAGGCAGCGCCGCACCACTTCCCAAGTGCGCGCTACTATGTCGTGGACCTCAAAAGTCCGGCCAAGTGTTACCACCCTGTCCGTAGGCCGTACGTCCGTTCCTACCTGAAAGGTAATCGTCCAGGCGGACGTGACGCCTAGCCGCTCTGCCAGCAGCCGCTCGTTTGGCCCGCCGCCTTGCTGTACCCGGCATTCGGTCGCCGTGGTGACCACCGCCCATGCCTCTGTGTATCCGCCAGCATTGTTGCTGGTCAGCGTCGGCCTGGAGACGTTGCAGGTGCCGGGCAGAGCGTCCTTGCCTTCGCGCTTCATGTCCGTGATGTCAGTGGTCGTGAACATCACCATCGGTTGTCTCTATTCCTCATCGTCTGCCGCGGCCGTAACTGGGTTGTCATACATGCCCTTCTTGAATGATGGCTGAATCAGGTCGGTGTCTTCCTCGTAAGTTTCCCACTCGGCCTCGCTCAGACCAGCCGCCCATGGTGCGACGGCAGCAGATGCCTGAGCTCGCAGGGCAATGGCCCGTTTGCGGTAGTTCTCCGCCTGTTGGCTGAAGGACACTGAAAGCCCGTCTATGCTCTTGTCCACCCGCCGGGCCAACTTGGCAGCGATGGCCTCGCAGGCCGCCGCCGCTGCACTGATTATGCCAGCTTCTATTGTCTGCAGGTACGTGAGCTCGCCGTCTTGGAGCAACTGGTCATTCGTGTCCGTGTCACCAGAGAGGAAGCGAATCTTGTCCCTCGCAAGGGTAAAGTCGGCGCTGTAGGTCCAAACCATCAGATCATCCCGTTGCCTGCATCCCCACGCTGAAGGTGAATGTCTGTCCATGTGCGCCGCCATCGGTAATCAGCCACTTCACGCGCACATCCGGCCCATGCGGCCCCTGGATAACGCCCGCGGCCATCGTCGCGTCTGTGGGCGCACCCTGTGATGTGGTAGGAGCAGCACTCCTGACCCAGTGAGCCAAGTACTTCTTCACCGGCAAGCTGCCCAGCACCTGAGTAAACCTGCACAGGTCGTTCCAAGTGCTTCCCACATCCACTGACGACTGCACGAAAACGTCCAGTAGATCGCCAGCCACAGCCCCGCCAGTTGTCACGTTCAGCATGAAGATGGCCGAATCCGCCCTGGCGAACTCCGGCAGGTCTAATGCAGCAGTAGCGCTACTTGCCGTTCTCAGTCCTGATGCCAGTATCGTTCTCATCGAGTCCTCCTAGAAGCTCCGCAACCGTTCCTCAAAAATCATCCCACCAGCGGAAATGCTGACCGGCTTTTCTTTCGCCATGTCCGCCTTCGCCTTTTCGTATGTCGCCCTGGTGATCTTCTGTTCTCCGCAGTGCGGAGACTCCAGGCCGAAATCGCAGAAATGCGGGATGCCGCTCCTGTAGCACGAAAGGCCAAAGTAGATGTCTTCGCCCGGCTGCGTGTCGAAGGCTGGGTTGTAGACCAGCCGGAACCAGGGCCAGACGAGCTTACTCTCCTGCAACTTGGTGAACACCCATCGTTGAATCGCAATCGCCCCAGTCCCAACCATAGTGCACTGCACCAGGCCAGCGGACGCGGGCAGGCTGCTAATGTCCATATTGGTGAAGCCGTCCTCTACCTTGACGAAGACGCAGGGATCGTATGGGTGGCTGCGGCGGAAACACAGAGCCCCAACCACGCCAACGTTGTGCACTACCAGCCGCTCGATGATGTCACATGGGTGATCGTGGTCGGCATCAAGCATTACCAGCGTGTCCTTCGGGTTGCGACTGTATTCCATGAACAGGCGGCTGATCTTGTTCCTGGCGTCGTCAGTTCGTGTCGGATCTATCGACAGGTGCCGGTAGTCGCGGATGCCCGAACGGATGGCCACCGATAGGAAGTTATTGAACGCGGAGCCGCTGCCAGCGCCAGTACGCTCCGGTAAAGCGGCCCACCAGACTGTCTTACCGGCATCACCGACGACGGCATTCATGCGGCCGTACACAGCGGCAGGTGTATCCGCTCGTCGTTCCTGGCCAACTTCAGACTGTAAGCGTCGGTAAGCGACCCATCGGTAGAGATGCCCCACTTCTGACTAAACAACTGCCAGTTCTTCTCCATGCTGGCTTTGAAGTCAATGCCCAACCGCTCGAATGTGGCTTGGCCGACGTGGTGAATGAAGACGTCCTGGGCCACGGCACAGTGCCAGCCAGCCGCGGCGGCACGGATACAGTAGTCGTCATCGTCATAGTTCCCCAGACCGTACCTGGTATCCAGGGCCCCGACCGCATCTAGCACCTGCCGTCGCATCAAGAGGCAAAACCCGACCAGGCGCGGATAGGCTGTCACCTGGCCGGCGTGATCGGCAGCCCAGGCGTCCGCGAAGGCATCGAAGGATGCAGCATCCTTATAGGCGGCGGCCGTTTGCTGAGGACCACTAACGTTGTTGCTCATTGGCCCGACCAGGCCGACTTTCCCATGGCGACGCAACACGCTTATCATCCGCCCTAACCAGCCGCGCGATACAACTGTATCGTCATTGAGGATGCAGACGTATTTGCCGCTCGTGTTCCTGAGTCCCAGGTTCGTACCAACGGCAAACCCCCAATTTTCCGGGCAAGACAAGTGCACGATCTTCCCGTCCTCGGCCAACTTGCCGAGCCAGGCCGTCATCAATTCGCCGCTACCGTTGTTCACCACATACACCTGGTGTCGCTCAGGTGTGTTGTTTGCAATGCTGTGCAGGCATGACTCGAGTTGCTCGCGGCCGTCCTTTGTGAGAATGACGATATCAGTCAGCGGCTCCTCACACTGCCGCAGCAGCCTGGCCGGCACACCCACCACCGTGGCACATCGAGGCACGTCGTGTGTTACGACGGACCCAGCCCCGATTATGGCGTCGTCGCCGATCTTCACGCCTGGCAGGATGACGACGCCCTCGCCAATGAATACGTGATTGCCGATCTCCACCGAACGGACAGTCAGCGCTTGCCCATGCAACTCACGCATTACGTCATACCCATGCTGGTGATCGGCAATCGTCACGTGCCCGGCGATGATGCAGTCCCTGCCAATGCTGACCCTTTGGGCACAGCCAATGTGCAGGAACAACTCGGCGGATGTGCGCTCGCCGATAGTCAGCAGCGGTTCGTACTTCACTCCAGCGTACTCTGTGATGCACTCAATCCGAGCCCCAAAGCCAATCACAGACTGCGCCCCAAGCTCGAAGCACTGCGGATTCGTCAGCATCAAAGGCTGGATGATCCTACACCCCTGACCCATGCGCTTGAGTTTCGGGCCGCTCGCGCTGGCCCTTTTTTCCTCATCGGCGGTATTGCCCAAGAAGGTCTTGATCCGGGTCAAGATCATCTTCCTGTGGTCGTCGGTCGCATACTTGAAAGCGAAAAAGGCGTGGAAGCCCTCATAGTGAAAATTCTGCAAGACCATCGTGTCGTAACCCAGCGCCTTGAACTCATCCGGCGTCCAACGACTGCGGTGGTCGTGCAGCTCGCGCTGCCCATGCGGGTGAAGCGCCAAACCTTGCTCGCGGAAAATCTTGAACTTCTCCGTCGCAATAAGGTCGTCCGTTTCCCAGGGCACCAACAGGATGATCTCGCGGTCGGCTATCTTCTCGACTTCTTGCAGCAGCCTCAGTGAGTCCTCTTTCGGAAGGTGCTCAATCACGTCGAAGATCGTCACTGTATCCCAAGTACGGTTCCCTGCTGCCGCCTCTGGCACGAACTCGCGGAGATCCCGCTCGTGTACCTCGGCGAAACCCTGCTCCCGCAACTTCACCACCGACGGAGCGAACAACTCGACGCAGGTAATCCTCTCATGGGGGAAACCTCTCAGCGTCCGCCCGTCGTTGCTCCCCAAGTCGAGATGCTTCCCGCTGTCCAACGCATAGAACAACGCTTGCAAGCTCAGCGGATTCTGTGCTTGCTCAAGGGCTGCCTTGCGTTCGTTCCAGAACATCAGGAGACCTCTGGCAGTGCCGGCGGCACTGGTGTGCAGATGGCGGACAGCGGTCGCACTTCTTCAACATCCTCGGCACACACCAGCCGGAGGTATATGGTTGTCGCTTCCTGTGAATGCTCGATGGCAGGTGCTTGGGTGAACTCTTGGTCGCTGTGACCGGAAAGGCCAGTGATACCAGGCGAGAGCTCTGGGGTAGCCGAGCGGGCTACAGCGGAACTACAAGTCACGGACATGTCACAGGCGGCTGGTGCCACTGTGGTGGGAGCACTGTTTGTGTAGATCCAGGATGGTTGGTGCCAGGGTAGACAAGGCATTGGTGAGGACCGTACCGGCCACGGCTCCCATGGCCACCAGTCGTAATGGAAATGGTGAACGTGCTGAGTCACGACTATCGGCCTGAGCCCCGGTTTGAACGTGACCGCGATGAGCCCTGACTGGGAACCCTTGCTGCCACCGGCCTTGCTCGCCTCAGCGCTGCCCAACTTGTAGAACGTGAAGTGGCCATCATCATTGGCGGGTCGCTCTACCTCAATGGACGAATGCGGCTCGACGCGCCACGTGCCCACGTGCGTTCCATCCACCTCCACCCGCGCATCACAGCACACGCTCTGATCATTGCGGAGGCGGATGGAGTAGGTCTGGGCATGGCGCATACGCACGTACCCGCCGGCCACCTCCAATCCGCCTACAACTCTTACTGAGAACTGATTCACGTACATGCAAGTCTCCTTGTGGTTGGAGTCTGTAAACTCATCGGATAGCCGCTACGATAGGGCTGCCCCCGCCTCTAGCGGCGCGTAATGCAAAGTCCACTTGATCTGGCCCGTCTCGGTTTGGTTGGCAACCAACATCTGGAACGCACCAGGCGGTAGGATGAACGGAGCGCCGGCGGCAGTCGCCGTAGCGACAACGCCAGCCGCGGAGATCACACCGGGGTTGGCGAATGTGCCAGTAATGGTAAACGTGCTGTTGACGGCCGCCGAAGCGATATCCACATTGGCACAGACGTCCACCGTGCCCCCTGTGGTGGCGATATGCTGGAGCTTGGCATTGCAGACAGCGTTAGATGAGGCAACTGTCCACTCGCCAAACAAGTCCTTCACCAAGACGTGCCCACCGGCTACGGTGGCGATTGCCAGGGCTCCAGTACTCGGTATTACCTGCGCGGCCTTGAGGAAGGCGATACCTCGATCAACGCGAGTGACTGCGGTCGCGTCGAAGGTTGCAGCATCAAAAGCGGCGTCGGCAATCTTGGCGGCTGTGATTGCATCAGTGTTGATATTGAGGGCACTGAGCGCATAGTCGCCGATCTTCGCCGAGGTAATGGCCGCCGTGTCGATCTTGACTGCGGTGAGTGCATAGGTGGCAATGACGGCAGCGCCAATGGCGTAATCGGCGAATGCCCCGAGATCAATGGCGTCGTCACCTATAGCTGCCGCATCGATGGCTCCAGCAGCGAACGTAGCAGAAGTAATAGCCCCTGTGTCTATCGCAGCAGCATTGATCGCATCGGCTGCAAAGGTTGCGGCGTCAATAGCACTGTTGGCGATGGCGGCCGCATCAATTGCACCTGCCGCGAACGTAGCAGAAGTGATAGCCCCAGTATCTATCGCGGCGGCGGCGATGGCGTCAGCGGCAAACTTGGCGGCTGTGAGAGCCCCAGTAGCGATAGTGACCGCGCCAATGGCATAGTCGGCGAACGCACCTAGGTCGATGGCATCATCGGCGATTGCAGCAGCGTCAATGGCGCCGGCAGCGAAGGTCGCCGAGGTGATAGCACCCGTGTCGATGGCAGCAGCGTCGATGGCATCTGCTGAGAAGGTTGTCGCTGAGATGGAGCCGGCGGGGAACGGGCCAGCGGCGGTGCGCGGTGAATCCACGCCCGCCTGGTCAATAGCATCGGTCTCCTTGTTGTTGTTACACTTGAGCGACCCTGGGTCAAAGATCGTGCCCAACGTGGTGCCATACATCATGTTGCCGACAGCGTTGCCCGTGCAGGCGCTGGCGATCTCGATGGCGTGATTGCCGGCGTTGACGTTGGAGACGATGTTGTCGATCAATTGCAGGTCGGTCAGAACCTTGCCCGCCGGGTTGTGGATGCCTGCATCTGCCCAGTCGCCCTGGACGATGTTGTCACGAAGGACAACGAAGCTGGCCACCTCGCCCAACTCGATACCGGCGTTGCCGCCAGAGGCGGACTGGAAGATTTTGCAGCCGATCACACCGCTGCGATCTACAGCGTTGGCACCGGAGCCGGTCAGATCCACACCTACGAGGAACTGCTTGGCGCTGCCCTCGCGCAACTCGCATCCGATTAGGAGATCATCCGCGGCATTGATGTCCACGACGATCTTCTGGTTGTCAATGTTGTTGGCAAGGAGCACGTTGTAGACGCGGCAGCTAGCCGCGCTGAAGTTGTACTCCGCATCCACGTGTGTGAAGGTGAACGTAGGCCGGCTGGCACCCACGCCCAACCCGATTACAGTCACGCCAGCCACGTCCATGTCGGGCGATAGTGCCGCTGACGAGATCGTCTCGGCGTGCCCTTCGGCCAGGACCACCACATCACCGTTGCCGGCAGTGGTCTTCGCCATAGCCGCATTGATGGTGGCCATAGGGCGGTCGGGACTCTTGCCGGTGTTGTTGTCGCTGGTATTCGTATGGCCATTGTCTACGTGGTAGACCTGGCCCTTCACCCACCACCACGGGTCGCCGGCACCAAGCACCGGCATCCCCATCGAATACAATCCGCCGCGCGCATCAATCGCGCCCCGGCCAACGAACTTCCGTCTTGCTACGTCAGTACCCATGCTAGTTTCCTGTGCCGTTACCGACCACGGTCATCGGGTCGTCTCTGTACTCACCCAGTCTGGTGTCACCCCAACGGGGCGATTTGCTCTAGCATGTGTTCCTCGCGGTCCATCGCCTGGTCTTCTTGCAGGGCGTTCTTGGCCCTGGTTGGATGCCGCTTCTCGAAGTGAAACTGCCGCTCGGCCATGCCGACAAACTGCGCCCCACACTTGGGGCACTGGTGCAGCTCGGCCTTCGCCTCTACTTCACCGAAGTAGCCCAGCCGCACCAGTTTGTCATCGTTGACAGCCCCGGCCAGAGTCACCACTTGGCCCCGGTCGAGAGCCTGCCCCGCGTAGCCAAAGGGCCGCTTGGCCCAATGCTGGATAATCCGCGCCATTGTTAGCCTCCGTTACAAGGGTGTCGCATGGCTGCTAGGCGACAGCGCCCGATACGAACAGGCCGGCGCTGGCGCTGACGGCTTTCATGTCGAAGTAGCTGTTCGACTCGATAATATCCACCTCTCGCTCTTCGTCTCTCATCCGCTTGATCCACTGCAACGCACCCGCAACCCGGCGCCAGACGAAACAGTAGCCGGCCGCGGGCGTGAGCAGACTAGGACGGGCGGGCACGGCCAGCATCAGCCCGTGCTTGCCCCAGATGCGGCTGTAGCTCACGGAGGCCTCAGCGGTCCCCTCAGCCGTCGTGGTCACGAGCGACCTGCCAATGAGCACCTTCTCGAACTCCGCGAGAGAAGCGAACAGGTCAGCGCTCATCACCCCCTTTTGCGTGTACTTGATGGTGTCGATCAGGTCGGGGTGCCACTTCAACTGCAACCAGACCTGCTTGCCCAAGACCAAGACGTTCGGCTCCACGCCGATCAGGGCCTCGACCGTATCGCGGTAGGTGGTCAGATCGACAAGCGGCGTCGAGCCGGCGTAGTCGGACCAGACTGTGAAGTCGGTGCCGCCGGTCTTGGTCGTCGTCCAAGGGGTCGTGATGAAGAAGTCGGTCGCGAACGCGCGTTCGCGTCGCATCAGGAGCTTGTCGGTCACGAACTCGGTGGCATCGCGGTCGAGGTTGAACGGAGCATCGGCGTTGCCACGCTCCTCGTCGGATACTTCCTTGCGATAGGAATAGCGATCGCAGAAGTATTTCATCGTTACGTCCACGGTCCAGCCGCCACCCTGGGACTTGGTGCCCGGGGCGCGCAAGCGGGCCTCATCGCGGAACCAGTGGCTTTGATCGTACTGCGGGATGATGTCAGACTGGCGCATCACCTCGACAATCGGGAACACCTGGTCAGCGATGTAGGCCGGGTTCTTGTACGCGATAGACAGGTTGGTCAACAGCGAATCTACGTGGAGATCACTTGCCGTAGGGGTAGGCATGCCTTATTCCTCCTAAATTACCAAGAGCGTGGCCATTGCAGGCCATCGTTACGCGTCTAACGCGGTGCGCCATGGCACACACGCCGGGTACAGCAGGACGCGGATGATAGTGCCGTCCGCACTGGAGGCATCCATTGCCATGCCCTTGACCGTGTAGTCAGCCGTTGCCTTGGCGATGCATTTGCCGGTAGCACTGGTTCCCACTAGCGAGCCAGCACTGATGCCGCCCGCCGCCGTGCCATCGGATACCCATTTCGTCATGCCCATGATACGCACCTGGGCAGCGTGGCTGGTCGTCGGATCATTCTGGAGCACGCCGATTACCTTGTCCGCAATGCCATCGCAGGCGTCTACCTGGTCGGCTGCCGACAACTCCACGGCGTAGTATTGCTTGCTCGACAGATCGTTCTCCGCCTTGAAAGACTCATCCCAGAAGTAACTTTCGGTCGCCATGTCAAATCTTCTCCTTGAAAGTCACAACCCGTTCAGGGGTTAGACTTTCACCGACACTTCCTGCTGATATTCCCTGTAGAGTCCGGGATTCTCATCCATCACCCTGCTGAGAGCGTCAGACATGCTCAACCCGGATTCCTTCTGAACGAGTGACTTCGCCATCTGCTCTAGCTTTTCCATCGCTGAGCCAGCAGACTGGGCGCCACTCTTGCCTTTTTCCTTGAACAGGTCGCCGGCGGTTATTGCCGCATCCGCCGCCTTCAGGACCTCTTCGATTCTCTTCAGCTCGTCAGGAGCCTTCTCCTCAAGGGCCTTCAGGATCGGCCCAAGATCATCGGGCTTGATCGCCAACGAGTTGTACTCGGCGGTAGCCTTGGCGATCCACTCCTTGGTCAGGCGCTGGTCGCGCTCCGCCTTCAGGATTGCCTCCATCTTGGCCACCTTAGCGACAGCTTCCCCGTGCTCTTTCCACAGGGCCTGGATAGCCGGACGCACTGCCTCTGGCACCTGGGCGAGATCCAACTCGCCCGCCTTCTTCGTTTCGCTCACAGGAACCTTCTCCTCTAGCTTCTTCTTCTCCTCATCGGTGAGCTCCGCCTCATCCCAGGGGAACCCGCCGGCCTTGGCGAGGGTCTTGAGGATGTCCTCTGGGAGTTCCTCTCTGTACGCTTGAAGGAGGCGGACGGCTCCCTTCACCGCCTCCTGCGCCTTCTGCGACAACTGCTTCTGCTTCAGTATCTCATCCACTTCGACCTCGTTCTCCAACGGGGCCTCCAGAACGGCCTTCAGGATTGCACTACTCATGGGCTCGCCTCCTGATTTCAGCACTAGGAACTTTTTTCCCGTGGCCGCTTTGGCCACGAGACTTATTTCGACTGCTTCCAGATCTGTGAGTTGTTTTGGCATCACGCACTCTCCCTGTTAGCCCAGCCACCGACCGAGAACCCGGAATACTCACCCTGCTTGACGGACTTCCAGAGCTTGGCGTCGGACACGTGCACGCCGATCACCCATGAGCCGCTCTTCACGGTCTGCTCGCCCACGGTCATGTTGGCTGGCGCTGTATAACTCTCGATCACCTCGACCGGTGCCAATGTCTTGTGCCCGTCCCCAACGACCCGAGACTTGACCAGAAAGTTGTGCGCCGCCTTGGCGATCTCGTCAGCGGAGATCGTATCGTTTTGCTCATCTACGGTGTCCGGCTCGAGTACCACGCCGTATATCTCTTGCTTCTCGTCATCAGCTTTGAGAATCGTGCTCGTGTACTCTTTGCTCACGCGACTGCCAGGTCGCTCACTGTCATCGAGCGGCTGAGTCGCGTTCAGGGCCTTCCTGATTTGCTTCAATTTGCGTGCTACCTCGCCTGAGTCACCCATCAGGCGCACCGCCGTAGGATGAGGGAGCGTAAAATCCGCCCTGCCGGCCAACGCCCCGCGTGCGACCTGGCCCAGGGCGACCACTACCATGGGTGAGCCGCTGTCAATCTCAGCGTGCAGGCTCTTTTGGCAGCCTTCAATCTCGTCTTCGTCCGGCTCCCTGACCTTGCCCTTCTCGTCAAGCAACAAGTGATCAACCACAAACAGGAGACGAGTATCCTCGCGCGTCAAGCCAAGAGGCTCCAGGTAAAGACTCTTGAACACCTTGCCGCTAGGCCCGACCATGGCTTCCTGCCGAGCCGCTTCCAGGTGGCCGGGAGATGCGGCAACGAAGGTGATCCGTGGTTGCGCCTTGGCGACTGAACCCTGTTTCTCCCCGGGCCACGTACCCACTACGATCTTGTGCGCCATCGCACACAGACCCTCAGCATCTGTCACCCAACTCCAACCGCTCACCAGATCCCTGCAGGCCGTAAAGAAACCCGGATCATTGCCGATCTTGTCAGCGATGCGCTGGGCTGCATTCTCCATCCCGTCGGCCTTAGTGATTTCTTCCGGCACGTTTGCTCCTTCAGCGCTTTCGCCCGTGGCCTGTAGCTCGGAGTTGTCTTCCAAGTTGGCCTCATCCCCCAGATCAGCCCAGGTAGCGCGGAGCGCGGCAGGCACGTCTTCCATTGCCCTCCTCACCCGCTCTGGCAATGCCTTGTCCGCCAGCAGGGCAGTCAGGTCTATGAGCATCCGCCTGGCGCGGTTCTTGATCGTGGCGGCCTTGCTTACGTTCCCTGAGTCTGGACTGCCTTTGCCAACGCCAGACTTGCTCGCGTTCTCACTCGCCCATATCGCCCCTATCTGCGCCTGCGCCTTCTCGCGAGACTCGTGGCAGCCGAGGGTATCACCGAAAGGCTCATTATCCTGACCTTTCCTGTAAACACAGAACCGCTTGTCGCCAGAGCCAGTTTCAGCAACGGTATAGGGCATTACGCCTCCACCATCTCCCCAGGTGCCTCAACGACAACCTCCTCGCCGCTGGGGAAGACGAGACCGGTATCGCACCTGCAACTACAGTGCAGTGGTGGCATCATGATCTGCTCGCCGTTTCCGCCCGGCTCGGTGAACGGCTCCATGATCCCCACTTCCTGTCCGTCCATGGCGTTACAGCGGTCGCAAGTTCTCTCGTCCTCGGCAACGATCCATTTCCGCTTCGTCCCTATGTCCAGGTACCCTAGACGCAGCCCTTCCTCGTAGCCCTCCTGATTGCCGCGGCTCATGGCGGTATGCATCTCCGTGCGGGCAATGTTGTCCGCACGCAAACGCAACGCCTGTGCATCGTACCGCTCCACCATCCGCTCGAGCCGTTCTCCTGCCATTCCATCGGCTTCCAACCGACGGCGGTAATTATCAGAGGCGATGGCCTGCCGCTCGGTCAGACCTACCATCGCCCGTATCTGGCGGCTTGCCCAGTAGGGATGACGGCCTTCCTCAATGGCTCGCATGGCCACCCCACGAATGGCTTGCTTCGTCTCGTCACTCACCCTCGTAACCATGGTGGCCATGTACTGGCTGGCCCATTCTTGGGTTCGTGGCAGTAGGTGCTGACCACCGAATCCCAGCATGACAGCGGTATTCGTGGAGGCGAGACCAGTTGCCTCAGAAATGATTGCCTTGAGGGGCTGGAAGTGGCCTAGTAGCAACTCCCAGGGCACAGCACGCACCACGCCATCCACGTCGTTGCGGGCAAGGGCACGTTCAATGTCCGTGATCGCCGTCGCCTTACCAAGGCGCCGTAGCGCACGGATTATCGCCGCCACTGCCTGCTTGACGGTTGCTGGAGCCTGCTTCGTCACAGGAACGATCACGCGATTACTTCCACCATCTGGGAACGAAAAGAGCGCCGGGATCGGCGCACTTTTGGCGCTATCTCGACGCTCAAGGCGTACTTATTCGGTTGGGTCGCTATATCAGGCTAGCCTAGCTCGTAGACCCCGAATGGCTGGCTTCATACACGGCATTATCCGAGCGTTCTGTCTGCTCCGATTCCGGTTTCTCCCCGCACCGCTCATCATAGTGCTGCATCAGCGCGGTGCGCTCAACATTGGCGGCCCACTTTGCAAGGCACGCAAAACCGCAGAAGTCGAATTCCAGCCTAGACGATACAGTCAGCCAGAGTCGGTCTGTCGTCTCTTCGGGACATTCCCGACCGCACTGGTCGCAGCGTAGTATCCGGCTCATCTCAGGCGCACTCCTTCTGGCGCTCTTTCAGGGCCAAGATTTCGGCCCGCAATTCCTCATAGTCGAGCGTCTCAACATCATCCACGGCTGTATCACGATCTAGCAGCAGGCATACCAACCCGCGCCAGATAAACGGATTCTGGTACTCATTGCTCCGGCTGGTCATCAGGCGCACTCCTTTGCGTGCTGGCGCTCTCGCTCTTGCAGCAATTGTACCACATCCTCAAGCCGAATCGAATTCGTATGCTTCACCCCGCCGTGGCGACTCTCGATCACGAACACCCCATCATGCACGCGGGCGTATGGCTGATGGCAGTCGCCGCAGCGGATGTAGCCGCGCTCGTCAACGGTCATACGACCTGCTGAGGCGTTTGCTCAGACGGCTGAGCCTGCGGTTGCAACACCAACAGATCAGGCATTATCGCTTGTGCGATTGGGTCCACCGGGCATGCTGACCGCCAATACGTCGCCCCAGGTATGAGTTGAAACTGTCATGAATAGTCTGAGCACTACTGAAATCCCATTTACCAATCTGGGCACTAATGGCAGGCACTGAAACTGCCCGTGAGAGGCGATCCAGAACCAGACGCTGGCGGGCATGGTCAGCAACTAGTTCTGTCGTCGGATTACGATGGCCCATCAGTTCCAGGACACTACGCGAACGCTCTGTGTCCAGTGGCACAGCGCTAGCATCATTCAGCACTTGGTTCACCACATCAGCCGTGTTGTATTTGCGTCCAGCAATCGTACGATTCTCACCGCCTGTAGCGTTGCCCTCAGGCACTCCATTACCTGTGCTACTACCACTACTGCCCCCGCCATCGGGCGCACTCCCCCCCATTTCCCCTGGCCTGCCGGCGTGTCCCCAATTGCCGCTGCCGGGGCCGCCTTTCGCAACAGCATTGGTCTCTCCAGACGCTTGCCGCTCTGCAGGCAGCACGCTAGCCTGCGTCTGCGTTTGCTCCTGGGCGGCCTGTTGCGCTGCCGCCTCAGCCGCGGCCGTCCGTTCGTCCTCAGTGGCCTGTTGCTCCGCCTCCTGCATCGCCCTTGCTTCCTCCGACTTCTCGGGCAGCTTGGCCGCCTGGCGAATGTACGCCTCCAGCGCCTCGTCGGGGAACAACGGCATGCCAACCCCCGCCATCTTGTTCAAGAACTCTGACAGTACCACCAGGTCTGGCGTGTCTATCTCACTGACCTCCAGCGTCGGGTTCAACTCCTCCGGAAAGCCATTCAATGCCGTAAGACGCGGAATCGCGTAGCGATTGAACACGGCGGCAATGTCGTTTGCCCAGGCTTGCAGGGCCATGCTAAACAGCCGTGTCTTGCTAGTACTGAGTGCAAACGACCCAACAGCCTCGTGGCCTAACAGGATGAAGTCAGCGAGCACGGTCATAGCAATGCGCTGGTCGTAACGCGCGATCACCTTGTCCGTGTCAAACTGGCGCGACCCTCCCGTAGAGAGCAGCGTCAGGTCATAGACCTTGTGGCCTGCCTCGTCGTAGGCCACCGGGAAGATCACACCCTCCTGCGCATCGCGCCGGATGTTGGCGACGATCTGTTTGAGCGCCGTGAGCACCGCCTTGTCCGCGGCCGGCGCGTTGGAATCCAGAATGCGAGGCGGCACCCAGGCTACCGGCAAGCCTGCCAGGTCGCGCTCGATGCCCACCGCCTCGATCTCCTGGATACGCTTCTTGAAATAATAGGGCTGATAGCAGGAACGCAAGACCGAGCGGCCTTCGGGATTGCCCTTCTGCGCCTGCGTCCTGAATAGCAAGGCTTTCTCGATCGGGATCGTGATAATCTGGTAGTCAGGGGGAGAGGATTGGATCATGGCCTGGACGCCGCCAGTCTCGTCGAATACCCATTCCTGCAGCGTATCCTGAGCGCGAATCGGTATCTTACGCCAGCCTATCTTGCCATCGCTGTACTTAGATCGCTTCGTCGCGTCAGCGTTAGGCCCCTGCCGAAGCTTGTAACAGATCTCTGTATAGGCCCACCCGTAGACAAGCAGGGAGAGGATGCCGGAGATCATCTCCTCCCAGGTCATACTCATGTCGCCGCGGCAGGACTCCACGAACTCCGCCACTTCCTTGGCCTTGGGAGTCGTATCTGCTGGTTCCACACGCCAAGTGGCCTGCCGAATAAGCATGTCCACGGCAAAGAGGACAGCAGCAATGACGGGATCGTTCGCGGACATCTCCTTGTAGACTTTTGTGGCCCGGTTGCCGCGCAACTCAAGCAGGAACTCCTCGTAGACGTAGCCCCCTGTCCGAACGAGCCCCGTTTTCCCTAATTCTGCGAGATCTACAGCAGGTTTAGCCACCACTCTCAAATCTCCAGGGGTTCACTTGCTCAATGCTGATAGGGACAGGAATGGAAATGGCATCCGGCTGCTCGCAGGCTGCCCAGGCAAGGGCCAATGCCATCACGGTGTCATCGTGGTTCGTACCCGCCGCAGCCAAGCGCCACAGCCCCCCAGCCGTCTGGCTGGCCACAAAGTTTGCCAACTCGTGCTCCAGCACCGGACAAGGCTGTAATTGCAACCCTTTCTCGTGCAGCCCTTCATGCAGGGTTGCCATGATGTCTGCCTTGCTGGCATTGGTGGTCTCGAAGGGTCGCACTACCAGCCCCAGCTTCTGTAACTCCTCGATATTGACCCCACCAATGCTATTGTCCTCGGCAAGCAGAAATGACAGATGCCAGCGGCCATAGCATTCGGCAATGCGCCGGCGAATCTCCCCCCACGGTAGATGGCGCACGTGCAGCAACTCTACGTGTCGCCTTGCCGTCTTGTCCACCACCACCAGTGCCGTGTAGTCATTCGCCTGTCCAAAGTCCAGGCCGGCGCGGTATTCATGCCCCTTCTGGTGCTGAGTTGGTACAGGTGCCACGAAACAGTCCGCGACGTTGCCGAAGTAGCTGTCGCCGCTGGTCAGGAAGCAATTGTACGGGTCTTCCGGGTATTCTTGAATGAAAAACCCTTTGAGTTCGGCCTGCTTGCCGCGACGCCATTTGATCTGCTCTGAGGAGAGGCCATGCCGCTCAGCCATCCCCTTCTCCTCTGGCGTGTAGGCCAGCGTCTCGCCAGGTTCTAGCGCTATCCGATAGTCGTCATCCCACCACCACGGGTAGAAGTGCAGCTTCCAACCACCTTGCCCGAGAAGCGCCTCCATGCACTTGTCGTAAAACCAACCTTGTGCGCCGTTAGGCGTGCTCTCCAGCACCGTGTCAGGTGAGCCGCCTTGCATAGCGCCGGCCATGATCCGCTCGGCATCCGGCCAAAAGGCGACCTCGCTGCCGTGGCAATCTGAGTAGGTGTCGCCGCGACCGATCTCGACGCTGCCAGCGGTAGCGATGATGGAGGTGCTGTCGAACTCTGGATAGGTGGCCAGGCTGGCGTTGCTGTATCGACGCGCCGGCTGCGCGTTGCCAAAGCGGCAATGCTCCCAGAAGCGGTCAGCCATGCGCCGGAGTTTCTGGGTGCTCTCATAGTCGTGAGCCATCGTCATCGTCGTGCGCGTGGTCGTCACCGTCCGCCGAAACAACTCGCCCTGTATCACGGTGCTGAACCCCAGTTGCCGCGCCTTGAGCACCAGGTCACGGCCGGTGCGATTGGCCATGAAGTCGCGTTGGGCACGATTGAAGCGAAACCGCACCAACTCTTTGTCCTTGTCCAATATCCACAAGAAGTGACGGGCAAAGAGGGCGGGATCATTCAGGACTTGGGATGGCGTGACCATCACTCTCCACTTTCCGCACGAAGTCTGCCCAACTCAGAGCCACGCCTACTTGTCCGCTATGCTCTTGCTGTATGCGAGTCGTCTCACGGTATATCTCCGGGCGATGTGCCTTGAGCAAAAAGATCAGCAAGAGGTCACTGGAGGACCGTGCCCGCTGCCAAGCTTCCGCCGCCAGCACGTCGCAAGCGTCCTCTAGCGCCTCGTCCCAGTGCCGAGCGAAGCCCTTGTATTGATGGCGGTTCCGGTAGGCCGTACGGCGGTCGATGCCGGCTGCCTGGCAAGCAGCGCGCACATTGCCACTATTGCGCAGCGCGGCTAGGAAACGCGGCCACCACTCCCGCCCTTTTTCTGGTGTGGCATTCTCGGCTATCGTGGCGATGTTGAGGCGTTCGGCGTTCATGCGGCGTCGGCGCAAGCAAAAGCGCCCGACCAGACAGGCAGAGGTCGGGCGCTCAGCAGGAGTGGATAAACGCTAGGGCAGATAGGCGCGTAGATCCTCTTTGAGGTAGTAGCGACAGCCGAGCGATTCCAGCAGGTCGCGCACTTGCCAGGCAAAGAGCGGCCAATCTGTTTGGCGAGCGCGCTCGTGGTAATTGAGCGTCCCGACCTTGTACTCATCCACGAACGTGTGAGTCTCGCGGACGATCTGCATGGTGATATCGGGGTCAATGACAGGTTCGAGGCTGACCCACGTCGGTATCCCGCGCTGGTGGAAGTAGCGCAGCGTGTCGATACGATCCTCAGGCGCAGCGGCTCCCGGTTCCCACTCTGAACTATTGCCCTTGTCCAGGAATGTGAGCGTAGAAGCGAAGGCATCCTGAGGCGTGAAGAGATCCGCGTCGCGGATCGCGCGGCTGCCGCCCTTGGTAAGGACACTGAATGGGACGTTGTAGTGCCGGCAGAGTTGGAGCGCCTGGCGAGTGAGTTGCTCACGAATATCGAGGCGCTGGTAAGGGTCACTGGTGAAACTGAAGAGCACCTGGCGCTGGTCGCCGGATTCGGCGTAGGTGCGGCATTCCGCCTCCAACTTAGCAATGATGCCAGGGCGCGGCTCGGGCTTTCCGAACGCTTCCCGCGGCGAATGGATAGCGCCCGGAGCGTAGCAGTAGACGCAGCGATGGTCGCAGCCGCGGTAGAGGTTGCAGGCGAGTTCCCGATACTCACGCGCCCGACCTTTGGCCTCATAGATGATCTGTCCGTTGCGGAATGGGGTGGAGACACGCCACCCTGGCCTCTGAGACTCAAACATTCCGAGTTGCGCTGGATGCATCGGATGCCTCCTATGCTGGCAAACTGCTTAGCTTTGTATACTATCATTATACTATACTTCTTGGCAGTTTGTCTAGTAGGAGGCCGCCGTAGAACATGGTATTTTGCCTCACTCTTTTGGCCACCACACCCGAAACGAGCTTGATGCCCGCGATCTCAGTGAGCGAACGCACCATCAGGTGGACAATAAGATCCGCATAGCGCGTCAGCAAGCGATAGTCCGAAAGCCCCCTGGCGCCGATGCTGACGCGTACAATCTCATTGCTCTGATCCTTCATACCCCGCTCTTCGCCACAAGTGAAAGCGAGCCCAAAACGTCCATCTGCCCGCCTGTGAAGAATACGCCGCGCCACCAGCCAGGGGCTGACATAGCAATCCAGATCGTATACGTTGTACTCGTCTATGGCCAAGCTCTGCACCGCTCGCTCCGCTGACATGCGCAGTGTGGTGGCGTGGTTGTGTGGCTGCTCTTTGTCCACGCCCAGGTAAGCCTCAGCATCACGCCATACTTCCTGCCACATCCGCCCCGAAGCGCCGCAATAGAGGTCTAAGACTCGCGGGCTGGGCAACGTATCCATGAGCCAGCGACGCACGGCCACTTTCTGCCAAAGTCCCGTATTATCATACTGTGGGTTCGTTGCTGACTTCAATGCGCACCCCAAGCGCCCTGAGCTGCTCAAGGATTGGCATCACATCCGGCAATAACTCATAACCGAAGGTGGCCAAGCACCAGACCGGTCTCTCCGGCAAGGTCTCAGCATCTATCTCTTCCAGCGTCCTATCGTCCATGTCACCATCGGCTCTCAGCCCCGCATCGTCAGCAAGGTCGCTCAGCATCGCGGTGATCGCCGCGCTGTCCGTCGTGACCTCGTGGAGCAGCGCGTCTAGTTGTTGCTTGTCCGCGATGGCGAGGGCGCTGAGCGGGTCGTAGGTCGCAAGAATGAGCGCCTCTTCCTGCTCAGTTAACTCCACATACGTAACGGGCACGGTCGGCTGATGCTCTCGCATGGCCAGGGTAACGCGAAGGTGGCCATCGACTACAGTGCCGCTAGTCCTGTTGACGATGATATTCTGGACGATACCAACCTGGTGTAGTACAGCGGAGAGTGCTTCCTGTTGAGGTCGAGGATGGACCCTCCAATTACGGCTGCTAGCTAGGAGTTGGTCTGTGGCTTCTTCACCATAGCCAACAATCCTATTAGCCCAGGGGTTTGACATGCTGGCACGCTCTGCCTTTGACTTGGACCATTTTGTAGATGTAGCAATTGCGTTACGCTTCGCCACCTACGCCCCCCGCCAGCCGGATAAGCCCCTCGATCCAGTCCTCGGCACCGCGCAACGCCAACTCCCACTGCTGTACCGCCATCTCGTCCGGCGGCGCCACGTCCTCGCTTGCTGCCGGTGCACCGAGCACCTCGCGGCCAACGCCCAGCAACCGCAGCGCCGCCCTGAGCGCACTCGCAAGGCTGTGTGCCTGCAGGGGAGCGAGAGCGGGCAAGCCGATGAGACCGAGCTCACTCATGGCTCGCCATTCTCCTCATCATCTTCGTGCCATGCCGGTACGTGGCCCATATCAATGATCTGGCCGCAGAGAAGTCTCACTCCCCGGCGAAATGACGCGATGCGCCTGCGCAACGTCGCCACCTCGCATTCCAGCGCCGTAATCCTTTCGTTGAGTGGCTTGAGCAACAGAAGCACCGCTTCGGTCGTGGCCTTGTTAGCATCGGCATTGCTCCTGCGCCTGGCGGAGAGGGCGACGATCAGGCCGGCCAGGGCGGTGATGATGGCGACGATGAAGCCGGTATCCATGCCCACCATGCTCTATTCTCGCAGGGCCTTCTGGCCAGAATAGAGGCCGGCCGCGGAGAGACCAGCGATGATGCCCGCCAACACCACTAGCGGCCAGGCGTCAGTGAGAACGTCGCCCGCTTTGAAACCGATAGCAGCGACGATGCCTAGCACCACCGAGAGGAGGGAGGCATACCGGCCAGTCATACCGCTTTCCTTGGCAACCTGCACGAGACCGACGATCACGCCAGCGGCAAGCACCTCGAATACTGCCAGACTCATATTCACCTCAGACGTGCAAAAACCGGGGCATCTACTACCCCGGCTATCATCATACGATATCAGATACCCGATTCCATGAGTTTGAGGGAAAACCCATTACACCAATTCGCGCGCGGCGATCACCTGCCACTTCCCAGCCGCGTCCTGGTAGATAGGAATGACACGTGAGATAGAGCAGAGCATCTCATAGGCACCATGCGGAGTGAATCCTGTCAGCAAACCCGCCTGGTGGTTACTAACGGCATCGCCATGTGCCAACGCCCATACAACTTTTGCAGTTGCTTCCCTCGTGGTTAGTCGCTCCTCTCCCATACACTTCTCCCTTGCCTCTGCCATTCCCGTCTCCCTCAATTGCACACCGGCCAGCACAGCAGCAGTCCCTCGCATTCCCGACTCACTTCGCGCTGCCGTCGCGCCCAGGTCGACCAGGCAATGTAGCGGCCCAGGAGTGGGACAGTGTACAACCAGGCAGCCAGGACGCGTGCCATCCACAGACCGTCAGGCGTCATGTTTCCTCCGTTGCCAATATCGCGCCCATGACGCATCCAGGCGCGTGGGTGTTGCTTCCTCCACAGTGAGGGCATGGCACTCTGGCATAGGCTCTAATACGCCGTATGATCTCGTGCAGCGCTGCCAACCGCTCCTCCGGGGTAGTCCACCAACGCACCTCTTGTGTCATGGGCCTTCGATTACCTTGGTAGAACGTCCGGTAGTCATGCCAAGGGCAACCGAGGAAATGCACTGATGGTGCCTTACAATATGGGCACTCATAGCGCCCATAGTGCTCATAATACCCATAGCGCCGAATTCCAGCCTCCTCGATAAGTTCGGATACTAACTTTGGCCCTGGAGGCGGGTCGGCGGATACCCGTTCCAAGTCGATCACGAATGCTTCTAGGATTTGCTCCAATTCTGCGATCTCTGCGACAAAGCTTTCCTCCATTGGCCTAACGATCTGGCCCATTCCCCGGAACTGCCAACAATCGCAACCATCCACCGCGCAGGAGACATACGCACCATCGCCCAGAATGTGCTCCTGATTTAGATGCCCACAGAGGCAACGTACCAGCATCGTCACTCCTCCTCAATGCTCATGTTCCACTATCACCAGCCCCAACCAAACCCCGCAGGTGCCGACCGCAGTAGGGACAGAATGTCGCTTCCGGGATTAGGTGGAATGCTGTGTTGCGTCCTATCTCGAGGCGTCGGGCAGCCAAACCGTTTGCCATGCCTTCAGCATAGAGTCTGGCATACGTCTGAAACCCAGGACTGTTGGTATCAGGAATTTGCCTGTTCCTGTAATCAATGGCATCGGCGGCATGGCCACCACGGGCAACCCAGGCATCGTGAACTAAGTTGCCAGTATTACCATCGGCATCATTCGGTTCTCCATACCTAAACCGACCGTCTTGATAGCCATCGGAATACGGTGTGCCAAGCATAATGAGCGGCGGTTCCGGGTTAGACGCCACCTGAGCGACGGACGGACAGAGTAGTTCGCGAAACTTGGCAGCCAATCCCATCATTCCCCCTCCATCACCGTAGAGGCACCACGTGTTGCCTGATCTGCTGCAGGTCCCGCTTGATCTGCTGGAGCTCGAGTAGGATCCGCTCCAAAATGTCGTTCGGATGCGGCTGCTTCGCACAAGTGTGGGTAGACTCAGATACCCATGCTCCACAATTTAGACAGCACCAACCAGATATAGCCTTTCCGGTATAATCGCTCGCGGGTCCGTTCTCAGTCATTGTTCCCTCCCTCAGCGTGCCAATGTGGCAACGACGCTTTCCCAGTCGGATGGTCGCCACAAACGCACCTCACATTGCCCTGTTGCTAATAGTGCGTCCAACCATGCCGCCTGGTGCGGGGATACCCTGCCCCGTTCGCTCTTGAGTTCGGCCCAGACAATGCGACGCCCACGCACCATCGTCAGATCAGGATACCCAGCAGGGCTATGATCAGAACGCCAGGTATGGTAAGTGCGCCATCCCATCCAGGCAGCCAATTCGAGAACCGTCGCCTGGAACTCACGCTCTGAAATCGCCAAGGTCGGCGCGAGGATTCTCATCCAAAGTCCGCAGTCGACGGACGTTATGCGGCTTGGACCATTCGCATCAGCGCATCAATGGCGTTGCGCCGTGCTTCCGCCATCACACCATAGTCAATCTCGCCTCGCACATTCGCCCTGACAGCGCTTTCGACGCGCGCCACTTGGACGATGACAGCATGTCGCAATTGCTGGTCGGTCACTTCGCTTTCTCCTCCTGGCGCACGTCGAGCGCCTTGAGAGCGGCGCGTAGATCGCAGCGATACGACGTCTCGCAGAGACGACCACAGTAGTTCAGACATCGCTTGGCGGCATCTACTGCCACTTGCATCGCCACCACCTCCGCCTCGGCTTGGGCGGCGATATGACCAAGAAAGGCGCGAATCGTGCCGAAGTCTAGGCTCATATAGTTGCTGTCGGGTGCTTCCACATAGTCGCTTTGCCACCGATGCCAACGTTCCAGTTGGTGCTCACTCAGCATTTTGCTCATCGTTCACCTTCTTCGCCGCGACTGGCAGTCCCGGCAACCAGCGCCAGTGAGTGATGAGAGACTCCCATCCACCACGGGCATCAAGATGCCACCGCATATCGGTAGTGATCCAAGCCAGTCCGTATCGCTCACCGTCAGTGACCAGTACGGGCTTGCTGTAGTGACGGTCCCTCTCAATGCACGGCAGGGTATTTGCCACCGATACCCATAGGCCCTGATTGTCAGGACAATCCCAGCATCCACTGACCTCACGAACCATCGTCTGACTCATTGCTCTCCTCCTTCGCACCCAGTGCAGCCAGGGCCTCTCGCGTTGCAATGCCCTTGTCCAGGAGTTGCTTGTAGGCGAGGTGAGTGGCGGCCAGGGCCTCCGCGGAATGATCAGCACTCGCCTCCGCGACGCGGACATTGACCCAGGCAGCCAGGGCCTTATCGCATCCCATAGCCGTCTCTGCCACCGCCTGCAGCCGCACCAACTCATCGAGCATGGCCTGGCCGGCAGTGCCGGAGAGAGCGTCTTTGCCCATCTGCAATGCCTCGTGTGGCCCGTAGCATCTCTCTTCCCATGCGAAGCTATGCGAGTGATCGTCATAGTCCAGAACGGCACCCAAGCTACGCTGCACGTGCCCTAGCGCCTCCCGCATTGACGCCGCCTCAGCCTGCGTAGCCGCCAGCGCCTCGGCCTGGCCCTCTATGGCTCTGGTCTGACAGTCTGAGATGTTGTCGGCGAGCGTCAGCGCGGCTTTACAATCCGCTAGAGCCTCATCCTGGGCATTGATGTGCAATAGCAAAGAGCGAATATCCTGTTCCGCTTTTGCCAGCACAACTCCGGGATTGATGCATGACTCCTCAACCCAGTCCTCATACAGCAGATATAACTCCCCTTTACTGAGTACCATCGCTCACCTCCCTCGTGAGTCTGAAACTCGCGCCAATCTGATCGAAAGCCGCTTGGAGCCGCGCCACCTCATCGAGCATGGCCTTGCCAGCGGTGCCGGAGAGAGCGACACGTATCGATTTGCAGGTCAAACAGTCCTGCCACCGTACAATCTGACCCGGATCGTCAACCCGAATCCCTACACATTGCCGGCCTTCGCCTTTACAATTGGGGCAGCGACGCAATGCTGCCTCCAACTCACTCCGCATCGCCGCGGCCTCTGCCTGTGCCATCGTCAGCTCCTCGGCCTGGGCGGCGACGTGACCATATGCCCGCCGAACGAAATCATCTGCATCCAGATGCTCCGCTGTCTCTCGCCAGTTAGTCAGTTCCCGCTCACTCAGCATCTTGCTCATCGCTCGCCTCCTCCATGCACTCTACCGAGCAATAAGTCTGCGCGTCATCAATCTCTCGCTCGCAAACAGGGCAGTGTTTGCAGGTTAGGCCAGCGTAGCGGCTATTTACCGCGTTATGTTGCGAGGGCAGGAGAGGACGCCGGTAGCCCTCATCACATTCCTGCTTGATTTTGTCTATCCAATCATCCTTCATCGCTCGCCTCCTGTGCTCTGCGACACCCGGCACATACATCGGCTGTCCCCAGCCGTTGGCAATCGGCACAGTCGCTCTGATCATCCGACGATAGAGGCGGCACACACCTCTGCTCCGCCTCCTCCTGTGGCAGGGGGAACAGGCCTTGGAACCAATGCGTCACCGCCGCCTCTCCCTCAAGGGCCTCGGTCGTCTCTGAGTCGAACCATTGAGAGAGGCCATCCCAGTTGGTATACCAGGCCTTGCGCCACTCGGTGCCCGTTATCACCGGCAGATCCTCAGAGCAGTAATCCTGCTCAGGATCGGTTGTGGGCAATCTCTCGCTCGCGGCCACCCAGCGGGTCTCAATCTTCGCCATCGTCACCCTCCTCAGCCATAGGCAACGGCGGCATACCTCGCAGCCAGTGAGTCACAGTCCCGCAGACGTGCGCCCACATTGTTGTTCCAGAATGCCATCGTCCTGTCTCCATTCCAGGTATACCGAGTATCAGACTGATGACCGGAACCTCGTCACCGAGACCATTCTTATTGACGGTCGGCAACTCGCCGCTGCTCACGGCCACCCAGCGCGTGGCATCGGGGAGCGAACAATCTGGCGAGAGCCAGCACTTGTCGCCTACCGATATAGCGGGTAATTCCACTTCCTGTGCCTTACAATAGGGCGCACCGCCCTCTGCTTCCGGCTCCCGGTAGTGATCACAGTCGCGACAGTCGGTGATATACATAATCTTGGCTGGTAGATTTATCATTGCCTCACCCTCCTTTAGCGCCTAGCGCAGCAATGGCAGCATCAGCGGCATCGTCATTCCCTTCTCGTCGCCTCTCGCGCCTAACCCGGCTTTGTCGTCACCATGTGGAACTCGTGCTCTTCCTCGCAATTACAGTCCGTGCGATATGCGGGCTCACACTCAGTCTCGTCGTGGTCACGCCAGCCTACACAGGTCATCAGGTCATCGAGAACACAGCCACATTCGCCATAGGGCTCAAGTAGGCCATCATATCCGTTCGCCACCAGGTATGCCGTCACGATGTCACGGACGGTCGCCATTTGTGTTTGCCTCCCCCTCGTCCTCATCATCCCTCCCCCCATCAGCGGCCGCACGCCCCCGCCACCGCGCTCGCTTTCCCGCTCGTCCGGTTGCACGAACCCACAAGTGATGAGCGCCAGACGGAGATCATAGCCGTCACACTGCTCCGCTGGCGTGTAACCGCTGCATACCTCGTCCTTGCACTGCTCGCAGTACATGTTCAGCACGGCAACCGAGAGTGCCGCAGTTTTGGCAAAGGCTATTGCCTCGTCCTGGGTGTACCTCATCCGTTTCTGCGTCACCGTCCCTCCCTCATCAGCAGCCTTCGCCACTCACCACCCCCCGGTGCCCCTCGTGTCGCCCGTTCCATCTTTCGCAGACATCTGGGGCAAAACGGCCTCCCGGCTGACCATTCCGTTGCCCAATGATCCCAAAACACGCGCGAGCCACAGATGGCTGGGTGATCGTGCCAACCCAACCATAAGTGCAGGACACGACCGCCCCAACATCTACCAATAGTGAACCTTTGTGGCCGAATATGTGCCCTGTACCCCGCTAAGAGTTGCCACTCTCTCTCGGTTATCATCTCTCTCCCATCACCGGCCGCGCGTCGCCGCCACCCGGGCCTCCACGGGTTATTTCGGTTATACTCATCCCAATGTCTCCCTGATGATCGGTGCTACGACGTTGCGGTCAAAGTCCACATGTACAGCCACGATCTTGCCGGGGCCTTGGCGGTTCACCGGATACCTCCTGTTATTCCCAGCCCCAGCAACCGCAATAGAAGCGGTCGTACCGTTCTTTCGGCTTGTGCTCGAAGAAGGCCAGGTCCGGGCTGCTATCTTTCTGACACAGGCACGGTTCGCCGCGCCTGCAGCCGTAGTTGGATTCATGGTTACGGCCCTTAGGGGTGGAGCCATAGTGAGCGCAGCGAGCTCGTCGTCCCGCGAGGTCGGGTGGCTCCACCGGGACGTTGTAGCCGGTGTCGATGCCGAAACAGATCACACACACTGGCAAGCCGGTGTGATCGCGTCCCTGAGCGGCGTGGCCGCACTTCATCATTTGGGCCATGGTGAAGCCTCCTGTGTCTGGCCCCAGTGGTTCTCGGCCATAGTGGCCGGATGGCGAGCTTCGCGTGTTGCGTTGGTGAGCCGCAATCGGATGATCCGCTCCTCGAGGGCCATGATGCGTAGGACGTCGTCGTGGTGGGCCACGACGTAGACGACCCGGGCGAGAAGCGCGCTGACGAAAGCGCCGGCGAGGAATGCGGCGAGATAGGTCATGGTGAGTCCTCCTTTGTTCCGGGCCACGTGGCCGATAGGTGCAACTCGAGGCCGGCGGGGCCGATGATGACCTTGTCTCCCTGGCGCCAACCTTCGCTGCCCACGTGCCTCCGCCTGAGCGCTGCCACGATCTCCTCGCTGGTCATTTCTCCTCCAGCGACTTGAGCCAGTTACCGCGATCCAGGCTCGGGCGCGCGTCGGCGTCGCCCATGTCCGCCACCAGGAACCGGCCGTCCAGCAGTCGGCTGATGATCGGAGCCTCGTAGCGGGAGTTGGGCAGGATGTGATAGGTCCGCGTCACCTGCCCCGCGTGGTTGCGATCGCAGAGGCGGTTGTTACTCGCCAGCACGGTGAGACACTGGCCGGCGCGGCGATAGCGGTCGTCCAGGAGTTGGTAGAGCTTCTCATCCGCCCATTCGGTCATCGAGATCTTGTCGAGCTCATCTATCGCCAGGACCTGGACGGCGAGCATGCGGTCATAGCGTGCCGTGTAGCTCATGAGCGCCTTCGGGTCGAAGGCAGCCTTGAGGTAGTCCAGGAAACCGGCCAGGGTGGTGTAGTGGACCTCCTTGCCGGCCTTGCGGCACTCGGAGCAAATGCCGGCCAGCAGGTGGGTCTTGCCGGTGCCGAGGCCGCCATGCAGGGTGAGGAAGCCCACCGGCCGGCGCACCACTTCCCAGGCGGCCTTGAGCCCGGCCTCGGAGTGCGTCCCGTGCTTGCGCCGGAAGTTGCCCAGGCGCCAGGTCTTGATGTCGCCCGTGATGCCCGTGTTCTGCTCCGCTTCGCTGGTGGCCTTGGCCGCGCTACAACTGGGGCACCAGATCGTCCGGTAGGTGTGGGGTGAGACTTGGACGCAGACGTATTGGAGACCGAGGCAATGCTCGCAGCGGTAGGATGGTGGCGGTTCCAGCTCGGGTGCCTCCGGGCTGACCATCGGCGGCTTGTTGCGCCATCCGCGCGATCTGCCAGCTTTGGCAGCGGTCGCCTCGGCCATAAGCTGCACTTGTTCAGCCAGGGGTCTCATGTGAAAGGGCGTCGTCATCCTCGTCGTTAGCCTCCTGCAGCCATCCTTTGGGGAAGTCCGCGATGGTGCGCTCGAGCGGAATGGGTTCGCGGGTGTTGCCGCGACGCGGTTCCAGTCCACCCTTCTCGAAGCATTCCAGTAGGCCCGTAATGTTGCGCGGGTTGTAGCCGCGGCCAATCCAGTCGGTGCACACACGTTCCCACAAGGCCAACTTAGTATCGAGACCGCCAACTCGCGCCTCGATCTCGCCATACAGCGTCTTTGGCGGGTAGCGTTGCGTCGCCTTCCTGTAAGTCGCCACCGCGGGTGGGACGGGTTTGGGCTCGCCGCGCTTGCGCGGCGTTACGTCTCTTCTACTCTCCTCTACTCTACTCTCCTCTACTCTACTCTCCTCTACTCTATTGTCGTTACACCCGTTACACGTTTCAGTAACGACGTTATGTGTCGTTACATTAGCTAGTTTCTTCTTAGCTCGATACTTCCGAACCCTTGCCGCGACGGCTTCAGGCTCTGCGCTTGGCGTTGTTGGCTGGCGCTTGACGAAATGGACTAGGCGCCATTGCTCGTCCTGACAATCGGCGATGTTGAGGCCCCGTAGGGCTTCGAGGTCGATACTGAGTTGCTCGGCATCAATACGCAGTTGAAAGGCCATGTCGTCTATGGGCATAAGGCTGCCATCGTCGTCCACGATTCCGGCTAGGGCGAAGAGGTTGATGCAGACACGAAACTGTCTGTCGCTGAGCTCGTGCATTTTGCGGTCATGAAGCATCTCGGTCCACAACTTGACCCATTGCTTCACGGTTTGCACTTAGCGCGTAGACGCGGACAACTCCGTCTCATGGCGCCTCCTGTGACAGATGCAGCGCCAACTCACCGCGCCGCAGCACGACGTCCCCCACCTCCCAGCCCATGCGCCGCACGTCAGCATCGCTATAGACGTAGAGCCACCGGCCGGCCGGCAGGTGCCCCGTCACGAGTGCCCACGCTAGAGCCTGACTCTCCGCGGTCGCCAGCGCATCGGCGTAGTACCCATCGGCAAGGACCTCAGTTAGGGTTGCGCCAAAGCGACCATCCTGGACTCTCGCCTGCATCGTTGTCGCCACCAGGAGTGCGGCATCAGGGCCGAGTACGCCCACCTCGCCGGCGAGGACTCGGGCGATGAGCTGAGCGGCAAGCAGGAGCGCGATCACGTCTGCCCCTTGCTGGCCAGAATTGCCCGTCCGATCACCTCGACGAGTTGCGGAACGACTGCATTGCCGAGCATTCGCAGTCGGTCCATCCTGCTGAGTGCCAGCCTTTTAGGGCGTTTCTCCGACCCAACTCGCTCAGGCAAGGCTCGGGCGTCATTCAATCCACCTCCGTCCATTTCGTTGGAAAACCCATCATGTCTTCCACGAACTCCGGATTGAGTTTGCCGCCGTAGAGGCCCAGCAACGTCGGAGTTGGTCGCGGTGCTGTGGAATTGGTTCGCGTCCAGCGCGAGGCGTTCGGGGTTGGCAGGAGGCGGCTGGCATAAGCTGAGAGATGCAGCGTCCCCCGCCCATCCCGCGAGTTGGGGCCACCGTGCTGCCCGTCGCTCGCTCTCGGTGTGGGCCACAACCCAGACCCTATCTCTCCTGTGCGGCGCACCGACGGCACAAGCCGGAAGTACAACCGCCCATGCGGTGTAGACCGCGGCTTCCAGGTCAGATAGGCAGCCGTCGAGGCCCATGCTGATGAGCCCAGGAGTGTTCTCAAAACAGCACCAACTCGGTCTGAGCTCGGTAACAACGCGAAACATCTCCGGCCAGAGCCAACGGTCATCTGCCTCGCCTCTGCGCTTCCCGGCAAGGCTGACCGGCTGACAGGGGAATCCGCCGCAGATAAGATCAACTGGCTCAAGGTTGTGACTTCCGACATTGCGCACGTCCTCATACCGTTTCACATCCGGCCAGTGCTTGGCGAGTACTTGCCGACATTGGGGATCGAGCTCGACTTGCCACCGACATGTCATGCCGACACGCTCCAGGCCAAGATCAAAACCGCCCACTCCTGAAAAGAGACTCCCGAATGTCACGTGTGCCCCTCACTCTCCGGTAGAAGTGCGATCATGTTTCCGTCACACCAAATCGCAACAGATAGCGTGGATCACTGATCGTCATCTTCATCGGACTGGCACAGTACCGACAGTTATAGGACGGCTCTCCACATAGCATCCTCCTCATCGCTTGTATCTTTTCTCCATTCCAAATCTCCGCCATCGTCTCCCGACGGAGATCGCCCAGGATAACGCTGTCTACAAAGTCCATGCAGCAGGCACCAACGCGGCCATCGGCATAGACGTAGAGGTGGTTGAATGGATAGGTGCAGTAAGGGGACTTGACTGTAGGAACCAAAGGTCGGGAGAAGAGCCCAGGGGACATGAAAAGGATGCCTTTCTCTTGGCAGAATTGCGCCGCCCTCTTGAACATCTGATCCGACAGTTCCTGGTGATAGTAAAGACTCTCTTGGCGATCTGCCTCGCGGTAGATGATGTTGTGATAGGCAATCACAGATGAGATGTGGTAATGGTCAGCCAAACGCATCACGTCAGGTAACTCGGTGATATTCCTCACCGAGGCACCAAAGTTCAGGCAAAGCAACGGCAAGGTGGAGTTGTGCCATGCCTTGGCTCCCGTTAGGAATTGCAGGGCACTCTCCAGCGTTTCTAGGGTACCGCCGCGCCGAATAACGCTGTAACCATCAGTGGCATCGCAGGAAAACGAGAGCGAGTGTAGACCACCTTCAACCATCGCCTCGGCTAGGTCTGGAGTCATCAATTGCAGGTTGGTTGTGGTATGGGCTTTCGCCCCAGCGATAACAACGTCGCGCATGAAGGTTAGGAAATGTGGACTCATGAGAGGCTCGCCGATACCCACGAGGTAGACGTTTTCAAGTTGACCGAGGTAGGGTTTGATTTTGGCATTCCACAAGTCTGGCACCATTATGGCGCTGATGTGACCGGGCAATTTGTTGAAGCACTGTGCACAACTGAGATTGCAGATGCTAGAAACCTCAACTTGCAGACTGTGCAACTTGTGGAACGGGAGCATTTGGTCGGTCATGTGGCTCACGTCCGCGCCTCGCGCTCCGGCTGCCTCGACGTGGTGTTCATTCTGGCGTCGGCTGGGCCGGCGGAGAGATTTGCTCGAATGTGAATCCCGTACTTCTGCAAGCGACGCATTCCACATCGCTAGTCTCGTTGTAGGGATACCCCCATTGCTGCCGCCGATATCGGAAGTGGCCGGTTCCTCCACAGCGATCACAGAGTACCGGTTTCAATGCTTCGTTTTTCATGTTGGCTAGAAACTCGCGCTCCATCACACCTAATCTCGTCTTAGTTTCATCCATTGAAGTCTCCTTTCGCCTGCCCCTCACTCTCCGGCTGCCACACTCCCGTCTTCTCCCATTGCGGATGCTTCCCGCGGGGCTCTGTCTCCTGGACGGCCTTGTGCGCCGCGACGTGGGCGAAGTACGCCTGCCGTGCTCGCTCGTATGCCGGCCAGGCATCGCCATCCCAGATGCGACCGCGAGTGCCGGCACGCATGCTCGCCCCCTGCATCGTCACCCAGAGTACCTGCGCCTCCGGGCAGCGCGGGGTGTAGCCGCTACCGGTATCGCCCGTGCAGCCACACGTCAGCGGGACGCGAGTGTGGCCGCGCAAGTCCTCTCTCATCATCTCCTCCTCGGTTAGAGACGACACATACATGGGACGTAGTAGTCCAGGCCGGAAAACAGCGTGCCCTGTTGTGCGAACTGGCGCAGGGACATTTTCCCGCCTGGATCGAAGAAGCTGTTGCCGCCCTTGCCTGCTGCCCGCCGCTCTGTGCTGGCCTCCTCAAGCCTAGCTGCTCGCTCGAATAGATCAGGGTGCCGCTCCAGTAGGTCACGCCACTGGCGTGGCGACTGGAAGGGACACAGCCAGCACGAGCTTTTGCGTGGCACCTCTAGCCCCGCCGCCTGGATAATGCGCGCGCAGGCGTTGCGATCTAGGCCACGGTCTACCAGCGGCCGTACCTTGTCCGGCTGGCGACGTGACTCCTCAGCGCTGATGCCTATGAGTAGGGTGGCAGGATCGTGGTCATTCGCCGTGCACCAGGCGTGTATTGGCGCGATCTTCCACATGCTGGTACACCACCTGGCGCCGGCGAATGGCGTTACGCGGTAGTGCTCGCAGTAGTCGATGAGAGCCATCCGCTTCTTCCCTCGTCGCCATTCCGGCCCCAGCATCGTTACCGCCAGGTCGCGGTCAGCGAGCCAGAGCTTGAATGTGTCCACGTAAGCGTCAGTCTCCGGCCACTCACAGCCCGTCGCCGCCATGACAATCGGACCGTGCCAGCCTTCGCCCACGAGCAGCACCACGAGAGCGATACTGTTGACGCCGGCACCTAGCGATAAAGGGATGCCGTCGTACTCATGCGTCGCCATCACGCCGCACCTCCTGCACCCGATCCGCCGCCATCACACGCGCTTCCATCCGCCCTTGCCCGTTTTGCTGTAGTAACAACGCATCCAAGGATTGGTGCGACCTTTGGGGTCCGGCGGGTACTTGATGCGGATGACTTCGATGATGGCTGCCGCGCGCTCCTCGTCGCATTCCAGGAGGACGGCGGTGCCGGCAATGTCTCTAGGAGTGGCGTCTACAAATATGCGGTTGGGGGTGACTGGAGCGACCAGGCAGGGCAGCGTTATCGGGTCGCGTCTAACTACCAAGTCGCTGACATTTACGGCGTAGGGCATCCTGGCACCTCGCTCACTCTGGCATCTCCATCGGCAGCCGCAGTTGGGCCATCGCCGCCTCAATCCTTGCCCGTGCAATCTTGAAGTAGTGCTCGTCTATCTCGATGCCCACCATGCCAAACCCTTCCTGTGTCGCAGCCTTCCCGGTGCTTCCGCTGCCCAGGAAGGGATCGAGCACTACGCCACCAGGCGGCGTCACCAGGCGGCAGAGGTAGCGCATCAGGGCAGTGGGCTTCACGGTGGGATGGAGGTTGCGGCGTGGTAAGTACGCATTGCTGATGCAAGTCGCTTCCTCACCCCGCAGTTGTGAGGCACGGGCAAGTGCATTGGAGGCGACTACCTCTTCTAGCCCATCGCACCCCTCGTCCCTGTCCGCCTTGCTCGCTTTCGCACAATACACCAGCCGACTAGCCCGCTCGTCCGCGTCTAGCGGGCAAGCCTTGAAGAAGCGGGCAGCGGAACCGAAGTCGCCCATCGCGTGGGCCGACGTGCCCGTAGTCGAGGACTGTCCCTTGCCGCTACCATAGATCGCCTGCAAGTCCGTGCGAGCAATGCGTTTATGCGGGAAGTGGCCGCCATCGCGCTCCGTGAATAGGCCAACCACTTCATCGCTAGCGGGATTAGGCAACTTGGTAAAGAGGCGCTGTAACTGCTCTGGCATCCGCTTGTACGTGGCCTCGTCAATCTTCATAGCGTCTGCCGTGTACCGCGTAGTGATGCCTGGCACAGAGCGTTTGCCCATTCGACAAATCCCAGAGCGCCTGGCAGTCGCGGGCTTGGTCGCGGCTCACTATCTCGTACTCTTCCATCAGGACCGCCAGCGGGATCAGATGATGCGCCTCCACGTTTTCCTGGCTACCGCAAACAAGGCACTTCCCATCACGCGCCTTTACGGCGTCCATCCATTTGCGGTTTTCGTTGAGAGTGCGGACGGAGGCATTGAGCCTGGAACTACCACCATGCCAGCGATAGTGATTGGCGCCGCGAGTCTTCTCAGCCCTAGCCCTCACCTTTTCCGGGTTCGTCGCGCACCATGCCTTGTGCGATTCCGATGTTTTGCGCTTCGAGTCGTCGCGGTGATGGTAGCCCGTCCGGTGATTCGTACCTGCAACTCGCCCCAGCAAAAGGCCAGCCATCTGCGCTTCAGTAATGCCTGCAAGCCTCTGCGCCTCGGCTCGGTGTTCCATGCAGGCAACATGACGCACCGTCGTTAGTTCGCCAGGGCGCCGGTAGAGCGCCTTATGGCAGATGACGCATTCGCTGTTAGGCGTTCGCATCCATCCACCCCGCTAGCTCCCGCAACTGGCCTGACGTCACGTCGTCACGTAACTGGTACTGGTCTTCGGGATATGAAAGGATCAGGTTGGCGGGCCAGCGGCCGGCGGCATTCTCAGGCTGCCGCCTATGTTCCTGTGCGGCAAAGGGCATCGAACCGCCCTCCGCTATCGAGCCATCCGAGCGGCGCCATGTTGACCAATTACCCTCTACTCGGCACGCATCCACATTGATTGCGCCTGTCCCCCAGCGCAGCACATTGGCCGCGACCGTGCCCTCCAGCGACTTGCGGGCGACGATGATGGGCTCCCAGGCGGGCTTCAGTGCAGTGCCCCAGCCCTGCCATTCGCGGGCGGCGTCGGTGGCGGGGGCGGTGATAAGTGCCGCACTTAGCCGTGTCTCCGGGGTGCTATTCCCGAAACCTGCACCAAAGTCGCTACCACCGACATGCCCATGTAGGTGATAACCTGGTCGGCTCAGCTTATCCCCCACAACTTCCCGTTCCGCTCTCGCCGCCTTGTCTATGGCCTTGCTGACGTCTAGCGACTTCGGGAACCCGCTCCCGTAGACCCACATCACCGTGTCGCGGATCTCCCAGCCTGCATCCTCGATAGCGCAGGCCAAACGGTGAAAGGTGCGCGTGCCTCCGAAGGCCAACAAATGCGCTCCCGGCTTGGCAACTCGTAGCAACTCAGTTGCCCAAATTGTTGCCCAATCCTGGAATGCCCGCATGTTGGCCTGACGTAGATTCGGGAAGGCTGGGGTATCACATTTGCAGGGGTTCGATGATACCTTCCATTTGCCGCATGACCGGCATCGGACATTACTCCGCTTCTCAAAACTTGGTCTTGGTAAGCGCTTACTACCGTCACGCATTTCTACTGGCGCAATGCCTTCATTCCAACGTTTCCCTACATGTGGGTCTTGTTCCCATGGCGCATCCCATTCTTTGCCCATGAACTCCAGGCCATAGGGGGGATCTGTAACAATGCTATCCATCGAGTCAGCCGCCAGCGTGGGCAACACCTGGAGGCAGTCGCCCAGATAGAGCACGACTCTGCCGTCCGGACTGCGGTAGGTCGCCTCGATCATCGAGACTCCATCGGCAGACGCGGTTGGTGCGTCCGCTCCTCCTGCTCTACCCTGTCCAAGACGGCACTCATGGCTGCCAGTGGCGGTACATGATTGGGCTCTTGTGCCGTCCGTACAGCACCGCATAGATGTGGCTGCGGGAGTTGTGGTCCCGTTGGCCAGGGTTGTTCCGGTAGTGGCGGCGGCAAGATACTCGGAACTCCTCGAGCAGTTTCACTCTGGCACCCACATGGGCGGCAGGCCATGGAGCGCTCGCTCGCGGTTCTCGAGGGCATCCAAGATTGGCTTGATCTGGGTCACATGCCGCACCACTCGCTCGTTCCCATGCCGTCTGCCGAGCGCGTAGTACAGTTTCTCTCTTGCATTGACGGCGTTACGGTCAGTCCGTCGGCCATAATGACGCCGGCAATCATGACGGAACTCGTCGAGCGGTTTGATTGTGCCCTCCCTGGGGCGCCCACGTTGGCAGGCGCCCCTCCCTCGCGGCGACTAGAATGGTCGCGGCTCCGGCCCAGGCAATGGAGCCTGTTGTGCCGGCTGCTCCGCCTCCGACTGGCGCTCAATGGCCGCATCAATGACCGCGACCACCTCGTCTACACTGCCCAATTCCCAAAGATCGGCCTTGAGGGCTACTTTTGGCAGACCAAGCAGATCGGCGGCTTGCCGCTGGCCGAGGGTGCGCTTCCGCAATTCTGCCGCGTACCGGTTCTGCTCGCTGGGCGGCCAATGGTGCTTTTCCTTCTCGGCGGGCGGCTCGGTGGTCGGTGGTGCGGCTTGTGGCACAATCTCACCAGCCTCCGTCACTCTTACCTGTTGGGCCCCGGGCACCGTGCCGACCTCACTTTCGTCGAGCCAACCCAGGCCGACGATGCTGAGCGTCACGCGCCGTTTTGCCTTGGTCTCGGCTTTCATGATGGCATTGGCACGATCCTCGCCGCGTAGCGGCGTGTAAGTACCATTGCGAGCAAAGTACCGTTTGCCACTTTCCGCTGTCTTCCACTCGCCGTTCTCGCGCTCCAATGCAACAGCGCCAACGCTTTCGTCCGTCCTCCCATCCGGCATCGTGGCCCGTGCGGTCACGATGTAGACGCCCTCGACAAGTTCTCGCGCCGGCATCGTGATATTCACGTGGTGGTTGTCGCGCAGTTGGTCAGTGCATCCTCGCAGAGCGTAGAGCACCAACTTGCCGTTGAGCTCGATGTACTCGAATGGTTTGGTAAGGGGATTCAATGCTAGGCTTTCGCATACAGCCCGGTAATACTGGACACGCTCTTTGGGCGTCAGTTGGGAGAGATCCCCCTTCACGATCACCGCCTCAATCACGGCGGCATCATCCTGTTTCGTTAGCGCTCGTTCCTCACTCATCTCAGTCCTCCAACTGATAGTGCCGTACTCGGAAATGCGTCGCTTTGCGTTCCAACAGCCGCCCGGTCAACCGGTCGTAGGTGCCGCCCGGTAGTGAGCGATGCAGGGCCTCCTCGATCTGCCGCGCTTGGTCGTCGAAGAACACCCCGGCGGCGTTCAAGTCTTTGTGCTGGGGCTGGGTTTCAGTGATAGCGATGATCATGTCATCCACTGGCCAATGCTCGATCCCCCACGCTTTGCAGACGCGAATCTCGCTCACCGTCCTACCTCCTCACCATGATGCTAGGGTGGCTCATCTCCTCGGGCTCGTCCGGCCTTACATATTCCGGGAAGAAGTGCTCCACGCATGTTTCGCAGATACCGTCACTCGTGCCGGTTATGCCGTAGCCGGGTTTGGTGCCGAGGTCGGCATTGCACCAGGCGCACCTAACCCGGATGATGCTCACTCTGCCTCACAACTCGTGATGAGTTGCTCTGCCGGCTTTGATGCTAACTGTTCCTCATCCGCAATCCATCGCTCCGCCGCAGCCCGAAAGTCCGCCTCGCGTTCGGCCTGCCAACGTGCGGCGATCTCCGCTACTGCCTGGTTGAGGTCGCGGGCGATGGTCACGGTGGGGATCTTGGAGATCGTCACGAACGGCAGTCGGAGTCCCTCGGCCACTTTCTCGAAGGCAGCTCGCTTCAGCGACAACAGGTTGCCGTGCTGGTTGGTGATCGCCCATTCGAGCGCCTTGATCTCGGGATAGGCGAGCGTCGTCAACTCCTTGACGCTCAGGCCGGGTGCCGGATGGCGATTATCGGCACTGTAGTCGGCAGCGCGAATCTCGGCCTCGACCTTGGTGACAAAGTCTCTATTCAGGCGGATAAGATCAATCGTGAACTTGTGGGCTGCATCGAACACTGCTTGATCTTGGGCCAACTTAGCTTGCAGCCTGGCCAATTCCGCGCGATGTTCGGCCAAGTCATAGACTGCCGCGTCCAGCTCCAGTGTCTCCATCTCTCCCTCCCTATGCCGCGCGCTGCGGATAGAATGCGCCGGCGCGGTCAATCTCTTCGGGCGTGGCACCGAGACTCTGCGCGGCACGGATGCTGCGTCTCGTCTCGTCCTCCCATGACGCCCACATTCCCGGATCGCACTCGTACCGCGATGTAGCCAGCCACTTCGCCTCATTCGACCGACGGCGCACCTGGCCTAGCGCGCGTGCAAGCGCTTTGTCCATCGTCATTGCCTCCCTCACCAGGCGCGCCAGCAAATCCGAACGAGTGTGTCAGTCTCTTGTTCGAATTCTAGTCCCCGCATAGCAGCTCGGTCAGCAACCAGGGCAGCTTCCTCGCTGCTCGCGCAGCGGACACTGAGGCTGCTATCACTGACCGTGACCATGCGAGAGTCCGGTACGTCCTCTAGGGCTGCCAGCAATTGGTATAGGTGGCGAATCGTCATCACACTACCTCCCCTACCTCCCCGTCTTGTAGTTGTGTCATGACCATTTCATCCAGGGTGTCCTTGATGGCATCGATGTAGTCGCTATGAACGTTGTAATAGAACGTCGTGTCATCCACATTCCTTACCGCCATGCTCCAGACCGGCTCTACCTTTCGGCGAGACGGACGATCTATGAGAATCCGATTCGCTCCAGCGACGTTCACGTCCTGGTATTCACCATCCGCGAGTTTGACCCACATCGTCACACCTCCCCTACTTCAGTCGTCGCCGCTCTTGCCGGCGTATCTCATCGCGCGCATAGGCAACCATCAGGGTGCCAGCGCTACCCAGCACCGCTAGTAGGCCGTAGAAGACGAGCCAGACGCCGAGGTCGGTCATAGCGCCGCCAGCTTTGCCCGCGCCTTGGCGAGAGCATCAGAGTCGCTCTCTGCGCAGAATGTCTTCGTCCAGTCGGCCTTGTCGCGCATGTCGCGCACGAGCCAGTAGCGGCGGGGGCGACCCGTTCGCCCGCGGCCATCGCTGCGCAGCAGGTAGTAGGCATCGTCCGGCGTGGCGGCAATGCGACGCCAGATGAGCATGGCGAATCGGCGGTCAAGGTCCTCAATTTCCCACGATGCCTGCAATGTGCCAATGGTCATCGTCCGCCTCCCCGCATCTGCCACAGGCGCAATCCGGCCCGGATGATCACCCAGAGTGAGTAGACCGCCAGGAGCGCGATGAGTCCCATGGTCAGCATCGGCGTGACTCCGCCCGCAGCCGTGACTCTTCGTACATGGCGTGTGTGGCAATGTGCCGGGTGGGGTAGTCACCCATCGCGTCGAGGGCATTGAGCAGGCGGCACAATTCGGTGAGCCATGCCTGTGGCTCGGTAGCGATGGGATTCAGCGGCCGCTTCGTGGGATTCGTCATCGCCGCCTCGTCTTTCCCGTGTGCAGGTAGGAGTAAGCCACCAGGAGCGCCGCCATTGCCGTGTAGGCGATGGCTATTGGGAGTGCTACCGTGACCGAGGCGAGACCGACAAGGTAGACAGCCAAATTGCCAAACATTAGGCCGGCCCAGATCAGGATGATGTCGTGTATGCGTATCGTCTGGCTCATCGCCCATCCCTACGTTGCCGACCGCGCTGGATCTGCCACCAACTCCCGCCGACGCCCACGATTGCCACCGCTAGCCATAGGATCACCAACAACACCACATCCATGCGCCACCTCCTGCATAGACTCTCGCACCCGCCGCAGCAGTTCGTGCAGCGGCGCACATTGCAGCGCCCACTCACGCCATTCGTCGGGCGTGGGAATGTTCTCCTCGAGGAGCACATAGGGGCGGGGACAGCGCCTCATGCTGGTGCCTCTGCTGTCGCAAACAGGCCAACTGGTAAGGTGCGGCCACGAATCCGGTAGAGTAGCCTTACCCATTCCCGTTCATTGAGTCTTGTCGGCTCTTTTACGTAGAGGTGTGCAGCCAAATTCAGGGGCGTCACCCGCCACCAACTGAAGTCGCCGGCATAACGGACGGCGAAGACAGGGATGGTTGCGCGGCTACCTAGATCGGCCAATGCTCGGTAGGAAGGATGGGATGGTCTTTGCGGCGCGGCACTCTCGTGTTTGTACTCTACGAGCGCCATGACTTGGGCATGGTCATACTCGACCAGCACGAAATCCAGATCCACAGCCGGACAGTCCAGGCCCCAGTAACCATGCCAGTCACTCAGCGCAGCGTCACGCCAACCCGTTCGTTCCGTTCTCGCGTTCCGCATCAAGCCATCTCCGCCAACCGTGCGCGCGTGGTTGCTATCGCTTGCGGGTCTAGGTCTATTCCTAGGAACCGCCTGCCGAGCGCGGATGCCACAACGGCAGTCGTACCACCACCCAGGAATGGATCGCAGATGAGTTCGCCTGGCTGGCTGAATCGCTCCATCAGGTCGGCAATGCCGCTCTCGCTCTGGCCCCAATCGTGGTGTTCTTTGTCGGGCCGTTGCGACTTCGTCACGTCCCACATCCATTCGCCAGCATATTCACCATTCGTGAACCAGAGTACCGGCTTCCACCCTGTCATTACGTGCCGTTGCCATAGTTGGAGCGTCGCGCCCGGCGTCAGATAGGCGAGCGTCCAATGATAACGAAGGTGCGGCACCATCAGCGCTAAGACTTCCGGCAGGTAGGACTGGCCCACCATGACCAACGCTGAGCCACCGGGCTTGAGCCATTCGGCGGCGCGGCGCGCTAGGGTCTTGTAAAGTGGCAGGTACTCGCGGGGGTATGGTGGGTCGGTGAGAATGAGGTCTATGGTAGCCGGGTCGATTGTCACGTCGGCTATGTCCGCTGTCAGGAGCCGGTAGGAATTGGCCTCTGCGGGCGCCGGCATCCTAGCAGCGCGTTCCAGCTCTCGTCCCCGGCGTTTCATTGCCTTATAGGCGTCATGGACATTGTCGGTGGCGTCCATTTGCTCAGCGATGGCGGCATAGGCATCGGGCTCGCGCTCAGCCGCCTCTACCACGGCGCGCGCCTTGGTGTAGGTAGGCCGCGACATGCCGACGGCGGCGGCGACTTTCGCTAACGTTTCGCCTTTCTCTGGCTCCGAAAATTTTTCGGAGCCAGTCTGACGGTTGCCTTGCGTAGCAGCCATGCGACTAGCCGCCGCCTTTTCCTCCATCGGCTCCAGCGTCCGGCCGATGGCGACCGCCTCGGTCGGTGTGAAGTCCTTGCGGCACACGTTCTCCGCTCGCTCGCCACGGGCGATAGATGTCAAATCTATGATTGTGGCTGCTATCTCACTCCAACCTAGGAGGCTGCAAGCGGCCAGACGGCGCTCTCCGGCGATGAGCGTGCCATCTGGCCGCACGACGATAGGATGCAGCAACCCCACCTCAGTGATGCTTTTCGCAAGGCCGGCCACATCGCCGAGGTCTGTACGGTGCCGATCACTGATGCGAACGTCAGCCAGTCTGAGTATTGTGGCCGTCACGCCAGCGCCTCCTTTATGGGCACGCAAGGCATACATGCCTTTGCGCCGGCGTCGCGTGCGTCTGGTGGCTCGCCAGGGGCATTAGGGAGCATGGCGGCGTCACGCGCCTGGGACGTTCTGGCCTTCTTCTGGGACACGCAAGGCACAAACATGCCATTGAGCTCGTCACCCAACATGTCGGCCAGCCGGAAGGTAAGCAGTGCGACAGCCGCCTCGGTCACTGGGTAGTCGCCATCGCGCAGGCGCCGCAAGTGACGGACGGAGTAGCCCGTAAGCATGGCAAGATTGTCGAGGCCGAGTTGCCTTTTCTTGGCCCACTCAAACAACTGGGTTTGGTATCTCATCGCTCCCTTTCTGGCTCACATCTGGGTGAGTGTGTCTCAAGTCTGGGACAAGTATAGCCGAGGTGGGACACAATGTCAATAGGTTGTGATAAGATGTCCGCAGATGAGTTTTGGAGTTGACTATGGCAAAAGCGCAAGAGGAATACGCAGGCACGCCGCTGGCGCAATGGCTCGTCGGCCAACTAGCGAAGCGGCACATGACAGCACGCGAGGTAGCATTGAAGGCGGGGCTTGGCCATGGGACGATCTACCGTTATCTCGCAGGTGGTCAGGCTGCGCCGCCGAAATGTAAACAATTGGCGGCATTCTTCGGCGTACCGGATGAGCAGGTCCTATACCTGGCGGGGCATATTGACCCGCCCCCCGATCACGACCTCTTTACGAGGCAGGTGGGGACCCTGGCAAGAGATTGGCCACCAGATCGGAAACGTCGCTTTCTGAAGCTGGCGGAGAGCTTTGAATGACCGAGCTCATGGCATCAAGCATCCGGGATGGCAGTGCCAGATTGCGGGCACGGAGTTGCCAGTAGAGAGTCTCAGCGAAGTCATCACCAAATGAGGGCAGCATGACTCATTCCCCTCCCGGAGGGATCGAACGTTTGTGCTAGTAGTATACACCCATTCTGGCCGCATTGCTACGGTTTCGCGCATTTGGTTGGCCTACGAGATGCAGTTGACATAGCAACCGTGACGCTCTCATGAGGCGCCGTCAATGGCGCGTTGGTACTGGGGAGGTGGAGGAATGACTGAGCCCGACGCAACCAAGATATGTGTATTCTGTGCCGAGGCGATCAAAGCCGCAGCAGTCGTTTGCCCTCACTGCGGCCGTTGGGTTGGGCTGCCGATGCACTCACGCGAGTCTCTCTTCCGCAAATTGATCATTCCAGGCATTGCCCTGCTGATTGTCGTCACGGTGGGTGGTGGGCTCGGCTTCACAGTATTGCATGCCAGACAGCAACGCGATCTTCAGCCCCTACAGAGTAGAGAGACAACCGTCTCGCCTGATGCCGCAGTCCTAGCAGACAGACCGCTGCCGCCAACGGCCACCATGACATCAAAGACCATGGACTTCGCGGACCCGTCAGACGCGGCTCTCGCTTACTTTAGGCGTCTACAGCCCTACCTGGATAACTTCAGAAAAGCTTTCGTGCAGTTATCGGCTCTATCTGAGCGCCCACAGCCTGCCTCAAGCGAGTGGAAGGCTGACCTTATGACTGTGGTGCTCACAATACGTCGTAATCACGAAGCACTGCTGCAAATGCAGGATGTGCCACTGGAAGTGATGTACATCCACGAGTTGCTGCTCGCCGCAACCGCTGACTACAACGAAGCAGCCTATTACATTGAAAGCGGAGTGGCAATGAACTCTGCACCGGATCTCGTGCGGGCAACTGAGTTGATAACAAGTGGCACAACAAAGATAACCCACATCACAGAATTGCTCCCTGCCTTAGAGCCCTGATTGCCTACACTAAGGAAAGTGGCTTTAGGAAGCGTGAGAGGGCAGTGAGGTGCCCGCAATGGCGCGATCGTACTGGGGAGGTGGGGAAGTGGCGGAGTTGGAAGCGAAACCTCATTGCGAGCATTGCCATGCAGAGTTGCCCCCGGCAGGGCTTGTATGTCCTCAGTGCGGTCGTCCTCAGTATGCGCAGCCAACCAAGCGCGTAACCAAGTATCTCTCAGACCGCACGATCATATCGCTGCTCATACCCATCTCCATTGTCGGTTTCATCCTGGTGGCGCTACTGAGCAAGAGCAACCCGCCAGTCCAGTCCGCCTCGAGTGGCGGAAGCGGCAAAAGTTCCTATGCCCAAGAGATGCGGACGCCGATGGGTAACTTAGGATTGTGGATTCCACATTTGCGGTCTTTTCTGGAGGAGTCCGCTAAGGGCAACCCCATAGTCTACTGGTGCAATACGAAGGGGTATGCCCAGGTCTCTTCCGAGGGAAGCCAGATCGTCCGCCAATTGGGCCAGATTACCCCACCTTCAGACCTGGCTACTGCTCATGGCGGGCTTCAAGCGAGTATCCGCTCTGTTCTTGGCTCCATGGCCGCGGCTGAGGTGGACCTTTGCATCAATGGCGATATCCCCGCAGCGACAACCCGCATGGATGAAATCACCGTTGGTGTGCGCGGCATGACCAGTTGGCTGCAAGTCATGACCGAGAAGATGCAGTAGGAGCCGTCTACCCCATGCCGCGCCGCCGCAACTCCCGCTCCGCTCGCGCGACCGTCCGGCCCCTGCAGGCCGGTGACGAGGTGTGGGCATACCTGCGCGTCTCGACTGGCAAGCAGGCGGAGGCCGGTTTGCCCATTAACGGTCAGCGCGAGGCCATCGAGGCATACTGCCAGGCGCGTGCCTATCGTCTGACGCGCACCTACTCTGACGAGGGTATCTCCGGCACGACCGATCACCGTGCCCAGTTCCAGACGATGGTCGATGAGGCACAAGCGTTGCGCCCGCGCGCCATCATCCTCTGGTCGTGGTCGCGTTTCAGCCGGGACCAGAACGACGCTGCATTCTACAAGGCGCTCTTGCGCCGGCATGGTGTGGATCTGCTCACGGTGGAGGATGAGGTGCCCAACGTCGAGGGGTTCGGCAACATCCTGGAGGCTCTGATCCACTGGCGAGACGAGCGGGAGAACGTGGCACGTGGCCAGGCCACCAAACGCGGCCATCATGCCCTGGCGCATCTGGGCTACCACCCCGCCGGCAATGGCAACTGCCCCGTCGGCTACCGGGCCGCCACGGTGCTGGTGACGATAGCCGGCAGAGAGGGTGAGCGCCGGCGCATTGAACTCGACCCCGCCCTGGCCCCGATGGTGCGCCGCGCCTATGAGATGCGCTTGGCCGGCGGCAACTTCGAGGCGATCAACGAGGCCTGCCAACTCTTTGCCCACCCCAACGACCTCGGTGCCATGTTCCGCAACCCGACCTACCATGGCCGTTACCACTGGGGGGACACCGAGGTAGCCGTGCCGGCCATCGTCACTGAAGCCGAATGGCAGCGGGTGTACGACGGGCTCTCACGGGGCCGCGGCGGCGCCTACTCGCGCACCAGGGCCAGCGACTACCTCCTCAGTGGCCTCGTCTGGTGCGGTGTCTGTGGTGCGCGGATGAAGGGCCACTCTTGCTCACCCCGGGGCCGGCGCTGGCACTACTACCGCTGTTTCACGCCTGACTGCATCATCCGCGGCATACCACGAGCGGAGCTCGAGGCGGCGGTGACGGAGCGCCTGATCACCCGCTACCTGACGCCACGTCTGGTGGCTGATATGGAGGAACGGGCGCGCCAGCATCAGCAGGACAGCGGCCAGCAGGAGCGGATCGCGGCACTGCGAGCCGAGGTGCGGCTGCACGACAAGGCGATCACTAACCTGGTTAGTGCTCTGGAGAGAGCGCCCGATACGCGCGAGTTGACTGAGCGCCTGCGACAGCGCGGCCAGGAGCGCGGGCGCCTACTCTCCAAGATCGCGGCGCTGGAACATTCCGTTCCCACCGTGCCGAGTGTCGAGGACGTGCTGGGGTTGCGGGAGCGGCTCAAGCAGGCGCTCGTGGACGGGGAGCGGCGCCTTGCCCGCGAGTTGATCCGGCAGTGTGTCGAGCGGGTCACGGTTGAGGGGTCGCGTGAATGGCGGGTCAAGTGGCGCCTACTCGTTTGTCCACGGTAGGCACGGTGAACACGGCGACGACCGTAGGCAAGCAAGGGGCCCCGGTGGTGAGCCGGGGCCTGGGTAGTAGGCTAGTCGGGGAAATCCTGTTGGTCCGCTCCTGGAGTGCACTCGTAATGCCGGGGCCTGGAGTCGGCGAACGACGCGTACCAAGGTGCGTTCACGATGATTGCTCCGCAAACGGCGCAGCGAGGGACAGCGGCCGTCTCCGCCGGGTGGCCATCCACATACGTGCGAACGCACCGCTCGCCACAGAAGGGTCGAATATCATCGCGCCGTCCGTCTGGCGACCGGCGAAATAGGTAATACATCGGGCGGCTTCGGATGCCGCACCCGGTATCACAGACCAGGCACTTCACTGCTCCATCGGTTCTCTCGTGGTTCACGTTCTGCCTCCTCATTCTGGTTGGCCCCGGTGGTGAGCCGGGGCCTGGGTGCGTGGGGTGGGAAACGCGCTACTCGCTGTCCTTCTTGTCCAGGTTGAACTCGTCTATGTTGTCGAGTACCTGCTCCCAGAGGTAATCGCTGGCTGAGTCGCGCAGGTAGCTCTCGATACTGCGCCGAAGGCCGCGGCCAGGTGGGTCGCCAAAGATGCCCTGCTCCAACGTCATCACCACGACCTCATCCTCGGCTACCGGGGTCAGTGAGGACTGCGAGCCGAATCCATAGTGAGGTTCGTAGGTTATGATCGGCTCATTCCTCACCCGACGGCGGTAAAGGTCGTTTGGGTGAAACTGATCGGCATACGCTTGCGCGGTAATGGCGGCGAAATCTCTGCGGTCGGGGTCACTACTCACAGTCTGCCTCCTCATTCTGGTTGGCCCCGGTAGTAAGCCGGGGCCCTGGGTGCGTGGGATGGGCTAGGCGGTCGCGGCATTGATCGGAGCGCGGCCGTCGTATTCGTTCGCGCATTGCTGGCAGAGGTTGTACCCGCTCCAGTCCGGGTTGGTGCTGTGAGTCGTGGCGGGCACGCCATGCTCGCCCGTCGCGGCGCATGATTCGCACTCAATTACATGAGTCTCCACAGTCTGCCTCCTCTCGGTGATGCCCCGCGCGTTGAGTTCGCGCAGGGCCAGGCGGATGATACTGCTGACGTGCTCCCTGCCAGTACTGGCATGGAGCCTGGCGATGATGGCGCGGTCGTCGTCGGTTAGCCGGATGGTGGTGATCTTGGTTTTCATCAGGCCGCCTTCACCTGAGGTCGGCCCGAATCATGGCGGCTACCGTTGCGTGTGCGCTCCTCGTCTTCATGGTTTCTACTCCTCTAGGTCTGTTGGGTTAGGCTACCAACACTTCCTCGCGATCCCACTGCCATAGTGGCCAACCGTCATCATCTGTCGTCTCGCAACGAAGATTCACGAGGCGGTATACCTGACCATTCATAGTGCCAGCGAGGCGCTTGGCGCTGGCGATTGTCGCGCAATGGCGACACATCACGTCATTTTCACTGGACTGCCACATGACGTAGTAGCGCGTGGGCTCGTGTCGGTCGTGACCGCCGTCGGCATTGTAGGGAGTCTCCATCCAGGTATCGCCTGTTGCTGTTTTCATCGTTCCGCCTCCTCTCATTCGGGTTGGCCCCGGTGGTGAGCCGGGGTCTGAGTGCGTGGGGAGCGGTTGGGCTAGGGAGTCACCCCCGCCTTCCGGCATAGGCGCCGATACTCGTCTTTTACTGTCTGGGGTAGGCCACCTTGCCTCT
>Ga0315284_10000367_pt1 | contig 61570 bp, 55 predicted proteins | sample YL17G09_16_MG_FD_203696 | JGI IMG/M metagenome (GOLD analysis project Ga0315284, IMG submission 203696) | Sediment microbial communities from Yellowstone Lake, YNP, Wyoming, USA - YL17G09_16 | ecosystem: Environmental > Aquatic > Freshwater > Lake > Sediment | place: USA: Wyoming | collected...
CTCGCCGTCGGGGTACATCACCGCGTTTTCGACGATTGCGCCGCGGCGGATGGCGTTGAATATCTGCGCCTCCTTCACCGGGTCAAGGCTGATGCACTTGGCGTAGCAGCCGTTTTCGAAATTGAAGACGCCGTTTTCGCCCCAGCCGAATTCGTCGTCGCCCAGCAGCGCGCGGTTGGGGTCGGAGGAAATCGTGGTCTTGCCGGTGCCCGAAAGCCCCAGGAACAGCGCGATGCCGCCGCCCTTGCCCTCGTTAGCGGAGCAATGCAAGGGCAGGATTCCCTCGCCCGGCAGGAGGTAATTCATCACCGTGAACATGGTCTTCTTGACGGAGCCCATGTATGCGTTGCCGATGATGATGGCGATGCGCCGCTCGAAATTCATGGCGATGGCCATGTCGGTGGGCGCGTCGCGCAGTTTGCCCAGGTACTTCGCGACGTCCAGTTTCCTGTTGGGAATCACGACGACGGTGAACGGCTTCTTGCCGAAGACGCTTGCCTCGAAGTTTTGCGGCCTCTCGCGGAACATGTTGACGGTAAAGAGCGCCGTGAGCGCGCTGGTGGTTATCGTGCGCGCATGAAGGGCGAACTTTCCGTCCGCGCCGAGGTAGCGGTTGGTCTCGAATATCTCATCGGATTCACGGAGGAATTTGAGCGCGTCCTCTTCGAGCATCGCGAAGACCTTCGGATCCATGGGATGATTGATTGGGCCCCAGTCGATGCGGTCCTTGTTTTCGGGATTGCAGACGATGTGCGTATCGGCGGGGCTGCGGCCGGTGGAGTCGGAGGGCGTCCATGTTGCGAGAGCGCCGTTTTTCGCAAAGCATGCTTCGCGTCTTTCCACGGCGCGCTTGATGAGTTCTTCTATTCCTGCATCTATGTTCTTCTTGGGCTGGCGCGCGGCCAGCGATTCAACGTCTTCAATGAACGGCATTGCCAACTCCCGGCGATGAAAAAAAGCGCATTCTGGAAACCGGGAAGAATATCACCAAACCCGCGGTTTTTCAACAGTTTCCGCCATTATTCGGGACGCTGCATTTTTCGGGAACATTTTTTCATTTCCTGCGTCTAACCATATGTAACCGACTTCTTTTCAGTGGAGGAACGAGCAATGAAAAAGACAGTATTTTACATGCGGTTTTTCCTTCTCGCGCTGTGCGTCGCGCTGTTCGCGGCGATTCAGGCAAGGGGGTCAGACGCCAAAGAGGAGCAGAGCGACGGGAGGGGTCTGACCCCCGCGCCCACGGAATGGCGCGAACTTTTCGCGGATGACAAGGGATACCATGACGAGTACGACAAAATCCAGGCGAAGGAGGAAACTTTCTCCGGCACGCTGACTTACGAGGAGGAAAAGAACCCCTCGACGCTGATGCGCTGGATGCCGTTCAAACTGGACGGCGTGGGCGTGTATGTCGGCTCGCAAGACCTCAAGGAGTACGTCGGCAAGAAGGTGGAAATCGTCGGCAAGAAGAATTCCTTCGCACTCGAAGGCCAGGTGGTCACGGAAATCTGGCCGTTGAAAATCCGTGTCGCGGCGGCGCAGGAAGAACAGCCGAAGGCCGTCGAGCACAAGGAAATCCCGGCGAAGGCGGTGAACGGGTTGCTGTTCGAAATCAAACTGCTCAACACGCGCCCGCTCCTCCCCGGCGACGCGCTGGAGGTGGAATATCGCATGACAAATATGCAGGACATAGAAAATATCCGCTTGATCGATATCGGGATTGTCCCATGGGGACACTCGTTCATCAGCGCGAAGATAATGGATTCCGACGGAAAGCCGTTCCCTCTTCCGGAAACAAAACATGCACTTGCCGTGCCACCCAGTCCAACGTGCACCTTGCAGCCAGGGTGCTTTTACGGCAGAAAACAGCAGATCCCACTGCCTCAGAGCCTGAAGCCGGGCAAATACACCCTCACCCTTCACTATAATAATGGTTTCGACCTCAAAGACAAGGGCTCCAACTGCTGGACGGGAAAAGCAGAGTCGAACACGATTGTTTTCGAGGTCACGGGCGCGGATGTGAAGCCGGTCAACGGCATCCAGATGTTCGTCAGAATGAAAAAGGAAACATACACAGAGAACGAGCCGGTCATGGTCGAGGCGCGGCTGTACAACGCGGGCGACAAGGAGCAAGAGGTGTACGTCCCCGACGACTTCCTGCTCAACTATTACTCGCAGGGGACCGTGACAGATGAGGGCGGCAAGGTTATCGAGTGGCGAATCAGAGAGGCGGAACGCGTGAGCGCAGAGAAGTATGAAAAACTCCTGCCCGGCGCGGTGTTCGTCAAGGAATATGACTTGCGGAGTGTATGCACATTGCCGCCGGGGAAATATACCTTCCGTCTGGAAACCAGCATCCCGTGGGTGGCGCAGAACGACATGCCGGGCCCATGCATTTCCAACGAGGTGCACTTCGAGGTCGTGAAAGCGGAAAAGACCGAAAATCCTTGAGCATGCTCTTGTCGCATAACAACCACATTACAGGGAGTCGGAAAAGATGCGTGCATGGATAATTATCACTTTACTTATGGTCTGGGCCGGTCATGTAGTTGCGGGTGACGTTCAGGCACAGATTCCAAAACCATACCTTCAAGTGCGGATGCAACTTGCGGCTCGCACATATCCCCAAGTAAGGTTCAAAAGGTCTGATTTTCCGCCAGGACCGATACTCTATCCGGAATACATGGATTTCAGCGGAATAGCAGAAGTTTACGGGCCGCCTGAGTTTCTTAAGGCAATGGACGCCAAGTTACGCGACGTTGAGCGCGACCCGGCGACAATGAAGGATTTTATCTATGTAAAATTAGTCAAATATGACGGCGATAAATCGGTTGATATACCAGAAGCCGCCGCAAAGATAAAGATACGCGTGGGTGGTGACGACAGGCGCGGGCCAGAAGGCTTTGAGTGGCTATTCAGCATTCCCGCTGACGCAATTAAATGGGAACCCGGCGCATACCATTTTGAACTGGGGATGTGGTATGAGAATAACGGCGCGCATAAGACGGTCGGAGCAGTCGCCTATTTTGAAGTCAGGAATGTGAAAAAAGGCAGCGATGATGAGATCAATCTCTTGTCAAATGCCATATCAAACGAAGTGCCAGGACTCTCGGACCGTCTGCTTGCGGATCCAACGTATACGAAAAAAGATTTAGCGCAGAAGATATTAGAACTCGATCCCAATGATGTGTTTGCAAGATATGCCCTAGCACTTAAGGCCCTGCAATTAGATGGGGACCCGGATACAGCAGTTAGAATGTGGGAGGAGATTCAGAAACTCGTTGCAGATGGCAAAGCACACAGGCCTGAAAGCCTCATCCTTTCGCCGCATTCCTTCATCCGTGAGCCGTTGACCAAAGAGGAGTATGAGAGAATGTTAAGCCAGAGCATCTCACTCAGATCGCAGCAGGCCAAAGTGGCACAGGAGCAGTCAGCGAAGGCAAAGGAAGAAATCGCTGCTCTAGTTCACGATGGGAAATTCCAGGAAATAATTGCCCTCACGGCCACTACTGGCCCAAAGGGCATATTGTCATCCGATAATGTATGGCAAATACTGTGGGCAATACGCGCTGTAAAGGAAGCCAAGACAAAGAATGCGCACGAAACCCTTGTTCAGGAACTGGCGAAACTGCCACACATCCCAGCTATGTTTCAAAGAGAAATCGTGGATGCCCTGGCGGCAATTCATGATGACGCAGTGCATGGAAACCTATCAACCCACACATGGGACGAAGGTATTGCGATAATTGAATGGTGGCTTGCGCATCCGAAGTTGGAAGATATCCAATCTGAAAACAGTGAAAAGGACGCCACGCCTCCAAGAGATGGAGAACCTGTTCCTCCCGCGGAGGGCGGAACCAGTCCGCCAACCGAAGGAACATCGCCGCCCCCGGGCAGTGGAAACCCCTAAATTCCCTCGCATCATAGCAATCAGGGCGGGCACATCGCGTGTCCGCCCTTTTTGTTGGGGAGCCATTTGTGTAAAGAGGCGGGAAATCGTTGCCGATATTGCCACAGGGACGATTTTTGGAGAACTGCATGGCTCTCATTGACACCATCATCCGCGCGGTCAAGGATCACGGCGCGTCGGATTTGCATTTGACGACCGGCTCGCCGCCCGTGCTGCGCGTGGACGGCGACATACTCGTGCTCCCCCACGAACCGCTCACCAACCAGGCCACTGAGCAGTTTCTCTTCGAAATCATGTCGGAAGATGACCGCCGCGTTTTCGAGCGGACGAAGGACCTCGACTTCGCTTACGAGATCAAAGGCGTCGTGCGGCTGAGGTGCAACGTGTTTGAGCAGAGCAAGGGCGTCGGCGCCGTGCTGAGGCTTATCCCCACGCATATCCTGAGCGTTGAGCAGTTGAACCTTCCGCCGCAGATTCTGGATTTCACGGAATACAACAAGGGCCTTGTCCTGATAACCGGGCCGACGGGCAGCGGCAAGTCATCAACGCTGGCGGCGATGATAGACCACATCAACGTCACGCGGAAGTGCCACATAATCACCATCGAAGACCCGATCGAATTCGTGCACGACAGCAAGATGAGCCTTGTCAACCAGCGCGAGGTGGGCCGCAACACGAAGGACTTCGCCTCGGCGCTGCGGGCGGCGCTGCGCGAGGACCCCGACGTGGTACTGGTGGGCGAACTGCGCGACCTTGAGACCATTCAACTGGCCGTAACGGCGGCGGAGACCGGGCACCTTGTCTTCGGCACGCTGCATTCACGCACCGGCCCGCAGACCATCGACCGCATGATAGACGTGTTCCCGGAAGGCGCAAAAGCGATGATACGCGTGATGCTGAGCGAATCCATCAAGGGAGTAATCACGCAACAGTTGCTCAAGCGCGCCAGCGGCCACGGGCGCGTGCCCGCGGTGGAAATGCTCAAGGTCAACGTGGCGATAGCGAACCTCATCCGCGAAGGCCGCACATTCCAGATACCGTCGCAGATGCAAGTAATGAAGAAGGAAGGCGCGGTGACGATGGACGAGGCGCTGACGGGCCTGGTGGAAAAAGGCCTTGTGACGTATGAGGACGCGCTTAACGTCGCGGAGGACAGGGACTCCTTCAGCCGCTACTTCGGCCGCCGCTCCACGACGACGCGAATCTTCTCCCAGACGCAAGCGGCCGCTGAACAGCAAAAGGCGCAATCCCCCACGCCGCCGAATCAGGACAGACAGACACAGCCGGCGACGACAAGGACTTCGCGTTTCACAATCACGAGGAAGTGATTCATGGACAACAACCGGATTGTCATAACTGGAAGCCTCAAACAGGTGAGCCTGTTCGACCTTGTGAGTTTTCTGAAGTCCACCGGCAAGACCGGCGTTCTCACGCTTGTCAAAGACGACGGACGGGGTTATCTCTATTTCAAGCAGGGACAAATCATCAACATCGTGGACGAGATGTTCGCGCAGGGCGAGCACCTCGCAATGAGATATTTCCGTTGGCAGGACGGGAACTTTGAGTTCAGCCAGGTCGAGGTCAACGAGGCCTGCCACATCAAGAAGGACACGGACGCGCTCCTGCTCGACATCGCCCGCAACCTTGACGAGGAACTCAGGCAGCCGCCGGGGAGCAAGCCTCCAACTCAACCCCAAGCGCCCGCTGATGACACGATGGAGCAACTGCGCGACATTTTCGCCAAGGCCATCAAGCGCTCCAAGGACGGCGGCGTCCAGCCGCGCCAGATTGACATCCATGACATCATAAGAATAATGCGCGACAACAAGGCATGCGATATCACGGTCCGCGCTGGAAGGCCGCCGCTCGTGCGGAAGGGGGCGGAAGGACTGACGGCAATCGGCGCGCCGCTCAGCGGCATAGACGTAGTGCGGCTGCTTGACCAGATAATGTCCAAGGAAAACTACGCCGTCCTCCACGAGAAAGACTATTTCCGCCAGAAGTCGTTCGAGACCGCCAGCGGCGACCTTGAATTCCTTGTCGTGCGCGACATCCAGGGCTACACCATCACATTCCGGCTGATAGAAAAGGATGTCCCGAAAATCGCGGAGGCCGGTCTTTCGGACGAGAAGTTGAAGGGCCTGTTTGACGGGCCGGGTCTCCTTCTCATCTCCGGCGCGACGCCGACTCTGCGCGCGAACCTTTTCGCCGCGCTCGTTGATTGGCTCAATGAAAAACATAATTCCCACATACTGCTCGTTTCCGAGCGGCTCCAGTGGGCCTTCACGGACAGCCAGTCGGTCGTAACGCAGATAGTGGTCTCCGACAACCCGGGGGAAAACGTCCACAAACTTCGCGCCGTGTTGAGCAACGCGCCGAGGTTCCTCGCGTATAACGCATCGTTCACCTCGACCATATTCGACATGCTGCTTGATTTCTGCCGTGAAGGCGGGTGCGTGCTGTTGAGCGTGAAGGGAAGCGACGTTGAGGCGCTGGCAAGACAGGTGTCGCAGGCCACGGCCGACAAGTCCACCCGCGAAGTGCTGATACGGACGCGCGCGCTGATTTACGCGGAGAGCGAAAAGTCAACGCACATAAAATTCATGTCCTCGTCCGACCCGACGAAACTGACCTGCATAATACGGAAAGAGGCGGTATCACCAAAAGAGTAACCGCGCAAGCCCGCACAGAAAGCCCAGCAGAGCCAGTATCAGCGCCGCATTCGCCACCCGCGCAAACACCGGGCTGCGCCCCTCCTCCATGCAGGCGTTGCGGTAGGAGGTGAAAATCCGCCGGGCGTGGCGGATGACCTTTGCCGGATTTGCGCTGAAGTAAAAAATCCCAAGCCCCCTCTCCACGCGGATGGCCTTCAAGCCGGCCTTCACGTACATCGCCGCGAAAAGGACCAGCATCGCCACAACTAATATCGCGCATGCGTATATCATCATCGGTCGCTCGCCTCTTTCAGAAGGCCACGTCCGCGCTGGGACAGAGTTTGTTCAACGGGCACCTCGCGCGCTCCGGTTTTCGCGGATGGCATATCGCCCTGCCGTGGTCGGCGAGGCGGAAGGAAAAGTCCGCGCGTTCCTTCACGGGCACAAGTTCATTCAAATCAGATTCAATCTTTCCCGGGTCGTCCTCGCCGGTAAGGCCAAGCCTCGGCGCGACACGGCGGACATGGGTGTCAACAATGATGCCGGGCTGGTTGAAGGAGCATGAAAGGATGAGGTTCGCGGACTTGCGCCCGATGCCCGGAAGCGCGGTCAACTCCTCCATCGAGCCGGGGACCTTGCCGCCGTGCTTTTCGATAATGGCCGCGCAGAAGTTCCGTATGCTTTTCGCCTTGTTGCGGTAAAAGCCAGTCGGCCGGATTTCCTTTTCCAGCGCGTCCTGCGGGACGGCGGCGTAATCCTTCGCGGCGCGGTATTTCTTGAAAAGCGCGGCGGTAACTTCGTTGACTTTCGCGTCGGTGCATTGCGCGGCGAGAATCGTCGCGACGGCCATTTCAAGCGGACTGGAGTAATTCAGATGGCAGTGCGCGTCCGGATACGCCTTCGCAAGAATCGCCGCAATCTTCTTCGCCCGCCCCTTCAGTTGCTCCCTTGTTTCCCGAATCATGACAACACCTTGCCGTAACCTATGGTAAACATTGCTTGCCGATCTTGCCCACAGCCCAGTCTCTGATTTGCTTCGCAAACTCAAACGCCTCTTTCGCATCTTTGCGTTCAGGCTCAAACCACTCATCAGGATACCGCACGAGTACCGCATAGTCATTCAGGACCGTAAGGGCCGGGCGGAGCATTTCCATATCCTTCGCCGCTCGCTTGCCGAGTTCCAGCAACTGGAGCAGATTATGCGTTTTGGTAAAAGCAATGTTGTGAAATGTGAGGAAGGCCTTTAAGGATTTTTCGGCGGCCTGCTGACAATGGAAGCACACGGTATCATACGGCACCTTTCTCGCGCCGAGATTATTCCTGGCGTTCAACAAATCATTGCCGGCCTTCTTAAGCCACCCGGCAACCAGTTCCACCCTACGATTCATACAGGACCTTTCCTTCTCTCAGCGCGCGAGTCAAGAAGGCCGCCGGCGTGTCCTTCCAGTATTCAACTTCCTCCGGAGTATAAACCAGGATGTCCATGGGACACGGATACGGGTTGAAAAGCGAATGAATGCGGCGGGCGCGTTTGTACATGGGCTGGTCCGTTTCCTGGATGACAATGATATCCAAATCACTGTCTTCCGTGGGCTTCCCGTTGACATAGGAGCCGAACAGCACTATCTTGCGCGGTTTGACATTTGTCGCAATCGTGTTGGCAATGGATTTTATGATTGTCCGGTCTATCATATTCGACCTCTCCGGCATACACGGCTATTTTCTCAAAGCGCACACGCCAAAGCAAGAGAAAAGGAACGCAGTCCCGCCATGGGCGGGATGACGCGCCTGATTCCGCAGTCCGAAGTCTGGAATGCTGATTATCCTTGACAAGGCTCCGCGCATCCCCTAAACTCCGCCTTCGGTTGACCCGCCGGAGCGGCAGCGCCGGCGTTTGGAAGAACAGGGCTGTGCGACAGGGAGTTGCCGAATGATTCAGTTCAAATGTCCCGCCTGTGGAAAGAAACTTGTCGTGCCGGATGAGTACGCCGGCAAACAGGTCCGTTGTCCGGCCTGTCAACAAACAATGACGGTCCCGCAACAACAACCGGAACCTTATACAGTCTTTCCCGCGTCGCCTCCGCCGCCTCCACCTCCGCCCCCTTACTACATGCCCTATTCCTCCTACGGCTACCCGCCGACGGCGGCGAAATCGAATGGCATGGCGATAGCGTCGCTGGTTCTGGGTATTGCATCGTTTTTTATTGGCTGTTTTGCCTTCATCACCGGCACACTCGCAATCATTTTCGGCGGCATCGCAATAAGCAACTACAACAAAGGCATAGCCGGAGGAAAAGGCATGGCTAAGGCCGGCCTGACGTGTGGAATCATCAGCATGGCGCTGTGGGCTATTGTTTATATCGCAATGTTCGCGAGCCGCCACTGAAGATGTGCTGCAACGGCCGCCCGCAAGAAAGAAATTTCCTTGACATCCCGTACCGCGATTCTAAAATTAACCTTACATTTCATCTGGAAATTACAGGGTTTGAGATAGGGAGTAGTCACATGATCAAATTCAATTGTCCCGCCTGCGGGAAAAAGTTGGCTGTTCCAGATGAATTCGCCAACAAGAAGGCCCGTTGTCCCGGCTGCCAGCAAATCATAACCATCCCTCAAAACTCGAGTGCTCCCTACACAGGAGATGCGACCAAGCAGGCATCTGACCCAATGTCACCGCCGCCCGGTGTTAAAACACAATCTGCCGTCCCGGGGGAGATAAAAAAGCCTCATGCCCATCTTTCCTTCTTGTATCTGGGTTTAGCTGTCGTCGCATTGGTCGGAATAGTAGGTGGCATTCTGGCGCTGACCGGGGTGTTTAATGAAAAAAGCACAAGCACGGCTCCTTCGTCGTTGCCGAATAGGGTAGAACAAGCTGACGCAAAAAAGCCACAAGACAAACCACTTTCGTTAGACGATATGGAGAAAATGTCCCCACAACAGTTACAAGAGGCTCAACAACACGCGGAGGAGGAGTGGAAAAAAGCATGGGCAGATTTTAGGACAAAAATTGAGAATCTGGCATTAGAACTCCAGCAAACGGCCGACGTTTACGGAACGCAAAATGACCGCAGTTTTGCTAAAGGATGGAGGGAATCTCTGTCAGCTGTTCTTGTGCCAGAATACAGGATTTACGATCCTTTATTCATTACTCTTCTTCATGAGGAAGGCATTGGAACCGGTTGGTACGGCGTTTTTATTTATAACAACGCTATCAATTCCCAAATTGAGTATCTCTCGCTTGAAGCACTCCGCGCTGAGGCTCGCGAGTTGATTGAGACCACAAAAGAGGCAGAACACACGCTCTTGTTAGATATTCCTCGCCGTTCTATTTTGGGCCAACTTGCTCTTGTAACGACCGACGCTATTAAGAAATCGGCTTCTGATGACCAAAGAAAAGCGATAGTTGGGCAAGCGAACGCGATATTGGATAAGGGTTCTTTTTCTGAGAGGGACAGAAAGGCTTTTGCAAGATTTCTGAACACACTTCAGTCCAATATTCACCCAAATAACACGGCGCCCTCTAACCCTTAATAGTGGGAGGTGCTTTATGCCCAATACGAACTTCCTGGAGCAACTGGTGGCGGAATGGTACGAGTACAACGGTTTCTTTGTGAAAAGAAATTTCTGGTACGGAGAACAGGGTAAAGGGGGTGGTAAGCCCGACATGGACGTGCTTGCTATCCATCCGCGAGATAAAGCGTTTGTACATATTGAGACCTCGGGCGACATGGTCGCCCTGCAAAAAATTTTCGCAACGATCTCTGATAAGTTTGAAAATGCTTCGGACTATTATAAGAAACTCGTCTCGGAGGACTTCAAGATTGAGAGGATTGCTGTCATAGCAGCAACTCAAGAGATCGACGCATCGCTTAAAGAAAACCGGAAAACAAATTTTAGCACAAAGACGCTACTGGACCTGATGCGTGAGATCGTAAGGGAACTTGATGACAAGAACCCGGCGAGTTCCATGGTGCCAGAGAACTGGCCAATTCTCAGAGGTATCCAGTTTGCATTGTGGGCGCAAAAGAGCAAAGGTGAAGTACATTGATTATTTTACGTTAAGGTGCACTTAGGAACTTAGCGCGGGGACAACAATTATCCGGGCAACTTTTCCTTATGCGCGCGCATGTCCTCGAGGCACAATGCAATCGCCTCGCGGATGTTTTTGAGCGCTTCCGCTATCGTCTCGCCCTGCGAATAGCAGCCCGGAATTGAGGGGCATGTTACGACATAGCCGCCGCTCGGATCGGGATCCAATACAACTTTGAATTCGTAGTGTTTCATCATGCCTCCGTGAGAGTATTACCCGAATTATACCGCGTAACGTCCTGATTTTCAACTGCGCTGGCGTGACCGTGTCCGTGGGCCGGGGGTCAGACCCCTCCCGTCCCCCGACATTCCTCACTATTCTTATAAATGAAAGGTCGGGGTCCTCTTTGGCGTCTGACCCCCTCGCCTGACGGCGGAGAGGAATTTGGCGGCGGGGAGGCAGTTGATAACGTCGGCTTTAGTGGCCCAGCCTTTGCGCGCGGTCGCAACGCCGTACCTGATGTCGCGGATGTCGTCGATGTGGTGCGCGTCCGGACAAATGCAGAATTTCACGCCCTTCTCTATCGCACGCTTTATGTAGCGCCAGTCTAAATCAAGCCGCTGGGGATTCGCGTTTATCTCTATGACCACGCCATTCGCGGCGCAGGCGTCGATGACTTTCTCGATGTTGACCTTGAACGGCTCCCGCGACAGGAGCAGCCGCCCCGTCGGGTGGCCGAGCATCGAGACGAATGGATTTTCCAACGCCTTTATGACCGCCTTTGTCATCTCCAACTCCTTGTTCGGCATGCGCGCGTGCACCACCGCGATGACGAAGTCGAACGACTTCAGCGCGGCCTTGCTGTAATCGAGCGAGCCGTCAGAGAGGATGTCCACTTCCGCGCTCTTGAAGATTTTGAACCCCTTGAGTTTCCTGTTGAGCGCGTCGATTTGCTTGTGCTGTTCGGGCAGGCGCGTTTCGCTGATGCCGTTGGCGTAGGTGGCGGTGGCGCTGTGGTCGGCGATGCCGAGATACTCGTAGCCCATCTTGATGCACGCCTCGGCAAGTTCGCGCACCGAGCCGAGGCCGTCGCTGTGATTTGTGTGCACGTGGATAACGCCGCGGACGTCTTTCTCTTCGATGAGTTTGGGCAGTTTCCCTTTCTCGGCGGCCTCTATTTCTCCCATGTTTTCGCGGAGTTCCGGCTCGATGTACGCAAGGCCGAGTTTTCGGAAAATCTCCGCCTCGTCCTTGCAGGGGATGAGTTTGTCCTCGCCGCCCTTGCCTTTGCCGACTGCGAAGAGGCCGTACTCGTTCATCTTCATGCCGAATTTCTTTTCCGCGCGCCCGCGCATGGCGACGTTGTGTTCCTTGCTGCCGGTGAAGTGGTGCAATGCGTACGGGAACTGCTTGTCGTCAACGATGCGGAGGTCCGAGGCGACGTTGGTTTTCAGGATGACGGAGACCTTGGTTTCGCCCTGCGCGGTAATCGTGGCGACCTGCGGGAGCGAGGCGAATTTTTTGCCTGTTTCCTCCGGCTTCTTAGATGAGACGACGATGTCGATGTCCTTGGAAGTTTCGCAGCGGCGGCGGATGCTGCCTGCGATACTGATGCGGATGGCGTTCTTGTCTTTCTTCAACGCATCGTAAAGAGCCTCGGCCTGTGCGCGGATTTCCGAGGAGATATAGCGGCCCTGCGCCTTTTTGACGAATGCGATGCCTTCGAGGATTTTTTCCTGCGAGCGTTCGCCGAAATGCGGCAGCGCGGCGATGCGGTTTTCGTGGCAGGCGTACTCCAAGGCGGCGAGGTTCGTAATGCCCAGTTCGTCCCAGAGAGCCTTGATTTTCTTGGGGCCGAGACCGGGTATGCGCAGCATCTCGAAGAGACCTTCCGGCAGTTCCTTCTCCAGGTCCTCGTAATATTTCATCCTGCCGGTTGTGACGAGTTCCTTGATTTTTTCGGAGATGGATTCGCCGACGCCGGGGATGTCCTTGAGCCGGTCTTCCCTGGCGAGGAGGTTGATGTCCTCGCCGATGGTCTCGATGTTCCGCGCGGCGTTGTAATACGAGCGGACCTTGAACGGGTTCTCGCCCTTGATTTCAAGTGCCGTGCCGATGTCGTTGAGGATTGCGGCAACTTCCTTCTTGTCCATGTTTCAGCCTCACATGGCCGGATGTAAACTACGGCGCGGCCGGGGCGGGCATCGCGACGCGGAAGCCGATGTAGTTGTTCTTGATTTCGGGTTTGAATTTTTCGCGATCGGCGCACCGCGCGCTTATGAAGCAGTGGCTCCATGCACCGCCGCGACACGCGCGGGCATCGCCGTTTTCCGGGCCTTTCGGATCCGTGACGCCGTCCTTGCACTCCTCGTAATACTTCTCGCCGTACCAGTCCGAGCACATTTCATAGACGTTGCCGTGCATGTCGTACAAGCCAAATGCGTTCGGCTTTTTCGTTCCGACTTCGTGGGTCTTCTTATCTGAATTCTCGATGTACCACGCGTAATCGACGAGTTTGGCTTGGTCGTCGCCGAAGCCCCACCGCACCTTGCTTCCCGTGCGGCAGGCGTATTCCCACTCCGCCTCGGTCGGCAGGCGGAATCCGTCGCAGGCCTTTTGCATGAACTCCCGCGCGTCATTCCAACTCACTTCCTCAACCGGCAGATTGTCGCCCTGCCAGTTGCTCGGATTATTCCCCATGATTGCCTTCCACTGCGCCTGCGTTACCTCGTATTTGCCCATGTAAAAGGGCTTGCTGATTTTCACGCGATGCAAAGGCCCCTCGTCGATGAACCTGTATTGCTCTGTATCCGGAGAGCCTATATCAAACTCGCCAGCGGGAATGAGGCGAAGGTGTATGCCGCTTTTCTTGTGCGCAATCTCATTCCACAATCCCGTCGTCTCATCGCGCCCTTCGCCCTCAACAGGTTCAAACGATTCACTCAGAGCAACCTCGGAGGCGAAGTGATTATCGTTGGCCTCGCGCGGATTCGCCTGTCCGGGTTGCGCCGGATTTTCCTTGCAGCCGAAAGAGATGAGGAGAATGAGTGCCAGAAAAAACGATATGCTTTTTGCCATGACGCTATCCTTCGCGAAATGTTTCACTGCTCTCTTGTCGATGCGCCGCGTGAGCCAACGATTAAGCCCAATTCGCGCGGCCCTGTCAAGGAAATCCATCGCCAGGGCCAGCAATCCTATCGTTGACACGGCTCCAAGAACGGCGTCATACATCAAGGACTTCGTGGCGCTTGCTGTGGTAGTTTGAGCCGATGTTGACGCACTTTATGTGCCCGTTTTGAAAAACGCCGGGCGTGTGCGTATGCCCGGAATAGGCGTATTTCACCTTCGGATGCTTGAGCAGTTCCTCGCCGTACTTGACGCTGCCCATAAAGGCGTTCGCGAAAGACCACGGCCGCGAAGGCTTGCGCAGGACCATGTTCTCAAACGGAAGATGATGAAGGACGCTCACAATCGTGTCGCATTGCGGCTCAATAACGGCAATATGTTCCCGGAGTCTCGCGAGCGTCAGGTCCGTGAACTGCGCGTCCGTGAACTTCCAGCGGATGTATTTCACGTCCATCCATATCGTGCCGTCGTCGAGGATTTTCCTCTCGTAGGTCTCGAACGGGATGTCGAGCGACGGCTCGCGGAACGTGTAGTCGTACCAGCCGACGGTTCCGACGAATCCGACGTTTCCGATGACGAGCGGAGCGGCCTCGAGGGCGTGAAAGCCGCACTGGGCGAGGATCTCCGGCAGGACAACCGTGCACATGTCGAACGAATCGAAGGGCGTGTCGGGATTGACCCACAGGTCGTGGTTGCCGGCTATCGCGAGTTTCCTGCCGGGAAAATCCTTGAACAGCTGCAGGCAGTCGATGAAATTCCTGAGCGGCAGCGCGGCGTTGTCGCCGCAGAGGACGAGAACGTCGCCGCCTTCCTTGCAGATGGCCTTTGCGAGCGCGCGGGCGGACTCGTCGCCGTCCTCGCGGAAACCGTAATGCAGGTCCGCTGTGAGAAGTATTTTCATAAGGATATTTCTTCGCGGGGGCCGACCCCCTCGGCTACGGGTTCAACATATACCTTTGACGTTTGACCTTGCGGCGACTATGATACGGCCTCTTATGAATTCGGACAAGTCAAAACGGAGTTCGTATGCTTGCGTTATCAACGTGCTGGGCGCCTGAAGGCGCGACCAGCCTGCGACAGATCTTTGAAATCGGAAGCGAGTTGGGGTTCCGGCAATTCGAACTCGGCGTAATACCGCCGCAGGCCGGGATAAAGTTCCGGCTCGAAGAAGTCCTGCGCGCGAAACAGGAACTGGACATCGAGATAGTCAGCGCGCACAATGTGATTAGCGAACTCGCTACGGACGAGAAAAACATCCGCGGCGATTTCATCGCGTCCATCGAGGAGGAGCGGCGGCGCGTCGGCGTGCGCGACGCACTGGAAACGGCGAAGAACTGCCGCGCCGCTGGAGGCCGCGCCGTCGTCATACATCCCGGCTTCGTCAAGGGAATCAAGTTCCCGGAAATACTGGAGCGGCAGGAGCGCGTCGCGAAGCAAATCGAGTCAGGCGGGCTGACGCCGGACGTGAAGGCGGAAATCGCGAAAATGTACGAGTGGCGCAGCAGCCACGCCGGCCAGCATATTGACGCCGCCGTGCGCAGCATGAAGGAAATCGCCACTGCCGCGCCGGACCTGAAGTTCGGGCTTGAGCCGCGGTATTTTTTCAACGAGATTCCGACCATTGACGAACTTGAGATTCTTTTCGACCGCATCGACGCGCCGAATGCCTATTACTGGCACGACGCGGGCCATTGCCAGATAAGCGAGTTCTTCGGGCTGTGCCGCCATGAGGATTGGCTTGAACGTTACGGGAAGCGGCTGCTGGGCATGCACCTTCACGACATGGTCGGCGCGCGCGACCACAAGCGCATCGGCTCAGGCCAGATCAATTTCAAAATGATAAGGAAATACACGCGGCCGGACACGATAAAGGTCTTGGAATTCGGAAGAGTGTCCCGGCAGGATATTCTGGACTCGGTCAAATTTTTGCGGGATCTCGGTATCGAGTGATGCTATTCCAACGGTTCTTCTACCGCAGGTTCATCAGGCCCATCGTGACCGCGCACGACACTCCGCACGCGATTGCGCTGGGCGTCGCCGTGGGCATGGCCGTTGGGTTCCTGCCCTTCCTCGGCCTGCAGATGATAATCTCGTTCTTTGTGGCAACGATTCTCGGCGCAAACCGGCTGGTCGCCGTCGCGCTCGTGTGGATATCAAATCCGCTGACCGCCGCTCCGCTCTTCTGGCTCGATTACCGTGTCGGGACGAAATTGCTGGGCATCGCGCCAATCAGCAGAGACCTTATTAATGAACGCGTCGGCCATGCGTTGTCCTCGAACTTCTGGCAGATAATCGCCGTGTTCGGCGGAGACATATTTCAGCCCATGATAGTCGGCGGGGTGGTCTTGGGCGTCATAGTCGGGGCGGCGCTGTACCCCGTTTCGCTGTGGGCGCTGAAATCGCGCGAGCGGCGCGTCCAGGAAAACCTGCGGCAAGCGCTCCGCAAAAGAAAACTTATCCTGGCCAGTTCCTCCGAGCGGCGGCGGCAACTTCTCAGCGCATGGGGCTATAAGTTCGAAGTGGTCGAACCCGGCGTCGATGAAATCACGGAATCGAAGTTGAGCCCCGCCAAGACCGCGCGGCACAACGCCCGGCGCAAGGCGCAGGCCGCGGCAAAAATGGTCGGCGATCCGGATGCCGTGATAGTCGCGGCGGACACGCTGACGCTCGCGGACAAGAAACTCATCGGCAAGCCCACAGATGAAGCCGACGCGGAACGAATCCTCGGCCAACTCAGCGGCACGCGCCATTCCGTTATAACCGCCCTCTGCGCCATCGATATGCGCACCGGCAAGACGATAGTTGCCGACGACGAAGCGCTCGTCCACATGCGGGAACTCACGCCGCAGGAAATACGCGACTACGTCAAGTCCGGCGAGGCGATGGGCAAGGCCGGCGCGTACGCCGTGCAGGAAACCGGCGACAGGTTCATCAGGAAAATCCGGGGCAACTTCGACACCGTCGTGGGATTCCCGCGCTACGCGTTTGAAAAAATGATGCACCGCCTGCTCATTAGACAAAAGGCGAAAGATCCGGTATAATTGCGCCTCAAGATGTCGTCGTGAACGATCCGCAACCTTTCAGCGCGAAAGTGCCAGATGAAACTAAAACGCTTTGTCTACAACAGACTCATCCGCCCGATCATAACAGTCCACGACAATCCGGAGCCGGTCGCGCTCGGCGTGCTCATCGGCGTATTCATCGGGACCACTCCCACCATCGGCGTGCAGATTCCTCTCGCAATAGTAATCGCGGCGATTTTCGGCGGGAACAAACTTGTGGCCGCCGCGATGACGTGGCCGGCCAACTGGCTCACCGCGGTGCCGCTTTACTGGTTCGAGCACACCGTAGGCGCGAAAATACTGGGCAAGGCGACGCTGCATCTCAGCGACATCCAGGACCTCGTCAATACCATAACGTTCAAGAACTGCTGGCAGATTGTGGGGAAAGATTTGTTCTGGCCGCTTATGTTCGGGGGGACGGTGGTAGCCATTGTGTTCGCCGTGCCCTGGTATCCTCTCTCGCTGTGGTTGCTCCGGACGCGCCGCAGGAAAATCAACGAGCGCCTGGGCCGCCTGCTTGCCGGCCGCCGGCTGATTGTCGCAAGCGCATCCTCGCGTCGGCAGGGCCTCGTGCGCGAGTGGGGCTACGATTTCGAAGTGATGGAATCGGACGTGAAGCCGCACGCGGACTGCGTCGCCCACCCGCTGAAGACGGCCTTGTACAACGCGCGCCTGAAGGCAAAGGATGTCGCCGGGAGAACCGATGACGCGGTGGTCGTCGCCGCCGACACTGTAATCGCGTACAAAGGAAAGACCTACCACAAGCCAGCGGACGAGGCCGACGCGCTGCGGATTCTGCGCGAACTGAACGGCACGCGGCATTCCGTCATCACCGCTATTTGCGCCATTGACGTGAAGACGGGCAGGACGATCGCCGACCATGACGAAGTCGTCGTGCGCACGCGACAAATGACCGAGGAACAAATGCAGGCGTTCGTCAAGGAACGCGGTCTGAGCAGATCCGCGCCGTACAAGGTTCTGAATGCGGACGACCCCTTCATAAGGAGGAGCGACGGTGTGAATGATACGGTCGTCGGCTTCTCGCGGTACGTCTTCGAAAGGATGATGGCGCGCCTGCTCGACACTCGCGATAAGAAGGCGAAAGGCCTCTCCGCCGAGCACCCCGCGCAGAAGATAACCGCATGAGGGCGCGCTCTATTCACAAGGGAGCGGGAATGATTATCTGCTACACCACGTGCAAGAACAAATCGAAAGGCAAGAAAATCGCGCGGCATCTGCTCGGCAGGAAACTCATCGCCTGCGCGAATATGTTTGAAATCCGCTCGCTGTATGTCTGGAAAGGCGCGCTGTGCGACGAGCCGGAATGTTTCCTGCTGATGAAGACGCAGGCGAAGCACTGGCCCGCCATCCAGCGCGAAATAAAGAAGGTCCATTCCTACGAACTGCCCGCCCTCGTCCGCCTCAGCGCGAAGGGAAGCGCCGCCTTCGAAAACTGGGTCACCCGCGAAACGCAATAAACATCCACCACCAAGACACAAAGACACAAAGAACAACAAACTTGGAATCCACAGATTTCACAGATTCCACAGATTCTATAGCGACTACCGCATGTGAAGTAGATCGACATGCTCAACTCAGGGTTACCGCACAGCCTTATTTTGCAACAGTTTTGTGCAACGACTCAACTTGTGCGGGTAGAATGTAAAGATACTCAATTAGGTATTCAAGGAGGTCAACCATCTGACTGGCTGTAGATTCATCAGGCTCCTTTGCCAAATCGAAATGCGCACCCAAATTTCCACCTTTGCGTAATGCATCGGCTAGAGATGTTAGTGGCTTTGTCAAGTCAACCTTTGTTTTCAGTTCGTCCAACTGCTGCGCAAGTGGCTTATTCTGCATGTCCTCGGGGAGAAGGTTTTGGGCAATTCCTTCTACTACTCGTCGGCAACATGTAGCGGTTGCCGGCCATACACCAGCGTTAAACACACTGACTGTTGAAACATAGGCCCTGCCAATATCGGGCGGAATCTTGTCTATCCCGCTTATTGGTTCACGCTTGAGTGTAGGCTTGGGATATATCCCCAGTGCTTTGCACTCCTTGCTTTGATCTTTTACATTTTTGGGGTCAATTGCCCAGAAGCGCACATCCTCATGGCCTCCTGGACAGCGAGATGACGCCGCAATCGTTTTCCGTTTAGTGTCGAAAAAGTGGTCCGTCAGCTTAAAAGTCGTAAGGCTCCCACAAAACGGACAATGAATGTTAACTGACTCAGGAGCCCACCACGTTCCATTTACTGATTGCCATTGCGGGACACATCGAAGTGGTATGGCGTACATATTCACACTCCTTTCTTACTTCCGCTCATTAGCGCTATGAATTGTTCGCGGTTATTGGCCTATATCGGTGTCTTGGTGGTTCAATCACGAATTTTCGCGGTAGAGTTCGCGGATGCGCTTGACGATGTCGGTCGTCGAGATGCCCTCGACCATCGGCGCAAGGCGCACTTCGCCGCCGTACGATTCCACGAAGTCCGCGCCGACAACCTCTTCCTTGCTGTATTGCGCGCCTTTGATGATGACGTCGGGCTTGATGAGTTTGAGCAGTTCCATCGGCGTGTCCTCGCCAAAGAAGACGATGTAGTCTATCCACTCGATGGCGCTCAAAATCTGGCCGCGGTGGGCCTGGTCGAGTATCGGGCGTGACGGGCCTTTGAGCCGCCTGACGGATTCGTCAGTGTTGACGCCGACGATAAGGATGTCGCCCTGAGCCTTTGAGAATTGCAGGTACTTGATGTGGCCTATGTGCAGGAGGTCGAAACAGCCGTTGGTGAAGGCGATGCGTTTTCTTTTGCGGCGGGCCTCGGCGACGACCTGGACGATTTCGGCCTGGGTCTTGATTTTGCTGGGCGTGAGGTAGTGCATTTCCTTGATGCGCGCGATTATCTCCTGCCGGGTTATGGGCGAAACGCCGACGCGGCTGATTTCGATGCCGCACGCAATGTTTGCCAGGCGCACGGCGTCTTCAACCTTCCGCCCGCCCGCCATCACAAAGCCCATGACGCTGAGCGCCATGTCGCCCGCGCCGGTGGTATCATAAACCTCCACGGGGTGCGTGGGGAATATTTCAAGGGAGTCGCCGTTGAATATCGCGATGCCGTCGCGATCAAGCGTGATTGTTGCAAAGGCGAGGTCGAAGTTTTTCTTGAGCATCTGTGCGGCGCGGCGGATGTTTTCCTCGCCGTCAAGTGCGATGCCGGTAATCTGCTCGGCCTCGCGGCGGTTGGGCGTGACGGTCGTCGCGCCGGAGAATTTGGCGGCGTCCCCGCACTTTGTATCCACGAGGACGGGCTTCCTGTTTTTGCGCGCGGCGGCGATTGCCTCGCGCGCGACGCGCTCGGAGAGAAGCCCCTTGTTGTAGTCCGAGATAATGACGAGGTCCTGTTTCGGCACTGCGGCGGCGATGAAGGCGACGACCTTGTCCTCGATGTCACGCGTGAAAGGAGTCGTGTCTTCGTTGTCGACGCGGACGACATGCTGGACGCGGGCGATGACGCGGGTCTTGACGCCGGTGGGCCGTCCTGCCGCGGCAAAAACGCCCTTCGTGCCGACGCCGAGTTTTTCGAGTTCGGCGAGGAGGAGCCTTCCGTGGTAGTCGTCGCCGATGACGCCACAGCACGTGGCCTCCGCGCCCAGGCAGACGAGATTTGCGATGACGGAGCCGGAACCGCCGAGTTTATTTTCCTCGCGTTCGACCTTGAGAACGGGAACGGGCGCTTCGGGCGAGATGCGCCCCACGTCGCCCCAAATGTAGCGATCCAGCATCAGGTCCCCCACCACGAGGATGCGGGGCCTGCCTATGCCGGTAATGATTTCTTCCAGGTGTCCGTCAGTCATTTCGAATCCTTGAATAACTCTCTCTCGATGATTGCGCAGAGTATGTGTCCGATGGTTATGTGCGTTTCCTGAATGCGCGCGGACTCTTTCGCGGGAACGGTAACGCAGAGTTCGGCGGCTTTCGCGAGTTTTCCGCCGTCTCGCCCGGAGAGTCCCAAAACGCGCGCGCCGATTTTTTTCGCCTGCTCAAGCGCCTTGAGGATGTTGGGCGAATTGCCGCTGGTGCTGATGCAGAGGAGAACGTCGCCCTCGCGGACATGCGCCTCAACCTGGCGGCGGAACACTTCGTCGTAGCCGTAATCGTTGGCAATTGCGGTGAGGACCGCCGTGTCCGTGGCGAGGGCGATGACGGGAAGCGCCTTGCGCTCCATGGTGAAGCGGCCGACGAGTTCGCCGGCGATGTGCTGCGCGTCGGACGCGCTGCCGCCGTTTCCGGCGATGTATATGCGGCGGCCGCCGCGGAGCGCTTCCACCATCACGTGCGCCATCTGGGCGATAACCGCGGAATACTTTTCCGCGACTTCGCGCTTGGCGGCGATGCTCGTCTCAAACGATTTGCGTATGAAGTCTTCCATCACTTGCCGAGAACCTTTCTGTAAACTTCGACGGTACGGCGCGCTGTTTCTTCCCATGTAAACTGCCGCGCGCGCTGCAGGCCCTTCTTTATCAGATTACCGCGCAAGTCGGCATTTGACAAGACGGAATTCACGGAAGACGCAATTTCTTCCAGGTTGAGGGGGTCGAAGAGGACGGCGGCGTCGCCGACGACTTCGGGAACCGCGGCCACGTTTGAGCACGCGACGGGCGTTCCGCAGGCCATGGCTTCCAGGGGCGGGATGCCGAATCCCTCGAAAAGCGTCGGGAAAACCTGCAGATCCGCCGCGGCGTACATTACGGGCAGGTCGGCGTCGGAGATGAAACCCGCGAAGATAACGTGGTCTTTCAAGCCGAGATCTTCAACTGCCTGAAAAATAACCTCCGCGCCGAACCATTTTGTGCCGCCGAGGACGAGTTTGTGCTCAACGCCGTATTTTTTGCGGAGAAGCGAGTACGCATTGAGAAGCGTAACATGATTCTTGCTCGGGTGGTCGAGGCGTGCGATGTAAATGATGAAGGGTTCGCGCAAGCCGTGCTTCCGGGCGACTTTCTCGCGGCATTCTTCTTTGTCGAGTGGGCGGAACCTGTCGAGGTCGACGCCGCAATACGTGACAGTGATGCGGTCCGCGGGAACGTCGAAGAAGTTGATGACATCGTTTTTCGTGAAGTTGCTGATGGTGAAGACATGGTCGAGTCTCCGCGTAAAAGCGCGACCCAGATGCTTCAGGTAAAAATCGCGCAATCGCCCGTATTTATTTTTGACGTGGTAGGTTCCCAGATCATGAACGGTCCCCACTAGCCTGCAGGGCTTGCGGAATATCAGGCGCTGCTGGCTGGAGAGATGCAGAAGGTCGAGTTTTTCCTCCTTTGCGACGCCGGGCAATTTTGTGTGGTGCCAGATGAGGTTCGAAATCTTGCGCGAATATTTAGCCCCGTAGGCCCTGACGGCAACATGCTCTGAGGCGGGTGGAAACGAGGAAAGCGAGTCCTCGCGCGCGATGATGACGAAGTCATCCTCCGGGTCAGCGGCGGCGAGGTGGCGGGCGACGCACATTTCGTACTGGCCGATGCCGGACTTGCCGCCATCGGAATTTGAGGCCAGGAAGCCTATTCGCGATCTCATGCCTTACACTCGTTTGGATTCAGGACTTTGCCGGCGCTATTGTTCGGATGATTGCGTTCTCTATTCTCTCGCCGGCAACTTCGGAAGAGAACTCCTCCATCGCGCGCTTCCGGCCGCAGGCCCCAATTTTCCGCGCCAGGTCTCTGTCGCCGAGCAGGGTATCGATGCTTTCCGCAAGCGCCTCGGCTGAGACTTCGCGCGCGATAAGCCCCGTCTTGCCGTCCTCCAGCCACTGCGGGATTCCGCCGACCTTGAAAGCGACGACAGGCCTTGACCGCGCCATCGCCTCGATGCCGACGAGACAGAAAGGCTCCGCCCACACCGACGGCACGACGACGACGGCCGCATCCTCGAAGTATTTGTCCAGCGCTTCGTGCGGTATCCAGCCGAGGAAATCCACCCTGTCGCTGATGCCCAATTCACCCGCCAGCGCCTTGTTCGCCTCAAGCGCGCTGCCCTTGCCGATGACTTTCAGGCGTGCCGGATGCTTCAAAATTTTCATCGCCTTCAGAAGGAGGTCCAGCCCCTTCGAGCGAATGACCTGCCCCACGAATAGTATAACATCGCTGTCGTCGCTTACAGGCGGAAATTCCGTTTTCGGCACCCGCGTGAAACCCGGAACAACGTCAATCCTGTCTGGGCTGAAGCCGTTAAGCACGAGTTCCGATTTCATGTGTTCGCTGAGCACCATGGCCCGATGCGCTCTGCGCTGGGCGTTGAGCATTCTGCGCCGGGCGCTCAGGCTCTGGAACTTCGGAATGAAGCCGTGGCGCAAGGGCCTGCCGAGAAAGCAACCGTACGCGACGCATCGCCACGAAAGCGGCAGAGTACAGATGGCGCGGTTTACCGGGAAGTAGCGCGCCTCGCGGAGGCAGTAGATGAAGTGGTCCTGGTTGATTGTTATCGTCGGCACGCGCTCGATGAGCGCCTCGAGGAACGGCGTGTTGCGCGTCTTATGAAGAAGCGCAATATCGGGCTGCCACTTGGCGCAAAGTTCTTCGACGAACTTGCGGTAGAAGGCAACGTCGCCCGCGGGCGGTATCGGCGCCGTATCTTCGAAAACGGATTTATAATTCTCCTCGCCGTTGCCGGTGGTTCGCTCGTATAGCAGCCAGTGCTTGTGGCCGCGATCTCTGAGAACGCTGGCAACTTGAAAGACGTACTGCTCCAGCCCGCCCAGATAGCCGAGCGACTCGCCGATGGTCAATGTTCTGAAGGATTGCGTCATGGAACCGTCACTTATCTCTTCGCGTCAGCCATTCCTCCGCGGCCTTGCGCATCAGGCCGTACATGTCCGTGATGCACTGCGGAAACGGCTCGGGCTTCGCATTGGTCATGAAAAGCGCGTCGGAATCCTTGTGGTCCGGATGGAAACCGTGCATTCCGAAGATTGGCTTCTCTCCCATGAAACTCGGGACGATGAGTGCACCCGGATTCATGAGGCACATCAGTTCGCCGAACTGCCTGTCCTCGAAAAATACGCCGAGTCTCTTCAGTTCCTCATCGCTTAAAACTTGCGCGCAGTCGATTCTGGAGAGCGTCTCCGTGATGCGCTTCCGCGCCTCGTCGTTCATGAACCAGAAGCGGCCCATCGTCGAATCGTACATGGCGACATAGTCCTTGCCGAACCTGAGGCCCAGCGCTTCCACGTCGCGCATCATGTCGTATGTCTTATGAATTTCCGCCATGCCGTGGTCGCTGAAAAGGAACATCTCGACATCGTCGTATCCGTCCGCGGCCGCCTTGTAAACCTCGTGGAAACGCTCATTGTACCAGTCAATTTTCCTTTTCGCCGCGTCGGAATTGCGGCTGCTGAAATGCAATATCGAATCCAGGCTCGCGGTGTACAGAAAAGCAAAAGGCGCTTCGCCTTTCCGCGCGGCCTCGAGCATCTGCTCTATCCGCGCCTCTTCAGGCGTCTGCCAGTCCGTAAAGAGGTGCGGCACGTTGTTTTCCGCCAGAAAATCGACAATGCTCTTCCCCGCGTTGAGTCCGCCGGCCTTGAATATGTCGCGCTTCTCACAGGTGTCGAACAGGTGGTAATATTTGAAAGGAAGGTTGTAGAGTTGAAAATACCCTGACAGATTCAGGCGCTTCGCCACAATCTTGCTCATCACGTGGCGCACGCGGTCGCGGTTCGCGATGAAGCCCGGCAGGACGCCGAAAATCCGCAGCATCTTGAACGGCGACGTCTCCGGCGCGTAATAGAAAAAATTCCAGTGCTTGTGCTCGCACGGCAGCCTGCCCGAAAGGATCGACGGAATGCACGCCGAGGAAAAGCCGAAAACCGTGCGCAACTTCGCCTTCGTCGGAAGGACGTCCGTCATGAAGGCGAGGTCCTTCGCTATGTCATAGCCAAGGGCGTCTATGAAAACGAATATGGAAATCTTCTTTCCGGCCATGTTGCGTTCCGGGATTCAGGATTTTGGCGCGCCGCGCACGCGGCCGGCGCGATGGTTCTTCCGCTCCAGTTCCACGGTAAGCCTCGCCGCAGCGAGCAGGTCGTCAACGACATAATCCGGCTCCGCCGACCATGAGCCTTCGGCGTAACTCGCGCCTTTGCCGCTCCGCACAAGGATCGTGGGCTGGCGCAGCAGTTTGCCCACCTCGATGTCGCGCTCCATGTCGCCGACGGAATACGCCTGCGAAAGATTGAAGCCGAATTCCCTCGCCGCCTGCTCGTACATGCCCGGCGCGGGTTTCCGGCACGAGCACGCGGTAACTTCCGGCGCGTGCGGGCAGAAATACACCTTCTCGATTTTCCCGCCCGCCGCCTCGATTTCGCGGCACATGCGGTCGTTGATTTCTTCCACTTTCGCCGCCGTGGCGACCTTGCGCTCGACGCACGACTGGTTCGTGACGACGAAACACTTGAACCCATCCGCGCGCCATAATTTGAAGGCGTCTAAAACAGTCGGGAGGAACTCGAATTCCTCCCATGTTTTAACGTAGTTCGGCAGTTCGCGGTTTATCGTTCCGTCCCTGTCAAGGAAAACTATCTTCCCCAATTTCCGCTCCAGTAAAGCGTCTGCGGCTACTTGCCGAGTTTTTTGCGGTAGAACGCCACGGCGCGGCGGATGCCCTCCTCCACGCCTATCTTCGGCGACCAGCCCAGAATTTTCTTCGCCTTCGCGGCGGCAAGCGCAATGCGGTCGATTTCCCCCTTGCGCTTCTCCGCGTATTTCGGCTCGACCTTCATGCCGAGCGCCTTGCGGACAGCGTCGAATATCTCGAAATCCGTCGTCTCAATCCCGCGCCCGATGTTGAACACATCGTTGTCGCCCTTCGTCATTGCGAGGATGTTCGCCTCGACAACGTCGTCGACATACACGTAGTCCCGCGTTTTCAAGCCGTCGCCGAATATCGTGCAGTCCAGCCCGCTAATCAGGTTCTCGCTGAAAATCCCGACGACGCCCGCTTCGCCGTGCGGGTCCTGGCGCGGGCCGTAAACGTTCGCGTAGCGCAGCACGGTGTATGTCAGCCCGTCCAGCATGTGCGCCAGTTCCGCGTAATGCTCCACCGTGTGCTTCGAAATCCCGTACGGGCACAGCGGCGCCGCCGGCCGCTCCTCGTCAACGGGCAGTTGCTGCGGCTCGCCGTAAATCGCCCCGCCGGAGGAAATGTAGATGAATTTTTTCACGCCGAACTTGACGCAGTTCTCAATGATGTTTATCGAGCCGAGAATGTTGACTGCCGCGTCGAACGCAGGTTCGCGCACGGAGCGGCGCACGTCAATCTGCGCGGCGTGGTGGTTGACAATGTCGGGCTTCTCTTTTTCGAAAACGGATGCGAGCGCCTTGTCGGTGATGTCCATCTGGTAAAATGCGGCCTTGGGATTGACGTTGGCGCGATTGCCGGTGGAAAGGTTGTCAACGATTGCGACCTTATGGCCGTCGGCAATGAGGCGGTCGGCGACGTGCGAGGCGATAAATCCCGCTCCTCCTGTTACGAGTATTTTCAACTCTTTCTCCGTGAAATGTGGACCATAGACCACAGACTATAGACTATGGACATGGCTCTGCTTAATCCATAGTCCATTGTCCATTATCTATTGTCTATTATCACGAAAAAACCTCCGCCGTAATGCCGTATCGACTTGGCTCTTTGACCCAGTACTTATAATAAGTGGGCGCCTGCCGCCGGGACTCATGAATGTTTTCTAACTTACTTCCAATTGTCCTCGGTCGGATAGCGGCGCCCCTGAGTCAATTTGCAGGTCAAAAATCGCCGCATCAATTACGAACATGGCAGAGGTTTATCTTTACAACAGTATTATACCTCTTTTTGACGTGTCAATCAAGTTTTTGAGAAAGCGCGAAATAGACTATTAGACTGTTCGACTGTTAGGCCGAATAGTCTAACGGACTAACAGACTAACAGCCTATCTTACCGCAGATTCCTCAGATTCTCTGTGGTAAGGTATGTTGGTGTCTCTCCGTCAATTCTGACGATAAATATGGTCGTATATGCTTGGGTCCTTCATCGGTGACTTGTAAGAACCCACCGACTTCAACCTACCCATAATGCTACAGGTTTGCTCCAATTCCGCACATCGTTGCCAACGTTCGATGTTATTGTCAACAATGTCCGCCAGCGAAGAAGACTGACTCTTGACCCGCTTGAGGGAGATGGTATCCAGTAACTCACCATTTCTGCCTGCCCAAAAAGGCTTCGCGCTAACGATAGTGCTATTAGGGAAAGCGCGAAATACTTTGCGAATCCTTATTGAAGTGCTGGGACCAACCCAAACTATATGTAATCTACGTCCCACACGTTTCAGGATTTTGCGGGTATTTCGAATCATTTCTTGAAAGGTATATTCCTCGTTTTTTAACAATTGCGTTGACAGGTAGCCCGCATTCACATATGGCATTTGCCTGAACCAGTTGACGACTCGTTGGATATCGCGCTCTGAGGACATGACGTCCATATAGGGTATGCAGTTCATCCCTGCCTCCATCATGAGGGAGAAGACGAACGCACTTTTGCATTGTGCGGCAATCTGAACACATCTTGCATCACCACCGCATTGTGAATAATTAGGTGGTAGTACCGCATTAAAACCCAACTGTCTGATGCCTTCGAGCAAAACATGTCGTAACGAAGACCACATAATTTCAATAAGATACTCTTCTTTTGAGCAGTTCAGGATTAGTGGTGTCCCAAGCGGCAACTTCAGCGCATCAAGCAATTGCTTCCTACCCGCAAAACGCAAAAAGCCACCGGGAGTAAGAACATCTCTTAGAGATATGGCCCTGTAATCTCCCTCCACAACATGGAGGGGCTTCTCGAGAGACTTCTCGATTCTAATCTCAGGAGCGACGGGCGGCAGCTCTGGAACACATCCTGCATGTCTTAGCGGGATGCACAACTCCAACCCACGTAGTAATATAATGGTTTGAATACACGTTTGGAGCAACGACACCCCTCGATACATCACTTTACATTTCCAGCAGTTTTCCACGGGTGGCCCATCGCACCAGCGCGCCTCTTGAAACGGGCATAACGTGTCATCTGAACCATAAAGGTGCTGCTGCACCTCGCGATTATTCGTATGCTTCGACGTAGACATTGAAATTTCCCTCACTTTCAGAAACTTCGAGGACGCGTCCAAACACAAACCGCTCATCGGCCAAAATGTTACTAATACGAGCGGCATACTTAACAGGAACATAGCCCAAGAGTTTTGTGCCATGAATTGCCTGTACGCGGCCACCTTCCAGCGGAAGGAAATCCAATTGGTCGCCCTTGTTTGTGTTCCTCGCTTCCGCAGTTACATCGACAAGGTAGAATCGAAAGCTAGGTTTTGACTTGCCGGGATCAAAACTACCAAGATTTTTTTTCACGATTCGGTCTGCTTTGCTTCTCTTTTTGAAAGGTAAAGGTCCAGAAGTTTTCATAGGAATACCCTCACAGGAAAAAGTTCTAGAATCAGGGTCAACGCTACAAAAGGGAACTGCTTGGGAGTAGAGAGGAGGTGCAATAAAGAAGAGAAGTTTTTTCGTACTGCAACCCCTCTCGCGATAAGTGGTTAAGCTTCTGGCCTCCGTTTCTTGAAAAATATTTCTTGACAAGTATATACAAATTGTATATACGTTATCAAATAAAGCGGCAGCGTTGCTTCGATCCCAGGTAGATAGCTAATCTATCGAAGGATCGTTCCCCCGCTCAGGAGGTATGTAAAGAAAATTCGCTGCCGTGGTGGCTTGTCTTCTACACAAGCCACCCTTTTTTATGGCAACAAAAATACGCAATCTTAAGTAAATCACAAATTCTCAAGATGTCAAGTAAATTTTGGAAATTTTTCGCCTAACAATTGAAGTAAAAGCGGTAGTGTGTTAGGTCTCGACATGTAATATTCTTGAAGTTTAGCCATTTGTGTCTAACGCTGCCTGCTCCTTGTGCTCCTTAGTATCTTGATGTGCTGTCATCTTGAGAGCATACGAGATGTGACAGGTGAGCACGAGATATGATGGCGACTGTGCTTCCGTCCGAGGCAAAAAACCTCAAGCCTCATTTCCTCAAGCCTCAAGCCTATAGATTCTTTGCGCTCTTGGCGTCTTGGCGGTGATATCAAACGAAGAACGAAAAATCAAGAATGAAAATTTTCCCCTTTTCCTTTTTCGCTTTTCCATTCACACATCTGTGAAATCTGTGTAATCTGTGGATGCGTCAGGTTCGCAGTTCCGCGGAGAAAGATTCCTTGAGGCGATTGATAATAAAGTCCTGCGCGGAGGCGACTTCCTCGCTGGTGAGCGTGCCGTCGTCGCTGCGGTATGTGATGCGGAATGCGAAACTTTTTTTGCCCGCGGGCAACTGCTTGCCGCTGTACACGTCGATGAGTTCCACGTTCTCCAAAATCTGAATGCCGGACCAGGCGACGCAATTCTCCACCTTGTCCCACGGGATGTCCGCGTTGAGCACGATGCAGAGGTCGCGCTCCACGGAGGGGAACTTCGGCAGAGGTTTGTATTTTGCCACATCCGCCGCGGCCTTGACCAGCGCGGCGAAATCGATTTCCGCGTAGCACGGCCTCGTACGAAGATCAAACTGCGTTGCTGTTTGTTCTGAAATACGGCATATCCATCCGATAAGCATGTTGTCACTTGTCATCTTTGCGCCGAGGTCGAAAAACAGACTCTCTACAGGCTCGAACACGACGCGGTTCCACGTTTTCAGTGCAGCAAACAGTGTCTCCAAAATGCCCTTGAGTTCAAAGAAATCCCCATCCGTGAGGATGCCGACAACCTGCTTTTCTTCTGGAAGTGGACCGTTTGGATTATCCAGAAAAATTTTGCTTATTTCAAAAATAGAAATTGCCGCAACACCGTGATTCTCATTGTGTCGCTTTACCTGCAAGAAACACGGCAGGAGGCTCGTGCGCATATAACTTTCTTCTTTGTTTATCGGGTTTCTAACAGGAAACGGTATCTTGCCCCCCCAAACGGATGCCCAGCCCGCATAGGTACTTTGCGCCGGCGCAGGAACGAACGGGACGGTTACGACTTCGCTGCATCCGCAGCCGACGAGGATTTCGCTCACGCGGTCTTCGACCTCATGCTCCTTCGCGGGCTGCGTGACGGCGATGCTCATCGGCTTTTCGATGTCGAACTTGTCGTAGCCGTAGTGCCGGGCGACTTCCTCGATGAGGTCGATTTCGCGCTCAACGTCGCGGCGGTACGGCGGAACTTCGACCCTGATTTTTTGCGCGGTGCGGCTGAGGATTTTGAAATTCAGCGACTTGAGGATTCGCACGGCCTTGTCCTTCGGCACGTCAACGCCGAGGATGACGGGCAGCCTTGCGAAACGCAGGGAAGTCCTGACGACCGGCGGCTTTTTACCTTTCACGTCGATGACGCCGCCGAGCACTTCGCCGCCGGCGATTTCCGCAATCAACGCGGCGGCGCGGCGGCTGGCCCAGTCAACGGTGTCCCAGTCAACGCCGCGCTCGAAACGGAACGAGGAGTCGCTGGAAAGTTTGAGCGCTTTCGACGTGCGGCGGATGCTGAGCGGATCGAAATACGCGCTTTCGAGCAGAATGTTCTTCGTCGAGTCGCTGACCTCGGTGTCGAAGCCGCCCATGACGCCGGCCACTGCCACGGCGCGCGCGGCGTCGGCGATGACGAGCATGTCGTCCTTCAACTCATATTTTTTCTGGTCAATTGCGGTGATGGTCTCCCCTGCTTTCGCGCGGCGGACGACGATTCGCTTTTCGACGAGTTTGTCAAAGTCGAACGCGTGGAGCGGCTGGCCGCATTCCATGAGGACGAAGTTGGTGATGTCCACGACGTTGTTGACGGGGCGCAGGCCGATTGCATCGAGGCGCGCCGCGAGCCACGCGGGCGACGGGCCGACCTTCACGCCGCGGACGACGCGGGCGGTGTATCGCGGGCAGAGTTTCAGGTCGCGCGTTTCGACGGATGTCGCGGCGGCGACTTTTTCCTTCGACGTTTTGCAGTCGACCTTCGGCGTTTTGAGTGGCTTGCCGCTGAAGGCGCTGACTTCGCGGGCGATGCCGATAAGGCTGAGGCAGTCCGGGCGGTTGCTCGTTACTTCCACGTCAACAAATGTGTCGTCGCCGACAGGCCTTGATTCCTCGATGGGCAGTCCGACGTTGGAGAGTTTCGCGAGGAGCGCCTCTCTCGGAATCCCGTGAGCCACGTATTCTTTCAGCCAGTTGAGCGTGATTTTCATTACAAACCCGCGTCAGAATTGTTTCAGGAATCTCAAGTCGTTTTCCGTGAGAAGTCTTATATCGTCAATGCCGTATCTCATAAGGGCCAGGCGGTCGATTCCGAAGCCGAAGGCAAAGCCGGTATAGACTTCCGGGTCGATGCCGACGGCCTTGAAGACGTTTGGGTCAACCATGCCGGAGCCGCCCATTTCCAGCCAGCCGGACTGCTTGCAGACGCGGCAGCCGGCGCCTTTGCAGACGAGGCAGGAGATGTCCGTCTCCGCGCTCGGCTCGGTGAACGGGAAATATGACGGGCGCATGCGGACCTTCACTTCCGGCCCGAAGAGTCCGCGCAGGAAGAGCGTGGTGATGTTCTTCAGGTCAACGAAGGTCAGGCCCTTGTCCACCATCAGGAGTTCGACCTGGTGGAACATGAACATGTGCGTGGCGTCAACGGTGTCGGGGCGATAGGCGCGGCCCGGGGCGATTATGCGTATGGGCGGCTTTTGCTTTTCCATCACGCGGACCTGCACGCTGGAGGTCTGCGAGCGGATGATTAGGTCGTCGGTGATGTAGAAGTTGTCCGTTTCGCCGCGCGCGGGGTGGTTGGGCGGAATGTTGAGCGCGTCGAAGTTGTGCCACTCGTCCTCGATTTCCGGCCCGTCAACCCACTCGAAGCCGAGTTGGTGAAAGATGCGCTTTATGTCGCGCGTAACCTGCATTATCGGGTGGTACGCGCCGAGCGGGCGCTTGCGGCCGGGGAGCGTTACGTCTAAAATTTCCTTCACGGCAACAGTCGAGGCGGAAAGCGCGGCGGCGCGTTTTTCGATGAGCGCGGAGATTTGCTGCTTGACAGCATTGGCGAGTTGTCCGGCGGCGGGCCGCTCTTCAGGCGGCAGTTGAGGGAGTTTAGCCATGATGTCGCGGAAGACGCCGCCTTTTCTTCCGAGGTATTTGACGCGCAGCGCCTCGATGTCTTCGGGCGACGATGCGGCGGCGACCGCGGTCTTCGCCTCGGCGAGTATCCTATCCAATTCGTCCTTCAATGGTTGACTCCGTGTTGAGGGAAAGGGCTGGGAAATTATAGCAGAGAGGACGGCAAAAACAAATGATTCTTGCTTGCGGGGCATCCTTCCAAGACTGGGCGGCTTCCGTTGTTAAGCGGAGGCGCCGCGGAATTTTTGCAGGAAGGCCGAGATGACGTTCTTGAATTTGCCGCGTTCTACGCTGGTGAGGGCTATGAACCACCACGCCGCGAGATAGACGGCTCCCACAACACAGCCCTGCCATGTCATGTTAAGGAGACTGCGAACCCTTTGAACACGCCGCTCGCCGTCCTGCATGTAGTAGACGAGAGGATAGTCGAACAGACGCAAGGCGATTGCGACAAGCGCGGCCGGAACCGCGGCGGTCACCACCGGCAGGACGCACTTCACGAAAAAGGCACGCCATTGGGTGGCGACGTGCGAGAACGTGTAGGACATGATGATGCAGAAGAGCACGACGAGGCAGATGAATTTGTTCAGCGCGAGGCCCATCATCTTGGCGTCGTTTTGGCCGGCCGGCACGACGTTCGCGATAATGACACTCACTGTGAGGAAGGCAAGCGAGCCGATGACCCAGACCTTTGTCTGGTACCAGTGCTTCTCCGTCATGAGGAGGACTCTGGAGGCGCTTATCTGCGTGAGGTCGAAAAGGGCGACCACCAGCAGGACGGCGAGCGCCCAGGGGATGGTCTCGTTGGTCTTGCCTGTCCACGCGACGATGAACGGCTGGCCGAATATGATGCCGAGCATGACGATGGGCAGGCCGATGGAGAAACACATCTTCGTGAAAAGGAGGAAGAGGTTTCTGAGGTCTTCGTTTCTCTGGGCGGAGTGGAGTTCGGAGACAATAGGCTCGAAGATGGTCGAGGTCGTGCTTACGAAAGTGCGCAGCATATCCGAAATGCGCACGGCGATCTGGTAGATGGCCACCGTCGCAAAGACGGCGAATATGCCGAGGACCACCTGGTCAGAGCCATAAATGAACATGATGGCGACCCTGAGCATCAAGGCGGCGGCGGAAAAGGAGAACAGTTCGCGCAGTTGACTCCTGTCGAAGAGCCTCAGCGATATTCTGGCCTGCGGGAACGCGCGCAGCATCATCACGATATAGCTAATGGAGGTCAATAAAGTTGCGACGGTGAAGGTGGATGTGGCGATCAAAAGATTCTGCGGCGGGGTCTGAGACTTGCGGACGAGCACGAATATCGAAACACCATAGAGCACCTGAATTGTGGCCTCTCCGAGATTGACCAAATCCAGCCGCTGCGCGCCGACGAGTATGCTCCTGAAGATACTGAGAGTAAGCAGCATGAATACATTAAGGCCTATCATCATAAAGGCGAGGCGGGCGTGCGCGAGCCAATCCGGGGTCAGTTCCCTGAAGTTGTGAAAGACAGGAAGTATTACAATGATGACCGCGCAGAGGAGGATGGCGATAATTCCGAAGAACAGGTAGATTACGAATATGGTGCTTATGGTCTTGTTGAGGCTTTTCCAGTCCTCGACGATCCTGCATCTTGCGACGTACTTGACGACGGCGCTGCTCATCCCCATATCAAGAAGAATCAGATAGCACGCGACGGCCCAGAAAAACCCGTAAATGCCGTACGCCGTATCGCCGAGCGTGTTCAGCATGTACGGAAAGGTGACGAACTGCACGAGGATGACGACTGTGTAACGCACATATGTCGCCACCGTGTTCCGCACTATTGTCTGGCTAAATCCCATGCGAAATGCCGTTTTGCCCCGCCGTCATTTCTTTAACAGTGTTTCCGCGTATGCGGCCTGCGCGAATGCGGCGACCTTGTCCCAAGTGTGGTTTTGTTCGACCTTCCTTCGCCCCGCGCACCCATTGAGGCGCGCGTTTTTTCGTCCTCGCGCGGGCGGCGTACGGCCTGTGCGCCCCCGTAAAAGGGGAAATACCAGTTGGTTATTATTGCACTTCGCACGGTTATCGCATCCTGTGTTTCAAGTCTGCGCCCGAACTTCTTTAGACATTTTCGGATAACGAACAGCGCCTCCGTGAAGCAATTCTTTTTCACAAAACAATTTAGTATAACACCAAAACCGAAAAATGGAAACGTAAATTTCCCCCGCGCAAAAACATTCGTATATGAACCGCTCTTCGACACGGGGATCGACACGCGCTAGTGTTTTATACTGGTAAAATGCCTTATCGAGTGGTATCCTTCCCGGTCATGTTTCCGCCCTTTGTACTAGGAGGGGACGCGGAGCGCCTTGCCTGTCACGGTAGTGGAAGCGATAGGCCGCGCGAGAATACACCTGGACGCGCCGCTGCGACAAAGTGGAAGCCGTTTACAACGAACTCATCGAGAATTCCAAGAGATGAAACTCCTCGCGATACGCGACGACGACGCCTGTTCCTTCACGGATCCGGCCAAAATCGCCCGCGTCCACGCCCCGCTTTTTGAGAAAGGTTTCCCGCTCAACCTTTCGGCCATCCCGCTCGTATCGGCGAACGTCAAGTTGCGCCACAAAAAACTGCGCGGCGAATACGAGCCCTTCATACCGCCCGAGTACTGCGGCAGGGACGCCTGCTACCCGATAGGAAACAACACGGCGCTCGTAGAGTTCATTTCGCGCACGCCCGGCATCCACATCGCCCAGCACGGATGCAGCCACGCCTATGTGAACGGAGTACCGGAATTTGATATCTCCGCCCGCGCAAAAATCGGCGAAATGGCCGACGCCGGCGGGGAAATCATGGAGAAGACGTTCGGCGTCCGCCCCGCTTTCTTCGTGGCGCCGTGGGACAAAATCTCACGCGCGGCCTATCCAATCCTCGCAAAACGTTTCACCGTAATATCGACGGGCTGGCTGACGAAAGAGAAAGTCCCCTTCTCCTGGATGCCCGCGTTTATAATCAAAAAACTCAAGCGCCGCAATTACTCATTCGGCGGCGGCGCGCTCGTGCTCGAACACCGCGGCTGCCTCCTCTCGCCGCTCTATGGCCCGCGGGCCGCCCGCGAACTCGTCATGAAAAACCTGGAAACGTACGACGCCGTAACCATCCTCACACACCACTGGGAATTCTTCAACGAAGACGGCTCCCCCAACACCGCGCTCCTGAAGGCGTACCATGAACTCGTCGCTGAACTTTCGGAACGCAAAGACCTGCGGTTTGCGAGTTTCGATGAAATCCTCCGCGCCGTCCGGCGCGCGTAATTACTTCGCTTGAACCACGCGCCGCATTTGCTATAATCTCCTGCACTTATGTGCCGTTAAATCCGCCGCGAGAACCCGGTTTACCGCGCTTGCGCCTCATGGCCTGGTACAAAAAAACTTTCGGCAAGGAATACCTGCGCATCTACAACAACCGCGACGAGGCCGCCGCCGCGCGCGAGGTCGATTTCATACTCGGCGTTCTGAATCCGCCGCGCGACGCGTGGATACTGGACCTCGCCTGCGGCGCCGGCAGGCACGCCTTCGCGCTCGCCGCCCGCGGCTACAACAACGTGGTCGGCTTTGACCTTTCGGAGGAACTGCTGGAGGTCGCGTGTAAAAAAGCCCGGCGGGAAAATTCTTCCGCCCTCTTTATCCGAGGCGACATGCGCCATCTCCCCTTCCGGACCGGCTTCGACGCGGTGCTCTCAATGTTCACCAGTTTCGGCTACTTCGAGGACGACGACCAGAACGCCGCCGTCCTCAAGGGCATCTCGCGCGCGCTCAAACGCGGAGGCGCCTTCGTCATCGACCTGCCCAACATCCGGCACGTCAAGGCCAACCTCGTCGCGGAATCCGTCGGCCAACACGAGCGCGGCCGGCTCATCCAGCGGCGCAGATTCGGAAAGGACAACCGCCGCGTCGAGAAACAGATAATCATCCAGGCCGCCGGCCACGGCGAAGTTTTGCACGAATTCACGGAGTCCGTGCGCCTTTACAGCCTTGAGGAAATCACCGCCCTGCTCCAAAGCGCCGGATTGCGCGGCGACCGGTGCTGCGGAGATTTCAACGGCGGCGAATTCGGCGCGTCTTCCCCGCGAATGATAATATTCGGACGAAAGGCTGATGAGGATTAAAGCGATCCCATATTCGGAACTAAGGCTGTTCTCCGGGATATTGCCGGACTACACCGGCGATTTTTCGCGGGTCGCGGAATATTATTCGGGAAATCCGGCGCGTGAGGATGACCTCAGGCGCGGCGCGGAAACCGCGCTTGCGCGGCCCTGCCCGCGGGAAGCCGTCGCAAAGGCGCTTGAAGAATACAACCGCCGCCTCGGCGCGCAGCAGCCGACGCTCGACAACATCACGAAACTGCGCTCGAACGGCTGCGCGGCGGTGGTCGCCGGCCAGCAGCCGGGCCTGCTCGGCGGCCCGCTTTACACGATTTACAAGGCGCTCACGGCCATCCGCCTGGCGGCTTTTCTTGACGGGCGCGGCGCTCCCTGCGTGCCGGTCTTCTGGAACGCGTCCGACGGCCATGACGCCGACGAGTATGCGACGCTCCTCATGCCGCCCAAGGACAACGGGCCCGCGATGAAAAGGCTCGCGGACCTGCCGGAGTCGGCTTCCGCGTTCGACGTGCCGGTAACGCGGGAATGCGTGGGCCTGCTGGAGGAATTTCTCGCCGCGCTGCCGGAAACGGAGTTCCGTAACGAGACCACAAATGGCATAATATCCGTTTACAAGGGCGAACTGGCGGAGTCCTTCACGCGGTTCATGCTCAGGCTTCTGTCGAAGCACGGCCTGATTATGTTCGAGCCTCGGCTTTTGCGGCGCGAGGCGGCGGGAATAATCGCGCGGGAAATCGAAAGCCGCGGCGAGTCCTCCGCCGCGATACGCGACGCCGCCAAAAGGCTTAAGAGCGCCGGCTGCGTTCCGCCGTTCACCGGCGATGAGGGAATCAAGGTGTTGCTGTACGAAAACGGCCGGCGACAAAGGCTCCAGGCCGCCGACGGCGGTTTCCGAACGCGCGAAAAAAAATATTCGACCGCCGAACTGCTGGACATGCTCGAGCGCGAGCCGGAGAGGTTCACCCCGGACGCGGCGCTCAGGCCGGTAACGCAGGACGCGCTCCTGCCCACCGCGGCATATGTCGCGGGGCCTACGGAGATCGCGTATTTCGCGCAGTTGAAAAAGGTGTACGAGTTCTTCGGCGTGCCGATGCCCATCGCGTACCCCCGCGCCAGCGCGACGCTCGTCGAGAACAGCGTTCTGAAATTCCTCGGCAACTTCCGCATGAACGTGAAGGAATTTCTCAACGGCGCGCAGCCGCCTGAGGAAGCCAGAAGTTCCGGAAAAGATGAAAGGGTCGAGAAGCAGTTTGCCGAACTTCTGGCCGAGATAAGCAAGCACCTTGAGGAACTGCGCGCGATGACGCTGCAATACGAGCCGACGCTGCAGAAACCGTTTGAAAAGGTGGAAAAGAATGTAAAGGCGGAACTGGAAAAACTGAAGGACAAGGCCGTGGCCGCGCAACTGAACCGGCTGGGGATCGGCAGGCGGCAGTGGTCGCGGATATGCGGGTCGCTCCTTCCCACAGGGAAATTGCAGGAGCGCGTGGAAACGGTCGTCCCGTGGCTGTGCAAGTACGGCGGCGGACTGCTTGACGAGATGCTGGAAGAATTGCCGCTGAAGGGATTTCATCATTCGCTGGTCTATTTGAAATAAGGAATCGCGATGCCAAACGACACAAATGACGCCGCCAAGGACCCGTCCAAGGCGGAGGAAATCGTAAGGCGGGAACTCGAACGGGAGCAGGTCGAGCGCGCGAAGGCCGGCCGCCTCTTGAGGCTTAACACAGCGCAGAGCATCGGGGTGGGCGCGGCGCTGCTGGTCGGCGTCGCATTGCTCGCCTACACGTTGGGCATGCCCCCCGTTTGGGCGGGGATCATAGGCGGCATCGGAGCGATTGCATTGACCGCTCTACTTATAACATCGCCGACAGGACGGCCAGGTAAAAAATGAGCGAAGTCGATATCCTTGCATTCGGGGCGCACCCCGACGACGTTGAACTGACCTGCGCGGGACTGCTCATCAAAATGCGGCGCATGGGCTACCGGACGGCCGTGGTGGATTTGACTCGCGGTGAACTGGCGACGCGCGGCACGCCGGAAATCCGCGAGGCCGAGGCGCGCGAGGCCGCGCAAATAATGGGGCTTACCGCGCGGGAGAACCTGGGCCTGCCGGACGGGCACATCAGCGTGGAGCCGGAACGGAAAAAGAAAGTCGTCGCCGTTATCAGAAAATACAAGCCTTCGCTCATGATCCTGCCCTACTGGGAGGAATTGCACCCGGACCACGAGAACGCGTCGAAACTGATATTCGAGTCATCGTTCCTCGCGGGGCTGGAAAAATACTGCCCGGAGCACAAGACGGTCCACAGGCCGCAAAAACTGATTCACTATCTCGGCAGGCCCGGCTTCGACGCGCGGCCGACGTTCATCGTTGACATCAGCGAGACTTTCGAGGAACGCCTGCGGGCGATCAAGTGCTACAAGTCGCAACTTTACGACGAGAAGAGCACGGCCCGGCCCACTGAGATAGCGTCAAAGGACATGGTGGACCGGCTCACCGGCGTGGCGAGATATTACGGCGCGCAGATAGGCGTGGCGTACGGCGAGGCGTACTTCTGCCGCGGGATAATCGCAATCGACGATCCCGTAGCGCACTTCATCGGCCGCGCGGCGCAACCGAAAGGGAAGGGCAAGTGAAAATAGGCATTACGTGCTACCCCACTTACGGCGGCAGCGGCGTGGTGGCGACGGAACTCGGCATGGCGCTGGCGATGCGGGGACACGAGGTGCATTTCGTGTCCTACGAGGTGCCCGTGCGCTTGCAACAGTTCGTCGAAAACGTATATTATCACGCCGTCGAGGTGCCGGGGTATCCGCTTTTCAAGTATCCGCCGTACTGCCTGGCGCTCGCATCCAAGATGCACGACATAACGCTTGAGCACGGGCTGGACCTTCTGCACGTGCATTACGCCATCCCGCACGCGCTGAGCGCGTTCCTGGCGCGGCAGATGCTTGGTCAGTCGCCGCTCAGGATAGTAACGACGCTTCACGGTACGGACGTAGTGCTCGTCGGCGCGGACAGTTCGTACAAGAGCATCACGCGGTTCGGGCTGCAGGCGAGCGACGGCGTGACGGCGGTCTCAGAGTACCTCAAGCGCGAGACGCTAAAGTTGCTCGAGGGAAATTACGACATCGAGGTTATCCCGAATTTCGTGGACACTTCGAAATTCGTCCCGCGGGACAACGCGAAGGCGCGGCGCTGCTTCGCGAGGCCGGAGGAGCGGATCGTGGCGCACCTGTCGAACTTCCGGCCGCTGAAGCGGATCGTGGACAACATCGAGGTGTTCGCGCGCATCCGCGCTAAAATTCCGGCGCGGCTGATGATGATAGGCGACGGGCCGGATTTCTACAAGGCGGACAGGCGCGCGCGGGAACTGGGGCTGAAGAAAGACGTATTCTTCCTCGGCGCCCAGCAGGGAGTGGCAGACCTGCTTTCTCTGGCGGACATCTTCCTGTTGCCGAGCGAGTTCGAGAGTTTCGGGCTGTCCAACATAGAGGCGATGAGTTGCGGCGTGCCGGTCATAAGCACAACGGGCAGCGGAATCGAGGAGTCCGTCACGGACGGCGTGGAGGGATTCCTTTGCAGGGCGGGAGACGTGGACTCGATGGCGGAGCGCGCCCTAAGGATTCTGACGGACGGCGAAGTCCGCGCGAGAATGGGCAAGGCCGCGCGCAAGCGCGTGGAGGAGAATTATGAACAGGAAAACATAGTCACCCTTTACGAAAGATTCTACGAAAAGACCCTTCGAAGGAGGCAGGACCATGGGACTTAGCGACCAATTGCGAACAGGCAAAACCTCGGGCGAAGCAACAGGAGCAAAGGCTGAAAGGCGGAAATCCCCCCGCGTTCCGGTTCCGAACAGCGAGGTCTATTACGCCACGCCGCTGCTGCCGCTTCTCATGCACGCGCCCAAAGGCGAGAAGCGCCTTCTGGTCAACATCAGCGCGGGCGGGCTGCAGTTCATCTCAGACAAGTACCTGGAACCCGGCAAGAAGATTTCGCTGCTGGTCATAGTGCCGGCGTTCCTGGGGCACATGTCATTCCGGGCGCGAGTGGTCTGGTCACAGAAAATCCCCGATAAACTCGTCTACCGGACCGGCGTGGAATTCATCAAGATGGACCGCGAAAGCCAGACGAAACTGAACAATCTCCGCAAGGACGTCTCCCTGAGAAGCAGCAAGAAGTCGCGTCCTCAAGGAGGCCAGGCTTAACCGGAACAAGGCTCGGCCCACATAATGTTCAACATAATACTCATACTCTTTGCGTTTGTCATAGCGCAGTTGGCCGCAGAGCCCGGCGTACGCCGGTTTGAGTTTTTGCCGTCCTCGCATATCCTGCCGATTGTGCTCTCATTCATCGGCACGCTGGCTGTCTTTGCGGCGAGCGGCCCGCTGATACGCCGTTTCCTCGCCAGCCGCCTTAAGGCAAACCCCGCGCGCTCCGAGCAACTCTACGGACTCGCGCGGAGGATCGCGTCCGTCCACAAGGGCGTCTTGATGGCGCTCTACTTCATCATACTCACGCCCCTCAACTGGTTTTCAGTTTGTGAAATCATAGCGCCGCCGGAGCGGATCGTCTTCGTGCATTTCCTGCTGAAACTGCTGCCGTTTATCGTCCTCCTGCTCGTGTCATGGCTGATTTACTACAGGATGGAAAACCTGTTCTCAGTCCGCCAGTGGACGCTCGGACAGTACCTGAGTTTTCAGATCCGGCAGACTGCCGTCGTCCTCCTTCCGCTGCTGGGATTCAACTTCCTATTTGAAGCGTTTGAGCGCTCCGAGACTCTCCAGGAATATATAACGCTTTACCCGGAACTGCTGATCGCCGTATTCGTGCCGGTAATGGCGGTGATATATACGCTGATACCGATACTGGCGCGGCTGCTCTGGTCGGTGGAGAGTTTTCCGAAGGGACATTTGCGCGGGAGGCTTGAGGCGCTGTGCAAGAGGAGCGGCGTGCGGATACGCGACATACTGCTGTGGCACACGGGCCGGGCCAGCGTCATCAACGCCGCGGTACTGGGGCTTTTCGGTTGGTTCCGCTACGTAATCATCACCGACGGCCTTCTCAGGCACCTTTCAGACGCGGAGGTCGAGGCCGTATTCGGCCATGAACTGGGCCACGCCAAGCACCATCACATCGCAATATACGCCTCATTCCTGATACTCATATCATATTTGACGATGTTCTTCATGATGGTTGCGAGCACCGGCAACAACATGGCCGACAGCATCATACAACTCGGGCTCACGTTCGGCATATTCATAGGGCTGGTTTTCGGCTTCATATCGCGGCGCTTCGAGCGGCAGGCGGACATGTTCGGTTGCAAGGTTGTCGGCGATACGATGATGTTCGTCAACGCGCTGGAAAAGGTCGCGTTGTACAGCGGCAACGTGCGGAACCTGAGGTCATGGATGCACTCCAGCGTCGACAAGCGCGTGAAGTTCCTCCTCGACTCAATGTACTATCCCGCAATCGGCGAGCAGTTCCAGATGAGAGCGCGGCTGCTGGCCGCGGGGATCGTCTCCCTGTTCGCGGCTTGCCTGCTGTGGGCCGGCGCTAACTTTTTCATCAACCCGTACGCCTCGCGCCTTATGGCGCAGGCGGAGATGTCCAAGAAGCATCTGGCGACGGCGTCGACGGACGAGGAGAAGGCCGCACTCCAGTTGGAAATCGCGGGCTACTACGAAAAGGCCGGCAGGTACGGCGTCGCCGCGAACTACTACAACAATGCTTTCAAGGATGCGCGCGCCGTTGAAAGCCTGCTGCGAAAAAGAAACGACGACAAGGCCTCGGCAACCGACCTGCGCGACACCGCCAGGCTTTTCCTGAAGGAAGGATTCCCCGACACCGCCGCGCCGATGGCGAAGATGGCCGTGCAGTTTGACAGCGAGAATCCCGAGAACGCCGCGCTGACGCGGGATCTGGCCAAGGCGTATCTCAACAGGATTAACAAACTGGTCGCGGATGGCGCAAGGGAGCGCAGTTTGCTGGACGTTTCAGAGCGCATGCCCAACGGAGCAGACAGGCGTCTGCAAATGGAGACGAACAGCGCGCTGCCGGTTTTCGACCTTGCGGCGGCGGTCGCGCCTGATGACATCGAACGGCGCGAGACGTTTGCGCGCGCCCTCCTCATGGCGGGCAGATACAAGCAGGCCGAGAATATTTACAGGACGCTGATCGCAAGCCCGCCGTCGCAGGAAACCATCATCTGGTGCGGCGTGGCGGCCGGCTTCGCCGGAGACACGGAGACCGCGCGGGACCTGCTTTTCGGCAGAGCCGATGGCGCATCGAACCGCGGACTGCTGGAGGAAGCGCGTCGGCGCGTGGCGCTGGCATATTCGTCTTCAGCCGCGCCCGAGGCTTTGCGGCAGTGCTTCGCTACGTGGGGCCGCCTTGACCCGGACTCAGCGCGGTTCGCGCATTTTTGTTCCGCTGAATCCCTGTACCTGAGAGGTGAAATAGACGCCGCGGTTGCCGAATACTCCGCGGCAATCGGGGCATTCCCGGAAAATTCATATTACCGCTTCCGGCTTGGCGAAGTATATCTTGAGCAGGGCAAAAAGCGCGAGGCCGCGGCGCAATTCGCGCGCGCCGCGCTGATGCGCCCGTGGCGGAACTACTGGCGGAAGGATTACCTGAGGCAGGCCGCCGGCATCCTGAACCTTGCGGGAAAATCAAGGGGCGCGCCGTTCTTCGAGATGCTTCCGCCCCGCTCAGAAAATGCGAACGACTAGTTCTCGCCGGCGCCGAGCAATTTAAGGATTCCCCCGGGGATGTCGGTTATCACGTTGAAAACCGCGGGGGTAACCTCGGGCTTGGAGAAAGTGCCCTTTATTTGCGCGGCGTACAACTGCTTCTTGAAAAGCCTGAATATCTGTTCGACGACGGGTATGCCCTTGAGCACCGTGTCGCTGAAGATTACCATGTCAAGGTTCTCGTCAAAATCGATTTTCCCGTACCCCACGAAATTCACCGCTTGGCTGTTGAACTTCACGACGTCGAAATTGAACGCCTTGTCCTTTATATTGAACGTCAGGTGGCCTTCTTTCACGATCTGCCTTTCCGGCAGTTGGCCCTGAAGCAGTGCGTTCAGGCTCATGATCAAAGGCAGTTCAACGAGGTTGCCCTCCGTAATATCCAGATTGCCCGTCCCCTGCAAGGCGTTGAAGTCCTCTCCTTCCCCGCGAAAATCAACCCTCCCCGCCATTTTCCCGGCCAGTTTCGAGGGCTTCTGCGTCAGTTCCGTGTGCAGCGCGGTCAGGTCAACGGAGGAGAACGCGAACCCGCCCTTGTATTCCTTCGAATCGCCAAGGTTGAAAATAAAGTAGCCATCCGTGACGTTGGGCTTATTATCGGAATTGTAAACAGAAGCGGAGAAAAGCAGACGGTGCGGATCCGCCGGTTTGGCGAAGCCCGCGTCCTTGTCGTCGAGGCGCTCGACCTTGCCGCTGAGATTGGCAACATGCAGTCCGCGAATGTAAAAATCCAAATTCTCGACGGTCGTGCCGTTCATGCTGGCCTGCTCGCCGGGATTTTCAACAACCCTGATTTTCATCACCCCGTTTAATCTCTCTATCGTTGGTTTCTCGCCGACAGAGCAGTTCTCAAGCGCGGCATCGAAGTTATAGGAATACCGCCCGCGGTTTTCGCCTGTCAGAAAATTCAACTCCAAGTTCGAAAGGTCCATGTCGCCACGGGCCGTCATCTTGTTGAGAGAATCCCTCAATCCTATCGGAAGCGCGGCCTTCAGTTCGTCGTCGATGTGGACTCCCTCAACCTTGTTCAGGTAGAGGCTGAATCTCGGCTCCTTGCCCAAAGATATCTCGCAATAGTTCTTCTTCTCATCATAAGGAATAGTAAGATTGCCCAGTTTGCAGCCGAGTTTGCTTATCTTCACATTGTCCGGCGTAATGGCGACTTCCGCCTCGACATCCTTTGCGTGCAGCGGAAACACGTCGTATGTGAACTCCATTGTCTTGTTCGAGATGAGCGTTACTTCAGGCCGGATTGCCTCTCCCCCCTTGGCAGTCAGGCGCACCACGGCATCGACGGCGCCGGTCGGCTTGAGCGAATCGTAGATTTTGGCGAAATCTTCGTTGAGCGCCGCGCGCGCGTCCTCGTCAAAGGCCACGGATTTGCAGTTGATTGTCACGTCCACCAAATCCTTTTCGATCTTCCCGCCCTCCAGCGAGAACTGCGCTCCGCCGTGCGTCCCCCGCGCCTGATCCAGGTACACGCCGCCCGGCTCTACTCTCATCACGCCGCTGACGTCCTTCACAAGATATGGGAAATACGCGCACCTCACCGACGCGCCGCTCACGTGAAGTTCAACGCTGATGTCCGGGCTGGGCGCTTCGCCCTTGACGCGGCAGACGACGTCGGCCGTCCCCGCCCCGGCCTCAAGCGCGCCGGACGGCACGTAGTCGTCAATCTGCTTGCGGACATCCGGCGGCAGCGCATCGTAGAGATTTTTGTCGAGAGGAACCTTTTCGCCGCGAATCTCAAGGTCGTACTTGGTATTAGGGCCGGAGCCGTCGATGTCGATTTTCATGTCCAGTTTCGCGTCGCCGTGCGTGGCGGTGAGGTTTTTCCCCGGCGGAGACCAGATGCGATTGTTTTCGTAAAGAAGAGTCCCTTCGATGTTGTCGACCTGGTACGGAAAAACCTTGTGGAATATGCCCGCGTTGTGCGCCTGGATTTCCGCGCTGACGGAGGGCGAGGGCTGGTCCTTCTGTTTGGCGAGGTGGAGTTTCAGGCTTACGTCGCCGGTGATGCCCGCGATCTCTTTGCGCGTGCTCTCCGGAAGAACGCGAAGAACTTCGTCGTTTACTTTGAATAAATCTGTCGCGGCTTCAATTTCCATTTCGCTGTCCGGGTAGCCCGGCCGCGCTATCCAGCCGTCCGCCACTTGAACCGGCACGCCCGCTATTTTGCCGGTGGCGTTGATTTTCACGCCGCCCGCGGCGAAGTCAACATTTCCGCTCACCTCGGAGACATTCACGGTTCTGGAAGAACCGTCCACATCGGCGTATGTATATGCTCCCTCGGCGCGGCCGTCGAAATCTATCGCCACGCTCGCCTTGCACTTCGGCTGGTCGGATTTCTTTTGCACGCGTATAACAGCGATCTTGCCGGCGCCTTTGGGCTGAATATCACCCCAAATCTTGATGATATCCGGATAGATGCTCAGGGCATTGTACAATTTCTCGTCTATCGGCATGTCATGGGCGGTAATGGTGATGTCAACTTCGCTCCGGCTGGAAAGAAAATCCCTGACGACGCCGCTGCCTTCCATCGTACAACGGCTGTCATTTTCGTTTCGCGCCTGCAGGCCATCAAGGGTTATGTCAATCCCGTTTATCAGCACTTCGCCGCCGACAATCCGCGCCTGGTAAGGGAACTCCTTGACCTTCAACAGGACATCTTCAATGAGCAGGCGTCCCTGGTAACTGTACCGCTCCGACTTTTCTTTCGAAGGGTCATAGGTCAGTTCAAACGATTCGATTTTTGCCGCGCCGCCCAACCCGAGGTCGTCCCACTCGTCCAGCAAATCCGCGGCAAAATTGTTCTGGCCGTTCGCGAGTTTCACGAGCATGTCGTGCAGGTTATTGGTGAGGCACAGGTAGTTTGGCTCGCTGCCGCCCGCCGCAAGGCGGCTTACCCCGGTAACGGGATCTACCGTGAGGTTCAACTGCACCTGCTTGCCATTGCCATACTGATAGCCGAGCCTCAGGGAATTCTTTTCACCGGCGGCGGTGGGGTCAATCACAAGGTTAAGCGCCGCGACCTCCGCCATTGTGGATTCGTCAGTGTACACATGAAGGGTGGCGTTGTGAAAAACAAATTTCGGCAGTTTGGACCGCTTACTGGACATGGCAAGGCGTTCAAGCGGCGTGGGATTCCTGGGGCCATGCGCCCGCGGTATCTCGGCCTCTTTCGCCCTGTAAATTGTTACAATGGGATCTTCGAAGGTCGCGCTTCTGAGCGCCGGCGTTCCCAGAAAGGCCAGGTGGTTGATCGACAGCACGGCCGCGTGCGCCGTGAAAAAAACGCGGCTTTCCTGGCCCCGGCCTTTGAGCCGTATATTGGTCAGATAAACCTTTGAACTGAAAAAGGAATGCTCTATGGAATCAACTTCGAAGTCAGCGTTGAGTTGCTCGGCAATCTCCTCCGCAATACGGGCGCGCAACTGCGCCGGCGTCGTCATAATCGCCACGTCGATCACGCCCAGAACTATCAGCAGCGCAATCGCCGCCAACGCGAAATAAATTATTCTCTTGATCATTTCGTATCTCCGCCCCGTTCTACTGCGTCACGGCATTTATTCTAACGAGGCGCGGCACGCCGTCAAATCTTTTTGCGGAACACGAGAAAAGTTTAAGAAATCCCCCGCCCCGAAACCCGCCGCGACTCCCCGCGCCGCCCGAGCAGCCTGTCAACGCCTGCCGCGGCCAGCACAATAATGAACGGCATGGCTGGCAGGTTATAGCGCAGCGATCCCAGAAAAACACAGTGAAGCACGACGATGAAGATGACCGGCGCGAGAAACGGCCACAATTTCCCGCGCGCATCCCTCCGCAACATCCACGCCCCCGCCCCCGCCAGAATCATCACGGGCGGATAGGAAAGCAAACTCGTCAGCACGAAATACCAACTGGTGAATTCGCTGAATCCCGGCGCCGGCCGCCACGTCTTCCACAACTTCTGTGGAACGAGCGCAAGAAATTCGCCCGGATTTCCCTTTATCCACTCCAGCGCCTTCCGCGTCAGGACGCGGTTGACCGCGGCCTCATGCTGCGCGTCCGACTTCTTTTCTTCCTCCGTCAGGCCGGCCGGCTGCTCCCAGTCGCGCTTGGCCATGATGCCGCCGTCGGCTTCCGGATTGTTGGCTTCGTACAGGTCATGGCCCAGCCGCGTGGTGCCGATGATTATCTCGCCGTTGAAAATCAAGGCGTTGCGAACGACCCACGGCGCGATGACCGCGCACATCACAATAGTCGCCACCAGCGCCGACCCAAGCCTCCGCCGCCTGTCCTCGCCTGTAAGCGCCCATATCGGCAGCGCGATAAACGGGAACAGAAACAGTTCGCTCCGCGTCAGCGCGCCCAGCCCAAGCGCCGCTCCGGCCGCCCCAGCCCACAATGGCCACAAGCGCCCGGCCGCCCTGTCCAGGAACAAATTCAGCAGGACGTAAATCAGGCAGAACAGCGTCTCGGCGAGGTAAAGCCCGGTGTAAAAAATGAAGAAGGGATACACCGCGCAAAGGAGAAACGCAATCCTTCCCGCGCGTTCGCCGAATTTCCCTTTCGCCATCAGGTAAACCAGCCAGCAGGTCACGACCCCCATCAGGACCTGCAGCACCACGACAACGCGAGCCGCGTCGCCGGAGGCGGCGTTTATCGCCGCCGCGAGAAACAGCGGGTAAAGCGGCGGCCGGGAGGCCTGTTGCATGCGGTTTTCCACAACCAGATACATGCCTCCGCCGCTCGAAATGTTCTGGGCGATTTTCCAGTATTCCACGGTGTCGCCGAAGGTCGCCCCGTTCTGCTGCACACCGTAAGCGAAGGCGATTATCATCCGCAATGCCAGCGCCAGCAGGATCATCGCCGGCGGGAGGGACGTGCTCGTGGCGCAAGGGGCCTGTTTACTCGGTTGTTCCAGCATGGGATAAAAATTGCTGCTGCTCTCTGGGCTTTCTCAAGTACACGCGCCGGACGCGCTTCCCCAGAAGACAAGTAACTTCGTAAGGTATCGTCCCGGTAAGGTTGGCAAGGTCTTCCGCCGTTACCTGCGCGCTGCCGCTCCGGCCAATGAGAGTAACCTCGTCGCCCACGTGGACCTCCCCGGCGTAGGTAACGTCTACCATCGTGTAATCCATCGTCACGTTGCCGATGACCGGCACCTGCCTGCCGTTGACGATGGCCTTGGCCTTGTTGCCCAGCAGGTAGGAGTAGCCGTCGTTGTAGCCCACGGGCAGGGTGGCGACGCGGGTCTCGCGGTGCGTGGTGTACGTGCGGTCGTAGCCGACCGGCGTCCCCACGGCCAGCGTCTTCAGGTAAACAATCTGCGTCTTGAGCGAAAGGACGGGCGTGAGCGAAATGACGTCGCGGAAAAAACCGTCGGGGTCAATGCCGTAAAGCGCAATCCCCACGCGCACCATGTTGAAGTGCGACTCCTCCATGCGCAGCATCGCGGCGCTGTTGGCGGCGTGGATTATCTGGAAGTGATAGCCCAGGCGCGCCGCCTCGTCGATGACCCTGTTCAGCGTGCGCAACTGCTCGCCCGCGAAATGAAGCGTGGGCGAGGAAGCGGAGGAAAAATGCGTGCACAGGCCAGCAACGTGCAGATTGGGCAGGTTCCATATTTCGTGGAGCAGGTCTATCGCGGTCCGCGGAGAAGCGCCGAGCCTTCCCATGCCGGTGTCGATATTGAGGTGAACTTCAAGGACGCGGTTCTGGCGGGCGGCCTCTTCGTTGAGGAACTTGGCCCTTTCGGAAGAGTGGATGCTGGGCGTGATGTTTTCCCTGACCACGTCGGCCGCTTCGTCGTCGATTATCGCGCCGAGGATAAGTATCGGGGCGGTGATGCCCGCCTGCCGCAACTCAAGCGCCTCCGAAGAATCCCCGACGCCCAGCCACGTTACTCCAGCCGGAATCAGGGTCCTCGCAACCTCAACCGCGCCGTGGCCGTAGGCGTTGGCCTTGACGACGGCCATCACCTCGCAACCCGGCCTGAGGCGTCCCTTTATTTCCTCGAGATTATTCTCCAGCGCGGAGAGATCTATCTCCGCCCACAAGCGATACTGTCGCATGTAACCCCCTCGGCGAAACCGCGAAAGCCGCCATTTACATTTTATATTTTACAAAATATCACTTTAGCGGCGATTGCGCAAGAAAATTTCCGAAATTTCGATTATTTTTTCATCGCGTGGAAGGATTGCCGCCGTTCCTGGCGTCACTTTCCGCTCGAATGGGGCCTGTCGTATCTTTCCCGCATGCGCTTCTGCATAAGGTTCACCTCCGCTTCCGTCGGGCGCAGGTATTGCGGCGCAAAGGCGACCGCGTCCTCGAAAATCCCCCGCTCAACCTTCAGCGCCGCCAGGCGCACCACCTGCGACGCCCTGCCGTACCAGAGCGCCTCGTCCGCGAGAACCATGCCGGCGTTCCCGAACATCTCGCCGAAACGCGCTATTGCGTCGCCGAGCATGAAACTGCCGCGCGGCGCTTGCGCCAGAAGTTCCTCGGGCGTCACGGCGAAAAAATCCGTCCGCCGCCGCCATTCGCCGCGCTCGCGGCGGTAAATGCACCCGATGACATTGCCGCGGCGCGCGTCGGCCACGGGAATGGCGTGCTCGTATTCCGGCGGCGCGTTCTGGACAATGACATCGGGCGTGGCCACGCTGACCAGTTTCGCGCCGGTCGCGTAGGCGAACGTCTTCGCGCACGCAACGCCCACGCGCACGCCGGTGAAGGAGCCCGGCCCCGCCGACACTGCAACCGCCCCCACCGCCTCCGGAGCGAGCGAGTGCGATTCCAAAATCTGCTTTATCATCGGAACGAGCGCCCGTCCGTGGATGAGGCCTTTCTCGAACGAGATTTCATCGAGCACTTCGCCGCCGCGTCCAAGCGCGACTCCACCCACTTTGCCGGAGGTCTCGATGCCGAGAATAATATGGGACGTATAGGACATATAAGACCTATAGTCAGAGCAGGCCGTAGCCCTTGAGGGCGGCCCTGAGTTTTTCCTCGTTCTCCGGGCTTATGCCCCACAGCGGCAGGCGCAACTCGCCGTTGCCGCGGCCCAGCATCCTGAGCGCGACCTTGGCCGGCTGCGGATTGGCTTCGAGGAACAGCGCGTTGTGAAGAGGCATGAGTTTCTGCTGAATTTTGCGCGCCTCGTCAGCCTTGCCCTTCAGCGCAAGGCCGACCATTTTCTTCACGTCCGCGGGGACGATATTGGCGGTAACGGATATCACGCCCTTTGCTCCGACGGCCATCATGTCGAGCGTGAGCGCGTCATCGCCGGAAAAAACAACGAGCGACGGACAGAGTTCGTGAATCTTCGCCGCCTGCTCGACCGTGCCGCTCGCTTCCTTGACGCCCACTACGTTTGGAATCTCGGTAAGGCGCTTGACCGTCTCGGGCAGAAGGTTCACGCCGGTTCTGCCTGGAACGTTGTAAACAATTATGGGCAGGCTGACCTGCTCCGCCACCGCCTTGTAATGCCTGAACATGCCTTCCTGCGAAGGCTTGTTGTAGTACGGCGTCACGAGCAGCGCGGCGTCCGCTCCGGCGTTCTGCGCGGCCCTGGTCAGGGCAATTGCCTCGGCGGTGTTGTTGGAGCCGGCGCCCGCGATGACGGGCACGCGCCCTTTCGCCGCGAGAAGCACGCGGCGGTTGACCTCATTGTGCTCCTCGTGAGAGAGAGTGGCTGACTCGCCGGTCGTGCCGGCCGGAACCAACCCGTCTATTCCCTGCGCTATCTGCCATTCGACCAGTTCTTCCAGCGCCTTGTAATCCATCTGGCCGTTCTTGAACGGCGTCACCAGTGCTGTGAATGCTCCCTGGAACAAGTTGCCCTCCGTCATCTTTTAAGCAATTCGACCATCTCGCGCACGGCGCGCTCAATGCCGACAAACGCGGCGCGCGAAATAATGCTGTGCCCAATATTCAATTCAACAATCTCCGGGATCTCGACAATCGGCCTTACATTATTATAAGTAAGCCCGTGTCCGGCGTTGACCGTAAGGCCGAGCGAGTGCGCGTATGCCGCGCCTTCGGCGATCTCATCAAGGGCGCGTTTCACGCCGGCCGGCTTGCGCGCATTGGCGTAAGCGCCTGTGTGAATCTCAATCGCGTCCGCGGCAATCTCTCTGGAGGCGTCAATCTGCGCGCGGTCCGGGCTTATGAACATGCTCACGACTATTCCCCTGGCCTTGAGACGGCTCACAAGTTTCTTCAGAACCGCCTTTCCCCTGACCACGTCCAGCCCGGCTTCCGTGGTAATCTCCTGGCGGCGCTCCGGCACGAGCGTTACCTGATCCGGCAGGACAGTGAGCGCGAGTTTCACCACGGCTTCCGCGCGCGCCATCTCAAGGTTCAGTTTGGTCGTAACGGTCCTGCGCAGAAGTATTATGTCGCGGTCCTGGATGTGCCGCCTGTCCTCGCGCAGATGCGCGGTGATGCAACTGGCGCCTGCGAGTTCCGCAAGGTACGCGGCGAAAACGGGATCAGGCTCGTACGTCTTCCGCGCCTGCCGTATGGTGGCGATATGGTCGATGTTCACTCCCAGGCGCACGTCATTTCTTTTTTGGGCCATGGTTTTCTCCTATTTCTGCTCTTATCGCCTGCGCGATGTCGCCGGCGAGCTCTTCGATCTCCGCCTGGTCCGGGCCTTCCAGCATCACACGGGCCTTTTTTTCGGTGCCGGAATAACGCAGGACAAGCCGCAACCTGCCCGCGAAATCGCGCTCGATGCGCCGCGCCTTTTCCCGGACCGCCGGGATGTTTTCCAGCGGTATTTTCTCGCGCACGGGCACGTTGATGAGAATCTGCGGATATTTCCTTACGCCCTCGCAAAGGGCGGAGAGGCTCTTCTTTCGGTCAATCATCACCTTGAGCACGTTGAGCGCGGTGATGACGCCGTCGCCCGTGTTGGAGCAATCGAGGAAAAGTATGTGCCCCGACTGCTCGCCGCCGAGCATATAGTTGTGGCGAAGCATTGCCTCGACGACGTACTTGTCCCCCACCTGCGTGCGGTCCATGCGAATGTTCGCCTCCTTGAGGGAGACCTCAAGGCCGAGGTTCGCCATGACGGTCGTCACCACGATGTCGCCCGGCAGCGCGCCGCGTTCCTTGAGGAACCCGGCGTAAAGAGCAAGGATGAAGTCGCCGTCGCGCACCGCGCCGGTCTCGTCGACGAACATCGCGCGGTCGCCGTCGCCGTCGAACGAGACGCCGAGGTCCGCTGAATTTCTTCTCACGGGTTCGACAAGCATTTCCGGATAAAGCGCTCCGCAGTTTTCATTGATGGCCTTGCCGTCCGTAGCGCAGTTGAGCGCGATGACCTTTGCGCCGAGTTTTTCGAACACGCGCGGCGCAAGGACCGCCTGCGCGCCGTTGGCGCAGTCGAGGACAAACTTCAGGCCCTTGAGATTCCGCCCGTCCAGGCACACGTCGCGGACGAACGCGAAATAGTCGTCGAAGTAGTCATGCGCCCGGCTCTGACTCCCGCGTCTGGCCGCGGGCTTGAACGTTTCGCCGCTCAGGATGATTTTCTCGAGTTCGATTTCGCCCGAGTCCGGCACCTTCAGGCCGTTGGATGCGAAAAGTTTTATTCCATTGTGATCCGCCGGATTATGGGAGGCCGAAACAACGACGGCCAGTTCGCAATTCCACAAGGCGCAAAGCAACGCGACGGCCGGCGTAGGCGCGATGCCGACGTCGATAACGTCCACGCCCTGCTCCAGCAACCCCTTCTCCAGCGCGGCCTGGATGCGCGGGCCGGATTCGCGGGTATCGCGGCCGATGATGACCTTGCCCTTCCCGTCAACGCTCCGCCGGCGGCCCGCAACGGCGGGAAACGGCCGTTCGGAGGAGTGAAGCGCCGCGGGATTCTTGCGGAGCATCACGCCCACGCAGCGCCCGATGTGCTCCACCTTCTGCGGCGCGAGCCACTCCGCGCCGGCGACGCCCCGTATGCCGTCCGTCCCGAAAAGAATTTTTTCATTCATTGGTCGATTTGAATTTGATGATGGTCACTTCCGTGTTTTGCTTGGTGTCCTCATCCTGGCCGAGTTTCATCCAGTCCTGCTGGCTGCGCAGGCCCAGCGTCTGGGGGCTGGACGGTATCTCAGGTTTGTCGAGGTCGAACGACGATATATCGAGGACGAGTTCCGGCTTGCTCGCCTTCGCCGTTTCCGCCTTGCTCGCCGGCACCATGAACCGCAGAGTCCTTGTCCATCCGCCCTGGATTTCCACGGTCCAGCGCTTCAGGAATTCCGGCGGGCCGACAATCTTTATCGGCACGTTTTCTATCTTCACCTCCGCCATCGGCTCCTGCGCCGTGACCTTAACGACGGGCGGCTCGACGCGCATCACGAGGTCGGGCCTTACGCCCCTCCTGTATTCCGCCACGCCGTTCAGCAGGAAAAGTTCGCGCTCCTTGAGAAACTGGAAAGTGGTGTTGTCCGCTTTTTCAGTCAGGATTTCAAAATTGCCGCCCAGGACCGACCGCGGCCCCGTTACCGTGACCTTCGGCGGATCCACCAGGGCGGTTAACGCTCCGGGCGAGCCTTCATAATTCAGTTTCACCTTGCAATCCCGCGTGGACAGGGTATCCACGAGAACGTCAACCGTAACCTTGTCCGCCAGCGTGACGTTGGCGGGCAGGTGGAGCATTTCATCCGTTATCACGACCTTCTGCTTCAGCGGCGCATCCGGCGGAATCGCGGTCTCGTCAACGACCACGGGTATGCGCAACTCTTTGGTCTCGCCGCCGCGCAGTTCGGCGAGTTTCGCCTTGCTTCCGCGCAGCAGGAGCGCCACCTTTTCCGGATTCTGCGCCTTGCCGACCGAATACGACATCACGACCAGTTTCTGGTTCTCGGGCATCTGGAAGTAGACTTTGAACTCGACTTCGGAGGTGTCGACTATTTCCTGCTGCACAAAGAACCAAATCAGGACCGCAAGGCCCAGTATCAGGACCAGGTTCACGATGTCCGCGGCTTTAGGCTTCGGTATCTTCATCCTGCTGCCTTCTCATGGATTTCACGCTCTTGCGCATGCTTTGCGCAAACATGTTTTCAAGCGTGGCCAGCAAGTTGTCCGGATTCAGCGCGCCGGTGAGCCTTCCGTCGAACGCGAGCCTTATCGCGCCGGTCTGCTCGGAGACGACGAGCGCGAGCGCGTCGGTTTCCTCGCTCAGCCCAAGCGCCGCGCGGTGGCGCGTGCCGAAGGAGTGCTTCAGTTCGCTTTCAGAAAGCGGCAGGAAACAGCCCGCGGCGCTTATGCGCCCGTGCTGGATAATCACGGCCCCGTCGTGAAGGGGAGTTCCCTCGAAAAAAAGCGTCTCAAGGAGCGGCGCCGAGACCTCGGCGTCAAGCGGCACGCCGCCCTCCGCGTAATTGTCCAGTCCAACGTTGCGCCCTATCGCAATGAGCGCGCCGATTTTCCTCTCGGCAAGCGAAAGCGCGGCGTTGGTCACCTCGCGCAGCGCCCGCGCCGTCTCGCTGTCGCTTCGCCAGCGGAACTTGTAGCCGCCCAGCCGTGTAAGCCCCCGGCGGATTTCCGGCTGGAATATGACGACGACGGCGATGACCGACCACACCACGAAGTATCTCAGCATGAACGTGATGGTCTCGAGTTGAAACACCGCCGCCGCTATGTAAAGCAGGAAGAACGCGATAACCGCGGTTATGAGCAGGCCCTTCACCACGCCCATGCCGCGCGTGCCGCGCACCATGCGGAAGACGAGATAGAGCACCGCGAAGATGACGAGAATCTCGAAAATCATCCCCCCGATGTTTTTGCCCAAGGGCGGCAGTTCCGGCCACCGGATCATTATGTGCGGTGATACGCCAGCCATCCGGGATCCTCTATCTGCTTCAAAAGAAACCGCGTCACTTTACGAAGAATCCTTCCCATCTTGACAGGGCGGTCAGGCCCCTCCCGTCCCCCGACATTCCTCAAATTCGTATATTAATGAAAGGTCGGGGTCCTCTTTGGCGTCCGACCCCCTCGCCGGGAGCGAATCGCATCGCAGACCTTCACAACGCGGGCCATTTCGCGCACGTCGTGCACGCGGACAATGTCCGCGCCGCCCAGCACGCACGCGGCCACCGCCGCGGCCGTGCCCTCAAGCCTCTCCTCGGACGGGAGATCGAGGACATGTCCAATGAAGGACTTCCGCGACACCCCCACCATGAGCGCCAGCCGCAACGCAGCCAGTTTACCGAGATTCGCCAGGATTTCAAGATTCTGTTCAGCAGTCTTCGCAAAACCTATCCCCGGGTCAATCACTACCCGGTCATGGCCAAGCCCGGCGTTTATGCACTTTTCAACGGCGTCGAGCAAATAATTTTCAATTTCGCCCATCAAGTCCTTGTACGCCGTCTGCCGGCTCATCGTCGCCGGCGTGCCGCGCATGTGCATCAGGATGACGGGCGCGGAGGTGGCGACGGCGAGGCCGAGCATCGCCGGATCGTAATGGAGCGCGCTCACGTCGTTTATCATCTGCGCGCCGGCTTCGAGCGCGCGCTTCGCAACGGCGGATTTCCTCGTGTCGATGGAAATCGGGACATGCGTTCTTTTTGCGAGCGCCTCGACCACCGGCACGGCCCGCCGGATTTCCTCCTCCGCCGGAACGTCCTCCGCATTGGGGCGCGTGGATTCGCCGCCGACGTCTATGATGTCCGCGCCCTCTTCGGCCAGTTCAAGGCCGCGCTTCACCGCCGCGACGGGGTCGAGGTACTTGCCGCCGTCGGAGAAGGAATCGGGCGTAACATTCAAAATGCCCATTACGAGCGTCCGTTCGCCGAGCGGCAGATTTACGCGGGGACAGCGAAGATGCGAGGGCTTCGCGGCGGGCAGGATGCGCCCGTCTTTGGACGAGTGCTTGCGATTTGCGGACATCGGCTGTGGATTCCCCCTCGGTCGGCCGCCTGACGGTTGGCAGGATCGTGAAGAAACAAACCAACTTTGCGCGCCGCGCAACGCGGCGGATTCAGCCCTGCGCTTGGTTCCGGCGACGTGTTATATTACCGGCGGCTTGTGCTCGCCGTCAACGGTGTGATTAACTATTTGCTTTCGACTGCCCAGGTCTTTGCCCTGCATAATCATCTCGACGTCTTCCGCGTCAAGGGTTTCGTACTGCAGGAGCGCCTTCGCGATAACTTCCGTCTGCGTCTTGTGTTCCTGCACGAGCGTCCGGGCTTCTGCCATGCAGTCGGTAATTATCCGACGGACTTCGTTATCGATTTCGACCGCCGTGGCTTCGCTGTACGGACGCACACCGGCGAGTTCCTTGGCCAGCGTCATGTGTTCAGTGTCTTCGCCGTAATCAACCGGGCCGAGTTTTTCGCTCATGCCCCACTTTGTCACCATGTAGCGGGCGAGTTTTGTCGCCTGCTCGAGGTCCATCTGGGCGCCGGATGTGATGTCACGGCAGAAAATTTCTTCCGCGACCCTCCCGCCAAGCGCCATGGTTATCTGGGCGAGAATGCGGCCGCGGGAGACGTAATACTCGTCCTTCTCCGGCATGCTCATCGTCGCGCCCAGGGCCATGCCGCGCGGGACGATGCCCACCTTGTGGAGCGGGTCAACGCCTTTTAGTACCTGGGAAAGCACGGCGTGACCGCTTTCGTGATACGCGGTTATCTCGCGGTCTTCCTCGGCCATGACGCGGCTGCGCTTCTCCCGGCCGAAGCGCACCTTGTCGCGCGCCTCTTCGAATTCGGCCATGTCCACCGCTTCCTTGTTGTGCATCGCGGCACGGATGGCGGCTTCGTTGATGATTGCGGCGAGTTCCGCGCCGGAGAAGGTGGCCGTGAGCCGGGCGAGCCGCGTCATGTCCACGTCCTGCGCCATCTTCACTTTCCTGGCGTGGACTTTCAATATCTGCTCCCTGCCGCGGATGTCGGGCAGGTCGAGGAATATTTCCCGGTCGAAGCGCCCCGGCCTGAGCAGCGCCGGGTCGAGCATGTCCGGCCGGTTTGTGGCGGCCATGACGATGATCTTGGTGTCGGTGTCGAAGCCGTCGATTTCTACGAGTATTGCGTTGAGCGTCTGGTTGCTTTCGCGGTCGGCGCTGGTGGGGTCGTAGCCGCGCTTGCGGCCGACGGCGTCGATTTCGTCAAGGAAGATGATGCAGGGGGCGCTTTCCTTTGCCTGGGTGAAAAGGTCCCGCACTCGCGCGGCGCCGACGCCCACGAACATTTCGACGAAGTCCGAACCCGATATGCTGAAGAAGGGCACGTGCGCCTCGCCTGCGACCGCCTTGGCAAGGAGCGTCTTGCCAGTGCCCGGTGCGCCGACGAGCAGGACGCCGCGCGGCACGCGGCCGCCCAGCCGCCGGAAGCGCGTGGGGTCCTTGAGGAACTCGATTATCTCGCGCACTTCTTCTTTCGCTTCTTCAATTCCGGCTACGTCGTCGAACGTGATAGTAGGGCGTTCCTTGTTGGCGAGTTTCGCCCGCGACCTGCCGAAGGAGAGCACGCTGCCCGGCACTCCGCCCGCGCCGCGGAACTGGCGGAAGAAGAAGAAATAAATGAGCGCGAAGACCAGCGCCACCGGCAGAATGACCATGAAGATGACGTTCTTCAAATCGCCGCGCTTGTTGTAACTGTACTTCAGTTCGCCATTGCTCACCAGTTCATCTCTTAGTTTACCGCGCTGCGTGTCTTTCCAGAAATCCTGGCCTATCTGCAGGGTGCCCTTGGATTCCTGGCCGGCCTCCTTGCCCTGAAAGTTCTTGTCATCACGCTGGCCGCGGTACGTCACCTCCAGTTCGGAGGTGTCGGTATATTCCACAATCTGCGTGATTCTCTTTTCGGCGAGCATCTTGTCGAACTGGCCGACGTCGAGAGCGTTTTCAGCCGTTTGCTTCGTCCAGTACCAGTAGAGCGTGACTGCGCCGATGGCGATCAGAAGAAAGATGATGAGGTTCTTGCTGCCGCTTCTGGGTGGACGCTGGCCCGGGAAATCGCGCTCCCTGTCGTCCATTCGACGGTCCGGGTCGTAATTGCGGTTTCTCTTGTCTGTCTCGTTGTTCACGGTATCCTTATGATAAATTGCTTCCTGCGCGAAAATCCGCGCGATGCGTCACTGTAACTATTCCCGCGCGCTCGTGACCAGCCGCCTGGCGCGATAGATGATCCTTTCAAGGCCGCCGCGCCTGTCCATCTGGAATATCATGCCTTCTCCCATTCGTTCCTTGATGATTCGCGCGCGGTCCGCGTCCTTCAGAAAATTGTCGTCTATGCTCAGGATGCCCTTGAATTCCTGGGCGGCCTTGCTGGCCTGGAAGTTCCTGTCCTCGCGCTGGCCGCGATATGTGACCTCCAGTTCATTGGAGTCCGTGTATTGCACGACCTTTGTAATTCTGCCTTCCTCGAGCATCATGTCAAAATCATTCACGGTGAGTTTTTCCGCGCTGGCGCCGGGCAGGTACGCCCACAAGCCAACAGCCGCAACCGCAAGCAGGAGAAAGATTCCAACTGCAAGCAGCGGGAAACCCATAAATTTCCTGCGGCCGCCAGCGGGCTGAACCTGGCCGTCCTGGACAGCGGGTTTCACGTTATCGGTTTCGTCGTTCAAGATGTCTCCAGGCAAAGCGCGTCCGGGCGCTGAAGTCAGCGCGATATTATGTTACCATTCTTCCTGCATGGCCTCGACCACGCGCTTGGCGAGGAGGTCCGCGGCCTTCTGGATCGCCAGCGCGCGCGATTCGCCGCGGAGAATATTGTAAGTTGCGCTGGCCGTTATCTTCTTCGTTCTCAGCGGAATCTCGCCGTTTGTTCGCGCGTCTATCCACGCGAGTTCCACTTCCAGCGTGACGTCCCCGGTGGTCACGACACCGACATCGCTCGTGATAAGAGAGCGATTCGGCCGTTCGATCAACGTGCCCTTCAATATCGAATCGGGATTGGTGTCAGTGAGTTTGAGATCCGTGGCCGAACTTACTTCATTCACAATGGCCTTGGTGACGGTGAGTTCAAGGTCGGGCCTGCTGGTCTCATTGTCAAAAATGTTTATCTGCACGCTCTTGACGTCCCCCGGCAGGAGCGACTTGTGGACATAGCCGCAACCGCTCACGAAAAGGGCGCTGATTACAACTGCAACGGCGCTGAAAATCGCAAGTTTTTTCATTCGTCGCTCCTCGCTATCTCTCCGCGTCGATTTTCCCCTGGGCCTCGGCAAGCAGTTGGTCCGCCTTGTCGGCCCAAACAGTTCCCGGGTACTTGACAGGGATGTCCCGCAGCAGCGCTGCGGCCGCGCGGTATTTGCCATGTTCAAAGTAAAACTGCCCTTTGATATATTCCTTTTCCGCCTTCGTGTTGCGGATGGTTTCAAGCCTCTCGCGCGCCTGGGCGACGTGCTGGTCGTCCGCGGCGCCGAGTCCCGTTTCGTTCTTCTCGAGGAACTTTTGGAAATGCTCCTGCGCGTCGTCCAGCGTTCCCTGGTCGAACTTCGCTCCCTGGTTCTCCCGATAGTAGCATTCCGCGATAAGGAACTCCGATATCATCGTCCAGTAACTGTCCTTGAAGTGCTTTATGATAAACTCAAATTCCAGTTGCGCCTCCTCATAGCGCTCTTCGCTGAAGAGGAACGTGGCCAGTTTGTACTGGGCATCTGGCAGGAAGTCGTAGCCCTGCCTGTAATTTTTCAGCACGACCTTCCGGATGATTTCCACGCCCAGTTCAGGCTGCTTGCGGCGGAAGAGATTGGTGCCGAACCAGCCGACTTTGATTGTTCCGTCGAGGAACGTCAGGCCGATGTCCTGGATTTCACGCTTCACAATCTCTTCGCGGCGCGGGTGGCGCATAAAGAGGCGGAGGCCCTGCTCGTACTGTTGATACGCCTTGTAGTACTTTCCCGTGTCGAAGAGTTTATCCGCCTCATCGATGGCCTTCTGCGCGGCGGCGCGGTCCTCGATGAGAGCCTCGTCCTCCGAGGGCGCCGATTTGCAGCCGGCGAACGCCGCGCAAAGCCCCAGCATGAAAAGAGCGAGTAACTTTTTCATTTTTCCCTCGCGTTCCTCAGTCTTGAGGCTTGAGTCCTGAGGCTTGAGGGGCAATCAGTCTCAAGTCTCAACCCTCGCTTCCTCAAGCCTCACTTACTGTACGTCGCCTGCATGTAGTGCAGTGTTTTCGAAGGGCGCTCCCGCAGGAACGTGAAAAAGCGGTCCAGCGCCCTCCGCAAGTCCTTCGCGTCCTCCCGCCTGATTCCAAGCCTGTCGGCCCGCGCGACCGCCGCTTTCCGGCCGGGCGAGGCCCGCTGTTTGCCAAGCGCCTCAATGAGCGCGGCGGTGCCGCCCCTGATGGCGAAGGCGTTCGGATCTCCGGGCGCGCACTTTTCACAGAGGCAGCCGCCCTTCAGCACGCTGAAGGCGATTTCCTTGAGCCGCCCGCGCGGCGCGCCGCACTCCACGCACTTCGAGACCTGCGGCTCGTGGCCCAGAAGGCGCAGAAGCGCCACCTCGAAGTTGAAGACCATCAGCGCTACTTTTTCCGCCTTCGCAACCGCGCGAAGTGTCGTGGCCGCAAGTTCGTATATTTCCGGCAGCGGCTGGGACTCCGGCGTCAGGTCCAGCAGGAGTTCCGCCACATAGCACGCGGCCCAGAACCGCTCCACCTTTTTCCCGATGCCGCGCATGTCGTCAATGACGGCCGATTCCGCCAGCGTCCCGAGGTTCGCCCCGGCGCGGTGGGAAAGGACGACATCGTTTATCGTAAAAAGGTCCGGTTCTGATTCGTAGGCCGCGCCGCCGCGTTTGATTCCTTTCGCTATCAGCCCCAGCCTGCCCATATCCCGCGTAAAGACGTTGAACACGGTGCTGGTGTTGCTGTAGTCGGTCTTGCGCAGGATTATCGCCTCGGTTCGATAGTAAGGCATTTCAGGGCATCCGGCCTAACCTTCGCCGCTTATTCTTCCGCCTTCTTGATTTTTATCGCGACCCGCTTGACGCGGCGCTGGTCCGCCTCAAGTATGGTCATCTGCACGTTGTCCACGTCAAGCGTTTCCCCGGCGGCGGGGATTCTGTCCAGCCGCGAGGAAATCAACCCGCTTATTGTATCGTAATCTTCGCTTTCCGGCAAGTTAATGCCGAGCACTTTGTTCACTTCGCCCACCATTGCGCGGGCGGAGACTTCCGCGCGGCCGTCATCAAGGGGGGCAATGGGTTCGCGGCTCTCAATGTCGAACTCGTCCTCGATTTCGCCGACTATCTCCTCCACGACGTCCTCTATTGTGACAAGGCCGGCCACGCCGCCGTACTCGTCAAGGACTATCGCCATGTGGATCTTGCTTTTCTGGAACTGCGCGAGGAGTTCGGCGATCTTTTTGGCCTCCGGCACAAAGGTCGCCGGCCGGAGAAGATCCCGCAGCCGCGCTGTCGCCGCGTGTTCGCATGCTCCGAGAAGATCCTTCGCGTAGAGCATGCCGACCACGTTGTCGCGATATTGCTCTATGACGGGCACGCGTGAGAAGCCGCATTTCCTTACGAAGTCAAGCGCCCCTTCCAGCGGCGTATTGACTTCCAGGCAAACCATCTCAGTCCGCGGCGTCATTATTTCCGAGACACTCACGTCCTTGAACTCGATGATGCTTTCTATCATCTTCTTTTCTTCCTTCTCCAGCACCCCCTCCATCTCGCCCTCATGGACCGCGGCGAGGATTTGATCCTCGGCCTGTTCTTCCTCGGTCGGTTCGGGCTTGAACCCGAGGAACCGCGCTA
>Ga0315284_10000369_pt1 | contig 61385 bp, 80 predicted proteins | sample YL17G09_16_MG_FD_203696 | JGI IMG/M metagenome (GOLD analysis project Ga0315284, IMG submission 203696) | Sediment microbial communities from Yellowstone Lake, YNP, Wyoming, USA - YL17G09_16 | ecosystem: Environmental > Aquatic > Freshwater > Lake > Sediment | place: USA: Wyoming | collected...
CGTCTATCAGCGATCCACGGGTCAAGAATTGATTTTGGATCAAAAGTGCCGAATTGGTTGGGGTAAAAACAGCGTGGAGGGCTGGCTGGCCTGGGATGGCAGGACGTTTATTCGAGTTCCGGCAGCGGATTTGACGAGCGCACCAATGCAAGCGCCCTCGGGAACCTTTCACTGGCCGAATTGGCTTGGCATGATTACGGTTATTGGCTTTGCCACGGTACTAGGGCACGCCCTTACCCATTATTGGATGGGGAGGTAGCGATGCTGGGGGTTTTGATCTTTGGAACGACACGTCGAATGGCGGAAGATGCCGCGATGACTCTTTTTGCTGAAGGGTTTCGGCACGAATGCCGCCAAGGAGATTATTGTTATGAAGGTGGGAGATCGCCAGATGGCATCTGGCGATGTCGTTGTGGCGCTAAATTTGAACCACGGTTTATCTCTCTGAACGCCGCCCGAGAACACCTCAAGGGCGTGACCCCTGAATTTCGACGAGCACTGGAACCGGCAAGAAGATGAAAATACCTCCGCCTATAGACGACGAAGATCGAGCCCGGAGCGAAACTAATTCGCATCGAACCACCCGCGCCCTAAAGGCGCTAGCAGACGAATTGCGAGAGACCCACGGTTCGGGAGAGGACGAGGAATATTTCTTCCTAGAAGCTCTTTATCGGTCCGTGGAAACGGCCAAAAACTTTGACGATGCGGAAGATCGGCTCCGCGAAATGCATCGGTTCGTGGCTTCTTGTTGGGGCTTCGTCAAAGGTTTCAACAGGGCACGAAAGCCGCGGAAAAGGAATAAAAAATGAGCACCCTAGGTCACGCATGAAGTTATTGATATTTCTGACGGGTCTCAATATAGCGGTGACGCTTCTTGGATTACTGCTACGTAGAACCTCTCCTCGCAAGGGGCACAAACGAATTATTCTGGATCTAGCCCCGGATTCGGCGGCGCGTTTTCACTTATTGAAACAGATTGGAGAAGCTTCTACCGAGCAGACGCTACGTAAATCACTTGCTCTCTACGAAACGTATCTTGAAGCGCAGTTGGACGACGCCAAGGTATACGTTGTGGTAAAAGACTCTTCGGGTTTTGTGGAAGAGATGCAGGAAATCGTAGTCTAGGAGGGTTTGCAATGGAAAAAGCAAAAGCTTTTCTTGTGGAAGCCCGAACCGGCTGCACTTGTTGCAGTCGGGAAAATCACTATCGCGGGCCCTATAAAACGCGAAGTGAGGCAGAATCCGCAATCGTGCTATTCAAGAGCATCCCTCTGGTGGCGAGCCAATATTCTAAAACAGGGCAGTATGTCATCGAAGAGCACGACGCAGAAATTCTTCCTGATGGGAGACTTATTGTCCAATCGCGGGTTCTGGATGGTTTTTGTGAGGATACGGGCTCCGATTATATTGGAGAAATGTGATATGACCTGGGCGCAGCTTTCCGCGATTTTTCGCGAAATTGTTCGCACAGGGGGCGGGCCCTCTAAGAGTGGAAGTGGTGATTTGTCAATCACCTTCACTTCTGAGGGAGAGATTACAGTTTCTTTAGGGACTTATGATATTTCGTGGTGGAATAGTCACACCAACCTTGGTCCTTTCTCTTCTGAGGAACAAGCATTGTTGGCGACTCAGCAAAAGCTAGAAGAGGCCAAAATCGCAACGCTCCACTTCCTAGAGGAAAAGAACGATTAAAGCTTTGTCTGCCGAAAATTAGCCTATTGACTTGAGCAGAGTCTATGGGATAATGATTTGCTCGTGCCGTCAGGAGCCCATCGATGGATGCTCAGATCCAAGATCACGATTCAGAGATTGTGACAGTTTTATATTTAGTGGACCAAAAACGTCGCCCGATACATGGGCAAAAGCAAGTAATTGCGGGACAAAAGTCTCTCCCAGATGAAATCCTAGGGCGCCTATACTCATATTACAATTACCATGTCCTAGGTCGCGAACCCAAACATAGCTACCCAGATTGGGAATCTCACTTCTCCGATCACAATCGTTTAAAGATTCAATCGTCAATTGATTGCGCCCTGCGAGACAATCTCATTAGGTTCTATCGACGTGCTTACTATTTAACGCCCCTAGGGCTTCAAAAAATGAAGCGGTATTCAGAGAACAAGGGATTTTCCAGCACCGGTCGCCACAGGGCATTCTCTAACGCTTTACTAGAAATTGGTTTCCCAAAGGAGCCAAAACATGCCTAAGCAAGCCCGAATCAAAACTACCGCGGGAGAAATCGTGATTCGTTTTTTCCCTGAGGTGGCCCCTCGTCACGTCGCTAATTTTTGTGATTTAGTTTCCAAGGGGTTTTATAACGGGCAAATCTTTCATCGATGCGTAAAAGATTTCATCATTCAAGGCGGTTGCCCCAGGGGGGACGGGACTGGCGGTCCCGGCTATGCCATTAACGCGGAATTTAACTCAAAAAAACACCTCAAAGGCGCAGTTAGCATGTGTCGGACGCGAGATATCAATAGTGCGGGATCTCAATTTTTTATTGTGCTCCACAAGCACGCAGACTATCTTGATTATCAATACACGGTCTTTGGGGAGGTGGTATCAGGATTAGACGTTGCGAACAAGATTGCCAATGTTGGAGTTCAAGGGGACCGACCTCTCCACCCATTGACAATGCAAATTCTTTTAGAAGATGGCGTATCGGATAGCCCAACGTGAAAATAACTAAAATGTCTACCAGACCGTCTGAGATAAGTTATCGACAGGATAAGAGAGTCGAAAGAGACTTTCTCCCGTCTGACGGTGAGCCTCCCTGGCTGGAAACATTATTAGAGCTTGACGGTCTGCTGTGGGGCTCGACCATCTCCCGAGTCATAAGGGAATATGGTAGGGGGTATACCGATGCCGGGGATCTTTGAGCAGATCTTTAACCGGGGAGAGAAACCCGCCACTTCTCACGATTTGAAGATTGCTTTGCGTGGCTGCGAAAGGGGCAGAAAACGCAAACAGCAAGAAATGCGGCGGGGGGCTGCCAAAGCCAACATCTTGATTCAAAATCTCAAGGCGGCTCGGAAAACAAACAATAAAGAGGAAGTTGATTATCTTTGGGAAGAGTTGCAGCAAAACAAGCTGGATATTTCTCTAACCAAAAGGGAATCCAAAATATTGCGTTTGGAAGCGATGGCCTTAAAGCGATATTCTCGCGCCTTAGAGCGCTTGGAGAAGACAGGGAACAAGGCGCGGGTCGAAGACTTAATCCAGCGCATCAAAAACGCTGGGCTAGACGATGCTTTGGGGCGACAGCAAATCGAAGAAGATGATTATCTAGATCGTCTTAACCAATCTCTAGATGAGATGAAAGATACTTTGGAATTTGAAAGTGGAAGTCTAGAAGAAACTGATTCTACCGACAAGACCGATTTCCTCCAAAGTTTGGATGAAATCATCGCCGCCGAAGAGTCAGGTCACAAAGAGTTGGCAACAGAGAGACAAGAAAAACTTAAATCTAAACTAGAACCTTCTGAAAGTTGAAATGCGTTTCGGGAAACGACTTACGGAAGAAGTTCTTGATATCTACCTTGCGGGGCTGACGCGCTCGCGACAAAAACTCGCGAGTGAGAAAGAGAATGTTTCAATGGAACCAGTGGCAGCGGGGGACGTTTGGGAAGTCAACCTAGAATGGGGGCGAGATGAGCGCCTTCCCGATGGAACCAAGAGAAAAATTGTGGAAGCCGTCTATCGGGGTCCGGCGCTGGTGGCAAGTGTCGGTTCTTCGGAAGGCAAAGCCCAGCATTTAGTCCTTCAATGGATTGATGAGAAAGGGATAGTGCATAGTGTGGCGAATTTTACCACAGAAGCACTGGTCTCTAAAAAGGGTGTCGGCAAATTCAACCTCCGAATCAAGGCGGCTCCTGAACTGGAACCATGGATTGATTTAAGCTAAAATATAAGCCGGAGTGGCGGAACAGGCAGACGCGCGGGTCTTAGAAGCCCGTGTCGAAAGACGTGTGGGTTCGAATCCCACCTCTGGCATGACTCAGAAGGGCTGCAAAATGAAAAAAGCCGTAGATAGGCTAGCGCAAACTCTTGACATCCCACTGCGGAGAGCCTCAACCACCAAAAATCGTTACAACTGGGATGGAGAGATCCTTTTTGGGAAGAGTATTTCCAATACGATCCATGATATCGCCCACTGGATGGTTGCTAGCCCAGCCCGGAGAAGAATTCCAGAATTCGGTCTTGGTCCCAGCCCCGACCGGGAAAGCAGCCGCGCGCCTCGTTACCTGAACGGTGTTTCTTCCCGACGAGAAGAAATGCGTGCCTCCCTGCTAGGGATTCTTCTGGAGAGACAGATTGGGTCGCCATGGAAAAAAACTTGGAAGACCCATAATTGGGGTCAGGGCGTCGGGTTCGCACCCTATTTGCTTTGGTTACTCCGCAATGGTTTTGTCAATCTGGATCTGAGTGTCAACCTTCTGACCCGACCAATCAAGACCAAGGTCGCGACCGCGCGAATCGCTAAGGTCAGTGAAATGTTCCTGTCGGAAATCCATCCCCGAAAGGGATTTTAATGAGCCCGCCGAAGAAATCGAAAAAAACAGGTGGGGCTGCTGCTTGCTGCCATTAGCAGTGATGTCCATCGTGGTTTCGGGACTTCTATGGAAATTTATTCAGTGGTCCTTTTTCTAACTCTAGCTTGATGCGAGCGAGATAAGATGAAACTCACGCGACAGCAGCAAAAAATGCTGATGGCCCTTCAAACAGTGATTCAAGTGGAATGGGGAATTCGCATCGGCTATAGCTGTCCGATGGGTTCTTTTACCTGTCCAGAGGATGATTTTGTTATTTTTGAGGCTCTCCGAAGCGGTCAAACCACCTTTCTTCAATCAGAAGAAGACTGGGAACCGAGCTTGTACCATCGGGCAGATATGGTCTTAGAATCAGAATCTGGTCTCTCTACACTAGAGCGTCCCCAGGAGTACCCTCTTCATGATGAAGAGGTAGAGAAATTTTGGGATCGGATCCAAGATGCTCTTCTAAGCGGTGAATTATATCACGAGCCAGGGATCACTCGATATTTTGACTACCAGGGAGACAAAATAGAAATTTGCTGCCTTCTCCAAGCCAACGGTTGTTATCGGCTAGACGTAACAGATACTTTTCGAGAAACGACCCGTCGAAGCGGAAAAATGAGAACCTTCGAACAGCTTAAAAAGGATGTCGAGGTTAATCGAGAAGCGAGTATGGACCCAGTTCGTCTGGCGAAATTTCGGGAAACCTCTCCAGAGATCCAAGCTTTCATCAAGAAGGAAGAATTTATTGAAGAACGGTGCCTCCAAATGGCGGAGTTGCTCCCCTTCCGAGGAAAGAAACAAGCGGCATCATGAGCCAAGAAATTGATTCATGAAACTTTACGTGGATGACGCACGTCCGACTCCTCCCTGGCCGAGATGTTTCCAGTGCAGACACCCGGCTATTTTTTGGTCGGGCGGCGTTCGTTACACCTTTTCCGGGAAAACTCTCTCCAAAATGGAAGTCAATTTCTATTGTGACACTCACGTTCCTAATCGGGAAAAGTATTTTGAACTGACGCCACGCGACTGGGAAACACTGGGGCACTGCCCCTACGGATGTGAAAGGATGTCGTGCCAACATGGATCTCAAGGATGAATTGCAGTTAGAGAACCTCCAGCGAAAAATGCTGCTATTGGAGCAGCGGATCGCTGCTCTGGAGAAGAGTCCCCACAAAACAGTCGATTTTTCTGGGACGCTGGAAGCAATAAGCGGTGTTTTGCGGACGGCTCCCGAAGGGGTCTATGTGATTGCTGGTTTTGGAGTATTGGGAATCGCCACACCGCGATTTTAACGGTCCTAGCTTATTTTCACGTTCTGCACTAAAATTTAGGACTGGATTTCCTGATCCGGTATCCATATACTATTTATATCTTCCCAGGTAGCTCAACGGTAGAGTCCGTGGCTGTTAACCACGTTGTTGTAGGTTCAAATCCTACCCTGGGAGTCGCGCGGGCGTAGCTCAATGGTAGAGCGGTGGATTTCCAATCCACTGACGAGGGTTCGATTCCCTCCGCCCGCTAAACAACAGCTAGAGATAGTAGGCTCAGGCTGGGCGAGCGCCAAGATTATTAACCTTGGTAGCTCGCTGTTTTTTTAGGCGCAACGAGCCAAAGGTGTTGAAAATGTTGGAAGTTGAAACTTCTTCTGTTTTCATCCCGACCGCCTCTATTGTTCAAACTCTGAATCGACTGCTAAAAGAGAAGGGCATCACTCTGAAGGCCCCCCACATCATCTTTCGGATTACCCCGGAACGGGTCTTGGAGGGCGCGGATTGCATTTCTAAAAAAGAAAGGGTCTCTGCCCCGATACCGGCACCACAGCCACCTACAACTCCACCTGCGGCCGGTTGCGATGGATACCCCTCCGGTAGAAATCCTCGAAGCCCCCAAGTCTAGAAATAAAAGTTTTTTTATCCTCTTTCTAATCGCGGTGGCTGTTTATTTGCTGAGAAAAAATTGGACTTAACCCCCCCCCATTTTGTTAAAGTATAGGAGAGGGATTATTATATGAGAGATCACAAGCTCGGGTCGGACCCCCAAGAACGCTTATATAAGGTGTGGTTACAATTTCCTGTTTACGTTAGATCAGCATTCTCAGATCCCTTTAGAGAGGTGGAGGAGCATTTAGATCAAATGGACGTCCGCGATTACATCGCGGGTTGGACTTTCGAGCCGGTAGAGGGCTCAGCCCGTCAGGTAACGTTATCTGACATCCCAGCTTCTGATAGGGATTATATACCCTTCGGTCCCCGGTCGAAATTTGACCGTATGCCAATCCGGGAGCTAGCTGACGCGGGATATTTTAAAAAGGTTCGATCAAACCCAGGAAACCCGTGGGGAGCCCGACCCTTTAAGGATTACATAGAGGTTATCAAAGAATATATCCTAAGAGATGGAAAAAACGGTTTCACTAATAGGTATATTTCAAAAAGAATGGCCGAGACAGGGTTTACTCGGGATCAGGTTATCCATCAGATGGCTGTTGAGGAGATGAGAGCCGAAAACGCCAGTTAGGATCTCATTTATTCAGTATCGCGGCCCATTTCTCCATTAAACTTTCCAGGTGCTGATTTAGCCCATCCGCGTCTTTGGCAGTTCTCGATGTTTGGATTGCTTGAATGTGTTTCTCTAACTCTTCCACATCCGTCACCGACAGCTTATCCGCAGATTCGAAGGGATAAGAAATGAACCTGATTAGCCTAATTCCCTCGGACGCTAAAGCGGTTTTGGTCAAACATGATGGTTACGACGCGGTGCTTCCCGGGTGCCTTACCCCTCCCACCATCAGAACCATTAACTCTAAAATCGGACCTCTCGGCAGTATTTCCAACTTGGAAGTTAACATCCCTCCTCTACTTTGGGTCTTAAACCAAGAGGTTTACGTTTACTACCCGACCCCTTCAGGCTGGTATAATTTCCAATTTGATAATGTCTATTACGATGGGCATATCTGTTGGGGGTATAATGCCGCTCCCCACACCCTACGACGCGCCTACAACTTATTTTGGACGGCTCCCTTTCTCGATGAAGCGGGGATTAAAAATCCCTACAATGGTTCGGTAACCAGCTACCATACGTGCAATAAATGGGTTAATATGGCTCGGTGCCCTGCAACGCACTCATGCGCTAATTTCTTATTGCCAGATTGTCAATGCCGGTGTTGCAGCAACCAGTGTTATTGTGGGACTGATTGTCGTTGTTGCCTAGGTTATTGTGGGTGCAGCCAGGGTCGAGCAAGCAACCCTGACTGGGTTGCTTTTCGAAAAGCTTTGCTACAGGACTATGTCCAAACGGTCACGAAACTGGGGATTCCGCAATCCCGTTCCAGGGTAAAGATTCTCGGGATCTCCGATACTGCTAAAGGTTTCTCCGGGCGCTTTTTCGCCCATCCTGTTGAGGAGATAGATGGGGATTGGGCCCTAGAGCCGACCCCCACGATGGAAGGAATGGCGGTAGGAATTATTCCTCGGGCGGATATTTTTCTGCTATGAGCGACGAAGCCCTTCGCCAATTCGAACGTGCAGCGGCTCAGGGAGATCGCCAAGCGGCGCTATCTTGGTATCGCCTGCAAGTTCGTCTGGGCGAGATCCAACGTCCAGAAATCCCTCCCGAAATAGAGATTTTGATCGGGCATCACAAAGTTCTCCTCTTTTACTATTCCGCTTCGGCGGGAGAACCCGATAGTTTTCGAACCCAAAAGATAGAAATCGGGGCTTCTGTCTCCTGGGTATCCCCGCCGAATCGCATTCCTTATGGCCTGCGATTTTCCTGGGACGGGGTCCGTCTGGCACCATTAGCTCACTGGCCTCAGAATACCTATTCCGAATCTTTACATTCATCGGATACTGGCTGGGCTTCCGCGCTCCAAGAGTGGATTGGTAACAACCGTACGCTTTTTGATATCTTCCTAACCAACTGCCAACGGGCTGCGCTGTGGAGGAAACACGCCGAATACCAAAAAAATCTTCTTTCTTGTCAAAAGACAGAAGAGGTTCTAATTGATAGAGTGATTCTATCTCTAAGATATTCCCTGAACCGGGCTGAGCTTAACGCTTCCGCCCACATCCAGGACAATAATGCGCATCAGCGCGAACCTTAAAGCCGCAGGCATGACAATGGTATTCGATAGCGATATCATCAGGCGTATAGCTTTGCCGTCGATTAGCTAGATATTTCTTATATTCTTCCGCAATCTGAATCCGATTGACGGTTCTCGCATCCGCGACAGCAGCGATGGGCGCTGTCCCAGGGCTAAGAATGCCTAGTAGACACCATAAAGGTGCCCATTGAGGCTCGCCAATAATCAAATGCCCAACTCCCGGTAAGAAAAGGGAAGAGACTGCGATTTGAAGCTCTGAAACCTCCGGAGCCGGAAAAGGAGGATGAGGATCGGTTTGATAGAGTGCATAGTAATGTTCCTGCTCAGGAGTGATGGAAACGCATCCGCTCAGTAATAAAGCGGCGGTCAAACAAAGGTGGGCTAAGTATTTCATTCTATAAGAATAGCATATTTGGGCGTTTCCCCTTGGGGGAGAGCCAGAGAGCCTAACCCCTTGCCCAGCAAGCCCTTAACAGGGCTTGCGCCGCTGGGGGCTTTATGGTAAGGTATAAGCTCGATTAAATGGGGGATAGCGATGTCCTTTAAAGAAATCGTCAATCAGGCTAGGGCAGCAGCGAGTCACAACATCTCCGACAACGGAATTCGTGATTGGCGAAACCGTCACGGGCGTTTTCGTCGGATCAATACTCGTCAGTGCCCAGATCTTTCTTACGAAGAAATCGAGAAAATTGTTACGGATCTCAATTGGGTTTACAAGTCTCACAACAGTCACCCAGTTTTCTATAATGAGTGGCTGGGAGAGACGCATCCGATCCACAATCGCTCCAAGCTGAACAAAGAGCGAGTGGCCCATCTTTCTCGCCAAATGGGCTTTACCCTAATGGATATTGAAAGAAGAGTAAAGAAAGAAGTGCGCCAGCTTCTCTTTTTGGAACGGGCACTTGAAGCTTTCCCAGAGAAGCGGGAACGGCTTCTAGAGGCGATTCAAGATCACAAGGATAGCATCCTTCCTTACGATTATTTGCGAGAAGAGTATCTTAAGCACAGTTCTGCCCCCGTAATAGAAGAAGACGTGGAAAAAGCGGGATCTGAATTCGGCATCGACAAGATGCTTCAGATTCATCTGGAAGTGGGAGTGGAAGACGTGGAAGTTAGCGATAGCGCAATTCCGACGCCGGAGCCCTCTGTGATTTCAGTTGACCCTGTTGAACGTGAGACCGCAGTCTCCGCGGCAGCGGCAAACGAGATTACGCAAATTGTCTCTGCGCCTTCCCTTTGGGCTTTGCCGATGAACTCGGAGGAAAAAGCCTTTCTCATCCGTAATCTTCTGGAAGCCAAAAAGACGGGTATCGATCCTCTGCTAGCGACAATTGCATTGGCACACGATACGGATATTTCTTTCGAGCGGGTAAGGTGCCTCGCTATCGACCTAGGTTACCGCAGCGAGTCTGCGCGTGGATCCAAGACGACAGCAGAACAACGCGAAGGCATCATTAAGCTGATTGATACTCAGTTGGTAGAAAAGGAATACACCTATTCTCGATACTGGTCACTGGTCTATGCAACGGCACTATCCTTCCGGATGTGGCCGAAATCAGTGGAAAAGATGATTCAAGTCCACTGGAAATATCAGTTCGAACGCCCGGAACGTCCGGATCCGAACATTCGGGTGTTGCCGACAGAGGAATTGTTCCCGGGGCTCCTCACGAGCGCTCCCAAACCGACCAACGGAGAATCGGCTAAGCTCCCCGCCCCCGCCTCGACGGACAATTTGGAATTCCAAATTACCACCAAAGAGCGTCGTATTGTAGAAAAAAGTCTGACCCTGGATCAGCAAATGCTGCGCAAGCTCCTTGGGTTGGCGGGAGTCAAGTTGGGAGCCCAAGATTTCTCTTTGACTCTCAAAGACTCCAAGCTGGAAATTCACTGGTCAGAGGCGTAATCCATTCCGCTAGGGACGCAACTAGGAGTAATAAATGACCACACTGGCTTCGGCTCTGTCAGTCAATAATGACTCTGACGATAACGAAGAGGGAAAAGATACCCTCTCGATGAAAACGGAATGGCGTCGGATTGGCAATGAATTTCATTCTCAGGACCGGGCCGACAAGCTGGAAAACCTCCCCAACGGGATCTACGAATTTGTACCTACTATGACCGGTTGGTTCTTGTCCAAGACGGGTCACAATTTCGAATTTCCCTTCAAGGTTTACAATGCGAGTTCAGAGATCCTTGATCGAATTATTCGCCATTGGATTGTTAACGGAGGTAATCTGGGGATTTTGATGAATGGTCTTCGCGGGGCAGGGAAAACGATGACGGCCCAGTTGCTGGCCAACCGTCTGATCGAAGAACACAATCTTCCGGTCCTCGTGGTTCGAAACCCTATCCCCCTGGATGCGGTTCTCAATGCGACCCAACAAGATTTGATGGTGATTTTTGACGAATTTGAAAAGAGCCATGAACCGAAGCACCAGCAAGCTTTGCTCACCACCATTGATGGGATGAGCCGCTCAGAGTATAATCGTTTGTTCGTCTTTACTACCAACTCTCCTGCCATCAACGAGAATTTCCGAGACCGTCCCAGTCGGATCCACTACCAATTTGAATTTCAAAAAATTGCAGACGAAGTCATCGAAGGATTGATCCAAGACTGGCTCCCCGAAGATTTGATGCATTTCAAAGGAGAAATTTTTGAATTCCTCCATTCTCGAAGCCTTTGCACCATTGATATTGTAAAGGCAGTTCTGACGGAGGTGAAAATCTTCCGGGAATCTCCTAGAGAATTTGAAGCGATATTGAACATTTCCAAGGGTGAACCGCCGTCCTTCTGCGTCACCATTCTGGATCCTGGGAGCAACGACGCCAAAATTCGGGATTTCGATCCTTATTTCCGTCTTAATGTCGCAAGTGATCGATGGTCGTCTCTTTTGCTGGGGAATCGTCGGTCAGTAGATGAGTTTACGGGCAATCGGAAGCCAGTTCAGGTGGATAGCGATGCTGGATATGGCTATTACTCTATTCGCCTGCTGGAAAAGTGTGCAGAGGAAAATTGTTGGCTTGCGGAACTGGGAATGCCCTACTCACAAACCTTCTATTCTAAGTTTGAAGATTGCTACGATAATGGGAATTTGTGGCTCGATGCCCGTCCTGCGGATTGGGATTTTCCCTTTACCCCGGAAATGGTGAAAAAGAACAAGAAGGCGTCTGCGACCCTGGAGAATCTCTATAATCAAGTGGCGCGGACCCATACCCTCTACGGGACGGGGCAGCGAGCCGCCTTTAAGATCCGCATCACCCCCAACAAGAAAATGCTTTCCAATTGGAAGGTTTTCGGGGGCGGATTGCAGGGCTTGCAGGATTTTGTGCCACGGGCGGCACCTGATTCTGGTTCTTTGAGCGAAGAAGATTAAATAAATATAAGAGTAGGCTGACCGTGGTCGCGGGCGCATTTGAGGAGGTTCTATGAACGCATCTTCTTGGGACTATCGTACCGAATGCGTGATTGAACAAGAAATCCGAAATGGCGCTACCCTAGTTAAGGATCTGGTGGATCGCGGGGAAAGTGTTGGGTATTCACCAGAAAAGGTGAGAACAGTATTGGATACTATGCTATCTAAAGGGACGGTGATAATGGATGCGAATTGGAAATTGAAGCTGAATTCTAACCCCGAAGATCGGGCGCTAGAAGCCTGGAAAGCTCGCGCAGAATTGTCGAAGCCATTGAAGCTGAATTCTTCTAATTCCGAAGATGGGGGGGCGGAGATCGGAGATCGGAGATCGAAGGCTCTTACAGTTGCTCTTCAAGCCCTAGAAGCCTGGAAAGCTCGCGAACAGGAGTTATTGTTTAGAGAATCTCTGCTTCGAGATTATCTAAAGAGTGGGATTACGGTATATCAGCGCTCGAATTGTAATGCGTTGATTCTAGAAAAGAAAATTTCATTGACGCGGGGTGGGCATCAAATTGATGGCTGGCTCGTTTATAACGTCGATGCCAAAGATTTTAGGGAAGTGCCATCGTCAGACATTGTTTCTGCCGGACCAGAACGGGATCAGCTTGAAGCTACGCGCTTGAAAAGCCAGCCTATTTATACTACCCCCACGGCATGGGATGAGGTAAAGTACCTGGTCGGGGTTTATGGGGCGGTGGGGCTGGTATCCCTACTTTTAACCTGTTTACTGCATTTTTGGTACTGAGGGCAGGAAGAAGGAAAACAATGAACGATATGGACTTCTCAAAATTCAAACGGGCGGTCGCCCAGCAATTCCAATACCTGCAAGAACAGGAACTCTTCGTCGCGGATATTGATGGCGATGCTTTGTGGGACACCTACCTTACTAGCTTCCCGGAGGGAACTAATCCAGTCTATAGAAAACGCACCGAGCATGATTGCTCCGGATGCCATAGTTTCATCAAAAAGGTCGGTAAAATCGTTGCCATTATCGATGGCAAGTGTGAGACGATTTGGGATCTTAAGAGCGAAGTGGATCCGGGCTACAAGGTAGTGGCAGACGCCTTAGCCGCTAAGGTAAGAGCTGCGACCATCGACAATGTTTTCTTGTCTCCCGAGAAAACCGCTGGCGCTGACAAGACTTTCGAAAATATTGTCAATGATGTCAAGGCATGGGAGCACTTCTTTATTCGTATCCCAGCCCAATATATCGTCAAGAACGATGATATTGGCACCAAGCTTTCTGAAACTAGAGCAACGCATGATGTTCTGGCGCGCAGTCTCGCGGAACTTACCACTGAAGCGGTGGAAACCGTTCAAGAATTGATTGCCCAAAATTCTCTTTACCGGGGTGAAGAGAATAAATTCGCAATCGACTCTTTCGCCAACCTTCAAAAGGAATTCTGCAAACTCAAAAAGACCGATTGGGACTCTTTTATCTGGTCCGAGATGTCTACTGTTCCTGCGTCAGTGGCTCGTATTCGCAATACGGCCATTGGCACCTTATTGGTAAACCTGTCTGAGGGCAAGGAAATAGAAGCAGCGGTTCGTGCCTTTGAGGCGGTAGTCGCTCCTGCCAACTACAAACGCCCAACAGCACTAGTAACAAAAGCTCAAGTTGAAAAAGCTAAGCAAACGATTCAAGATCTCGGCTTAACGTCGGCCTTGAAGCGGCGCTTCGCTGTTCTCAAAGACATCACCATCAACAATATTATCTTCGCAGATCGTAATGCCAAAAAAGAAATAAATGGTGATGTCTTTGACGAATTGGAAGTTTTGACCTCTTCCAAGAAGAACTTTGATAAAGTTGAAGAAATTGGCATTGAGAAATTCCTTGTCGATGTTCTTCCCAAAGCTAACAGCGTTGAAATCTTCGTGGAGAATCGACACGCACCCAACCTAGTGAGCCTGATTGCCTCCGAAGATTCCACATCAGGGAAGCTGTTTAAATGGGATAACCATTTTAGCTGGTCCTATAATGGCGAAATGGCAGACGCCGTCAAGGAGCGAGTTAAGGCTGCAGGGGGTAGCGTGGTAGGAGACCTGTGTTGTCGGTTAGCTTGGGATTACACCGACGATCTTGACTTCCACTGCATTGAGCCAAACGGATATCACATAAGCTTTAGTAATCGCCGTCGCCAGTCTGATAATGGAGGTATTCTAGATCTGGACGCTAATGGGACTGATGGGGTCCGCGAAGACCCGGCGGAAAATATTTTCTACTCTGATAAGAGATCAATGAGGGACGGCGTCTACACTTTAAAGGTCCACAACTACTCCCGCCGAAGCGATGGTCGAGGATTTGTGGTGGAGATTGAATTTGACGGGCAGAGGCACCGTATCGAATACGATAAGGCGTTGCGAGCCGGAGACTTGATGGAAGTCGCCAAAATTCGTCTCCAGAAGGGTAATTTTGAGATTCTTGAATCCCTCCCCAGCACCCATCTTTCGAAGGAAATTTGGAACCTTAAAACTCACGGTTTCCATCGAGTCAACGTCATCATGATGTCCCCCAATCATTGGGATGGACATCCTGTCGGAAACAAGCACTACTTCTTGATGATTGATGGTTGTCAGAATAATGGTACCGCCAGGGGATTCTTCAATGAATTCTTGAAAGAGGAACTAACTCCCCACCGGAAGGTTTTGGAGATGGTGGGAGGAAAGATGAAAATCACCGGAGAGGAGCAGTTGTCCGGTCTAGGATTTTCCTCTACCGCCAAAAATACCCTCGTTTGTCGGGTCAAGGGCAGCTTTACCCGGACCCTTAAGGTTGTCTTCTGAAAGAGAAAAGAAGGAGAAAAAATGGAGACCAACAACCTCTTTTTGACCGCGAGTCGGGCGAAGTTTCGTTTCAATACGGCGTCTGGCATCATTACCACCGAGGATTTGTGGGATCTTCCCCTCACAGATGCCCGAAAGGCGAATCTGGACGATATCGCCAAGGCGCTCAATAAGCAACTTAAGGATGCGAACGAGGAGCAACCGTTCGTCAAACCTGCGGCGGCTAAGTCGGATGAGATCCGAGCAAAGTTTGATCTGGTTCTCTTCGTCATCAAGTCTAAGATGGAAGAGCGAGACGCAGCGCGGGCTCGCGCCGACAAGGAAGCCAACAAGCAGAAGATTATGGCTCTCATCGATAGAAAGAAAGATGAGATTTTGGCTGGAAAGTCGGCGGAGGAGTTACAAGCTCTTCTGAATTCGATGTAAAAGCCCGGAGTTTGGCTCCGGCGCCCGACCCCCCTAATCCCAAGCGCAGCAAGGGGTTACGGGGGGTTGCGCGGGGGCTGAGTTGAGGTATAATATAGGAAGAGTAGTTGCACCCGGGAGTTGTTGCGCTGCCCGAAGCTCATGGTATAATAAGGGTCGAAATCGACGCTCAGTGGCACCCGCCCCCGTAATTTAATTGGATAAAATAACGGATTTCTAATCCGTCTAGTGCTGGTTCGAGTCCAGCCGGGGGTATCTAACTCTTGATGTTTAGGCTTTCTTATGCTAAAGTAACCAATAAGGGGCCCGACTATAGAATCGATCAGACTAAGCGAAACATTAATGCGTGCCGAGTAACGCCCGTTAGGACTCGTAAATCAGTATGGGCAAACGAAGATGCCAAGACCAATCTTGACATCCCGGCTGGTCTCTCGATGGACGACGCTGCTTCGCTCATCGAGTCGCCTGCTCTCGCTGCTGTCTGAAAGCGAGTGATGTGACACCGAGTCAGGACTAAATCGGTGTAAGGTGTGAAAAAGCCAGGGTTTCACACCGAGACAACTGGCAAGATAACGGTAAACCGTTCAGGTGTCGGTAACCGGCTTCAATACCGAATAGTCTTCTTAGCTCGTGCTCTTGGGGCTAGGATGGACGATAAGCAAAAAAGAGAAACGCACGTAGAGTTGATGCGTAGTTTTGCCTGAGACGCGGGTGCAAATCCCGCCGGGTCCATTGGCTACCCACCCTTGTTTCCACCGTGTCGAAATGGTGGAAACGAGTGGTGGGACTTTAAAACGGTTCGGCGCTGAATAGGCAGGAGTTTTGGCCCCGGTTCGCCTAGCCGGGAAGAAGAAAGAATCGTGTTGGCGATTTTGACTTCTTTCCACGCCAAACTCGAGTTTGCAAAAACTCGCCGCTGTAGCTCAACGGTAGAGCACTGGTTTTGTAAACCAGCGGTTGAAGGTTCAATTCCTTTCAGCGGCTAGTCACTCAGTCGTAAAAGTTTACCAAAAAAAGAGATCGTAGCTCAGTTGGTAGAGCAATTCCCTTTTAAGGAATTGGTCGAGGGTTCGAGCCCCTCCGATCTCATTTGTTGTAACTTAAGCTACGGAAGCACTTACAGGAGAAGTTTTCCTGGCGGCGACAAGCGCAGCATTAATTGCGTCGTGCGCCTCTCGATGACAATGAGCAAACCATCGGATCTCAAGACGATTTTGCTGGGACTAGGGCGGTTTCTTGAGACAAATTACAACGGTTCTCATCCCCCATGCGAACGGTTGTGTTGGTTTCCCCCAAACTCACGCCTAGTCCCCCTTACACCGAGGTTGCATGGACGTTTCAGAATTACAAAAAGAAAACGACCGCCTCCAGCGGCTAGCTACAGAATATACGACTCGCTTTATGCCCGCTTATCGTCGTATTAAGCTAGTAGCGCAGGATATTTTGTATACTCACCGGGATCGTTATGGTAAACTGCCAGAAGAATTAGAATCGGCGCTTCGACAGATTCTCAATGCTTAGGGCGTGTCGCCTAGTAGCTATGGCCCCGGACTGTAAATCCGGTCTCCGAAAGGATAAACGTAGGTGCAATTCCTACCACGCCCATCTCGCTTGTGCAGCGTTTAGCAACGGGTGCTAGCTCAGTCTGGTAGAGTGCTTGGTTTGGGACCAAGATGTCGCAGGTTCAAATCCTGCGCACCCGATTTCTCCAACACGAGGGAACTAATGGCAAAGACGACTTTCCAAATCAAAACTCTGGGTTCCTATCGGGTTCAGAAGGTGATTCTGAGCCCGGCGGTCATCATCAAATTGATGGTAGCGACCCTTCGTAAGGCGGGGTACCCCATCACCGAAACCGATTCGATCAAATTTGATCTTGATGAAGATGGGGTCTTCAAGGGGGCGTCTATTTTGTACAAGGAAGTGTTGACTCCGAAAACATTCACGCCGAAGACGGGACCACGAGCGACAACCTGCTTAGGTTTCGCCCGTCCTGCCAAAACGGATCGCGCCTGCACGGCTCTCAATTGTGAAGCCAAGCATTACGCCAAAAACCTGTGTCGCAACCATTATGCGGTATATCGGACGGCGCTCAAGAAGCTGATCGTTCCGCAGAACAAATCTCGAAACGCCAAAAAGGCCAAAGCTAAGTCGGGCAAAGCCAAGTCGGGTAAGTAGCCTCGCTCGTTCTCCCACTATTTAAACCGCAGAGCGCTGGGAGAAATCCCAGCGCTCTGCCCGTTTAAGGAGTCCAAAATGGTGCCGACGCGCTGCGTGACCTGCAATTGCTATATTCCGTTAGAGCGGCTACTATACCTTCGGGAAAAGGATAAACCGATCACTTGCATCCTTCACTCTAAAGAAGAGCCCACTATCGGATTCATGGTCTACGGGCACAAGACTGCGGGCGCGGTGGTCATCGTTCCAAAGGATGCCAACGGTCAGAACGATCCCAATACGGTGGAAATTGCTAAAAGAGCGTATCGGAGGGCCCGGTAATGGAAAACGATGTGGAATCTATCACCCGCGCGCTAGACAAAGTCTTTCAGGCGGGAGCCCCCAAACGACGAGAAAAGCGGAGCCAACCACAACTCCCGCGGACTTCTGATATCATGGAAGCAGCGCGATTCTTTGGGATGGATCACAATTCCATTCGAGACTGGCTCAAGCGGGGAGCCCCTCACAGCCGAGTAAAAAATCCTCGGGGCGGTCCACCCAAAATTATGGTTTCCTGTGAGGAATTGCGCCTGTGGCTAGTCCTTAATCTGAAGGATAATGACCGAACAGGGAAAAAGATCTTAGAGGTCTGTGCCCCAATTGAGGAATTGACCCCGATTCTTTCTCGCATCAAGAAAGAATGTCGTTGGATTAACGCCAAAATAGCGAGCTATCTGGAAGTCCCGCACAGCACTTTTAATGGCTACCTCTACCCAGAAACTTATGGCATCCATCAAATTCCCAGAAGAATTCTTTTGAAGGCACAGGAAATTTTGGCCTTGGGTCAGGTGGACCGTCCCCGAGGGGTGGATCCAAGCCGAGCGGAAATTATTGATGCTCTTCAAAGGAGTAAGGGAGTGAAGAATTCAGCAGCCCGACGTATCTTGCACATTGATGATACTAAATTGTCGCGCTTGATATCTAAATACGATTTGGAACCTTATGTGAAGGTTGGACCCGCATCTCGACTAACCCTCAAAATGATTGAGGGTGCGCTGACACAATCCCAAGGAAAAGTGTCCGCAGCAGCGGTTTTACTCAAAACTAATGACAAGAGTTTGCGTCGTATCATTGATAAGTGCCCTATATTGAAGGCATTGAAAACTTCACTACAGGAGAGTAACTGATTGATCTGGTTCACCAGCGACCATCATTTTGGTCACGCTAATATCATCAAATACTGCAAACGTCCTTTTGCCCATGTATCGGAAATGAACCAGGAGATGGCTCGCCGCTGGAACAGCACCGTATCCCCAGGAGACACGGTTTATTACCTGGGCGACTTTTCGATGGATTTTCGAGCCGCGGGTTGGTGGGCACCACAACTTAACGGGGAGAAGATACTTGTTTGCGGCAACCATGATCGTTGCCATCCTTACCGGAAAGGTTACCAAGATTATGTAGAACAGTATCTCAATCTGGGATTTAAAATGGTGGTAACAGAGATGAAACTCAACTTGCCCCTTTTCGGGCGGGACACGCAAGTTAAACTTCATCATCTGCCTTACAGGTACAAGGATCCGAAGATTTCTGATAAATATGCGAAATTTCGTCCGATTGATGAGGGGGAGATTCTTCTATGCGGGCATGTTCATGATTCATGGGTCAAGAATCAACGCCAAATCAATGTTGGCGTTGACTGTCATGATTTCTGCCCTATCTCAATAGAGACTATAGAAAAAATTCTGGCGCGGCCCGACGGCCCAGTCAAAATTGACTCGTATCACGGAGAGAATTAAATCTCCCCAAAAAAGTCGCTAATACTTGCGACTATTTTGGCTGTTTTGGGGTAAGTGAATATATACCCTTGCCCCACCTCAATCAGGCTTGCTCGGATAGGATCGCCTCCATCCGTATGGATAATTTCTGAGGGATCGACCATGATAACCTGATTATCAGTTGTAGTAATTTTCTTGAATAGCATTTTTACCTCCTAGTCAGTCGCCAGCAGTCTCTGGACTAGCAGATCGAAATCTCGACTCCCATCCGCGTCGTCTAGGTCGAAACCACTAGCAGTTTTATTTGTAATCGCCGGATTAGTCCCTCCTGCGGCAGAAGTTTGAATCGGCGTTACGTAATAAGCAGCACTAGAAAAAGGGACGGTGAACGCAACGCTGTTGGCTCCTACGGACGTTCCAGTGACCGTCTTAACAAAATCCAGACGATCAATCGCTCCGGGACCGACGAGGGTCGCGGCTCGCATATCTGCAGCAGTCGCATCAATAATCGCTCCGGTGTTGGAGGTCACTGTTCCAGTCACTACGACTTCGCCAAACAATAGGAGCGCGGTTGCGGGAGATGAAGTAACATCAACTACTGATCCACCATACCATTCTAAAAGAACACCAGTTGCGTCAAAAACCAAAGACGGGGTGGTGCAATCGTAAGCTCGAACAGTGCCTTCTGCGACAACAGACGTATCAAAAACGCAACTGTGGCTAGTAGAGGTTCCTGTCGGATCATCGGTTAAGCTACCCGTCAGATGGCAATCATACAGAGTTGAAGTCCCTGATGGGGTCCAAACATCTCCGGTCACATCGCAATCTCGAAGAACCGCTGTTCCAGTTTGATTGAAAATATTGCCTGCGGAGATAACATCGAAGAGGTTAATAGTGGCTCCGTTATTGTCACAAGAGCCAATATTACCTCCATTGATTAAAAGCGTTGGGGTATTGGCGGTAGTTATAGCCCCCGCTACGCTAAAATCATAAGCGGAAACATCAACCGTATCAGAAATCGTCATATCTCCGGTTACTGAGGTGCTATAAAATTTAGCGGATACCACAGTCCCAGATATAGTTAGGTTTCCAGTAATAGTAGCCCCCTGCATCAAAACTGTAGCATTGGCTGACCCGTCAGAAATGGTGACCCCAGTAGACGACCCATCAAACAGAGACACCACTCCCCCGTTTACAGTAACCGTACTTGCGATAGTGTAATCTTTTAAGAGAGTGGATCCCGTTGAATTGGTAAAGGTACTCGTAAAGGAGGTAGAGTAAACAGAAGCGGTCCCACCATCATTGTCATAACTACTCAATTGAGCATTATAAATCCTGATAGTAGGAGTGCCCGCCGTAGTAACGAAAGTTCCCGTGACCCTTACATCGTGTAAGGATACTATAGTTGTGTCAGAAGCTTGGACATTTCCACTGAAAAAGCTATTATATACTAGAGAAGTACTAGTGTTTTGCGCAGTTAGAGAGTCTATGGTAACTATATTCCGAGCTTCAAAAGTAGCTGCGTTGCTAACAGTAACCGCTCCAATAGCTCGACCGCCGTCAATTCGAAGCTCTCCTCCGCTGACGGCTATAGTATCAAATCCGCTACAGTCATACACTTCGACTATTCCGGCTGTGACAGTTAAATCCCCTGCATTAGGGCAATCATAAAATAGCGCAACTCCAGCTTGAATTGTAATAACTGCTGATCCAAGATCTGAAGACCATATATTGACGGTTCCATCCGATGTAAGAGATCCCCCCATAAAAGTGTCATGGAGAAGCAGTTGCCCCCCGGAATTGACGGTAACCGCGCCACCAAGTCCAACGGATCCGCCACAATAAAGTTGCAGTATCCCGCTAATAGACACTCCTGTGCCTCCTATTGGTCGATAAGGTCCGATCATATCCAAGAAATCAGTAGCCCCAACAGTTAGAGTCCCATCGATTCCACCAACACCAGTAATTCTACCGATGCATCCTCCGCTCGTCGTAACATTAGTAAAGAATCCTATAGATGCGGAGCATTGAATGGAAAAAGAGCAATTGATGGCTGTTAGGGCATTATTGAATACCGCAGAAGTAAGAAATTGAAAGCTATCTAAAGTATTGGAACGCCCTGTCAAACTGAGCGCGGAAAGAACTCGGCATTCATCGAATCGAAGCGTGGCACTACCCCCCGCTTTTCCAGTAGTATCGATGGTCACGCCACCAGTAAAGTCGGCTTGAATCGCCATCACTTGTTCGGCAGTTCCAGCCGTGGGGGACCAAGTCACCGCACCAGAGAAAGCCACACGCCCACGGGTTCCTAGCGCTTGAATCGCGACTCCGTTTTTCAGCGAAAACGCTCCGGTATAAGTTCCCGGCGTAGCAAGAATTACGTCTCCAGAAGTCGCGGCAGTGAGAGCAGCTTGAATGGTGGCGAATTTAAACAACAAGCTTCCGGCAACTGCGGTACCGTCGTCACCATTAACTTGATCCAGGATTAAGGTTCTCCCCAAGGGAATATTCATTAACCCGGTTAGCCCTTGAACTCCAGTCGAACCTTGAATTCCGGTCAAACCCTGAATTCCAGTCGTCCCCGCTAGCCCTGTCGGACCCGTTAGCCCTGTCGAGCCCGCTCCTAGCCCTGTCGCGCCCTGGAGCCCTTGGATCCCAGTTGCGCCTTGGGAGCCACCACCCGTACCTCCGCTGCCAGGAAAATATCCACTAAAATAAATAGCGCCAACAGTCGCGCTGGAAACTAAAACTCGTCCTATAGAGCTAGTAACCGTACCTGGCGCGGTAGAAATGGCACCGGGGGTATCACTAACATAAACAAGGGAATTGATAGTAAAGCCACTGGTATCTAACCCTTGATAACTACCAGCAATTAATGCGCTACCAATAGTTCCATTAGGAATATCTTGTAACGCGATCCCCAGCGCGACCGCCAAGGGTGCAGTGGTAGCTTGCGCGGCGCTGACTTGGGGTAACTGATTAGTTGTATCATACCCCGTTTGAGTGATGAGAAAACCTTTCGTAATTAAAACACCGCTATTGTTAATGACACGGGTGTTCAATAGGTCTTCTTGAATAAACCCCGTTGAAAGTTCGAAACTGTTGTTGAGATGCGCTTCGGTATCGAAGTAAAAAATGCTCCCTACGCCATTATTGTAAAGCGGATTTTGAGTGTTTTGAGGAAGGACTTGTAGGTAATAGACCGTCGTAGGGGTGCCATTGATAATAACAGAAAGATTGCCTGTCGCGGTGACGGTGGCAGGCTGCCCTCCGAGATAACCAAGATTAGTCAAAACTTGAAGTATAATTGGGTTGGTAGAACTAGACAGAGTATTATTTACATAGCTCGAACTGACTCGAACGACATCGTTGACAACGAAATTAATAGGCAAGTGTCACCATAGGCATTATCTCAAATGACGCTGCCCTCTGTAAAAAGATTTTTGATTACCTGCCCACCTCTGCTATAATTAGTATATGAATTCTCCCCTTTCAGATCTCATCCTCTCGGATGATGAGGATGCCCTTCTTAAAGAAGCGATTACTCGGGCTCTTTCGACCCCGGGACTTATTGTGTTGAACACTGAATTACTGGCGAAACGCCTATTTCAGGAACTCTCCACCCTTCCCTTTGTGGAACAGAAACAGCGAATGGCGCTCCGCGCTAGCCTAGAAGGAATTGCAGAAGGGGCGAAGCAGGATTTGGAAATCAGTGATGCGCTTCATGAATTAGCTTTCCCAATTCGGGATGCCCTACTAGGTGTCGGCAGCGAAGGGATCAACGTTAATTATGAAATACCGGATGAAGGGGACGAAGAAGATTTGCCCAGTTGGAGACGTTGATAAGGACTACTCTCACGCCGTGCGCGTGAACCCTATCCCCTTGGCGTATCAGAGGTTACAGCTCTTGACCTGACGCGCCTTTGAGCTATAGTTAAGAGCCGAAAATTAAGAGGAATAAAATGTTAGTTAACATCCTTAGTGGGCTCCCGGGGGGCGGTAAATCTTACCACTTGCGAAACCATCGCCAACCGGAGGATACTGTTCTGAGCGCTGACATCAAAATGGGTCCGGTTTTTAGGGGCTACCTGCTCCCTGAAATTCATTTATCTCTAGTGCGGGAATATATTGCGCTGGTAGCTAGACAGGGACCGGGGACGATTTGGATTGATAACACCAATGTTTCGGCTGCCGAAATTGCACCATATTGGACGGTAGGGAAAGCTTATGGGGCAGAGGTCAATGTTTTGCGATTTATCCCCGACCCGAGGGTTGCTTTTGCACGGAAAATTCATGATGTAGCCCCCAAAAGCTACCAAAAGATGCAGCAAAAGCTGATTCGTTTGATGTGGGAAGAAATCAACGGTTTTGTTATGTGGAAACCTAGTCAAGTTTTTAGTGACTAAGGCTGGAATTGATGTCCAAAACCATACTTTTCTAAGATTCCCGGGATAAGGCTAAGACGCAGCATCAAGACTTCTGAATTTTTAACGATTTCCCCCTTAGGAAATACGAGATTGAGGATCTCATTAAGAAGAATCTCATTCGACGCCTTTTTGAACTTCTGAGAAGCGCGGAAACGGGGATTGGGGTCGGAGATAGTTTCTACGGGTTCTGCAGGTAATACTGCCTCCACGGGCACAGGATCGGGCTTAGGGTGCTTTTCTAGGGTTTTACCGCAGATTGTGCATTTAGAGCGAGGACTAGATTTAAATTGTGCGCAATCCATAAGGTATTATACCACATTGGCTAACAACTAGCTGCTTGCGCTGCCCTACTTATCCGGTAAAATAGGTCTGCATCTGGACCAGCTTAGGAGTACTGATGCGCATTGCGGTCCTAACCTCTGGAGGAGTCGATAGTAGTGTGGCTCTTCGTCTGTTAGAGGAGCAGGATCATCAAGTCACCGCTTTTTATCTCAAAATCTGGCTAGACCAGAGCACCGCGCATCTAGGGCAAGCATCCTGCCCTTGGGAAGAAGATCTGGAGCATATTCGTAATGTTTGCCGGGAAGCCTATATAGATTTTGAAGTTCTCTCGATGGGTAAAGCTTACTACGAAAAGGTAGTAGAAGAGACGATTACAGAAGTGCGAGCGGGACGGACGCCCAATCCTGATGTGTTTTGCAATAACCGTATTAAATTTGGGCTGTTCTTAAATCAAATTACGGGCTTTGATCAGGTGGCTACCGGGCACTATGCTCAGACTAGAAAAGTACACGGAAAGACCCACCTGGTTGCCACCCCAGATGCGGTTAAGGATCAAACTTACTTCCTAGCAGGGATTCCCAGCCACAAGCTAGAAACAGTGGTCTTCCCTATTGGGCATTTGATGAAGCCTCAAGTTCGTCAATTGGCGCGTGTCTATAATCTATCTAATCAGTCTCGAAAAGACAGTCAAGGCATTTGCTTCCTAGGGAAGCTGAAGTATTCAGATTTTCTGAAGCACTACCTAGGAGTGCGTCCCGGAATCTTTCTAGAAGAAGAAACAAATCAAAAGCTTGGGGTTCACCAAGGTTTCTGGTTCTATACCCCGGGGCAACGACACGGCATTGGATTAGGAGGTGGTCCATGGTACGTCGTGAGAAAGAATCCGGAAGAAGATATTGTTTACATCTCACGCCGTTATCAAGAGGTGATACGTCGTAATTTCCTAATTACCGACTGCAACTGGTTTTCCGGCGAGCCCCCGGTAACGGATACTCTAGAGGTAAAGCTTCGTCACGGGCCCTTCCGGCACCGTTGCAAACTGCGAAATTCTGAGGTTATACTTGAATCACAAGATCAAGGGATTGCAGAAGGGCAGATTGCGGTATTTTACGACCAAGATCTGTGCTTGGGTTCCGGGAGGATAATTCACCAGTCAGAAGCAAAGAATTCTTCTCCTCAAAAGACGAGTGATTGCTTATAATCTAAGTATGAAATTAGGCTACCTAAACGGTCACACGACCATGCGTCCCAGAAATCTTGGCAATTTAGGGGCTCCTCCGCACCCGCATCCTCCGCACCCGCATCCTCCGCACCCGCATCACCCGCACCCCCAGCCCCCAGTTATTCCGTATCCCTATGGATACGGCTATGGTTATGGAGCACCGGCACCGGTTTACTATACTCCGCTAGAGCAAGAGTCTATTGATTCCGTAGCGTTGGCGGAAATCAAAAACTTGATTAAGAATCATCCTAATCTCCCTGGGAATAAAAAGATCCAGTTATTAACTGAACTAGCCAAGCTCTAAACTTTGCGCCCTAGAAGGTGATCTGCTACGCATGAAGCAACTTTGTGTGGCTATCCTCCAAGCTACAGACGAATGTCGTATTGCCATTATTTTGATTGACCCCTCCAAGGAGGAAATGCCCCAATTGATGATTTGGTCTGGGCTATTTGAAGCCTCCAAGAGTTATAGAACCCCACAAGAGGCGGAAAATGCCTTTGGGACACTTCAACCCTTGGGGTCGCTAGAAATAGACATCAATCCTTATATCGTCAACTTATCCTTCAAAGATTTTGTTGCTCTCGCGCACCAGCGAAAGATGTGCCAAGATTGTTTTATTCCCATCGAACCCTCTAAAGTAAGGATCGGCTAATGCTCGGGCTGTGCTGCGAACTTGTTGCCTATTCGCCTACTAAGGGCTGGGCGAATCTACTGCCCTGCAAAACTCTTCAACTGGGTAAGCTGCGGGAAAGGCGATATTCAGATGAGAGCATCAAACAATGCTACCTAAGCAACCTGAGAGAATTACGTTGGGCCCTGCCCAAGATATTGGGACTAGGAATCAAATTCTTTCGCATCAGCAGCAGTCTCTTTCCTCTTTATGATCAAGTCAACCCAGAAACGTATTTGAATTCCGAGGTAACAGAGCACCTCCAAGCGATTGGAGCCTACGCGCTTCGATTCGGAATGCGAATTAACACTCACCCGGGGCAATTCGTAGTTCTCTCTAGCGAGAGTCCAAGAGTAGTTTACAACTCGATTAGAGAATTGAATTTTCATGCGTGGATTTTTGATCAAATGGGTCTCCCTGCCACCCCCTACTACAATATCAATGTTCATGGAGGGAAATCTGGGCGCCCTTCAGGACTCCTTAGGGGGATAGAGAAATTGCAGCCGTCGGCTCGGAAACGTCTAACTCTAGAAAATGACGAATTTTGTTATTCGGTAGCGGAGCTACTGCCGGTGTGCCATGAAAGTGGAACGCCGATGGTTTTTGATAGCCATCATCACACTCTTAACCCTGATGGGTTAAGTGACGCCGATGCGCTAGAAAAAGCGATAGCAACATGGGAGGCGACAATTCGTCCAACGACCCACCTGTCCAATACCCAGCCAGAAATGAGAAGTTCTTCCAGTATTAGAGACCGGAGAATCCACTCTGAGATGATTGACTATATCCCAGATTCTCAACTCCTGGCTTACAAAGAGGGGCGTATTGATATCGAGGTGGAGGCGAAAGCCAAGAACTTGGCGATTGATACTCTGGTTGCCCGATTTGAAGTGACTAGATAGTATGAATCTAAGGAAAGATTTTTTCCTGTTTAATGTCTATCGGGACGCGCTCCCTGATTCTGATTCGATCTATATGGAAACTGAAAATGCAATTAGAGCAGCCTGTTTCGACAAGCTACGAGTGGTTGTTAAATGGTATGAGTTCATTGATCACATACCCTCCGCGAATTACCGTCGGAACGTCCTTAATCACCACCTGGGCGATATTCGCGGAGATATCGGGGCTTGATCTATAGGTCTTAATCTATTTCCTGAAATAGATTGGGTCGATGACAGCATCTAGCTGATAGTGAGCTACCAGATCTTGGTGCCAAGGTCGAGAAATAATACCACACCACGGATCAATACAGGAACCAATATCTAGATTGGTCATCCGGTTTCCATACTCCGTATAAGCTTGATGTAATAGTAATTTGGCTAGCATACTGCAAGAATAGATAACCACCGGATTTAGATGAATGGTCTGCTGCAAAACGGCATGAAGCTGATCCCACAGTCTATCGGCTTGAGACCAGCAATTAGTTCTAGGGGTTTCAATATGGTGCCTAGCAACCCCAAGGCGCTGCATGTAGTCCGGGCCAACACTAATAACTGTTCGTTGCGACAAGGGCTGCAGTAACGCACTAATACCGTGCCGAATGGTGGCAGCATTAAAGATGTCCCCATAAATCAGGTCGAGTCCTTCGATCAGCTTCTTATACTCGGAAATCTTGTTAACAATCAGCCCTCGAAGGGCTCGAGTATTAGAATCGATACCTATATAGTAAGGGGGCTTACTAGAAATAATGCTCAAAAGTTTTTGCGCTATGGGGTATACTTCGGCGTCAGAATGACTATTATCGCGGAGACAGCTCTCATAGTGGGGCGGAATTCGGAGCAAGAAAACCCATTCACCATCGTTATAGCGAGCAACGTGAAAATTATCCCCGTTTTTGATTCGATCCATCATCTGCTTAAAAAGGGAGAAATCTTCAATACTTGGGTGAGCGACGGCGAATTTACAATACGCACGCCATACTGGGCTCTCCTTAACGACCGGAGCCAAACCAAGCGCCCTCTTTTCTTTGAAGCCATGCTGGGTATAATGCCAAAGCCCGCTGGGCAGGATGCCCTTAGAGACTCCAGCGGCGACATCTGGGTTATTACGCAAATATTGTTGTTCGTCAAAAACTGCGACTTGGCAGCGACAACGCATACTTTTTAAAAGCCCACAAACAGGACAACGCAGTTCCATACTCTTCATTTTAACCGTAGAAAGATGAAAATGAAACTTCTAATTGACGCCTCCAACGTTTGGTTCCGAGCTTACAGCGCCACCCCACTAGTCCAACCTGGGGGCGCAATGATGATTATGACCAATATTCTCAAAAAACTGATTCGCACTTATGGGATCGAAAATCTGATAGTGGTTTGGGACGGCGGGCGCAGCGGTCGGGATGTGATTGATTCACAATATAAGGCGGGGCGAATCCCGGCAGGAAAATTGTGGCAGGATATTGTTTTTATGGCGCGGCTGATTGAACATCTGGGAATAACTAGCGCGATGGCTCCGGGCTATGAAGCTGATGATGCGATAGCCTCCTTGGCAACCCAAATCGATGAACCAATTAGAATTTATTCCAATGATCGAGATTTTTACCAACTAGTCAATGACCGAATCATGGTTCTGAAGCCTGGAAAGGGAAAAGAGGAAAACCTAAGCATTGATACAAAAGTAGTAGAAGAAATAACTGGCTACCCGCCAGAGAAACTGGTTCTAGTCAAAAGTTTTAAGGGTGACGTCTCCGACAATATCCAAAAACTGCCTATTCGTTTTACGGGGAAGTTCAAGACGGGTTTCAACCAAACGGTCCTTGTTTCTAAAGATGTAGAGCATTTCTACCAGCAGATGGATCCCTTCTTTGAGGATAATGCTAAAACGGCACTGCTCGCCTTTAAAGATCGCGCCATTATCAATCAATCGCTACTAAAAATGATGCGGGATTTGGAAGTAGCAGTAGAGCAGACGCCTGCAGATCTAGCTAAAGCTAATGCTTTAGTGGCGGAGTGCTCCACCTATAAAATAGATTTAGATTTCTTTAGACAAACGTAGTTGGCTCTTGCATCCGCGCCCCAAGGTGGTATATTATAGAAACAATCGCTATGGACGATTGGCCGAGCGGCTTAAGGCACCGGTTTTGAAAACCGGAGACGGGGTAACCTGTTCGTGGGTTCAAATCCTACATCGTCCGACAACTTAGCTCCTTCACTAGATGTAGAGTCATCGATCCTCTTTCTTGACATTGATGGTCCCATGATCCCTGACCGGGTTTGTTTTCTTCCAACCCAAACAACGCTGATGAGTGTTTTTGATCCTGTGGCAGTTAGCCTACTTAATCAAGTTATTGAAAAAACGGGCTGCAAAATTGTTATTAGTAGCACTTGGGGGCACAAAGGATTGAAAGTTTGTTCAGATCTTCTTAGGGACAACGGAATCGACCCAAAGCACCTGCATTCTGATTGGATCACTCCACGAAAAATGTCTTCGGATCGCACCACAGAAATTTCTTGGTGGCTAAAAAAGCATCCCGAAACAATTCATTGGGCAGCCCTTGATGACGCACCTCTCGATTTCTCAAGAGAAGAGAGACGGGCTCATTACGTGAGAGTTACAGCAGAAGACGGCTTACTGTGGCGCCATTACCGACGTTTGATCGAACTTCTATCGAATTCGAAAGTAAAAGAGGGATTTAATGGGCTTTCGTGAATACGAACGCCTCATTCAGGCTGGGGACTGGGAGGGGTTCGCTCGCTTAGCTTGCTCTCGGCTAATAACCGAGACGCCAACGGAAATTATAGATGGTTTGCGGGTTTACAAGGAACGAGATACTGAAGATGTAACTGCAGGTGTTTGGCTAGCAAACAATGCTCGATGCCTTGTCCCAGCACTTTTAACCCTACTCGATGGAAGTCGGGACAAGGAAGCGCGGTAGAATGACTACCATTGCAACTGTTTCCGATGTTCACGGGTTAGAGCGCCAAATACATTGGCCTCCAGCAGATATTTTAGTGATGGCAGGGGATATTCTGCCGAATTTCTCTAGAATGGAGGAGTTAGATGCAGAGAAACAACTCCAATACCTGCCTTCTCTAAATAATTTCCTACGAGACCTCCCTTATCAAGAAGTGGTGCTGGTTTTTGGTAACCATGACTGGGTAGCAGAGATTTTCCCAGTAGAAACTAAAGCGGCGATGCCGGATATTCATATCCTAGCGCATGAATCTAAGGAGATTATGGGGTTAAAATTCTTTGGATCTCCTTATCAGAGTTGGTTTTGGGATTGGGCTTTTAACTTCCCCCAAAATGATCCTGGGCTGGACTACCCAGTAGCGAGGGCGGCTTGGGCTAAGATCCCCGACGAAACAGAAATTCTAGTAGTCCACGGACCTCCCAAAGGGATTGTAGACAAAGTGATGGGTGGGGCAAATGTAGGCTGCCCGATGCTGCGGGAGAGAATTGACCAACTTAAAAAGTTAAGGCTAGGGGTTTATGGACACATTCATCCCTCTTACGGTATGATTAAAATTGGAGAAACGAAGCATGTTAATGCTTCTGCCTGTAATGAGTCCTACCAGCCAGTGAATCGTATTCAGGTTATTAACGTATGATAGACTACGACACGGGCCCTAGGAAACGGTTACTACCCAATTATTGGGAAACTAGATATGATCTAAAGTGCGATAATTGCGGGCAACGCCTTTTTAAGAAAGAAGTGAGTCGATGTCAAGATTGTGTCCTTCAAGTTGGGGCTCCGGTTGCTCTCAGGAGACATTTGCTAAGGAGACGCAAATCTTAACGTCGTTCGAGGGGAGGGGGCTGCCGGTATAAACCCTTTAGCTCCATGCCTTTACGACGCTTGACACGGTCTCGGTTTGTGATATACTACCTAAGTCTCTGGACCAGTGGCGGAACGGCAGACGCGGAGGTCTTAAAAGAAAAAATTTGAGCACCTGGGTAGAAATACTCTGAGTGAATGGGGTCAAATTCGGTGAAACCTTCTCCTGTCGCTAAGGAATGGCAACGCCGAGCGAAGCTCAGCTTTTTTTGCGCTTATTCCTACCGCGATAAGTAGGGGTAAGCGCATGACAGTTGGGGCACAAAAGGCGCAGGTTAGATAAGCTGTTATCTTCGGAGTTGCCGTTGATGTGATCAAGCTCCAAAGGTATAGGCTCCCCTAGCCACGAATCAGAAAAACAGCAGGAACAACTTCTCTGAAAGATCTTCTCAGTCAGCAATCTTCGTCTGAGTCGATCGGTGCTTATTAAGACCTGATTCGTAAGGTATATTTCAATGCCTCTCTTAGGGGCAAAGATTTTACCTTTGTTCCAACGCTGCCCGGTGAAATGCGACGTATCGAGTTGGAATTTTTTAATAGTTTTTCTTGGCAGTCCTATAGTTGCCACCCGCGGGGCGGAGCTTTAGCCTGTCTAAGAGTTGGCGAATGGAAAAAGAATTCATCACGGCGTTACGAAATTCCTCCTCGGTATATCTAAGTTTCATTAGAACGTGTAGAGACTTGACGGCCCCTATCCTCCGCTACTTAGCGTAGCAAGGATAAAGACAAAGTCCAGACCACGAACACTTTGCGAAGTGGCGATGAAAATCGAAGTGGTAAGAAAAGCCTCTTTCTTCGGAAGTGTGGGTTCGATTCCCACCTGGTCCATTACTCCCCTTTCGTCTAGTGGTAAGACGCGGGACTTTGAATCCTGCAACGATGGTTCGATTCCATCAGGGGGAAATCTTATTGGCCCCGTCGTCTAGCGGTGAGGACGCGAGCTTTTCAAGCTCTAAACGCGGGTTCGATTCCCGCCGGGGTCAAAACGTTTTCTGAGAGGGTAGAATGGATCTGACGTTTATCCAGTGCTTCGAGAAACTCTTTGCCGCTACCCCTACTCCGACGACCTCAAATAAATGCCCTTCCTTAGAGGAAAAAACGCAACGCGCTCCCTCAACTCAAAAATATGATCGAAGTCCCAAAAACTGTCAAACCGAGGGCGATTAGCTCAACGGTCAGAGCCCTCAAAGGAACACGAATGTCTTTGAGTAGAGCATTGCGTCAAAAGGTTGACTTGATGCTATCAACATGGAATCATTGATAATGCACGAGGACGTGCTATCCTTTGTCAATACTGAATTGGCAGGAAAATAAATTATGGATGAGACAATTATTCGCTTTTTATGCGATGTGGAACGTGAAGATGATGTTGGCTCTACCTGGACTTTTAAAGCTGGAGAGCTTGAAGATCACGTTTCTCGTTTAGAAGATGGGATCGCTTGGCTTAATTTTGGGTGAGGGCAGATCCTTCCATTGTACTCCAGTTGGAGTCCTAATCATCCCGAAAAAAATCAAGGCGAATTTGAAGTAATCGGACCCGAGACCCTCATTCTCAAAATCGAGAATTGGGGTGTGGGGGCTTGCTACGATAAAGATACGATAATAGCCGCACCTACTTGGGAAGAAATCGAGAAACATCTCAAAGATTTAGTCAATAGTAGCCTCACGCTGCTTTATAAAAATCAGAAAATAGTAGTCAACGGAAGTCGGACTCCCAGTAGCTTTGTTTCCAATGCTGAGATAGACCCTTCGGTTTTTATCCCAGATACCTTTCGGATTTTCGGGCGAAAAGAAAATTTATGGGGAGATTACCCATCGAAGGATCATTCGAGTCGAGCTAATTTAGAAGATGTTTCACGCATTGCTAAAAATTTTGTGGATACTGGAGTAATTGCAGAGATGCAATGGGAACCGCTACAGAAAGCGTAATATGTCAGACTATGACAGAATTGTAACATCTAGGGAAGAAAGTCCGTGTCAGCCCACATGGCCCGCTTCCATTTCCCGAGGGGACTCCTGAGTATGTTGGGATTCTAGCCAGCCGAATCAGGACAATACCGTGTTTACCAAGAATTGGGCAACGAACGCAAAAAGGAAATTTTAGCCGAAACCCCAAAGTCCGTATCGAACTCTTGACTTGATGCTATGCGGTTCATCCCCAGATAACAAATCAAAGGCGGTTAGCTCAGTTGGTAGAGTGCATCCCTTACACGGATGATGTCACAGGTTCGAGTCCTGTACCGCCTATGTTTCACGGGACGGTAGCTCAATAGGTTGGAGCAAAGCTCTTAATAGGATGTATCATCCTAAATCTTAGGACATGGATGATGCATCAGGGACGGCTTACAAGAAATTGTAAGTTGCACGCTGGTCAAAGTCGGGGAACGCTAAATCTCGAAAGGGAATGCTAACCCCGAGCCAAGCCGAGTTTCTTCGGAAGGTGTAGAGACTGGACGGCCAGTACCCTTCGGGGTAGAGGGACAGCCCAGACCACAACATCCTAAAGATGGCGACGAAAGTCGCGTGGTAATGCATAAAGCTTTGGTTGTGGGTTCGAGCCCCACCCGTCCCATTATAAACTAGAATTATGCGTTTCGGAGTGACAAAGTTGACATAACACGCACTTTGCTGCCTCCTTCAGAATCCTTTCCCAGGACGCCCCGTTCACTGTTCTCTGATCCAGATATATTTCCTTTTTGGATGCATCTAAATGATGAAACGAGAGTGCGGAGAGATTCCGGTAATACCCCTCTGGGACAGCGCATTCGCGATGCGTGCATCTTCCTCCCATAGCCCACACCAATCCGCATTTCCTAATAAAACTTCTTTTGGCTTGAAGATTTCCAAACGTTCTACCTGTATCGAATATGCGTGTCTTATTTTTAAGAGGGTCCGCTAACAGATTAAGATCTAAAGGAGGAGCCCCTAACAGGGATTCTCCTACAAATTGTTTAGGATGATGATGCTCCAAATGACACAAATGACAGATCATCTCTTTTTACTGCAAAATTTAGCGGTTGTCTGCCGTCCGAAAATTTAGCGGTTGTCTGCCGTCCGGTAATAAGCTTACTGCAAAATTCACATTTCATTCTTTAATGATAACCCATCCCAAGGCTCCTTTAAGAGCTGGAAAATGGCAGCCCCAGTGATCCGCCTCCTTGGAAGAGTCGGGCATTTAACTGCCGTTGCCATGAGCGGCGGGTCCGATTCTATGGCGGCGCACCACTTCCTCTGGCGCTTGCGTCCTGAAGTGGCCGCGATTTATTTTAATCATGGGACTGCTCACGGGCAGGAAGCAGAAGAATTCGTTCGTCAATATTGCAAAGAGCGAAACATCTCGCTACTAGTTGGGCAGATTTCTGCTCCCCGGGATAAGTCCCAAAGCTGGGAAGAATACTGGAGTGCTCAGCGATACGCTTTCTTTAAAACCCTGCCTTATCAGATAGTGACGGCCCATCACTTAGACGACGTGATGGAGACTTATTTGTGGGGATGTCTTCACGGGAACCCTAGATTTATTCATTATCGGAAGCCCGGGTACCCGAACATTGTTCGACCTCTGCTCTTGACGCCCAAAGCTCAGTTATTGGCTTGGTGCCAACGACACCAAGTGCCTTATTTACTAGATCCTTCCAATAACGACGTTCAGCATCCTAGAAACAGGATTCGGCATAACCTCCTACCAGAAGCCTTAAAGGTTAACCCTGGACTAGCGAGAACGGTTCAGAGACTATTACTTGCTAAATTGGCGCGGCAAGCTATTATACATTAGGGGTTTAAACTTGTAAGTGTGATTAAAAGAGAGTGCAAATATTGTAGAGTAGTTTCAGAAGCAGCAGGTCATCATCAAACGATTGAAGAATAAGATCCAAAAGCTGACCTCCTAGGAGATGAGATGATGACAAAAGCTATGATGACCACCAGCGGTTTTGCCTCTAGAGGCCACCTTTTGCGACAAGCTAGGCAAGATGCTAACTGGAGCCTAGCTACTATTGCTGAACATTCCGGTGTCACCGAAGAAAAGCTCCGCGCCCTGGAAAGTGATTCGGAAGAATCTATTACTATCGCTGGTGTTACCACGGTTGATCTAGGAAGACTAGAGGAGCTTTTTCATCTACCAGAAGCGTCTTTACTTCAAGAAAATAATCCTTACCTTCACCGAACGGTAGTCTTCCAACAATTTATTACCCCTCGTGGACTTCATTGTTGGATCGACCTACTTAACCGTTTCACCCTTGCCCATGCCACTCCTGACAATAATGGTATTACGGAGACTTCATCGGCACTCCCCAACCTTCGTGAAATGGTAGAGCAGCAACTCAAGCTTAAAGTTCTAAAGCTGGTCCAAGATGGTTCTATCAGTCAGGGTAGAGCTAAGGAATTGTTGAATCTCACTGCCTGGGATGATCTTACCACTTGAATTGAGGCATTGCAATGATTACCAATGACCATGTTGTAGAGATGCGCCGTCAGCGAGAAAAGCTACTGAATCGCATCTCCAAGATCAGGATGCTGCTGGTTAAGACTAGCACTCAGGTTCAGAATGATGCTTGCAACCTCTGGCTCAAGCCCTTGGATCTGGCAGCGGCTCGAATGGAAGCCACCATCAAGCAGATGGAAGAAGAGGCGGAAAACGAGCCGTGACCAAGCATGATACCAGTCATCTTACAGAGCCACAGGCGCAAGAAATTTGGGGCATTCTTTGCCATCACGCAGGCGCCAATCCTGATCAAGAAGAACAATTTTTGTATTGCGTCACCAATCCTGAATCCCCTTGCCTGGAGTTTCGTTTTCAAGGGCATTTGGGTTTTGGGGGCAAATACTGGTTAGAGACAAACGCTGTCACTTGTTACCCAGAGGATGTAACGGCGGAAACGACTCGAATTCTGGAAGAGACAAATGCCGCATTGCAGGGGCTCAGTCTATGAATAACGCTGATGCTGCCTTTAAAGGGAAAAGTAGCTAGCTAACTAGCGCCCTTTGCTAAAATGGGGGTATGGACTCCTTGGACAAAGCGATTGCAAATGTAGAAAAAATCTACGGGCATCCAGTAAAGAGAAGGGCTACCAGGCTAGTAGGGGCTGAAACTGTTGATCCTGAAACCTTCCTTCAACAACCTCTGAACATAGAAAATGGCTGGCTGCGAGATGTCCCAGTCGATCAGTGGTTGCCTCAACTAAATACAGTTTATGGGATCGATTTCACGAAGGTCATCAATCGTTATCTAGAGGGTGACATCGCTCCCGCCATCGCTATTGATGGCTATCCGGGTCATGGGCAACTGATGGCTCTGCTGCTACATAGCCAAGGGCGTCCGCTCGTAGTTCAACGTTTTGAGAGCATCTTTCACCCGGAAGCGGAGCGCGACCCGCGCTCCGACAAGCTTCGCGACATACTTCAAATGTCGAATAAACACGCTCGCTCCCTTGAGCGTCGAAGGTTAAATCGTCATTTACGGCATGAAGTCAAAAAAAATCTTAAGAAGCAGCCACCCGATTACTTAGGAGATGAAGATCTCTCAGATCAATACCTTCCATCGCAGATGGATTATTCATATAGAAATCTCAATGTCGGGGGACTGGTTCGCTGGTCCAAGGCTCCAGAAAAGGAATTTATTGATCTTAGAAAGCCGTTTAGAAAAGCTAGTGATAAGAATAAGATAAGATTTTTAGACGACCGGCACCTTACGCCATACTCCTTAAGGCGTTTCTATGATAATAAGCGAACTCCGCCCGCTCCTTGGAAGACTGCAGAGCAACTTACCAAATGGCTGGAAGAAGCTTACATACTAGACGCCACCAGCTTTAACAAGATGCTAAAGCAGATTCGTTTTGCGATAGGGGAGTGCGAAGCTCCAAAGGACGACGGTCGCGCCAGCCCTTGCTGGACTAAGAATTTAAGTTCTGATTATGAACACGATCTGAAAGCCTGTAAGAAGACGAATTGCATCGCCTATCTCAAACAAGAGAAAGAAAGGTTAAAGCTGGCGGTTAATGCGCATCAAATTAGTGTTTCGGAATATTTCCGTCAACTAACCAACTCCCTAGCTAAAAATCGCCCCTGTCTCCGTAGAAAAGAGATTTGGGATCACAAAGCGAAGGTTTGCCGTAACATCAGAAAATATATAAGCCGCCTTGATCAAATACCAGAGGTAGTCAAACTTTTCCTGCCAAGAAAACAGTATTATTATTCGGATGATGAGAAGATTCTCACGAATTTTTTATTGGATCTAGGTATTTTGGATGCGGAGACGCTCTTCAAAAGTCAAATTACTGAACAGTGGTCGGATGAGAGCTTATGAGTTTTTCTCAAGAAACAACCTTTGAGGTTATCCACTGCACTATTTGTGGGATATCTTTTGGGCTTCCTAAGCATTATATTGATAACAAGCAAGACGACAAAACTACTTTTAAGTGCCCCAATGACCACGCTTTAAGCTATCCAAATTTAAGTCGCGTGGAAATACTCACGCAGCTAACACAACTTAAAACTCAAGTGGCAGAGCAGTCTAAGCGCTTCGCGCAGCAAACTGCCTTTCTTGACCAGCTAGAAGCAGAATTAGAGTCTCTCAAAAAAACTCCTCCAGAAGGTAAATAAGTGGAAATTTCGCCTCAATGGGAAACCGGCAGTCCTAAACAAGAAATTATTGCCTTTGGGCGAGCCAATAAGCTAGATTTTTTAAACTTCTTCCTATCCTTACCCCCGGAGAAAATCCTCTCCCAACTCCATTTGTGGGTTGAGATCCTTACCCTTATTTTTGGTCCCTTTATCCACCTTCATCCGCGCTTTCAAGCTAACTCGATAGCCATTTTAGAGTACACATTTAGTTTCTTTTCGAGGGTTCACGAGGGGCTGCTTAACACTCCTGCAGGAATAGAGGGGACCGCTGCATGACAGAATCGAATACGCCGCTTGCTGCTCCGGTTGTAGACTTATCCATATTCCGTGATCAAGTTGTAATCCAAAAGATAAAAGAAGAGTTTGATAAACTCCCGCCCAGCCCCACTGGTTCACAGCTATTTAATGCAATCCTTCGTGCGTTCCCCCAAAACAGTCCGATGACTTGGTGAAGAATGGCTAAGACAAAATCAAGTCGAATCCTAATGGAAGTCGAAGCAACAAATGGACGACTGGATCGCTATTCTCTCTACAGTAAAACGCGGACTCTTGCCGACTCCCCTCCGACCTCAGTAATGCTGCCTTCGGGGCAGTCAGTAGAGGCTAGAGTTCTCTTTTCCCGTCCTATCTATCAGGAAGAGCAACTTGATCTGCGATATGCAGGACTCTCTAAAAAGGAGCCCTTAAACGAACACTCTAAGTTTATCGATGCGGTCTATCTGATTAGAGAAGCTTATCAAGTAAATCAACAGTACCGCCTCTTCCCAGGGAATGAATGGGTAGTTAACTACATAGCCACCTATTATTATGAATATGGGGTCCGATTCGATCCCTACGTCTGCAGTATTCTTTCTTATCTAATAGATACCCTTAGTATCCCTCTAACGACAAAGATCTTCCCCAAAGGAGAATTTGACTCCGAAGGCGATTGGTTCACCATTAAAGATTTTTTAACCCAAATAGGGTTTACAACCCCCCTATCGCAATTACTCGCTAAGTTTGAAATAGGAGTTTCGGTAGGGAATTTACTAGAGTAGGCTAATAGCGAGTATAGTCTGGACTATATCATTGGTCGCAGTCCCAGTAGCTGTAACCAAAATATCGACATCGCTAGATGTTGTCACAGAACTACTGACACTAGTCAGTGTAGTCACGACGGGGCTGTCCTTATAGGTTATGACAGTGCTAATTTGTGTAGAGTCCGTTTTACGATAAACCTGGGCGTCTATTCTCCAGGGGGTGCCGTTAAAGGCTCCCGTAATAGTAGCAATTGTAGTACCCCCAAAAGTCAAAACTACTGTTTTGGTGTTACCATTGGCGGCAAAGGTACCTGCGGCGACGACTCCGGCAGCCTGATTTCCTGAGAGGGTACCCCCAGAAAGGGTGTAAGACATTAAGTCGGTTGCCGACGAACCAGTATTCGCAACCGAGGTCGCCTGGTTGGTCGTTTGATCGATATTAGGAAGCCCAGTATACCCCAAAAGGGCGTCCATGAAATTATTGACGGGATCTGACATATACCTATTATAGCAATACGGTATTATTTTTGCTCTTCTTTTTTCTTCTTCCGCGCGAGCTTTGCTTCTGTTTGCTTAGCATGGCAAGAACTGCAGTAAGCTCCGGGGCGACTCTCATCCCGCCGCCCGCATTTCGGGCAGAGACCGGCTGCTTTTCTTTCTAAGTATTTCTTTCTATTACAGTTAGCAGACTTACCGCGACACGTCTCGCATTGCCGATTCTCAGCTTTACAATGAGGTTCTTGGCAATTTGTACATTTAAACATTAACTAGCTCCATTCGTGTGAAGAGGTGATGCACACCATCAACCCCATAATTATCAACATAGTGATAAATAGCTGCCCCGTAATGACAAAGATAAAGCTTGACATCAACCCTATCATTAAAATATCACTCAGATTGTCATCCACCCTCTAATAATAGCACACTGTGGCAGATTAGAAGTTCTTAAAAACTTAGCGGTGGATAACTGCGGGTAACCGGCTTATACTATAAGCTTCTAAATAGAGGCGAGGGACCGATGAAAAATAAGAGGGAACGCACACGCATCCTACGAGCAGCACGACATCTGCAGAGGTTGCTTTCTCTAGAGAACATGAAGGCTTATGTTCATCTTGAGATGACGCCCAACATCTGTAACCTGCTCTCGCACTATTGCGAAGCTAATGGCTTACTGCGCCCCCAAAATGGGTTGCCGCAAATAATTTGCCAGGAAGCGGCAAAGAGCTTACGAATTTATCGAGCGGGGGACCGCAGCCTCAATTTGAGGAAGCTCCTATTGGGCAGAAATGCTGGGCATACCGACAACGTCCCGGAGTATACGGTTTCTCTATGGGAGGATTCTTCCATGAAAATTAATTTTATTTGGCACTCGGGCCATTACAACTCCGCGGCTAATCGTCTGATACTGCCAACCCTTCTCAAGGATTGGCTAATTCTCCGAAAGGACACGTTCCACTGCGCCCATTTAATTGGAGCCCTTTCAGTTCCAGCAAAAATTGCTTCTTCGGGGACGATTACTCTTTCTGCGGGAGATTAAAATGCCTCTCCAAGAGGTTAGCTCGATTAACACCTATATCTTAGAAACCGCCATCTGCTACACCATCATCCCGGGAAAAGACGAACTGGCTAAGCTCAAAAAGAGCTTACTAGCTCAAATGGGGCGCATTTGCCCTTTCCAAACCTGTAATCGTAAATATAAAAAAACTCAGCGGGTGTTCGACAAGTACACCAAGCATTGGGACCGGGCACCCCGGCTATTTCAGGCATTCATAGAACAGCATCTTCGATTACTATCGCGGCTAGAATATCAAACTTATCTTACGTCTAAATTGGATGAAATGGAGACGATTCTATCACAAGAATCTCGATGCGGACTATGCCTTGCGTGTCGTCGAGATACTAATAAAGGCTCCCATCGAGCCTTTCTGTCTGCCTTACGTTCGGGCGAGCGTCAACTTCGAAATCAGAAACTGGTCGCGGTAAATTTTGTGCTCAAGTCTCTCGGGCTGGAGGTTGAAATTCGTCATCAAGACGTTAGTTACCCGGAGCCCCCTGAGGAAGATCTAAATTGGAGCCAAGAGACTTATCTTCTGTATCGGAACCAAGATTTTTATATTGACCTCTTAGCGGACGCTATACTGGAGTATCGGAAAGAACCAAATCCGATACTCCAAAATGCTATTGGCTTAGCTTTTGATGAGGGTATTTACACTGAATTGGAGGATTACACAGGCTTCTATGCGGACGAACTAGAAGACGACACAGACAGTCTGGATGTTCCCGAAGAATCTATGGAAGGGGAGGCAGTCGATGCGAGAAACCTTTGAAAATGGTTGTGCGGCTTTCTTCGAAACTCTCCTCAAAATGGGGATCGACCGACAAACCAGTATCGGGATTACTATTGTTTTGTGTTTTGGTGCGCCGATTGTGATCGCCCTGTTCTTGCTAAGTTATGCAATCAGTCACTAAGAAATACCAAGCTCTCCCCCAGAGCCCGCCAGGGGAATTTAAGAGAACTGACCCCGGGAGGGGGATTAGCTACTATAATCCAAGATTAGGCTTCTGCAAACCGGAGCCAGTGGAACATTTCCGAAAACGAAAGTGCTACCTTTGCAGTAAAGGAGAGATGGGGGCTCCCGATGATCATGGTTTTCGAAATTGTCAAAATGATGCCTGCAAGGCAGTCATTCGTTTTGCGGATGGATGCTAACTATGTTTAAATACAGGGCGCTGCCCAAAAGTCCTCCGGGGACTTTTAAAGCCGCCCCAAGGTGTGACACAGAAACCTATTCGGCTAAAAATATAACGTCCCGCGCGCAGTACTCTACTTGGAGTAAACTATTAACTAGTACTGAGAAGTGGAAAATAATCGTTGACGCCCAAATGATGGAGACCCCCTCCCCTCTTCGGATGATTCTATTACTTCATGCCCCCAATGTATACGAAGTATTATACCTTCATCAACTTGCTCAAAGCCCGATTGATCGATTATTACAAGACTTTCATTCAGAAGACCATACAGGGGGTTATTTTTCGGAAGGCTTCTTCCACCAACTACGGAGTAAACTACATACGTCCTATTATCTGGGCAGCGTAACCCCCATCTTCGGGATGACCGAAACCACTATCAAAGATTTCTATCTTCGAATTCCGTTTTGTGACAATTGCAAAACTGCCATGGAATATAGCAAGTGTAGCGAAATGCTTTTTTTCTGCCTCACTTGCGGAGCAACAACTACTTATAAATACCCGTTCCTTTCCACCGGACTAAGGTATACCCTATGAAGAAATACGCCGCTAAGCCCAAGAGCCCCTTCAAGCCTCTGCCGATGAAACTTTCGATTCTCCGTCATTACATTAAAAAATCTAATGTTCTCTTAGAAGCAGCCTATGATTTCTCTGGATACCACTATGCTAACTATGAACCGGTATCTAAACTTCGATTGCTACTCTTACTGAACAGAGAGGAGCTGAAAATGCTCTTCGTAGGGGATATATGGAAAAATTCTTTGGGAACTCATATCGAAAATATAGCCGAGCAAAAACAACACTTATCGGATCCAGATTTTCTGCCTCGATTACTACACGAATCGGATAAGAGCCGATACCGTCTCAGCTACTACCCTACAACGACATCTTTTGAAAAAATTCAAGAAACAATTGGGGTTACCCGTTGTGCTCATTGCCAGCAACTCAACCGGATTAAGACGTTTTCTTCTTCATCTCATCTAGAGATGGTTTGTAATGACCACCCTCAAAATAAGTATGAACGCTACCATTACTCCCTGGAAAAACAAAAAGGGCTACCCCACGTCCTATGCGAGGGGCTCTAACATGACCGCGACCACTAAATATAGAGCCCTCCCAGTTAGCCCACCAGGGGAATTTGTTTCAAAAAAAGAACATGCAGAAGCCGCAGAAGCCACATTTGATTCTAAAACACTCAAGATTATCATCTTGATACACTTCAAACATGATCAGCGTTGGGTAAATGGAATTGTTCTAGTGACCAACCATAATGAATGTCAAGTTGTATGTTGTCGAGAAAAAATCCTCGACCCGGTCGTCTCCTACCTTAAGGGATTTTCTGCTAGCTATTACAAGAAGAGCTTTATTAAACAGCTCAATAAGCTCTTAAATGAATATGGCTGCGTAGCGCGCGCTATCACGAAATGGGAGCCAACGGAGCGTATTTATCATCGTTTAGGGATACCCTCCTGCCCTAATAAGGGGTGCGACTCTTTTATGAAGAGTTGGGAATCGAAACATGCCCCAGCGCCCCGATGGAATGATCATACTTGGGATTTTCGATGCAAAAATTCTGGTTGCTTGACCTTAAAATTTGGTGTCTCATTTAAGGTGGACTCACTATGAAATCTGTAAAGTATCTTGCGAGGCCGATCAGTCCTCCAGGAGAATTTACAATCAGTAAGATTGAGAACTTGGGAACGACCCAGACTTATGGGAGTGTAAAGCCTTACAACGAGAAGTTACTTATTGTAACTCTCAAAATAAGTGAACAATGGTCCCAACTCCCAAACTCTAACCAACAAATTATGACTTGTTCTAAGTGTAAGTGCGATGTCGCCCCTGGAGAAGGAGTTATTTTAATATCTCCCAGGAACCAATATGAAGTTCAGCACCACCCGGAAAAGGGCTGTGAGATGTCCTTTCCTCATCTCGATGAGGCGCTTGCCCTGTTGGTGATCCCAAGAAAAAGTTCTCAACTGATTCCCGAGATTATCTTTTCTTCTATGCCTAAGTATCATTACGGGGCTGACCGAGCCCCCGAAACGCTTAATTTAACTTTAAACGACACTCTAATCTCCTACTTATTTCGAGAACGCCGACCGGATAACGAAACTTTTCAGTATCTCAAGAATCTCTCTAAGTTCCTAAGAGACAAAAATCTGTCGGCTCGTTACAAATTTTGTAATGAAGACGTTCTCCCCGCCCTTCGACAAGTTTCTGGGGCTCCTTTTTGCAGCGAATGCGACCGCTATTGCAGCTACTCACATACAGTTTTTTATACTGCTCCCCTACTTACATTTGTATGTTACAAATGTAAGGTCTTTAGAAGGGAAGTGGCGAGCCGCTACTTGATCTAATCTTTTAGATTACCTGGGCGCTGAAAGGTCAGTGCGTAGGAAGGGGCTCGGTCTAGGGCATGATAAACATCGTCAATTAAACTAGCGGCGATAGAAATTTTACTGTGCATCCAATCTTGCAAATATTTTGACTCTAAAAGGTCTAAAAGTTCCTGAGCGTATTGATGGAGTAACCCCGCATTTGCTTTTGCCATATACTTAGCGTTATTGTAGTTATCTAGCGTGGCGGGCTGGTTACGAAGCGCATGAACAACTCGGCTAATGCTGCCCTGAGCGACGGCTAAATAATCCTCCATCCAGTCTACCAGACCGGCTCTTTCCGGGATTTTGCTACTAATCAACTTAGAGTATCGAAGGAGCAGTTTTGTGTTTCTTTTTGCGACATCATTCATATAGGGTGTTTAATCAATTATAGCAGAAACTGAATAGAAAATAAAAACTCTCGGGAATGGTATAATATTTTATGCGAAAAACCCTTCTTCAAGAAGCTGCGATTGTCGGCGCTTCAACTCTGGTCATAGGTATGGTGATGCAAAAAACATATGATCACATGGGCTGGAAAGTCCCGCAACCGGTATTTTGGTCTCTCTTAGGTGTTTGGACCCACTTAGCCTGGGAAGCTACAGGTGGAAATCAATGGTTTTGCAAAAATATGATATTGGACTAATGTTACTACACGTCATAACCGCCTGTATCCGTCCCGGCAACCTCCCCTTATTGCACGATAGTTTCCTTCAGGCTGCTGAAAATAAAACGGTAGACTTGCGCTGGCATATCTCGATGGAATCGAGAGGTAATCGGGAGCCCAAACATCCGGACGTTTCCTATTCTAAGTTTCCAACAACAACCTACCTAGGAGATCTTGATAACAGCCCCATTAACCGCCCCCTTCAAAGTATCACCGATGGTTGGATTTGCTGGGTAGATGATGATAATTTGATGCATCCCGAATTTATTTCAGGAATCCTAGAGCACTGCGATGAGCCTCAAATATTGGTTTATCATCAACAACTAACCAAACGACCCGCCCTATTCAACCCCCTTATCCGTTATGTAGATAATGGTAGCTGCCGACCGGGTCGAATCGATACAGGACAATTTTGCATCCATTCCCGTCTGCTAGAAGGTATAAGATGGAACGGGTCTCATCCCCAACCTGACGGACTTTTTGTGCAGGCGGTGCATAATCGTTACCCCACAAAAGTAAAAACGGTAAATCAAGTTTTGGCCTACTACAATCAATTAGCCTAACCTTGATGGGATTGAAATCTTGGCTAGGATACCTCCAAAGGACGACTTAGATGGCTAAAGCAGCTAAAATTGCGCCCATTAAAAAATCACCTCCAGCTAAAATTGCACCCACCCCCTCAAACAAGAGCTTGGAAATTCCGGTAATATATCTTCTCCCAAGTGAAACGTTCAAAGTCTTAGTGCAAAATAAGCCAGGGCTTAAAATATCAGCCTTCTTGCCCCCTAAGGAACGAGAGATTACTTTTTCGTATGACGACGCCAGCGATGTTCTTCCCCGTAAAACTCCTGATACAACATTATCAATTGAAACCCCTCAACTAGTTTGGACCCAATCCCTTAGCCCAAACAACCGTGTTAACCATAGCAACCTCGGTTTGAACAACCCCAGTTTGAACACTGACGCGCAAAAGATACCTTTCCTTCCAGGCACGATTGCTATCAATTCCGTGACTATCCGCAACGGATTATTTCGAACCAAGCCCTACACCCTCTCAAATGTCCGCAATGATGGGACTGTTTGTTTCGGTGATGGGAAAGGGCCTCAAAGCTTGAGAGCCGCCAATACCCATTTTTGGATGACGAATTTTACGACAGACCTTAATGAAAAGCTAGTGTATAGCTCCTGCACCTGCTCTTCAAAGAAGAAGACAGTCGATCACGATTGGGCTTACTGCGAATTCTCCAAAATGGCAAGGGGGGAGAAAGCAGCAATCCGATCCAAAAAATGTAAAAGAGTTGACTGTGATTGTTGTCGCGGTAGGTGCCCCTGCACCTCTTATGATTGTTCCTGCGCTAAAGCGGTAGATTTTAAAAAAACCTATCTGGCTTTTGTTCAAGGACATAAAAAACTCGTCCCCAGCCTCAATACTATCCTAGGGACCGAACATACCCTGTACCCAAAAAATGCGGACGGGGTTATCCTAGTTACTAAAAAATGTGGAATTAAACTTCCGCCGTCTGCCTGGAAAACTACGGATTTCGTTACCAAGCCTATGGTGGCGATTGGTTTCGTTAAATGTCTCCCCAGCGGAGACTGGTCCGCAACTTTTGGCGCGACAGTTATCAAAGTTTCTAACTCCAAGGTTAGGGTTTACTAAAATGCATCGACTAAATCTGGGTTGCGGTAATCGCCCTATCAGCGGATGGATGAATTTAGACCTAGGAGGATCCGCCAACGTAATTTGTGACTTACGGGGTCCGATCCCTTACCCGGGAGCATCGGCACAATACATTTATTCGGAGCATTTCATTGAACACTTAGATGAGGTTGATGGCTTCAATCTAATGAAAGAATGCTATCGAGTTCTCACCCCGGGGGGAGTGCTGAGATTTTCTTGTCCAGATCTCCGACAATACGTCCAAGCATACCTTAATTGGAATACTGACACCCAAGCAGATAAAACTAAGTTTAGTAACGGAGTCAATTATCTTAATTACGCTATTCTAGGAGAGGCGAGAAATGACATTAGATATCTATCCCCTATCCGTAATTCAGTGGATTACGGGCATCGATATTATTATGACGAAGACGAAATGACTCGTAAACTCAGTGATGTCGGTTTTAAGAACATCATCCGATGTTCTTGGCGAGAAAGCCAACATCCGGAACTTCGAAACCTAGAATGGCGACCTTCCACCCGAGACTTAATTATGGAAGGGACTAAGCTCACCTAAACCCATACCCGGCTTGCTGTTACCGCTATTGACCGGGCAGAATACTCAGCTATACTAGAAGGTCGCTTCTGGGGGGTCACTTATGAAAAGTATCGTTCGTCATTTTTGCGAAGTTTGCGGATCTGATTACAGCAATGCTTCCCTAGCGCATAAATGCGAAAAATCGGGGCTGCCCCCGAAACCTGATTATCCTACCGCTCCTGGGGAAAACTTGACGATCAAAACGGAACGCGGCAACACGTCCGCTGTTTTCCGGGGGTGGATCGTCGCGCTAGACCAACGCTTCTGGGAGATGTCCGACGACGATCTAACGATGGTCCCTTTGGGGACCGTCTGGCATGTTTGGCTGGCAAAGATAGATTCCCCCTTGGATCTCTCCAAACGGTGGCCGGGTATTGCTGCCAGAGACTATGTTCGACCTTTTGAAATAGTAAAACCGGGGGAATTTGTCTTGGACGCACTTCGTAATCAGATTCAAAAACGGACTAAGTGGCACTAACCGGCGATAAACTTCTCCCTTCCTTTCTTGATAAGTAATGCTAACCTATGCGCTGCTCTAACGAGGGGTCCATCCGATGACTGTTCAGGGTCTGTCCTCCCTAAGTGATTGTCTTGAAGAAATTCGAGAGCAACTTGACAGTCAACAAGATTTCATCATCGTTCCTATTACAGAATACCTAAGTTTTAGATCGGATATTGAAGGTCTAGTCCAAGATACTAATAAGTCTCTAGCAGAGACTGGGGTACACTATATTCTTTTGCCTAAGAATGAAAGGAATTTTGAATTTCTTATTATAGCGGAGAAGGTGACGGGCGTCACAGTTGCGAAACCTGCTGCTCGCAAGCGGCTGTTCCGACTAGAACAGGTGATGCTGCCAGCTAGAAAATATCTCAATATTCAGGACTGTCAGGTTGGAATCTCGACTCAACTCACAAAAGGCGCAGAATATATTATCGTTAATCATCAGGATTATGGTTGGTGGGCAAAGCCTCTTCAAGAATATTTAACCCTTAAATCTGAGGAGATCTCCCAAACATACCTACCGTGTGCGGAGACTTTTTCGCTCCTAGGACGAGATTTTGTGATCATCGGTAAAAAACCCGGCTCTCAAGGAGCAGACTCCCCTTCTAGTGTTATCGAGGACATCTTAACAGCGATGTCCGCGCGACAGCCTATTATCTATACAGAGAGTAAATATTACAGCGCCTACAAAAAAGAAATCATCGATGCTCTATTTGAGCATAATCTCAAGTCCCCGACTAATCGCTATGGCTTCATAGAAACTGAATCTTTGATGATGGGTGGCAGGGCTTACACTCGCTTTGCCAAATTGATAAAGTCATCGAACGACGCAGACAATGCGAACACGCCAAAACCTATTACTGCTCCTACGTCTGAACCAGAATTGCCCAATCCTCTGCACCTTCTGGAAGAGGTTAACGTGGACGAAACGGCGCTTGTGAAAGTCTATAACAGTATTCTCAAATTTTCGGAAGAAAACGAGCCAATTATGCTCTGGAAAACCGAATGGGATCTATTCCCATCGGAAATTATCGACTATATCGAAGAAAATTGTCCAGGATATCGGATCTTGGAAACGCCAGCGTCGATTTCCGTTCACGGAGGGAGCACTCTGATTGTGGCGGAGCCCCCCTTCCCGGAATCTTCTAAGGTCAACATAAATAAACCGGAACCCGAATCAGAGTATGAAGCGGCAATGAGCACTTTGGCTACGCACGAATCGCCCCCAGAACAAACAACAGCCCTAGTCAAGGCTGACACGGACCTTGCCATTACGGCGCTGCGGAATGCCGTTTTGGATCTAGTTATCTCCCTCATTAAGGATGACTCAAGTAAGAAGCTCGCTATCAAAGAATTGATCTGGAACCTAGCAACAACTGTCAATAAGACTCTCTTGAATTTCATTCAAGAAGCCTCTCAAGAACAACTAGATTTTTTTGTTAGGTCTCTCGACCTAACCCCCGCCAAAAAGGAGGCTAATAAGGAAGAACTCTGCGCCGCATGGTTAAAAGTTCGTTCTTCTTTGGAAGCCCTTAATCCGAACGCAAATTCAGAAGAAAGGGAAACAGATTCGGCACAACCGGATCTGTATCACTGCCCCGTATGCGGGTGGCTGGGTCTGACAGGGGAGCCAAATTACTCTTTTGAGGTATGCGATTGCTGTGGCGTGGAAATAGGGCAGGATAATGCAGATGGGACTCCTGCAGACAATTTCCTTCTTCGCCAAGAATGGCTTCTCAGAGGGGCTCACTGGTTTAAGCCTGCTCAGAAGCCCAATGGTTGGGATACAAACTCAGCAGAAAATGGGGTAAAACAACTCCAGGCAGCTAAGCTTACAGTCCCAGGAGACTCAGATCCGGAATCTAGAACTCGCTTTTGCGAAGCAGAGATCACCGTTTACGGTTTAGAAGGCTCCGAATCAAACGGTATTGAGCTAGTCCTAGAAGAGCACTGGGATATTGATGCTATCTCAGTGCCTTGGAATTCTCGGAAGACAGAAGATATTATCGTCTATGTTGGACAAGATTTCCTCCGGGGAGGCGAATCGGAGGCGGATCTGGTAGATAGGCTCCAAATTGCAATTTGGTCCCACTTAGGGAGGTATACACCGATAACGATAGAGACAACTCTTCTAGAAGAACTCTCTAGCAATAAGTTTTTGGCGAAACCAGATTTGTATAAGACTTATTTCGCCGTTAAAAACGAACACTGCCCGGTACCGAGGTTGACGGTTCCTCCCCTCCCCTCAGAGGAAACGGCTTCCTCTCCTGAAGCAAAACCCGAAAATAAAAATCATTTTATGCTATAATTAGCTATGCACCGCCTCAAAATACTGAACACCTTAGTTCTTTTTTTGGTCCACTGGTGCTATTTTTTGATCAATCGCTTCCGAGAAGCCAGTTTTTTACTTACGACCTCCGTAGATTATTACATACCCTATATACCCCTCTTCGGGCTAGTGTATATATCCTATATACCCTTTATTTTACTCAACGTTTGGTGGGCGTATCGTCACTTAGAGCCTACCAAGTATAGTAACTTGATCAAAGGAATGATACTGATTCACTTAATTGGCTACGGGTTTCATCTAGGGATACCGGCGACAATTCAACGTCCAGAACTTCAAATAGACGGGCTGCTCAACTGGGTAGTTAATCATATCTATAGTTATGACTGCCCGAGCAATCAAACGCCCAGTCTACACGTAGCCTGTTCTGTTTTTCTAGCGTATGGCTATCAATTTATGACGGAGTCCTTTGTTAAAAGGACTCTGGCTTATTTTTGGGCCTTCATGATCTGTATTTCGACCCTAGTCATCAAGCAACATTACGTAATTGATCTTGTAACGGGGCTAGTATTGGCGGGGGGCACGGGGTATTTGCTGCGGAGACGCAATTCTATTGCTGAACAGCAGTATGGAGACGCTATATAGCCTAACAAAAAAACCCCCCTATAAGGGGGGTTTTTCTTGTCAGAGGTTAGATAGATTATCGTTTTCCGCGCTTAGCGACAACTCTCCGAGCAGTCGCTAGCTTACAGCTTTGTTCAAAGCTAGGACGACCAGGCTTACGCCTACGACTTAAGAGTGCTTTAGCCTTTCTCAAGCTCATCGGATTTCGACGGGCCGCGGCTGAAACTCTCTCTTCCGCCGTTCGCAGGAATCCTGGCTTCGCCATCGCCAAAGCTTTCTCGGCTGCGGCTGCGGCTCTCTCAGCAGCCTTAGCAGTTGCTTCCGCTACCTGGGCTGCGCTCTTAGCGCGCAAAGCGGCTAACTTATTACCGGCTTTCATTTTTCCGATAATAGTTTTAGTGCCATCGCCACCTTTATGTTTCTTAGCGAGACTATTAAGTTTTTTCTCTTCTTGCTTCTTAAGCCGCTCTAATTTTTTCTCTTCTTGCTTCCTAAGCCGCTCTAAAAAGCGAACGCGCTTCGCGTCGGCCTTGCCAAGAGCTGCGAGTCGAGTCTCGCTCGGGGCGCGCCACCAGTTACTTTTCTTCTCAAGAGCCTTAGCCTTTCTCGCGGCGGCAGCAGCCTTTTGGGCAGCCTTTTTCTCAAGAGCCTTAGCCTTTCTCGCTACGGCAGCGGCCTTTCGCTTTGCAATCGCGGCAGCGCGCTTTTGCGCGGCAGCGGCTTTTCTACTCTTCTTTTCTTCAGCAGATAATTTCTTGGGCATCGTAACCTCTTACAGAAGATTACCAAAAATCTATGGATTTGTATCCTTTTTTTCTGCACTTTTTTTGGGAATCGACCGGGCTTGCTTATCTTCCAGTTTTATTGTTTTGAGCATATTCTCTAATTGCCCGGCGAAGGGGTTTTTTTGTCCCTCTAAAGCGGAAAGATAGATTTGAGTTGTTGCCAGACTTTTGTGATTCAACCTCGCTTGCACTTGCATAATGTTGGCTCCCGCGTCTAAGCAGGACTTAGCGTGTAGGTGTCGCAATCCATGAACTGTTATATTTTGGGGATCGATCCCAGCCTTACTTGCCAAGGATTTCATCAGTTTCCAAACATATTGCTCCGTTAGGGGGCGACCCTTGTCATCTCTAAAAGAGGTAAAGATAAAAGAATCTTTGGTGAGAATTTGCCGGAAATTGTCCCCCCAGCGGTTCCGACAGTATAAAAGTATCCGGTCTAATAAAACCTGGGGAATTTCGTCGGTAGAAGTTAGACGCCCCTTTCTTACATAAGTATAGGTAACTGGATTGGCATTAAAGTCGATGTTCCCCCACTGCAGCCGAACCCATTCAGAATTTCTGCGTCCCGTGTAAAAATAGCCTAGAATCAAAGCTAGATCTCTCTGACCCAAGGTGGTCTGCGGATCGATCTGGGCTATCAACAAGTTAAAAGTTTCCAACCCTACTTTCTTAGAACTCCCATATTTTTCTATTTTGAACCTTGCGTGTAGGGCTTCTACCGGATTAGAAGCAATCAAGCTTTCACCTGTGATCTCACTCGGGCGCCGTAAGTGCTTAAAAAAAGCACTTACGGCGCACGTTTTATTTTCCACGCTATTCCGACTATTAGGTTTAAGCTGAAGATGCTTTTCTGGGTAACCAGCCGCGCCACCGGTTTTCAGCAAGTCATTTCTCCATTCGATGATATCCGCTCCGTTTGCCTCAAAATAACTTTTATTTCTCTCTAGGCGTAAAAATCGAGAGAAATGCAGAATTATTGCCTTGTAGTGTTCCCGAGTAGTCTCGTTGGGGATCCCAGAAAGAAAGGAGTTAAAAGCGTTACGCAGAACTTCCGCGTTAGAAAGGGGTTTCGACATAACACCATTGTAGCAAGGTTTGAGCTATTTCTTAATTATAGTATGATGAAGACATGCTACCAATGGAAGCGCCCGATCACAATTACCAAGAAATCAAAAAGTACTACCAACAAAAGCTAGAAACACACGGGGATACCCCCCAGGGATTGGCTTGGCCGAACCAGGAAGATATGGAACTCCGTTATCGCGTGATGCTGGAAGGAGTGAAAGGTTTAAAAAATCCTCTGATCTTAGACTGGGGTTGTGGAACGGGTAGATTTTTAGAATACCTTCAAAAAGTAGGGTATTCGTGCCAGTACAGCGGAATAGACATTAACCCCCAAGCAATAGAATTATGTAAAGAAAAGTTTAAGGACCAAGAATTTAACTGCCTAGATTTGATGGCGAGCCCTCTGATTAAGCAATATGACTATATCGTTTGTAACGGAGTCTATACGGTTAAAAATACTCTATCTCAGGACGAAATGATGTCCTTCTTACACAAGAGTCTTGTAAGGCTGTTTGAGAAATGCCACTACGGATTGGCCTTTAATCTAATGAGCCATCAAGTAGATTGGTTCCGAGACGACCTATTCCACGTACCCCTAGACACGATAATGTCATTTGCCGCTAAAAACCTGACTCGCCACTTGACGATCCGAAATGATTATGGTCTGTATGAGTACACGGTATACGTGTTTAAGCAACCTCTAAGGATTAGAAGCAGTGACGAATAACTACCAAGCGAATGGCTTCTATATCTTACGAAACCTGATTAGTGAATCAGAGATTTCGGAGATATTAAATACTGCTAAAGAAATATTTAGGTTGGGGATGGGGCTGAGCCCAGCAACGGATAGAGATTTTGAAACCTGTCTGTATCAATATTTTGAAAAAGATCGAGAAGGTTTTATAAACTGTGGCAAGCAAATTCAACATATGTTGGCACTCCATCGATTAGGTGTTAGCCATAAAATTATTAGAGAACTGGGGCTGCCTTTTGTCAATATAGCAACCCGACCAGTGATGTTCTTTAACAACAGAAGATTAGCAGAAAAAGACGTTTACCACACTGTCCCAGCGCATCAAGATGCTTATAGCATTGGTGGCAGTTTGGACTCGATGGTGGTCTGGATCCCTTTGATTAACGTAACAAAAGACTTAGGCGCATTGCAGGTAGTCCCTGGCAGCCACGCTAAGGGGTTACTAACATCTGGCAGCTTAGAAGGTTTTGGACTCGTCGATTGCTTTAAAGACGAAGATTTTATTACAGTAGAAATGCGCGCGGGTGACGCCCTTTTCTTTTCAAGCTATCTAGTTCACCGATCCGGTAACAACACCACAGACTCTATTCGTTGGAGCGCTCATTTCCGATACAACTCGATGCTAGATTCTGATTTTCAAAAACGAAAGTTTCCTCATCCCTATATCTACAAGCCGATCTCAAAAACATGAAGCTAGCAATTAACCAGCCTTATTTCTTCCCTTATATCGGATATTTTCAACTTCTAAATCAAGTTGATATTTTTGTATCGCTAGATGATGTTAACTACATCAAAAAGGGATGGATTAGTCGCAACACCATTGCGGACTCCCAAGGTCTCGAAATCCCTTTTTCGGTGCCCCTAAGCAAACCCAGCCAAAATAAAGACATCAATCAAACGCTGTTAAGCTCGACCTACCCAGATTGGCGAGCTAAATGGCTAATTACTTTACAACACTGCTACGGTAAGACCTCTTTTTACCGACCAATATCTCAACTCATCAATGATGTGGTTCATGATCACACCGTAACAACTATTGCAGATTTAGCCGAAAAGAGTATTGTAGAAACATGTAAATACCTAGGCATAAGATGTGCTTTTGGCAGGGCTAACAAGGTAACTAAAACCTGCAATGGCGAAGCTAGAATCCTAGAAATTTGCAAGGCGCACTCTGCCACCCAATATTTTAACTTATCCGGGGGAGTGACTCTCTATCATTCAGATAAGTTTATCGCGCAGGGAATCGATTTATTCTTCTTAAGAAGCCTAGCGCAGCCATATCGAGATATACCTAATACTTTATCGGTTATCGACATAATGATGCATAATGATCCTAAAGATATTAGGGACATGCTGACTCAAACGGAGATCTGGAAAGGTTGATATGGGAATCGTTATCTTTGGAACCAATGATTTCGCGCAATTAGCGAATTTTTACCTTCGGCATGATCCAGAAGGGGTTAAGTATCTAGATACAGGTTACCAACACAATCAATTCCATCCTCGGTACCTGGCAAGCAAAAAACCGGCTGCCTTCACCGTCAATCGACTGTTCCGAACTCAGGATACTTTTGAAACCCTGCCGATTGTGGATTTCGAGTCCTTATCAGAAACCCATCCTCCTGATAAGTACTTGCTCTTCGCCCCTTTAGCGGATAATGCGTTGCGGGCTCAGGCTTTTGATGAGGGGAAAAAACGTGGGTATGACTTCATTAGTTATGTCAACTCTCGTATTGATACCTTCAATTCGGTGATTGGCGCCAATTGTATGATCTTAGAGAATAACACCATTCAACCTTTTACTCGTATCGGGAATAATGTAATTTTTTGGTCAGGAAACCACTTAGGGCACCACTCAACAGTGGAATCTAATATTTTTGTGGCGTCCCAGGCGGTTATCTCAGGTCACTGTCACCTTAAGGAGGGGGCTTGGTTAGGGGTTAATTGCTGCATCCGAGAGGGCGTCACAATAGAAAATAACTGCATCATAGGAATGGGATCAGTAGTGACGAAGCACACAGAAAAATCATTAACCTATGTTGGCAATCCCGCAAAGCCACTCCACTACGGAAAAGTATAGTGCCACAACTCTGGAGAAAAGAGGGGTTTCTTCTTTCTGGCACCCGGGCTCAAATACCTACGGTGCTGCCAGTTTCAGAAAGTTTATGGAGAATTTTTTACTCCAATCGCACCCCGGATAATAAGAGCTACATTCAATCTGTTGATATTGATCCAGAAGCACCTTTTAGAATTTTAGACCGTAATCTCGGTCCAATCCTTCCGCTAGGGGGGATTGGAGAATTTGATTCTTTTGGAACCATGCCATCGTGCTTTCACCAGACAATATCAGAAGTACGGATGTACTACATCGGATGGTCAATTCGAGCGGACGCCCCCTTCCAAAATTCTATCGGCTTAGCTATCTCTAAAGATGGAGGAAAAACCTTTCATAAGGCTTTTCGAGGACCAGTCTTATCAACAGGACCAGAGGATCCCTTTACCAGCACTACTCCTTTTGTTATTCAACGAGGAGATTCTGCCTTAAATATCGATCTTTATTATGCTTCTGGTACGGAGTATCGAGGAACAGAATTAAGGTACTGCATCAAACTTAAAAAACACTTTGGGCACGTCCATTACAATGAAATTGACGATTGTCGCATTATTGAGTATGTTTCTGACGCAGAAGGAGGGATTTGTCGCCCGTGTGTGATTGGAAATCACATGTGGTACTGCTACCGCAACCGAGACCCAAAGAATAGCTATAAAATTGGATATGCTAAACGAACGGGGCTAGACCGTTGGTCTCGAACCGATACCGAAATGCAATGGAGTCCAGTAAATTATTCCGTGTTAGACACCGAGATGGCTTGCTACCCCTTCGTCCTAAAGTATAGAGATACTTACTATATGTTTTACAATGGTAATGGGTTTGGGGCGACCGGTATCGGTTTGGCGACTCTGCCCACTAAGGAAATAGATGCGATACCCTCTGATCCGTCCGGATCCCCCCAAGCCGGAAGAATTTTCTAAATATCTAGAAGAAAGTTATCGGCAACGGCACTTTACCAATTTCGGTCCTGCCGTAACTGCTCTTCAAGAATCTCTTAAAAAATACCTAGGGTGCCCCTATGCCCCCGTTACCGTTTGCAACGCAACCTTGGGGCTAGAAATCGCTTTAATGGCAGCAGGGATTCGTGATGAGGGAGTCATCTTACCCAGCTACACTTTCGCGGCGACGGCTCAGGCGGTCGAGAGGTCAGGCAATAGTTATCCAATTTTAGCAGATAATAATCTGGATAGTTGGCATTTAGACCTGTCTAACTTAAAAGTAAGTGTCACTAATATGCTACTAGTTCATCCCTTGGGGTTGACTTGCGATTTGAAGCCCTACCAGGATTTCTGCGACCAACGCGGACTAAAACTCATCATTGATGCGGCAGCCGCCTTAGGATCAGAATACCCTCAATCTATGCTGGGAAAATTTTGGGATTACGGGCTGTGTCATGTTTTCTCCTTACACTCCACTAAGGTATTAGGTACCGGAGAGGGGGGCTTTATTGTATCTAAAGACCCAGATTTCTTAGACACTTGTCGTCGTCTGTCCAACTTTGGGCTCAATCCTAATGCTGAAGTTACTATGCTAGGCACCAATGCGAAAATGAGTGATTTTCAAGCGGCAGTAGGAAGTGCAGCACTAGTTTCATTCTCTGAAAAATTGAATCGCCGTCGCGCTATTGCCGCCCTCTATAACACCCTTCTTAACAAGTCCTGCATACCTCAAACCTTGAACCCTTTGCTGCATACATTTCCTTTTTATAGTTTCCGGTATACTAAACCCTTGGAGCCGCTCTTAAAAGTCTTAAGGGAGAAAGAAATTGGCCACCGCCAATATTATCGACCTCTTCACACCCATCCTTTCTATCGGTCAATCATCCCCTATAACCTGCCTAATGCTGAGACGTTAGGAAAAGAAGTGGTTTGCATACCTTGTTATGATGCTCTTCAAGATGAAGATGTCCACTATATTGCAGGATGCATTAACTCCCTATGAGGACTGCGTTTGTTCGCTGTGATTTGAAGGAAGACCCACAAGTCCTAGGAAATTTAAAACAAAATCTAGCCTTACAAAATATCGTCCTCCAAACTACCCCGCTCTCCTACAAGGAAATAGCCCATTCCGAACCCTTTATTTATTATCGAAATCCCTATCTTCGTTACTGGATTACTAACGGTTCTAAAAATCTAGAGACACAGATTTTAGATCACCATGCCAATCATCTGGGGACTAGTTATATTACTACTTATGAAGGAGAAGTTTGCAGTTATGATCCGACAAATAAGGCAGGCTACTCATTTAATCTAGCGCAGGTCAAGGCGACCTGTTATGAGCCGGAAATCGAGCCTCTTCCGGTCCTCCTAGGTACCCATAATCGTCCTCTTTATTTGCGCTTAACACTTAATAGCCTACTCTACTCCCTTAAAAGTATTCGACAAAAAATCTATGTTATAGTTAGCGATCCCTGCGAAGAAACTTTAGAGGTGGTCAAGGATATCTTGAATAAGGATCCTCGAATCAGTGCGGTAAGGTGTGATAAAAATCTTAAGTACGCTTTCGCTAACTTTGGAACTAAATTCTATGGAATAGATAAATTCCTTCATCATGAAGATGATGGGATCCTGCCTGAGAACTTCTTCTATCACGTCCCTTTTTGGACTAGCCAGTTAAATCACCGATCCAAAGATGGCAACCTGGTAGTAACCAGAATTTTTGAGGGGAACTGGACCTCTGACTTCCATCGGAGCAAATTTGTGATGTGTTCCACACGAATGCGTATTCCAGATGATCTTTGGCATTATTTTACCCCAGAGCCTAGGTTGATTATCCCGATGGGGGGGATGGGGATGGTTATTGACTCTAAAAAATCTTATCGAGACTTCAAAGCGCCGGGATTCCATACATCGGATCATAATCTATACCACGATTCAAATCAGATGTGCATGTTGAATGTCCCAATTTATCATATAGGCGCGAACTACCAAATGGACTACCCGACTTACAAAACTGGAACCAGTCCACAAGTGGAAAGAATTCAAGTAGGGGTTGATATGAGAAGCGGAGAAGAAAAAGTTGTAGACCTGGCGGTCAATTATTCTTCTAGTGCCTAGCTCTCCATATTGTCACGACACTCCTCGCAGAACTCGGTAGTCGGAGTAGCCTTGGCGTCCCTGAGTGAGTTGGTCTGGACAAAGCAGCTATGCGTGTCGCACGAAACCATATACTTGCCGCCCTCGTTCGACCCAAGCTGATCCATAGAGAGGTAGATTCCCTTCTTCGGAATTTCGTGTGGGTTCCTGCGTTTCCAAACATCCTCAGCTTCAGCCATGGACATCTCTAAAGGATCTTCTGACCATTTACTTCGGAGCATCTCAAGAGATATCTCAAGAGATGCATCGTCGTCGCCCAGAGACTTCGCGCCAAGACGCTGCTCGACTGTTAGAAACTTGACCGACTGGTTCTTATGTGTTTGATCGCTCGGCCAATAAAAAGCATCGATACTGCAGAGGCGGCTAGGATGATTGGTGTCGATGTAATCTCGGGCTTCCTGCAAGGTCGAAAAAATCGGGGGGCTGCCCTTGTTACCCGTAATAACCTTGTAGTAACCTTTCCCAGCTTCTGAACCCTTAGAAACGGCTTTAGGCTTAACCGCGGGTTCCGCAGAGACGATGCCAGTCACTATCTTCTTAATGGCTCGAATATTTCGTCGTCCTCTAGAAGTTCGGGCGACGTTTCGAGTAAAGGCTGAGGTAAAGATTTCATCGTGGTTGTCTAACTGGTCGGCTAAGTGAGTGCATTCGTGAATGGCTAAAGCGTAGAGCCGGTCAAGATCGTCTTCAGAAGTGAGGGAGTAGATCGGATTCTTCGGGTCTCCGCTCTTGAACGGATTCAGAAGAAACCAACTACAGCCTTTGAATCGGAACTTACACTCCGCCGCCGTATAGGATTGTCGAATAGCGTTGTAATCGAAAATAAATCCGACCCCATATTCCCGGTCGCATCCTAACTGGATGAGGACGAAACGACACAATTCGGCCCACAAACGTATAAGCTTTTTGACATTAGTCGTCATCTGCTTAGGAAGGAACTTCTCTGGGATTTTGAAGTTCTTGATCTCATTCTCGATGAGAAAACGGGGTTGCCAGGACATCTGTCCAAAAGCCGCTTGAACATGGTTAGGCCCATTAATTTTAACGTTGGCTAGCATCGCTTCGGCCAGAGTAGGATCCATACTCAGAGGGACTAGAACGGGCGGCTGCTCCCCTTTTTGTGCCTCTTCTTCCTTTTTGGCCTGCTCTAAGATTTCTACAATCTTCTTAATGGTGTCATTTCCGTCGAGGGTGATAAAGGTTCCTTTTTTGGCTACCTTAGCCTCATGGACTGGAACCATCTGCGACATTTGTTGGGAGAGTTCTTCCTTCTTATCTGAAGAGAAGAGGGCGCCTTCATAAATTTTAGTGAATTTGCCTTCTTTGGATCTAGTGGCACTTGTGATGTTTTTAGCGAGATCGAATAAGTAATTTTGGATCTCTGATTTCAATTTAGGATCGGAAAGAGATTCTCGATTAGAGAGCATGATTTCAATGGACGGACCTAGAAGCTCGATGATCATAGTTCCTTGAAAACCGGACGGGACATACTCATGACTAAACATCCAAATGCCATTGACTCGATACATGATGACAGGCCAACTGAATCTATTCTGCTCTTCGTAATAAATACGCGCTTTCTCGAATTCTCTAATTTTCTCACCGACAGCCAAATCGGCGGTTACCTCCTCTCCATTGACTCGAAAAAGAACATGAGGGAGATAACATTTTTTGATTAAGGATTTAGCCAATAAGTCTGTTGTGTGCCGATTACTGTCGTTACTCATAAAAACAGTTAAACGGGTTCCAGACAAGCTAGTAGGTAGAGTTTCCACTTCATATTTAGCATGTACCCCGTAAGCTCTGTGATTTCGGGTAATCACTTCCCAACCCAGCCAAGGAAGGACGAGCAATTCCTTGGCCTTACCGAAACCTCCGACGGACCCGGAGTCCGCGGTTTTAGAAGAACCGCTATATTCTAAAAATTTAGTCATCAGGGTATGATGATCCATCCCCCCACCATTGTCTTCAATCGAGACTTGCTTTACCGGATCGGGGCCAAATTGGGGAAGAATAACATCGCTCACCCTGCAGTCGATAACTGTAGCTTTGGCGTCCGCTGAATTTTGAATAGCTTCTCGCCACCACTTTAAAGCCCATTCTCCGTAGTCGCGGGGGATTTTTAAATAGTGTTCTGGACCCATTACCATTTCTGGATTGTGCTTATAGTGTCTGTATCTACTCATAGTTGGATTATATCAAAGATAGACACCCAGCGAAAACAAGTTAACCTGCCCTCTATGCTAACTTATGATGTTACAGTCGGCGTCGGACTCCAAGCGACGATGCGCAGCGGAGTCAAAGCAATCACCAACCTACAACTTCACGCTTTCGTGGAAAACCTGTTCAAGGACGAACTAGAGCGCACACTCCGAATCAACCCGGTCGAAGTGTCTTGCAACCAAACCGGCGCGTCGTTTCAAGCGGTCATGGCATTGCAAGATTTGAAGTTAAAGTTTAACTTAGTGCCTCGACTAAAGGAAATTTCTTCTTTGGAGGAAATCAAACCTTATGATCGAACCCACTTCTACCTAATTGATAGATACACCGGGCATCAAACTTACCACCCGTCCCACCACGCGCGCTTAGTCAAGGCGGGGTTTATCCACGCCAAGAATAAAAAAGATGAAATCACCCCCGAAGGAATCACTTTCCTTCAAACCCATACTCAACCATTGGAATACATCGAGCACTTAACTAGTGAGGAAACCTACGGGGTGCTCCTCCAGCACTGGGGGGTAGAGGATCGATCTTCTCGAAAGCACGCCCGCTGGAAACATTTTGGGCTTCTTTCGGAAAGTAAAAATACGGTTACAGTTGATTTAGCCGGTCAGACTCACCCCATAATAGAAATCACTAAAATAGGAATGCTAGCGATTGCATCGGATATTGCGAACCTAGTTAAAGATTTCGTTAAACCGATAGAATCGCATCCTAAACAAAAGTTGTTAACTGACCTACACCACTTCCTAGTCAAACAATTGACAGAAAATCAATTTGGTGTGTTAGTGAGTTGGGTTGATCCCGTAGTATCCAACTACTACAAAAGCTTGTTAATACTACAAAATTAAGAATTAAGAATTATAAACGATCCCATCGTTCGTTCTCGCGCTCAAGTCGCTCAAGTCGCTCTTGATCGCGGGCATCATCAGGTTCAGCCGTGCTTTGGCGGCGTCGGCTTCTTCGCGCGCGGGCTCACTGGCCCTCCCCGACCGGGCCGATTTCCTTGTCGCCCGCGCAGGAAAGATCGCAGAACGTCTCTCCGCAGAGATCCACGACCTGCGTTCCGTCCCTGAGTATTTCTCCACATGCGAGACACGCGACGGGCGCACCGTCGTTCGCGACGAACGGAAACGTCGCCTGGCGCGCCAGGTTGGAGCGCACGGCGCTGGCGTAACCGCGACTGATACCGCCTGGATTTCTCTTAGCGGGGACTAGCTTGTCCTCAACATTCGAACCACAATTTGATTCTGGATTGCGGAATAGCGGTCCTCCCCAATTTTTGGCGCTGGCGTAACCGCGACTGATGCCGCCCGGGTTACGGAAAAGCGGACCGCCCCAATTTTTGGCGCTGGCGTAACCGCGACTGATGCCGCCCGGGTTACGGAAAAGCGGTCCTCCCCAATTTTTGGCGCTGGCGTAACCACGGCTGATACCGCCCGGGTTACGCTTACGGAAAAGCGGACCGCCCCAATTTTTGGCGCTGGCGTAACCACGACTGATGCCGCCCGGGTTACGTTTACGGAAAAGTGGACCGCCCCAGTTTTTAGCGCTGGCGTAACCGCGACTGATGCCGCCCGGATTTTTGACTAATCCGTCGCCCGCACACATCTCACAAACACCGTCAAAAACTAAACCCTTACCCCCACAGTGAGAACAGGGGTGACTGGGATTACGG